>Ga0247763_1000400_pt1 | contig 25657 bp, 18 predicted proteins | sample UWRJL141409B4_FD_179926 | JGI IMG/M metagenome (GOLD analysis project Ga0247763, IMG submission 179926) | Plant litter microbial communities from Arlington Agricultural Research Station in Wisconsin, United States - UWRJ-L141-409B-4 | ecosystem: Environmental > Terrestrial > Plant litter >...
CCCGCTCGCAGCACGACCGCGCGATCGGCGCACGCAGCGACGTCTTCGAGTTTGTGGGTGATCAAGACCACGCCGTGGCCCGCGCTGGCGAGCGCGCGCAGCCGCTGCCAGAGGCGCTCGGCCTCGGGCCGGGCGAGCAGCGAGGTCGGCTCGTCGAGGATGACGAGGCGCGCGCCGGCGCTCAGCACCTTCGAGAGCTCGACCAGCTGCTTTTCGCCGGGCCCGAGGTCGCGCACCTGCCTTTGCGGATCGATCTCGGGGGCGAGCTCGGCGAGCTTCTGCTCGGCCTGGGCGCGCGCTCGGGAGCGGGGGCCGAGCCAGAGCGGCACGCCGCCCGCCCCGAGCACGAGGTTGTCGCTGACGCTGAGGGCGTCGATCAGGCTGAACTGCTGGAAGAGCATGCCGATGCCCAGCGCGCGCGCCGCGCGCGGCGAGTCGATGCGTACGGGCTGGCCGTCGATGGCGATCGTTCCGGCGTCGGGTGTGAGCACGCCGTAGAGCGCCTTCATCAGCGTGCTCTTGCCCGCGCCGTTCTCACCGAGCAGCGCGCACACCTCCCCCGCGCGGAGCTCCAGGTCGACGCGATCGTTGGCCACCGTGCGACCGAAGCGCTTGCACAGGCCGCTGAGCTCGACGTTCATGCTGCGCCCGTGAGCTCGAAGATGGCGTCGACCTCGACGGCCGCGTTCTGGGGCAGCGTGGCGACGCCGACCGCCGTGCGGGCGTGTCTGCCGCGATCGCCGAACACGGTGATGAAGAGCTCGGAGGCTCCGTCGATGACGTGGGGCACGCGCGGGTAGCCGGAGCTGGCCTGGACGAAGCCGCCCACGCGCACGCAGCGCAGCACGCGCTCGATGCGGCCCTCGCACGCTTCGCGCAGCGCGGCCAGCAGGTTGAGGGCGCAGACCACGGCGGCGCGGCGGGCGGCCTCGAATTCGAGCTCTTCCCCGACGCGGCCGGTGAAGAGCATCTTGCCGTCGCGCTCGCAGGTCTGCCCCGCCAGGAAGACGAGGGAGCCCGCGCGCTGGTAGGGGAGGAACATCGCGATCGGCTCGGGGCGGCGTGGCAATGCGAGCCCGAGCGGCTCGAGGCGTCGATCGAACTCATCCATGCGTACGTGCTCCTTCGTTGCCAGCCGCCGGCTCACCCGCTGCTTCGCCGGCGGCGGCTTGGATGCCCTGCCGGATCGCCGCCGAGTCGGTGACGAAGCCGTAGAGCAGCTTGACGTTGTAGAGGGTCGCCAGCATGCAGTAGTCCGGCGAGGTGGTTCCGACGCAGTCCTCGACCATGACGCAGTCGTAGCCGAGGAACATCGCGTCCTGCAGGGTCGACATCACGCACTGGTCGGCGTTCACGCCCGCAAACAACAGCGTGGTGACGCCCAGGTTGCGCAGGATGCTGTCGAGCTCGGTGTCCCAGAAGCCGCTGTAGCGATACTTGGTGACGCGGATGTCGCGATCGTCGGGCACGAGGCCGTCGACGATCGCGGCGCCCCAGCTGCCCTCTACCAGGATCGGTTTGCCGCCGGGGATGGACTCGCCGAGGCCGGCACCCGTGCCGTCGGGACAGTGCGCGTGCAGGAGCGACGGGCTCGCGTTCAGCAGGTCGGTGCGCACGCCCCAGTTGAGCCAGACGATCGGGACGCCCAGCGATCGCAGCTCCGGCGCGAGGCGCGCGATCGGTCCGATCGGCTTCTGGTCGGGCGTGACGTCCACCCCGCGGTAGTCGAGGTAGCCGCCCTTGGCGCAGAAGTCGTTCTGCATGTCGACGACGATGAACGCCGAGCGCGCGGCGTCGATGAGGAGGTTCTGCGGCTGCGCCGCGATCGACAGGCGCTTCGGCTCGATCGGCGGCCGCACGAGCGACACGCTGGCCTTGCCCACGCGCCACTGGTTGTGGCGCGCGGAGCCCATCGGGCGGCCCAGGCTCTTCTCGGCTTCGCTCACGGCGTGCCTCACTTCACTCCGCCGATCACGCCCTTGACCAGGTAGCCCATGGTCTCGACCTCCTCGAGCGCCATGGCCTGCCCGGCGGGCGCGGCGAGCGCGCCGTCTTGCTTGGTGAGCGGGCCCTTCCACACGACGCGCTTGCCGCTCAGGATGTCGGCGCGGGCGCGCATGACCTGATCCTGGATCGGCGCAGGCACGGCGGGACCGATCGGGTCGAGCCCGACGCTGCCGTCCTTCAGGTCGCCGCGCACGTGCGAGGGCTTCCAGGTGCCCGCCCAGATCGACTGCACGAGCTTGACCATCATCGGGCCCCAGTCCCAGGAGGCGCCGGTGAGGTAGGCTTTCTCGGCGAAGCGGTGCACGTTGACGTCCTTGCCCACCACCCAGATGCCGCGCTGCTCGGCGGTCTTGGCGAGGGTGATGGGGCTGTCGATCTGCTCGCCGATGACGTCGATGCCGGCGTCGGCGAGGGCGTTGGCGGCCTCGGCTTCCTTCGGCGGGTTGAGCCAGCCGTTGGTCCACACCACGCGTGTGGTGACCTCGGTGTTGACCGCCTGGGCGCCGAGCGTGAAGGCGTTGATGCTGCGCAGCACCTGCGGGATCGGGAAAGCCGCGACGAAGCCGAGCTTCTTGGTCTTGGTGGTGCCGCCCGCGGCCATGCCGGCCAGATACATCGCGTCGTCCGAGTTGGCGAAGTAGGTGCCGACGTTGGCGCTCGTCTTCAGGCCGCCGGCGTGCAGGAACGAGACCTTGGGGTACTTCTTGCCGAGCTCGATCGCGTAGTCGAGGTAGCCGTAGCTGGTGGGAAACACGATCTCGCAGCCCGCGCGGACCATCTTCCCCATCACGCGCGTGACCTCCGCCGTCTCCGGCACGTTCTCCTGGCTCAGGGTCTTGACCTTCAGGGTGTTCTCGACGAACTGGCGGCCCTGATCCATCGAGTAGTTGTAACCGTAGTCGAGCTTGGGTCCGACGTAGATGAAGCCGATGGGCTTCGGCTCCGCGTGCGCGCGCCTCGCGTAGGCCACGCTCGCCGCGAGCGCGGCGCCCGCGGCCATGAAACTTCTCCTGCCGAGCAGACGATGGGGGGCCATGATGCAAACTCCTTGTGGGTCGGGATGCGGACGAGGTGGGAGACGGGGTCACGAGGCGCCCGGAGCTCGAGCGGGCACCGGCTCGAGTGGGCACGGGCTGCGCGGGAACTGGCTGCGCGGGAACTGGCTGCGGCCGATGCAGCCAGCGTCACGCTGGATGCCGGTGCAGGGCGCGGGTGAGTCGGCGGCTAGATGCCGACGGCTTGCCCGTCTTTGCGCGGGTCTGAGCCGGCGCAGTAGAACGGACCGAGCTTGTAGATGAGCTGTGCGCCGCCGAAGAGGATCGTCGGCGGAGAAGCGATCAACGTGTGGCCGCGCTCGCGCAGGACGGCGCCGAGCTCGGCCTCCAGCTCCTGCTCGAGCGCGACGCGACCGTCGGGCGCGACGTACCAGCGCGGGGCGTCGCACGCCGCCTGCGGGTCCTGTCCGAACAGGCGCGTGCGCAGCACCATCTGCACGTGGCCCTGGGGCTGCATGTGCCCGCCCATGACGCCGAAGCTCATGCGCGCCTGGCCGCCCTCGAGCAGCATGCCGGGCATGATGGTGTGGTAGGGCAGGGCGCCGCCCGCGACGCGGTTCGGATGATCCGGATCGAGCGAGAAGCCGAGGCCGCGGTTCTGCAAGCTGACGCCGGTGTGCGGCACCACCACGCCGGAGCCGAAGCCGAGGTAGTTGGACTGGATCAGCGAGACCATGCGGCCGTCGCGATCGGCGATGCTGGCGTAGACGGTGCCTTGATCGGGGCGGGGCCCGGGCGCTGGCAGGGCCGCGCGGCTCGCGCCGATGCGCTCGGCGAACCGCGCCAGGCGGGCCTCGGAAAGGAGCTCATCCGTCGAGATGCGCATGCGGGCGGGATCGGCGACGTGGCGCTGGCAATCGGCGAAGGCGAGCTTCATCGCCTCGAGCTGGAAATGCACCGCGTCGGGGTGGCTCGGCCCGAGCCGCTCGAGCGGCAGGTGGCGCAGGATGCCGAGCGCGATCAGCGCGGCCAGGCCCTGGCCGTTCGGGGGCGGCTCGCACACGCGCGCGCCGTGGAAATCGACGCCGATCGGCGCGACGAAGCTCGCCTCGTGTCGCTCCAGATCCTCGCGCGTCATGGCGCCGCCGCCCGCGAGCGCGGCTCGAGCCAGGCGCTCGGCGAGCTCGCCGTGATAGAAGGCCGCGCCGCGCGTGTCGGCGATCAGCTCGAGCGAGCGCGCGAGATCGGGCGCGCTGAAGCGCTCGCCGGCGACCGGCGCGCGGCCGCCCGGGAGGAACACGCGCCGGAACTCGTCGAAGCCCGCGAAGCGAACGGCGGCCTCGGCCCAGAGCGCCGCCATCTTCGGTAGCACGGGGAAGCCCTCGCGCGCGCAGCGGATGGCGGGCGCGAGCAGCTCGGCGAACGGACGCGAGCCGAAGCGCTCGTTCAGCGCGACCCAGCCGCTGACTGCACCCGGCACCGTCACCGCGTCCCACCCGAGCTCGGGGATGGCGCCGCGAGCGGCGAAGCGCTCGATCGACCAACCCAGCGGCGAGCGCCCGGAGGCGTTCAAGCCGTGCAGCTCTGCGCCGTCCCAGACCAGCGCGAACAGATCGCCCCCGACGCCGTTCATGGTCGGCTCGACCACGCTCAGCGTCGCGGCCACCGCCACGGCAGCGTCGACGGCGTTGCCTCCGCGCGTGAGCACCTCGAGCCCCACCTGCGCTGCCGCCGGGCTCGACGTGGCGACCACCTGGCGACCGAAGACGGCCGAGCGCTGGCGCCCGGGTGGACCGAAGGAGAAAGGTGGCTCGTTCATCAGCGTCGCGTGAGCGCCAGGTTTGACTGCAGCCTCGACGCTCGCGAGAATGGCAGCCGCGACGAACAAAGTAAACGTTTACTTACTGCGGAATGGGCGTGTTTCCGGCGCGATTCGAGCTCGTTTTCCGCGCCGTTTCGCGCGCTCATTCGGCGGGACGCGGGCTCGGGTGTACGACGAGGAAGCGCGTGAGCAAGTCGCGCGCGTAGGCGAACTGCGCGTCTTGCCAGCGCGGATCGAGCAGATCGGTGCGGAAGATGGCCGAGAGCGTGTGCGCGTTCGAGCGATGGAAGTAGCTGAGCGCGACCATCGTGACGTAGAGCTGCAGTGGCTCGATGTTGGCGCGGAACACGCCCTGGCGCGTGCCGCGCTCGAGCAGGTTGGAGACGAGCGCGATCAAGGGCGAGGCGACGATCGGCGCCTTGACAGAGCGCTTGAGAAAGCGCGCGCGCAGCAGGTTTTCGCCGCTGAGCAGCGAGATCAGCTCCGGGTGGGCGCCGAAGTGGCTGTGCACGAACGTGAACAGCGTGAGCATGCCCTCGAGCGGCTCGACGTGGTCGACCTCGAGCTTCAGCTCTTCGCGACGCAGCTCACCGAGCACGTGCTCGAGCACGGTGGCGTAGAGCCCGTCTTTATCGCCGAAGTAGTGATAGATCATGCGCGGGTTGGAGCGCGCGCGCTTGCAGATCGCGTCGACGCGCGCCCCGCTGTAACCCTCGGCCGCGAACTCCTTGATCGCCGCCTGCAAGATGCGCTGGCGCGTGGCGTCTGCCTGCCGCACGGGAGGCTGCTGCGCCTTCGCGCTCTTCTTCCTGGTGGTCGCCATCTCGCGTTCGGGGGCATCGTAGCGAGGGGGGCGAGGGGCCACAAGCCTGGGCGAGGGGGCCTTCTTCGGCTCGCTGTTGCCGCACACGGAGCGCGGCCATGAAGTGGCGCCCGGACTGGTTCCTGCTCGGCATGGTCGCCGCCGCGGCGCTCGCGTGGCTCGCGCCGGGGCCTGGCGCGAAGGGCGGCGCGCTGCATCCCGAGCTCCTCAACGACCTCGGCGTGGCGCTGATCTTCTTCCTGCACGGGCTCACTCTCTCGCTGCCCGCCCTGCGCCAGGGCACGCTGCACTGGCGCCTGCACGTCGCGGTGCAGCTGATGACCTTCCTCGTCTGTCCGCTGTTCGGCGTGATCGCGCTGCTCGGCATCGGCGCCCGCCTCGACCCGAGCCTGAACATCGGCCTCTTCTATCTGTGCGCGCTGCCCTCGACGGTCTCGTCGTCGGTCGCGCTCACGGCGGCAGCGGGGGGCAACGTGCCTGCTGCGGTGTTCAACGCCACGCTCTCGAGCGTGCTCGGCGTGTTTCTGACGCCGCTCTGGGTGGGGCTGGTGCTCGGCGGCAGCGGCGCCTCGCTGCCGCTCGGCAACGTCGTGCTCGACCTGGTCACGTGGCTGCTCTTGCCGCTCGCGCTCGGTCAGCTGTGCCGGCCGCTCTGGGGCGCCTGGGCGGCGAGGCACAAGTCAGTCATCAACAAGGTCGATCGCGTCACGATCCTGCTGCTCGTCTACACTTCGTTCTGCGACTCGGTGCAGTCGGGCGTGTGGCTCGGCAGCGGGCTCACGGCGCTGGTGGTGACGTTGCTGTTCTCGGCGCTGTTGCTCGGGTCGTTGCTCGCGCTGTCGAACGCGCTCGCGCAGCGGCTCGGCCTCGAAGAACGGGATCGGATCGTGCTCGTGTTCTGCGGCTCCAAGAAGACGCTCGCGTCGGGCGTGCCGATGGCGCGGCTGATGTTTGGCGCGCAGCCGGGCCTCAGCCTGATCCTGCTGCCGATCATGATCTACCACCCGCTCCAGCTCGTCGTGTGTGGCTGGCTCGCGCGTCGATTCGCGATTCGGCAGGGTGAGCCAGCGCCTGCAAGCGTCGCGAATCCGGCACGAATCACGGCGGAAACACGCGAGGCTGCGAAGTAAATGTTCATTTACTTCCGCTCGGCGCGCTGTCACTGTCCGCCGCACCCCGCGATCGGAGACTGCACGATCGGCGGTGTTCCAGCGAGCGGGCGCTCGCGGCTTTCCGAGGAGAGAATGATGGCTGTGCGAATCTCGAAGCGATGGTCGGCGCTGGCGGCGAGCACCCTGCTCGCGCTCGGCGCGTGCAGCAAGAGCGAGGCCGCGAGCACCGAAGCAAAGCCCGGCGCGCCCGCTGGCGAGTCGGCGCCCGCGCCTGTCGCGGCGCCGCTCGCGATAGGCGTCCTGATCCCCGGGTCCAGGTCAGACAAGGGCTGGATGGAGTCCGGTCATGACGGCATGAAGCGCGCCGAAGCCCAGCACGGGGCCAAGGTGGCGGTGGAGTACGTCGAGAACGTGAAGTTCGCCGACATGGAGCAGGCGCTGACCATGCTCGCCAGCAAGAGCGCGCTGGTCATCGGCGTGGGCGGGCAGACGGAGGCGTCGGTGCGCAAGGTCGCCAAGCGCTTCCCCCAGGTGAAGTTCTCGGTCGTGGGCGGCAACAAGGGCAGCCAGGACGAGAACGTCGCCCAGTACGACGTGCGCCAGGCCGAGATCGCCTTCGTCGCTGGCGCGGCCGCCGCCATGCTCTCGAAGAACGGCGCCGTCAGCTACGTCGGCGGGCTCGAGATCCCCGCGATCGTCAACGCCGGCAAGGAGTTCGGCAACGGCGCGCGCTACATCGACCCAGGCGTCAAATACTTCGAGTCGTACACGGGTGACTTCGACGACGTCGTGAAGTCCAAGGAGGCGACTCTGGCCGCGATCGCGCAGGGCGCAGACGTGCACTACCACATCCTGAACCTCGGGCTGCGCGGGATGGAGCAGGCGGCGCGCGAGAAGAGCACGCACATCATCGGCAGCTACACCGATCGCTGCGGCACCGACCCGCTCTACGTCGCCTACAGCGTCACGGGCGTGGGCTTCCAGGTCCAGTATGCGATCGATCAGCTCGCGAGCGGCACCTGGAAGGCCGAGTTCAAGCCGTTCGGTCTCGCCATGGGGCCCGAGGCTTCGGACATGAAGGTGTGCGGCGGGCTGAGCGCCGAGCAGCTAGGCAAGCTCGATGCGATAAAGAAGGACATCCTGTCGGGCAAGATCAAGACGCTCGACAGCTGAGCCGCGGATCCGTTCCGGCCATGACGACCGCCACGACCCCGAGCGACCCGCTCGCTCGCGCGATGCCCGAGCGGGCGGGCGCATCACCCGCGCCGGCGAGCTCGACCCACGAGGAGGGCACGACGCCCGAGCCCGAGCGTGAAGGTGCGCTCTGCCTGCGCCGTGTCGGCAAGCGCTTCGGCGAGCTGATCGCGCTCGACGACGTCGACCTCGAGGTGCGGCGGGGCGAGGTGCACTGCCTGCTCGGCGAGAACGGCGCGGGCAAGAGCACGCTGTGCAACATCGTGTTCGGCGTGCAGCGCCCCGACACCGGCACGCTCACGCTGCTCGGCGAGCCTTACACCCCGGCGCGCCCCGCAGACGCGCTGCGCGCGGGCGTCGCCATGGTGCACCAGCACTTCTCGCTGGTCGGCGACCTGTCGGCGCTCGATAACTTCCGGCTCGGGCGCGCGAGGCGGCGCAGCGACGAGCTCGCCGCCAAGGCGCGTGGCCTGTGCGAGCGCTTCGGCTTCTCGCTCGAGCTGCGCCGCCCCGTCGAGCAGCTGTCGGTCGGCGAGCGCCAGCGCGTCGAGATCGTCAAGTGCCTGCTCGACGACCCCGCGCTGCTCGTGCTGGACGAGCCGACGGCGGTGCTGCCGCCGCCGCAGATCGCGGGCTTGCTCGAGCTGTGCCGCCAGGTCGCCGCGAGCGGCTGCGCGGTGCTGCTGGTGACCCACAAGCTGGCGGAGATCGGCGCCGTCGCCGACCGCACCAGCGTGCTGCGCCGCGGGCGCGTGGTGGAGACCGTCGACATGCGCGGCGCCCAGCTCGACGCCCTGGTGCGCTCGATGGTGGGGCGCGAGGTGCGATCGCTCGCCGCGACGGCTGCGTCCGCGTCGTCGGCGCCGGCTCGCGCCGCCTCGGGCGAAGCCCTGCTCGAGGTCGAGGCGCTGCGCTTCGAGGATCGGCTCGGCGTCGAGCGGCTGGACGCGACGTTCTCGGTCCGGCGCGGCGAGATCGTCGGGCTCGCTGGCGTCGAGGGCAACGGCCAGAGCGAGCTCGCTGCCATCCTGAGCGGCATGCTGAAGCCGGCATCGGGCCACGTGCGGCTGGCAGGCAGAGAGACGACGCGCTCGTCGCCGCGCGAGCTCGCGCGGCTCGGCGTCGGCTGCGTGAGCGAGGACCGTCACGCGGTGGGGTGCCACCTGGCCCTCAGCGTGGCCGAGAACCTGTTCCTCGGCTCGCTCGAGCGCTTCACGCGCTTCGGCTGGCTCGATCGGTCGCGCATGAGCCAGGCCGCCGAGGCCGTGCTGCGCGAGCACCAGGTGCGCGGCGAGGCCCGCGCGCCGATGAGCACGCTCTCCGGCGGCAACCAGCAGAAGGTGGTGCTCGCGCGGGAGCTCGGCTTGCCGGGGCTCGCCTTCTTGCTGGCGGCGCAGCCCACGCGCGGGCTCGACGTCGGTGCGGTCGAGGCCGTGTACGCGCAGATCCGGGAGGCGCGCGGGCGCGGCGTCGGCGTGCTGGTCATTTCGAGCGAGCTCGAGGAGCTGCTCAGCGTGTCCGACCGCGTGCTCGTGATGTACCGCGGCCGCATCGTCGGCGACGTGCCCGGCGGACTGGAGCAGCACGAGAGGGTCGGAAGCCTGATGTCGGGGCAGGGCGTGGATCCGATCGCCGGCCTGGGCGCCGCCGCTGCGGAGCGCGCGGCATGACGGCGCTCTCGTCGAGCGAGGGCTCCGGGCTGCGAACGAATGCCCCGCGCGCTGGAAACCCGAGGCCAGCGACGACCCGGATTGCGTCGCTCGGAGTGCGCGCGGTCCCCGCGCTCTGTGTGCTCGGCGCGCTCGGGCTCGGGCTCGGGCTGATCGCGCTGACGGGCGTGCCGCTCGCGCGCGCGCTGCCCGCCTTCGCGCGAGGCATCGTCGGCTCCGACTACGCGCTGGTCGGTTCGTTGATGCGCGCGGTGCCGCTCTCGTTGATCGGGCTCGGCTACATCCTGGCCGAGCGCGCCAACCTGACCAACGTCGGCGGCGAGGGCCAGCTCGCGGTCGGCGGCATCGCCAGCGCGGCGGTCGCGCTGTACGGCGGGGCAGCGGCTCTGCCGCGTCCGCTCGCGTTCCTGGCCCCGCTCGCCGCGGGCGCGCTCGCGGGTGCGCTCTGGGGCGCGCTCGCCGGAGCGCTGAAGGCGCGGCGCGGCAGCAACGAGGTGATCACCACCCTGCTGCTCGGCTTCGTCGGGCTGCAGATGGTGTATGGCTCGGTTCAGTCCGAGGCGCTGTTGCGCCAGCCGCGCACAGACTCGTCGACGCTGCCCGAGTCGCTGCCGCTCCCCGCGGCGACCGAGCTGCCGCTGCTGGCTCGGGGCAGCGGGCTGCCGCTGCACGTCGGGCTCGTCATCGCGCTGCTGCTGGCCGTGCTCGTGGGGCTCTTGCTGGCGAAGAGCTCGCTCGGGCTGCGGCTCGCGGCCGTGGGCCAGAACGAGCTGGCGTCGCGGCGCGCCGGGCTGCGAGTGAAATCGCTGATCGTGCTCGCTCTCGGCGCCAGCGGGGCGCTGGGCGGGCTCGCCGGCGCGATCATGATCCAGGGTGATCAGCACTATCTGACGGCGGGGTTCTCCTCCGGCTTTGGCTTCGACGGCCTGGTCGTCGGCTTGCTCGCGCGCGGCTCGGCCTGGCAGGTGCCGCTGTTCGCGCTGCTGTTCGGCGCGCTGCGCTCGGGCGGGCTCGCGATGGAGATGAGCGCGCAGGTGCCGGCCGCGGTGGTGCTGGTGTGCCAGGGGTTGATCGTCGTGGCGACGGCCGCGGCCGCTGCGCTCGGGCGGAGGCGAGCATGATCGAGTCGCTCGGTGTGTTCGTGGCCTCGACGCTGCGGCTCGCGACCCCGCTCGTGCTGGGCGCGACCGGTGAGGTCGTGAGCGAGCGCGCGGGCGTGCTGAACCTGAGCCTCGAGGGCATGATGCTCTCGGCGGCGTTCGCGGCCGCGCTCGGTGCGCACGCCTCGGGCAGCCCGCTCGTCGGTCTCGGGGCGGGGGTGCTCGCGGCGCTCCTGCTGGCGGCGGCGCAAGCCTGGCTCAGCGTGCGCGCGGGCGCCAACCAGCTGGTGGTGGGCATCGGCATCAACCTGCTCGCGCTCGGCGCGACCACGTTCGCCTATCGCGAGATCTTCGGCGGCCTGTCGCGCGAGGTGATCCCGTCGTTCGAGGCCTGGTCGGTGCCGGGGCTCGCGTCGCTGCCGCTCGTCGGGCCCGCCCTGTTCCAGCAGACGCCGCTCGTGTACGCTGCGCTCGCGCTGGTCGGGTTCAGCGCCTGGCTGATCAACGCTACGTCGTTCGGGCTCGCGCTGCGCGCGGCGGGCGAAGACCCGCGCGCCGCCGATCAGGCGGGCGTGCCGGTGGCGCGCGTGCGGATGCTGTGCGTGCTCTACACCGGTGCATGTGCAGGGCTCGCCGGCGCCTTCCTGTCGGTGTCGTCGATCAGCACGTTCACCGAAGGCATGACCAACGGCGCGGGCTACCTGGCAGTGACGGCGGTGATCCTCGGCGCCTGGCGCACGAGCCGTGTCCTCGCCGCGTGCCTGCTGTTCGGCGCGGCGACGGCGCTGCAGTTCCTGCTGCCGGCGCTCGGCGTGGCGTTGCCGACGGCGCTGCTCACGATGCTGCCCTACCTGCTCGCGCTCGCCGCCGTGTCGGGCGTGGTCGGGCGCAGCCGACCCCCCGCGGCCCTCACCCTGCCGTTCCGGCGCGGGAGCTCGCGATGAGCGGCGCGTTCTGCCGCCACGCGCGCGTCGAGCGCACTGGCAGCGGGCATGGCCCGCTCGCGGGGCTGTCGTTCGCCGTGAAGGACGTGTTCGCGATCGAGGGCGTCGCGAGCTGCTCGGGCAATCCCCGCTGGCTCGAGACCCACGAGCCCGCGCCGTATACCGCGCCGGCGGTGCGCCGGCTGCTCGCGGCGGGCGCGCGCCTTCGCGGCGTCACCCTCACCGACGAGCTGGCGCTCAGCCTGACCGGCGAGAACGCGCACTACGGCACGCCGATCAACCCACGCTGCCCCGAGCGCGTGCCGGGCGGATCCTCGTCGGGCTCGGCGGTGGCGGTCGCGAGCGCCAGCGTCGATTTCGCGCTCGGTACCGATACGGGCGGCTCGGTGCGCGTCCCGGCGAGCCACACCGGCGTCTTTGGCTTCCGTCCCACGCACGGCCAGGTGCCGTTCGAGGGGGTGTTGCCGCTCGCGCCGCGCTTCGACACGGTGGGCTGGTTCGCGCGCGACGCCGTGCTGCTCGAGCGCGTGGGTGACGTGCTCTTGCCGGCGGCGCTCCGAACGGCGGATGTGCCATCACCCGTGCCAGCACCTGCGGCCGCGCCAGGTCCCGCCTTGCTCGCGGCGGCCGCTGACGCGCCGAGCGCGCTCGTGCTCTGGAGCGAGCTCGGCGAATACCTCGATCGACAGGCGCGGACGCCCTTTCTCGAAGCGGCGTCGGCGCTCGCTCGCGCGCTCGACGTGCCGCTGCTCGAGGCGCGCGCGCCCTCGCCCGCGCGCTGGCTCGATGCCTACCTCACTCTGCAGAACCTCGAGGCCGCCGCACACCATCGCGCCTTCGTCGAGCGCCACCGCGAGAGCTTCGGCGCCCTCATCCGCCGCCGCTTCGACGCCGTGCTGGCGACCGAGCCCGCCCGCGCCGACGGCGCCGAGGCGGTCCGCGCCGAGCTCATTCGCGGCCTCGGGGCGATCGTCGCGAACGGCGCCTGGCTCGTGCTCCCGAGCGCCCCCGGCGCCGCGCCGCTCTGCGGACTGCCCGACGACGCGGTCGATGCCTTCACCGGGCGCGGCCTCACGCTCGCGGCCGTCGCCAGCCTGAGCGGCGCGCCGCAGCTCGGCATGCCGCTGGCAGAGAGCGAAGGCTGCCCGCTCGGCGTCTCGCTGCTGGGCCCTCCGGGCGCCGATCGCGCCTTGCTCGCCGCCGCGCGCGCCATCACAGCACGGCTCGCCACCGCCCCTCTCCTCGTTCCCGCCTGCCAGGAGTCCTCATGAACCAGCCCCGACCGCTCCCCCCGCACACGCTCGGCCTCGCGCGCGGCATCCACTGGCGCGTGGACGGCGAGCACGTCGACATGTCCGTGCCGCTGCCGCCGCCCCAGCCCCTCAGCATCGACGCGGCGCCGCAGTCGATCACCATCGACCTCTTGCGCACCGCGCTGGTCGTCGTCGACATGCAGAACGACTTCTGCGCCAAGGGCGGCTGGGTCGACCACCTCGGCGTCGACTACACCCCCGATCGCGCGCCGATCGAGCCGCTGCGCCGGCTGGTGCCCAGGCTGCGCCAGGCGGGCAGCCACATCATCTGGCTCAACTGGGGCAACCGAGCCGACCTCGGTAACATGCCGCCCAACCAGATCCACCTGTACAAGCCGAAGGGCGTCGGCATCGGCCTGGGCGAGCCGCTGCCGGGCTCGGGCGCGCACGTGCTCGAGAAAGACAGCTGGGCCGCCGCGCTCGTCGACGAGCTCGTGCCCGAGCCCGCCGACTACCGCGTCGACAAGTATCGCATCAGCGGCTTCTGGGATACGCCCCTCGACGGCATCCTGAAGAACCTCGGCATCCGCAGCGTGCTGTTCGCCGGCGTCAACACCGACCAGTGCGTATTCTGCACGCTGACGGATGCCAATTTCCTGGGCTACGGCTGCGTGCTCGTGTCCGACTGCTGCGCGACCACGTCGCCCTCGTTCTGCACGGAAGCCACGATCTTCAACGTGAAGAAGTGCTTCGGGTTCGTCAGCGACTCGGGGGCGATCCTGCGCGCGCTGGAGAGCCAGCGCTGAGACCCCGGCGTCAGTCCTCGGTGACGCGCTGCAGACGCACCTCACCGAGCGGAACCCGGAGGTTGCGTTCGTTCACGAACACGGCGTCCTGGAAGACGCCGACGAGCTCGTCGCCGACGCGGCGCACGGTCAAGCGGCTGTTGGTGTTGGTGGCGGCGCAGCCCTCTTCGGTGCACGTGCAGTAGTCATTGTTTCGGCAGAGGAAGACCTTGTCGCAGTTGATGGAGGCCACGGGCTGCCCGGCCTCGATGCATTGCCCGAGCTCGGACTCCTCCGTGCAGTTGCTCAGATCGGGGGGGCCGTAGAGCGTGCACATCGTGTCGTCGCCCGGAGACTGGACCTCGATCTGCCCGCCGGTGTCGGGTAGGCAGCTGTAGAACGTGGGCGCTCCGTCGTGGGCAAAGGAGGTCTGCAGCTGGCACCAGGCATCCAGCGGCTGGTTGCCGCTGAAGGTGAAGCTGATGACGCCGTCTGCCGTCGTCGTGACGCCGCTCTCGTCGCCGATGAACTCTCCGCGCGAGCCGACGGGGTAGTCGACGCCATCGAAAGGCGGCAGCGTGAGGTCGTCGGCGAAGACGGCGCCCAGGTCGTTGTACGCGAGCAGGGCGTCGTACGACACGCCCGCGGGATAGCCGACGTCTGGATCGGTAGGCGGCGGCAGGGGGGCGCCGCTGCCGAAGCGGATGAAGCCCTCGAGCGGGCCGTTGAGGCCGGTGTTCTCGCCCGGCGCGACCTCCAGCACGATCTGCGTGGAGCCCGAGGGGAACTGGTAGGTGGCGCCGTCGCCGTTCAGGCCGAGGCTATCTTCGGCGCTACCCACCCAGCGCCCGCTGAACTCGTTGATGTCCGAGTTGAACGGAGCGTTGAGCGTGATGGGCGCGCTCGATGAGCCGAGATCGCGCGGGTCGCTGCCTTCACAGGCGACGCCGGCGAGCGCGGCGCACGCTGCCAGGCAGGCCCAGGAGGATGAACGTCGAGTTTGAGGGAGAGCGTGTCGTTTCATGCCGTCTAGTGTTCGAGATCTGGCCGATTCGCTACGGGCGCGTCGAATCCTTGCTCGCGGGCGCCGAGCTGGCCGCGCTGTCGCAGACGCGCTCGAGGATGGATCCATAGATGGAAGACGGCGCCTCCTGCCGAGCTCGGCTGGCGAGGCGCTCGGCGCTCTCGACCTGTCCGTCGGCGCACAAGGCGAGGATGCGGGTGGCGAGGCGCTCTTCGTGCAGCATGGCTCGCGGCGCGCGCTCGTCGAGATCGTCGAGGAGCGTGAGCGCCCACGCCGCATTGTCGGAGTAGATGGCGCGCTCGGCGCGATGAACGAGCTGCAAGGCCTCTGCGAGCGTGAGCGGGCTCTTCGCCGATGTGGCGAGGGGCCTGGCACGAGCGCGTGCCTTGGCTCGCTGCTCGAGCTGTCGTCGAGCCGCCGCCGAAGCCGGCGCGGGCGAGGGCGCCGCCGCCTCGGCGGTCGCAGACCCGGCGCGCGATGCGGAGGCTCGGGACTCATCCGAGCGAGAGGCGCGGTTTCGCGCCTCGTGCTCTGCCCCCTGGGCGAGTGGCGACTCGGGAACGGCGAGAGACGGCGCAGGCACGCTGGGGACAGCAGGCGAGGAGGCGAGCGGGTGCTCGGGCGGGGGCTCGACGCTGCCGCGCCCGAGATCGATGCCGACGCCGACGCCGATGCCCATCCCGACGCCGAACGCGGCGAGACCGAGCGCCAGTCCCCACGCGAGGGACTTCCGCGTGAGCAGCGAGCTGGGTTCGACCCGACCCGCCACGAGCTCCTCGGTCGACTTCCACGGCGCGGGCCCTGGCACGCGCGTCGGCGCCGGGACCGGCGCTGGCGCGCCCTCGGCAGCGGAGGCGGTGGTGTTGCTGCCGAGCCGTTGCACCGCGGCGAGGATGCGGGCGCGCTCGCCAGCGCTCGGGTTCGAGGCCTCGCGCAGCTGGTGCAGGGCGCCGTCGAGGAGGTCGACGCGATGGGTCATTCGAGGTTGCCTCGCTCGTGGAGCTCGAGCCACGCCTTGGCGAGGCGCCGGAGAGTGCGGACGCGCTGATACACGAGCATGACGCCTACTCCAACGGCCTCGGCGGTCTCCTTGGCCGACAGGTCTTCGATCACGCTCGACACGAAGATGGCTCGGTCTGGCTCTTCGAGCGCCGCGAGAAAGCGCTCGAGCGAGCGCCAGGTTTCGTTCGTGGCTCGCGCCGCCTCGGGGTCGCTGCCGGCGCTCGGCACCACCTCGGGCAAGAGCTCGAGCGCCTCGTGCTTCGATTCGGCGCGGCGCTGGTTGCGCGCCACGTTGATCGCGATGCCGAAGAGCCAGGTGCGGACGCTGGAGCGCTGCTCGAAGTCGCCCAGCCGACGATGAACGACCGTCCAGAGCTCCTGGGCGGCGTCCTCGACTCCCCCCGATCGCCCGACGAGGTTCTTCAGCACGCGCCAGGTAAACTCGAAATACTCGGCGTAGATTCCCTCGAACGTCGAGACGTCGGCCCCGCCGGGCGGCGGTGTGGCAGAGGCGAGGCCGTTCACGTCGTGTGACAAGTGCGCTCTAGTGTCGGGTTCGACGCAAATTCGCCGAGGCGCGCACGATTTTCACCGGCTGCCGCTCGGGCTCGCTGTTCAGATCGCCGTAAGTGGCCAGATTCACGGCGGATCAGAGCAGGTCGAAGGCAAGCCCGAGGCTGGCGCGCGCGGTGACGGTCGGGGTCTCGTGCACCTCTTCGTCCACGTTGATCACGTAGTTCTCTCGCTGCAGCGGAAGTACGGCTTCGATGCGCCCGACCAGCCCCGCATGCGGAAACGCGTGCCACCCGACGTGGAGGCCCACGCTCGGGGCCAGCCACGAATCGTGCACCTGGTTCCGAGCTCGGTTCAAGCCGCTGCCGCTCCCGAGGAAGCGCCCGAGCTCGGCGCCTGCGCAGCCATCCAGGCGCCAGGCGCCCGGCGGCTCGCCGTCGCGCTCGGGCCGAGCTGGCCAAAGGGCGCGGCAGACCCGCATCCCGAGCGCCCACTGCTCGAACTCGACGCTGCCGCCGACCACATCGCGGCTCCGCGCCGGCAGCAGCAGCCCATACGCGCCGAAGCCCCACGCGCCGACGCGCAGCTGGCTCTGGATGCTCGCGCCGAGGCTGGGGCCTGCCAGCGTCGATGAATCCGCCACCGCGTCGACGCCGAGCTGCCAGGCGAGAGGCGCAGGGTTGCCTTCGGGCGCGTCGGCGGCTTCATCGCGCTGCCCTTCATCGCGCTGCCCCTCATCGGGAAGCCCTGCATCGGGAGGGGATGGCCCTGCGCCGGGATGGCGCGCCGTCGCGGAAGGCTCGATGGGCGCGTCGCCGGCAGAGCCCGCCGACGTGCCGGCGTCGACGGAAGGAGAGCTCTCGGCGTCTTCGCGGAGCGGGCGGATCAGCAGGCCCAGCGCCACCGCGGCCGCTTTGCCCAGGTCGTCGCAGCTCTCGGCCGCGAGCCGGCGGACGCGCCGCGCGCCGCCGACCTGAACGTCGAGCGAGAGCACCCACTCGTTGCCCGAGCGCACGATGTCGCCGCGCACGGCAGCGCTGTCGAGCTCGACCGTGTTCGCTTCGAGCACGGCCTCGAGCTGGTGCAGCACCATCTGCCGGTCGGGGCAGCTCGCGGGCGCGCTCCAGGAGAAGTCGAGCCGGCGCTCTTCGGCGGCTGCTGGCTCGGCCTGACCCAGCGCCAGCGCGAGGACCAGGAACGCGTGCCCGCGACGAGCGCCGGTGGTTCGCTGCCGGTGCCAGCTCGCGGCGCGCAGGACACGACTCATACGCGCCGCAGTAGTGCCCCGCGCGCGAGCGAGAGTCAACGGACCGCCGCCGCGAGCCCACGCTCCCGGGCGAGCTCAGCGGGAGCGCGAGCCTTCCCTATTAACTTGCAGGCTCGTAGTTCAAGTTCGACGCGAGCCAGCGCTCGACCTCGCCGAGCGTCATCCCCTTGCGGGCGGCATAGTCGAGGGCCTGATCCTTGTCGATGCGACCCAGGCCAAAATACTCCGCCTGCGGGTGCGCGAAGTAGAAGCCGCTCACGCTCGAGCCGGGCCACATCGCGAACGACTCGGTGAGGCGGATGCCGGTGTTCTGCTCGGCGTCGAGCAGGCGCCAGAGCGTGCCCTTCTCGGTGTGGTCGGGGCAGGCGGGGTAGCCCGGCGCGGGCCGGATGCCGCGGTATTGCTCGCGGATGAGGTCGGTCTGGGAGAGGTCTTCCTCTTTGCCGTAGCCCCACTCCTGGCGCACGCGCTGGTGCAACCACTCGGCGCAGGCCTCTGCCAGCCGATCGGCGATGGCCTCGGCCATGATGGCGTTGTAGTCGTCATTCTCGAGCTTGAACTGTTCGACGATCTGCTGGAGGCCGATGCCGGTGGTGACGGCGAACGCGCCGATGTGATCGGGCAGCTCGGTGCCGCGCGGCGCGATGAAGTCGCTGAGGCAACGGTTGGGCGAGTTCGAGTGCTTGGCGGCCTGCTGGCGCAGGAAGTGGAGGCGCTCGCGCCGCGTGCTGCGGCTGTCGTCGGTGTAGACCTCGACGTCGTCACCGACGGCGTTCGCGGGGAAGAAGCCGTACACGGCGCGGGCTCGCAGCGAGCCTTCTCGTATGAATCTATCCAGGAGAGCGTTGGCCTCGGCGTAGACCTGCTTGGCCTGCTCGCCATACTTCTCGTGTTCGAAGATCTTGGGGTAGGTGCCCTTGAGCTCCCAGGTGGCGAAGAAGGGCGTCCAGTCGATGAACTCGCGCAGCTTGTCGAGCGGCACGCTCTCGAGCACGCGCACCCCGGTGAACTCGGGCGCGGGCACGTCTTCTGCTCGCCACTCGATGGGCGCGCGGTTCTCGCGGGCGACCTCGATGGGCCGGAGCTTGTGCCGCGTGCCGCCGTGCGCCTGGCGCAGGGCCTCGTACTCGGCGACGTGCTGGGCCACGAACGCGGCCTTGCCCTCGGTGCTGAGCAGCTGGGTGGTGACGGGCACGGCGCGGCTCGCGTCGAGCACGTGCACCACGGGCTGGCCATAGTGCGGCGCGAGCTTGACCGCGGTGTGCGCCTTGCTGGTGGTGGCGCCGCCGATGAGCAGCGGCAGCGCGAAGTTCTGGCGCTCCATCTCGCGGGCGACGTGGGCCATCTCCTCGAGCGAGGGCGTGATGAGGCCGCTCAGGCCGATGAGGTCGGCGCGCTCGCGGCGCGCCGTCTCCAGGATCTTCTCGCAAGGAACCATCACGCCGAGGTCGATCACCTCGTAGTTGTTGCAGGCGAGCACCACGCCGACGATGTTCTTGCCGATGTCGTGCACGTCACCCTTGACGGTGGCGAGCACGATCTTGCCCTGCGTCTTGATGACCTTGCCGGCGGCCGCGAGCTCGGCCTTCTCGGCCTCCATGTACGGCGTGAGATAGGCGACGGCCTTCTTCATCACGCGCGCGGACTTGACCACCTGAGGCAGGAACATCTTGCCGGCGCCGAACAGGTCGCCCACGACGCTCATGCCGTCCATCAGCGGGCCCTCGATCACGGAGAGCGGGCGCCCGAACTTCTGGCGCGCCTCTTCCGTGTCGGTGTCGATGAAGGCGTCGATGCCCTTGACCAGCGCGTGCGCCAGGCGCTGCTCGACCGAGCTCCGCCGCCACTCCTCCTCGACCTTGGCCTCCGCCGCGGCCGTGCCCGAGCCCGCCGCCTTGAGCTGCTCGCCGAACTGCACCAGGCGCTCGGTGGCGTCGGGGCGGCGGTTCAACAGCACGTCTTCCACCAGCTGCTTGAGCTGCGGCTCGATCTCCTCGTAGACCTCGAGCATGCCGGCGTTGACGATGCCCATGTCCATGCCGGCCGCGATGGCGTGATACAAGAACGCCGAGTGCATCGCCTCGCGCACCTTGTTGTTGCCGCGGAAGCTGAAGCTGATGTTGGAGACGCCGCCGCTCACCTTGGCGTGCGGCAGGTTGCGCTTGATCCAGCGCGTGGCCTCGATGAAGTCGACGGCGTAGTTGTCGTGCTCGGACATGCCCGTGGCGACGGTGAGGACGTTGGGGTCGAATATGATGTCTTCGGGGGCGAAGCCGATCTCGCCCGTCAGGATGTCGTAGGCGCGCTTGCAGATGCGGATCTTGTCCTCATACGTCGCCGCCTGGCCCTGCTCGTCGAAGGCCATCACCACCACGGCGGCGCCGTAGGTGAGCACCTTCCTCGCGGTCTCCCGGAACTTGGCCTCGCCCTCCTTGAGCGAGATCGAGTTGACGATGCCCTTGCCCTGCAGGCACTTGATGCCGGCCTCGATCACCGCCCAGTTGGACGAGTCGACCATGAAGGGCACCTTGGCCACCTCGGGCTCGCTGCCGAGCAGGAGGAGGAAGCGCGTCATCGCGCTCGGGCCGTCGATCATGCCCTCGTCCATGCAGATGTCGATCACGTTGGCGCCGTTCTCGACCTGCTGGCGCGCGACGCTCACGGCCTCTTCGTACTTGTTCTCCTTGATCAGCTTGGCGAACTTGGGCGAGCCGGCGACGTTGGTGCGCTCGCCGATCATCATGTACACGCCGAGCTGCTGCGTGAACGGCTGCGAGCCGGAGAGGCGGAGGGGCCTCTCGGTGAACGGCGGCTCGGGCTCTGCCGAGGCTGCCGCGGAGGGCAGGGGGGGCGCCGTCGGCACGGCCGGCGCGTGGGGCGCGGGCCCGCCCAACTCCTTCTGCGCGGGCTCCGCGCTGGCCGGCTCTGCCGCGGCGGGGGAGACGCCCAGGCTCTGGCGCGAGAAGGACCGCAGCGTCGATCGGTGCGGGGTGAACTCGCGCGGGTGCCGCCCCTCGAGAGCGCGCGCGATGGCCGCGATGTGCTCGGGCGTGTTGCCGCAGCAGCCGCCCGCGATGTTGATCAACCCCGACTCGGCGAACTGGCGCATGTAGCGCCCCATGTCCTCCGGCTCGAGGTCGAAGCCGGTGGGCGACAGCGGGTTCGGCAGCCCCGCGTTGGGGTAGCAGGAGACGGCGGCCTTCGCCGTCTGTGCCAGCTCGGTCAAGGTGGGGAACATCAGGTCGGGCCCGAGCGAGCAGTTGAGCCCGATCGAGAGCGGCGCGACGTGCTCGACGGCGTTCCAGAGCGCGGTCGCCGTCTGCGCCGAGATCATGGTCTCGCCGCCGCGGCCGACGGCCGCCGAGATCATCACGGGCAGCACCTTGCCGTCGCTGGCGAACACCTCTTGCAGCGCGACCAGCGCGGCCTTGGCGTTCAGCGAGTCGAAGATCGTCTCCACCAGGAGCACGTCGCAGCCGCCGGCGATCAGCGCTCGCACCTGCTCGATGTAAGACTGCTTCACCTGATCGAAGGTGATGACGCGAAAGCCCGGGTCGTCCGCGTCTGGCGAGTTCGAGAGCGAGACCGTGAGCGGCCCGATGGCGCCGGCCACGAAGCGCTGCTTGCCGTCCTTGTTGGCGACGCGGTCGGCCCACTCGCGGCACTGCCGCGCCGACTGCTCGTTGATCTCCCAGGCGAGGTCGCGGAGGAAGCGGTTGTCGATGATCGACTGGTAGAACTCCGCGTCCTTCCGGCGCCCGTGCTCGCGCGGGTCGTCCACGAAGAACTCGCTCTGCGTGATGCTGGTGGCGCCGAAGGTGTTGGTCTCGACGATGTCGGCGCCGGCCTCGAGGAAGCGACGGTGGATGTCGCCCGCGACCTGGGGCTGGGTGAGCGAGAACAGATCGCCGTTGTTGAGCAGATCTTTCTTCGAGTCGGCGAAGCGCGTGCCCCGGATGTCCGCCTCGGTCATCCCGTAGGTGCGCAGGGTGGTGCCCATCGCGCCGTCGATGATGGCGATGCGGTTTTCGAGCAGCTGGGCGAGCGGATGGCGATGGGTCATGGACGATCGGTTGCGATGGGTGAGGGGACGGTGGCGGGTTTGCTGGCGACGGCGAGCATCACGTCGAGCCGTGGCTTGCGGCTCTCGCGGGAGGCGACCTCGGCGCTCTGGACCGCCAGCCCCGCCTTGCCGAGCAACGTCTGTAGAGTGGCCTTCGAGAAGCCCTGGTGGCGCTCGCCGTAGGGCGCCGTGACCTCGGGCTGCTGGTGCTCGTCGAGGCAGAGCAGCACCAGCTTGCCCCGCGGCCTGAGCACGCGCGCGCACTCGCCGATCGCCTGCAGGGGGTGCTCGGTGTACGTCAGCGTGTGGAACACGAGCACGGCGTCGAACGAGGCTTCGGCGTGGGGCAGGTGGTGGACGTCGGCGACGTCGACCTGCACGTTCGGGAAACGCGCGAGCCGATCGCGCGCGGCTTCGACCATGCGCGCGCTCACGTCGATGCAGCGGAGCGAGCGGCAATATGGGGCGATCATCGCGGCCGCCGCGCCGTCGCCCGAGCCCACGTCGAGCACGTCGCCCAGGTCGAGCAGAGCCGACAGGCCCGCCGTGAGCGAGCGCCAGGTGCGCCCCGGCGAGTAGTAGCGCTCGAGGTCGTCGAGCAGCGACGCCGCCGCGCCGCCCCGCCGCCCTTCCTCGAGCTCGGCGAGGCGCTTGCGATCGCCGTCGAGCGTCGGATCGACGGCGAGCGTCGACTCGTCGAGCAGGGCCTGCACCGCCTCGGGCAGGGCCGCATAGGCGAGCGTGTAGAAAGACTGCGCGCCCTGGCGGCGATCGCGTACGATGCCTGCCTCGCGCAGCCGCCCGAGGTGCGTCGACACCCGCGACTGAGAGATGCCGGTGACCTGCACCAGGTCGCTCACGCACAGCTCGCGGTCGCGCAGCAGGGCGCACAAGCGCAGCCGGCTCTCGTCGCCGAGCAGGTTGAACGTCTCCACGTAGCGGGGCAGGTCCATCCTCATATCGAGATAGAGAGATTACCTATGATTGTAGAGCCGTTGCTGTCAAGTTACGACAAAGCGAGATCACGAAGGCTTCCGCTGGGGCGGGATTGCGTCGATCGATGGGCCAACGGGCTGAATAACTCTTCGGCCGTCAATCCGACCGTGTAGCGCACACTCATCGGGGTCGGGTGACCTGCTGTTGTCGTCCACGCGCCGAGCTCCGCGATGGATCGGGCGTTCGCCGGACACACCCCGACAAGGAAGTCCTCGCGATGTCGTCCCCCCAACGAATCCACCGCTGCAAGCCGGGATGGCGCCCCGGGCTCGAGCGTCAGAGCCTCGCGCGTTCGGTGCCGGCTCGCCGCAACACGCCTCAGACACGTCGGCGCGAGCGCCGTCGGGATCGCACGGAGCCAGCCAGTGCTTCCGCGAGCGATACCGCCCGTGCGACGGGTGTTGCTCCGAGCTCTCGCGTGCGCTCGTGCGAGCGGCCACCAGCACGGCCGGCGCGGCGATCCTCTCCATGCGAAAGCACGGCGAGGCTCGGCTGCGAGCTGACGGTGCGATCGAATGGATGGCAGCCCCTCGGTCTGCCTGGGCGCGAACCTTCGGTGCTAGCGGCATTTGAACCGACGAAGAGAAGGCGTATCTTTTACTGCATGTCTCGGCTACCCGAGGCCGAGTGCCTGGACGAGGACATCATCGCTGCATTCGTTGATGGTCAGCTGAATGCGCGGATGGTCGAAGCGGTCGATGCTCATCTGGCGTCGTGCCGTGAATGCCTTTGGCTGGTCACGGCCGCTGCGGTCGCCGATGCCGGGGTAGAGGTAGACGCGGGGCTTTTTCCGTCGCGCCCCGAGCCCGAGCCGGAGACCGAGTGCCCGCCCGAACGGTTCGAGCGTCGCCACCTGATCGCGCAGGGCGGCATGGGCTCGGTCTATTACGGCCACGATCGGGAGACTGACTCGCCCGTCGCGATCAAGGAGCTGAAGCCTGGCATCGCCCTGGCGCAGCCGGCGCTGCTCGGGCGTTTCATCCGTGAAGCGGAGATCCTCCGAAAGCTCGATCATCCCAACATCGTCAAGATGATCGCGAGCGTCACCGTGGGTGACCAGCAGCAGATCGTGATGGAATACGTCGGCGGAGGGTCGCTGCGGCACCTCTTGCGGCACGAGCGCCGGCTGCCGGTGGCGCGCGCGTCGGCGATCGTGCTCGAGCTCGCCGACGCGCTGTCGCGCGCGCACCACCTCGGCGTCATCCATCGAGACATCAAGCCCGAGAACGTGCTGCTCGCGAAGAACGGGACGCCCAAGCTCGGTGACTTCGGCCTGGCCATGATGGTCGACGCCGGGCTCAGCACATCCAACGCCTTGCTCGGCACCATCGCCTATCTCAGCCCCGAGGCGCTCTCCGGGCAGGTGCTCGACGCGCGCGCCGACCTGTGGGCGCTCGGTGTGGTGCTGTTCGAGATGCTGACCGGGCAGCGTCCGTTCGAGGCGGGCGTGCCCGCCGCGCTGATCACGGCGATATTGCACCAGCCCACGCCCGATCTGGAGGCGCTGTGCCCGGGCGTACCCGTCGCGCTGGTCGACCTCGTGTATCGCCTGCTCGAGAAGGACAGGAACCAGCGCATCGGCAGCGCGCGGCAGGTCGGCGCCGAGCTCGAGGCGATCGCCCGAGCCGTGGGTGATTCACGCGCGTTCATCGACACGCTGCCCGGCAGCGACGGCACGCTCGCGGTGCCCTCGAGCCCGCGCTCCGTCTCCCGCCTGCCGGCGCAGACCACGGGCTTCGTGGGCCGCTCGGCAGAGCTCGCCGAGCTGTTCCAGCTGCTCGCGCAGCGCGACGTGCGGGCGGTGACGATCCTCGGCCCCGGCGGCATGGGCAAGAGCAGCCTCGCGCTCGAGATCGCGCGCCAGGTGTCGAGCGGCCCCGAGGGCTCGGCGCGCCTCGGGCTCGACGAGACGCGGCCGCTGCTCGGCGTGTTCTTCGTAGACCTCGCGCCGCTCGCTTCGCCCGAGCTGATCGTGCCCGCGGTGGCGCAGGCCGTGGGCTTTCAGTTCAAGCCCGGGGGAGACCCCAAGCGCCAGCTGCTCGACTTCCTGCGCGAGAAGCACCTCGTGCTCTTGATGGACAACTTCGAGCACGTGATCGGCGGGGCGGCGCTGGTGAACGAGATCTTGCAGGGCGCCGCGGGCGTGAAGGTGCTCGCCACCTCGCGCGAGCGGCTCGGCTTGATCGCGGAGGCGCAGTTCACGCTCTCGGGCATGAAGGTGCCCGCAGAGTGGTCGGCGGACGAGCCCGGCGGAGGCAGCGCCGTACGCCTGTTCATCGACAGCGCGCGCCGCGCCCGCTTCGGCTTCGCGCCGGACGCCGACGAGGCGGCGGCCATCCTGCAGATCTGCCGCCTGGTGCACGGCATGCCGCTCGGCATCGTGCTGGCCGCCTCCTGGCTCGACACGCTGTCGCCGCGCGAGATCGCGGGCGAGATCCTCGAGAACGTCGACTTCCTGCGCTCCGAGGCGGGCGATTTGCCGAGCCGCCAGCAGAGCCTCCGCGCCGTGTTCGATCACTCCTGGGCGTTGCTGCGCCCCGATGAGCGCGCCACCCTGGCCGCGGTCAGCATCTTTCGCGGTGGCTTCACGCGCGCGGCCGCCGAAGTGGTCGCGCACGCCTCGCTGCGCACCCTGGCGTCGCTCGTGTCAAAGTCGATCTTGAGGCGCGTGCCGGAGACGGGGCGCTACGAGATCCACGAGCTCTTGCGCCAGTTCGCCGAGGGCCGCCTCTCGGGCGACGCGCAGCGAGCCGCGGCGATGGATCGCCTGGCGCAGTATTACTCCGCCTTCTGCGGCGAGCGCTCGGCGCACGTGATCGGGCCGCGCCGCGATCCGGTGGGGCGTGAGCTCTTGGCCGAGCTCGACAACGTGCGGCTCGCCCTCGCCTGGATGCTCGAGCACCGCCAGGCCTCGCGCCTGTGGCCGATGTTGCACACGCTCGGCCAGTTCTACAACTCGCGTCGTTCCCGGCAGGAGGGCGAGCAGGTGTTCGGGTCGATCGTGAGCGCCTTCGACCGTACTCCGTTCGGTGATGCCGCGTCCGGCGAGCCAGCAGAGGAGCCCGAGGCGCGGCGTGTGCTCGGGCT
>Ga0247763_1000401_pt1 | contig 25637 bp, 16 predicted proteins | sample UWRJL141409B4_FD_179926 | JGI IMG/M metagenome (GOLD analysis project Ga0247763, IMG submission 179926) | Plant litter microbial communities from Arlington Agricultural Research Station in Wisconsin, United States - UWRJ-L141-409B-4 | ecosystem: Environmental > Terrestrial > Plant litter >...
ATCTAAAAGAACAATTATTATATTTAAGAAGATATAGATTAAAATACAATTTTTATAAACATAAACTAGAAGACGTTTTTTTAAATAAATTAAGTCAGTTAATTACTAAATTTTATAAAAAAAAAATAGAATTTAATATTATTAATTTAAAATCTATAATTTTAAATCCTGATACTATGACGGATTTTCTTAAATTAAAATTAAAAAAAAAACGTACAATAGCTATGGCTCTAATTTCAAAAATGGTAAAAAGAGTAAGAATTATCAAAAATAATCAATATTTTAAAAATAATTCTTTAAGAAAAGAAATAGATTTTTCTTTATTAGAAAATAAATATACTCATTTTAATATTAATTCTATGTTAACTAAAAATAAATTAGATCTTATTTTAAAAAGTCACTATAGAAATTTTTATCTTTATAAAAATTTTTCTATAACTAAAAAAGATTTTTTAGTATTTTATTATAAATTTATAAGAAACTTAAAAATTAAATATATTATAAGTAATATTAAATATAATACAAATTTCTTAAAAAAAAAAATACTTTTTAGTATAATAAGATATAAAAATTTTAATGGTATAAAATTTTTAGTTAAAGGTAGATTAACTAAACGATATAGAGCTGATAGAGCAATCTATAAAGTAAGATGAATAGGAGGATTAAAAAATGCAGATGCTTCATATAGAAAAGTATCTAGTGTTAATTTTAGAGGATATTTAAATTCTAACATTGAATATTCTATAGAAGTAGGAAAACGTCGTATTGGTGCTTTTGCTATAAGAGGATGACTTAGTGCTAAATAAATTATTAATAACTATTAAAAAAAAATTACATGTAATATATAATAAAAAGAAGAAATAGTCTGGACCATTTAGAAATAAATGGAAAATATTTTAATAACAATTTGAACAGGCTAATTTGCGCAAGAGTGCACGAAATGAGTGCGCGGTTTGGCACCTCGATGTCGGCTTAACTTATCCTCAGGGATGCAGAAACTCTGTAGGGTACGACTGTTCGTCGATTAAAAAGTTACACGAGCTGGGTTAAATACGTCGTGAGACAGTATGGTTTCTATCTTCTAGAGGAAATTAGAATATAATAAAGAACATCTTATGTACGAAAGGAACTTGGGAATCATTTTTATTTCTGAAAATTTTTCACGAAATAGTTATTTTATTAACCTCTGGTTTCTCTGTTGTTTATATGCCCAGATATTAATTAATTTATATATTAATAATATTTAAACTTAAATATTGTCATTATATAAGGGATGTTACATTCACTTAAGTAGATATATAGTATAAGCATGGCAGATAAGCTAAGTTAATTAGAAATAAGTACTGAAAGCATATAGGTACGAAGTTTACTTTAAAATATTTCTTAAATAAACGTAATAGAACATTACGAATTAATTAACTATGATATATTATACTAACTAGTATAATATAACATGAATTGGAATATAATATTATAAATTATTTATAATGTTATATTAGGAGGTTAATTAAAATATATAGGTTTAATTTATAATTTTTTAGAGACTATCAGATATTAAATACTAATTAAATTCGAGCCAATTTACAGAAATTAACTTTTAATGTGCATTATCTTCATTATTGAAGTTTATATAAAAAGCCTAATTAGCATAAAAGCAATGCGATTGTTTTGTAATCAGTAGAAACAAGTGCGATACTTGTATTGGGTTCAGGATTAGTAGTCAAGTGGTACGACACAGCTCTTTCAAGGCTGGGATCATGGGTTCGAACCCCATCTAGTCTGAATTTTTTTAAGAGGTTATAGTTTAATTGGTAAAGCATACTACTCATAATAGTAAATATAAGTGTTCAAGTCACTTTATCCTTAAATGTAGATTAATGTAGTAGTTAACATATTTGACTCATGATCAAAGTACATAGGTGCGAATCCTTTATCTGCATAAAATTAATCCGAATGCTGGAATTGGTAGACAGTGCAAATTTAAGACTTGCTGGCTTATAGTCGTGAACGTTCAAGTCGTTCTTCGGATACCTAGGGGATATAGTTTAATCGGTAAAACAATGATTTTGCGTATCGTAATATCAGGATCGTAACCTGATATCTCCATTATTTTATATAAGAATATAGTTTAATGGTAAAACGTTGAGCTTCAACCTCAAATTTTTGGGTTCGAAACCTGATGTTCTTGAAAACAAAATATTTCTCATAGCGATTATCGTTTAGTGGTAGGACTACTGCCTTCCAAGCAGAGTGCGTTGGTTCGAATCCAACTGGTCGCAATTTTTATTACAAATAAATTTTAGCTCAAGAAGCTCAATGGTTGAGCGGAGTGCTGAAGATACTTAGGCTATAAGTTCGAATCTTATGTTGAGCATAATATATATTAATAAAAAGTTTCTATAGCTCAATGGTAGAGCGTTTTACTGTTAATATTAAGATAAATGTTCGATTCATTTTAGAAACGTTAAAAATTTTTAAAATATAAAGAGAAATGTGAGGAATTGGTAGACCAAGTTAATTTAGGATTAATTGATAATTATATATCGTACAGGTTCAAGTCCTGTTTTCTCTAACTAATATGTTGTGGACTAATGGGTAAGTCATAAATTTTTGGTATTTACTATTGAGTGTTCGAATCACTTCAACATAATAAGTAATAATATAAAAGGTGGATATAGTTCAATAGGTAGAGCGATTGTATGTGGCACAATAAGTTCTCTGTTCAAATCAGAGTATCCTCCCTAAAGCCCGAGTAGTTTAAAGGTAAAACCTTAAACTCATATTTTAAAGATGAGAATTCGATTTTCTCCTCAGGCTATTTTTTCTTATTAGCTCAATAGGTAGAGCAAGATACTTCTAATTTCTAGATCGTAGTTCAAATCTATGATAAGAATTTTATTATGATCACTTTTTCAATTTTATCTTTATTAATTTCTAATTCCGTCACTATAAGACGAGATCTATCTATTCTATTTAATAGAGTAGTTATTATTATTCTTAGTTATTCTATTTTTCATCATATAATAAATATATTTACTATCAAACAAGGAATTGCTTTACATGGCGGTCTTATTTACATAACAAGTATTACACAAGTATTCCATATATTTATTTTTTTTATTACAATATTAATTTTATTATTAACAAGTTTTTCACCTATAAAATTAGGAATTTCTAAGTTTTCTTTATTAAATAAAATACTTAATAATAATAGTTCTTTTTATAAAGAAATTAAAATTTTAAATAAAAGAGACCAACATTTAAAAATCATTGAATATCCTTTAATAATTTTATTTATAATTAGTGGAGCAGCCTTTTTAATATCTACTAATGATCTAATTACTGTTTTTCTTGCTATAGAACTACAAAGTTATGGATTGTATATATTAAGTACTATTTATAGAAATTCTGAGTTATCAACAATAGGAGGATTAATTTACTTTCTTTTAGGTGGTTTAAGTTCATGTTTTATTTTATTAGGTATAAGTTTATTATATGCAAATTCGGGTACAACTAATATTGACGGGTTTTATATTATCACTAGTATTAGTGATATAGATAATATAAATTATTTTTATAAATCTTATTATATTCAATTTTCTTTACTTATTTTTAGTATAGGGTTTTTATTTAAAATAGGTGCTGCACCTTTCCATTTTTGATCTCCCGATGTTTATGATGCAATACCTACTATAGTAACAACTTTTGTAGCTATTGTAGCTAAAATTTCAATTTTTATCTTTTTATTAGAATTAGTGTATTATACTTCTAATTATTTTATTAATTTTAATTGAACTTTTGGTTTATTAATAAGTTCATTATTATCTTTAATAATTGGTACAATCGGTGGGTTAACACAATTTAGAATAAAAAGATTATTTGCTTATAGTACAATCTCTCATATTGGGTTTATATTATTGGCCTTAAGTATATCTAGTATAGAATCAACACAAGCTTTTATTTTTTATTTAGTGCAATATTCTATTAGTAATTTAAATATTTTCTTTATTTTAATCACTATAGGATTTTCATTATCTTTTTATTATAGTAATAATAAAGAATATAATCAACTGTTAGATAAATATAATTCACCTATTCAATTAATTTCTCAATTAAAAGGATATTTTTATTTAAATCCAATATTAGCTTTAAGTTTTACTATTACAATTTTTTCTTTTGTAGGTATACCTCCTTTAATAGGATTTTTTGCAAAACAGATGGTACTAAGTGCTGCTTTAGATAAAGGTTATTTCTTTTTAGTATTAATAGCTATAATTACAAGTGTAATAAGTGCAGGATATTATTTAAATATTATAAAAGAAATTTTCTTTTATTATCCTCATTATACAGATATAAATAAAATAAAAAATTATTTCTGGTTACGTTATAAATTATTGAAACAAAAAAAATTCAATACAAAAGAGATATATTTAATGTTAAGTGATATCTATAAATTTAAATTAGAAAATTCGCATATACACTTAACTAAACAATATATTCCTATTTATTTATCTAGTGTACTAAGTATAATTATATCTGTAATTACATTAACAATTTTATTATTCATATTTATAAATAAAGAATGAATTAATTTAGGTACTATATTAGTACAAATTTTGTTTAATAATTAAACAAAATCTTATAATAAGATTAAGTAAGACTACCCTATAGGTATATTTTAAAAAATTTTTATGAACACTATTACGTTTTTTATAATATTAGTCTGTATTATAGCATTATTATTCTTAATAATAAATTTACTTTTTGCTCCTCATAATCCATATCAAGAAAAATATTCTATTTTTGAATGTGGATTTCATAGTTTTTTGGGGCAGAATCGTACACAATTTAACATTAAATTTTATATATATGCTTTTTTATACTTAATATTAGATTTAGAAATTCTTTTAATTTTTCCTTTTGCTCTTAGTATGTATATAAATGATATTTATGGACTAATTTGTATTTTACTATTTATAATAATAATAACAATTGGTTTCATATTTGAATTAGGAAAAGGTGCACTAAAAATAGATTCAAAGCAAACTAAATCTTCTGTAATTTATACTAATAAATTTAAAAATTTATTTCAAATTTAAAATCTTTTATATCGTTACAAAAAATAATTTTTATTTTTAAATTAATTACTATTAAAAAAAGATTTTTTGTCATAAATTAAATAAAAGTGAGTTTATTATTTAATAAATTTACTTTCTATTTAGATGCGCCTTTAGCATGAGGTATTTATTTTCAAGATAGTGCAACTCCTCAACAAGAAGGTCTTGTTGAATTACATGATAATATTATGTATTATTTAGTTATAATCTTATTTAGTGTAGGGTGAATAATATTTTCTATAGTTAGAAATTTTTTAAACACAAAATCTCCTATATCATATAAATACTTAAATCATGGGACTTTAATTGAATTAATATGAACAATTACACCTGCTATTATTCTAATTTTAATCGCTTTTCCTTCTTTCAAATTATTATATTTGATGGATGAAATTTCAGATCCTTCTATGACAATTTCTGCAGAAGGCCATCAATGATATTGAAGTTATCAATATTCAGATTTTTTAAGTTCTAGTGATGACAATATCGAATTTGATTCTTATATAATTCCTGATTCTGATTTAACAGAAGGAACATTAAGAATGTTAGAAGTTGACAATAGAGTTATAATACCTGAATTAACTGATATTAGATTTATTATTACATCTGGTGATGTAATACATTCTTTTGCTTGTAGTTCTTTAGGAATAAAAGGGGATGCATATCCTGGTAGATTAAATCAAGCATCTGTATTTTTAAACAGAGAAGGTACATTTTATGGACAATGTTCTGAAATATGTGGTATATTACATAGTTCTATGCCAATTGTAATAGAATCTGTTAATTTAGAAAAATTTTTAATATGATTAAGAGAACAATAAATCAGCATATTATATTGATAAAAAAAAAATTACCATTTAAATTTTTTTTAAAAGAATGGTGCGGTGTATTAGTTTAATTGGTAAAATAAAACACTACGGATGTTTAGTTATGAGTTCGAGTCTTATATACATCTTACCTTTATTTGAATATACTTTAAGTAAAATTCTATTTAAAGGTTATATTCATAATTTTTAAAATAATCTAAATAAATTATATTAAATAAATGAGTTTAACTATAATACTTTTTTTAATAGGAATCTTAGGATTTATATTAAATAGAAAAAATATTTTATTAATGCTTATTTCTATAGAAATAATGTTATTATCTATAACATTTTTAATATTAATAAGTTCATTAAATATTGATGACATATTAGGACAAACTTATGCCATATACATTATTGTAATAGCAGGAGCTGAATCTGCTATAGGTTTAGGTATATTAGTAGCTTTTTATAGATTAAGAGGAAGTATTAATATAGAGTATAAATAATAATGTATTTAAGTATAATTTTTATACCCTTATTAGGATCAATAATTTCTGGGTTTTTTGGTAGAAAAACTGGTGTTGCAGGAGCGCAAATTATCACATGTTTAAGTATAATAATTACAACAATTTTTGCTGTATTAGCTTTTTTTGAAATAGGTTTTAATAACAATATAGTAGTTATAAATTTATTTGAATGAGTAAATAGTGAATGATTTACTATTTTTTGATCTTTTCAATTTGATAGTTTAACAGTTTCTATGTTAATACCTGTTTTAGTTATTAGTTCTTTAGTTCACATATATTCTATAAGTTATATGGGTAGTGATCCCCATATACAAAGATTTTTTAGTTATTTAAGTTTATTTACTTTTATGATGATAATTCTTGTTACAGGTAATAATTACTTAGTAATGTTTGTAGGATGAGAAGGTGTAGGAGTTTGTTCTTATCTTTTAGTAAGTTTTTGATTTACAAGAATTGCAGCAAATCAAAGTTCTATGTCAGCATTCTTAACTAATCGTGTAGGAGATTGTTTTTTTACAATTGGTATGTTTGGTTTATTATGATCTATAGGTAACTTAGATTATAATACTATATTTTCAGTATCTTCTTATATAAATGAAAATATACTTATATTTATAGGTATATGTTTATTTATAGGAGCAATGGCTAAAAGTTCTCAAATTGGTCTTCATGTATGATTACCTATGGCAATGGAAGGTCCAACTCCTGTTTCTGCTTTAATACATGCTGCTACTATGGTTACAGCAGGAGTTTATTTATTAATTCGTTCATCTCCTTTATTAGAATATAGTTCAACTGTTTTATTATTATGTTTATGAATAGGAGCTATAACTACTATTTTTAGTTCTTTAATAGGATTATTCCAACAAGACATTAAAAAAGTTATAGCCTATTCTACTATGAGTCAACTAGGAATGATGGTTATAGCTATAGGATTATCTTCATATAATATAGCATTATTTCATTTAGTAAATCATGCTTTTTATAAAGGATTATTATTTTTAGGTGCGGGTGCAGTAATTCATGCTGTAATAGATAATCAGGACTTTAGAAAATATGGAGGGTTAATTTCATATTTACCTTTAACTTATTCTGTTATGCTAATAGCTAGTCTTAGTTTAGCAGCCTTTCCTTTTATGACAGGATTCTATAGTAAAGACTTTATCTTAGAATCTGCATTTGGACAATTTTATTTTAGTAGTATAGCTGTGTATATTATTGCAATAATTGGAGCAATATTTACTACATTATATTCAATAAAAGTTTTATATTTAACTTTCTTAACTTACCCCAATGGACATTTGATTTATTATAATACAAGTACAAATTCTAATAAAGATGGTGACATTTTCTTAAGTTTACCTTTGGTTATATTAGCCGTATTTTCTATATACTTTGGATATATAACTAAGGATATCTTTATAGGTTTAGGTTCTAACTTTTTTTCAGATAATAGTATATTTATTCACCCTATACATGAAATAATGATAGATACAGAATTTTCTATATCTACTTTTATTAAATTATTACCTTTTTTTTCTACAATATTGATTAGTTTTATAGCTATATTAGTATTAGAATGATATCCTAAATTAATTTTAAATGTAAAATTATCTGTTATAGGTATATCAATATATGGATTTTTTAATCAAAGATTTTTAATTGAATATTTTTATAATAAATATATAACTAATGTTATTTTAAACTTAGGAGAACAAACTACTAGAATTTTAGATAAAGGAAGTATAGAAACATTAGGCCCTTTTGGATTAGAAAAAGTTTTATTTAATTTTAGTAAAAATATAAATAAATTAAGTACAAGTATAATACCTAACTATGGGTTATATATTACGATAGGATTTATTTTTTATTCTATTTCTTTACTATACTTTGATAATAATAAAGTTTTATTATTATTAATAATTTCATTATTAATAATATTTAATCTAAATAATGAAACTGGAGCTAAAAAGAATTAACTATTCTTGACACTGAAATTTTTATAATAATATATTTAAGGTAATATTTATTAACTACCTAGATAAAAATAATATTGTTAAACGTTTTATCCTTTATGTATCCTCCCTAATTTAAATAATAATCAATATATCATATAATGATATTAATAAATAATAAAATATAATTAAAAATATGCCACAGTTAACACCTTTTTATTTTACAGGTGAAGTTATTGTAACTTTCATAATAATAACAACACTTATTATAATTTTTTCTAAGTATGTATTACCTAGTACTATTCGTACACAGATATCTCGTATATTTCTTACTACAAAAAAAAATTAATATTAGTTACAGTTTTTTTTATAAAAAGAACCCACATTATAACATCTAAGTTTTCTTAGCAATATAGCTATTTATATATCTAAACCAGATTTAACCTATTAGTATCTTTTCAAGTTAATCAACTTATATATATAACAGCTAAAAAAAAAAAGACGAAATAAATTTTCTTCATGCTCCTTTCAAATTTATACTTTTTAAATTAAAAATTTTTAAATGATACAAGTTGCTAAAATTATAGGTACTGGTTTAGCCACTACAGGTTTAATAGGTGCAGGAGTAGGAATAGGAGTAGTATTTGGAGCTTTAATTTTAGGAGTAGCTAGAAATCCTTCTATGCGTGGACAATTATTTTCATATGCTATATTAGGATTCGCCTTTTCAGAAGCTACAGGATTATTTGCTTTAATGATGGCATTCTTATTATTATATGTAGCTTAAATAATATTTTTTTAAACCTAAAAAACTTATGTAAATTATTAATGAAAGTATAATATTAATTAATTTTTATACTTTTTATAAAAATTTATAGAACTATGATGTAAATGGTATTACATAAGATTGCAAATCTGAAAAAAGAGGTTCAAATCCCCCGTAGTTCTGGCTTGATTTTACAAATCTATATAAAAAATCTAATTTATAAAATGAAGCCTTTAATCTATTAATTCATAAAATTAACGATCTTTATTATAGATATATTCTTTTAATAAATTTTTAATGAGAACATTAAAACAACATCCTTTATTAAAATTAGCTAATGGATATCTTGTTGATGCATCTCAACCGACTAATATTAGTTATTTATGAAATTTTGGGTCATTATTAGCAGTTTGTTTAGGAATACAAATTATAACAGGTGTAACTTTAGCAATGCATTATACTCCTAATATATTAGAAGCTTTTAATTCTATTGAACATATTATGAGAGATGTAAACAATGGATGATTAATCCGTTATTTACATAGTAATACAGCTTCTGCATTCTTTTTTCTTGTATATTTACATATAGGAAGAGGTATTTATTATGGATCATATAAATCACCTAGAACATTAGTTTGAGTTATTGGTACTATAATCTTTTTTGTTATGGTAGGAACAGGTTTTCTAGGTTACGTATTACCTTATGGACAAATGAGTTTATGAGGTGCAACAGTTATTACTAATCTTATAAGTGCTATACCTTGAGTAGGGCAAGATATTGTTGAATTTATTTGAGGAGGTTTTTCTGTAAATAACGCAACATTAAATAGATTTTTTGCATTGCATTACTTATTACCATTTATATTAGCAGTTTTAGTATTAATGCATTTAATAACATTACATGATACAGTAGGATCTAGTAATCCTGTAGGAGTTTCGGGAAATTACGATAGAATATCATTTGCCCCATATTATTTATTTAAAGATTTAATAACTATTTTTTTATTTTTCTTTATTTTAAGTACATTTGTATTCTTTACTCCAAATATTTTAGGAGATAGTGAAAATTATGTAATGGCAAATCCTATGCAAACTCCAGCTGCTATTGTACCAGAATGATATTTATTACCTTTTTATGCTATTTTAAGATCTATACCTGATAAATTATTAGGTGTTATTGCTATGTTTAGTGCGATATTAATAATAATATTATTATCTTTTGTAGATAAAAGTGAGATTAAAGGTTTACAATTTAAACCTCTTTCAAAACTAAATTTTTATATTTTTATATCAATTTTTATAGTGTTATTAATAATTGGAGCAAAACACCCAGAAGATCCTTATATTTTTGTTGGTGCTACTGCTACTTTCTTATATTTTTTATTTTTTATACTTGTAGGAGTAACTTCTATTTTAGAAAATTCTTTAAAACATTTATCTTTATCTAAATAATTATAAATAAAAGCATAGATCAGAATAACTAAAATACTTAATACAATAACTATTTATATATGAAATCTTTTTTTTTTTACAAATAACTAATACTATAAGAAGTCATTTTCCCGGCCACCCTTTTCACATAGTATCACCGTCTCCTTGACCTACTCAAACTAGTTTATCTTTATTTATATTAGCTTTAAGTGCTGCTTATTCAATGCACAATTTTTATAACATTTATTATTTACTCTTTTTGGGTTTAATCTTAGTAATTCTATCTATGTTTTTCTGATTTAGAGATATAATATCGGAAGGGACATTTTTAGGAGATCACACTTTAGCTGTTCAAAAAGGATTAAACTTAGGATTTATATTATTTATAGTTTCTGAAGCTTTATTTTTTATGGCTATATTTTGAGCATTTTTTCATAGTGCATTAACTCCTACTATAGAATTAGGAGCACAATGACCTCCTATAGGTATTGATCCTATAAATCCTTTTGAGTTACCTTTATTAAATACAGTAATTTTATTATCTAGTGGTGCTACAGTTACTTTCGCACACCATGCTTTAATAAAAAAAGCAAGAAAGGGAACTTTATATGGGTCTATATATACAATATTATTGGCTATAATCTTTACAGTTTTTCAATATATTGAATATAGTGTTTCATCTTTTACTATTAGTGATGGTGCTTTTGGTGCAACATTTTTTTTTGGAACAGGTTTCCATGGATTACATGTGATTATTGGAAGTATATTCTTAATAATAGCTTTATGAAGAATTTACGAATATCATGTTACTAATAACCATCATTTAGTATTCTTATTTGCAATTTATTATTGACATTTTGTAGATGTTGTATGACTTTGACTTTATTTATCTATATATTATTGAGGATCTTAATACAAATAATTTATTAAATTTTATCCTTAATATTAATTATTTATATTTTACTATAATAATATAAAAAGGGGCTTTTATTCTTTGTACGCTAAACAATTAAAGGAATTTTCTTACTGAATTATTAAATTATAATAATATAACACAGCTTTGATTCTAAATACTCTGGTAATTTTTCTTTACTTGATTAGCTCCTCGGCAATAGAATCAGAAGCATTTGAAAAAACTAGAGATAGTTCGTTGAAAATATCTATGTCTTTTGAAAGATGATATTTCAGTACTAATGCTAAAGATATTGGTACTTTATATTTAATTTTTGCATTATTTTCAGGGTTATTAGGTACAGCTTTCTCGGTTTTAATCAGAATGGAACTAAGTGGACCAGGTGTTCAGTATATCGGGGATAATCAATTATATAATACTATTATTACAGCTCATGCTATATTAATGATATTCTTTTTAGTTATGCCATCTCTTATAGGTGGATTTGGAAATTTTTTAATGCCAATAATGGTTGGAGGACCTGATATGGCATTTCCTAGATTAAATAACATAAGTTTTTGATTATTACCTCCAAGTTTAATATTATTAGTATTATCTTCATGTATAGAAGGAGGAGCTGGTACAGGATGAACTCTTTATCCTCCTTTATCTAGTATACAAAGTCATAGTGGACCTAGTGTTGATTTAGCTATTTTTGCCTTACATCTATCAGGTGTAAGTAGTTTATTAGGAGCTATTAATTTTATAGTAACTATCGTAAATATGAGAGCCCCGGGAATGACATTTCATAATATACCATTGTTTGGATGGGCAGTAGTGATTACAGCTGTATTATTATTATTATCATTACCTGTGTTAGCTGGAGGAATAACAATGTTATTAACAGACAGAAATTTTAATACATCGTTTTTTGAAACAGCAGGAGGTGGAGATCCTATATTATTTCAACACCTTTTCTGATTTTTTGGACATCCTGAAGTTTATATACTAATTGTACCAGGTTTTGGTATAATTAGTACAACAATTTCTGCTAATTCAAATAAGTCTATATTCGGTTATATCGGTATGGTTTATGCTATGATGTCTATTGGAGTATTAGGATTTATTGTTTGAAGTCATCATATGTATACAGTAGGTTTAGATGTAGATACAAGAGCTTATTTCACAGCTGCTACATTAATAATTGCTGTACCTACTGGTATTAAAATATTCTCATGATTAGCAACTTGTTACGGAGGTTCTATTAAATTAACACCTTCTATGTTATTTGCATTAGGATTTGTATTTATGTTTACTATTGGAGGGTTAAGTGGAGTTGTATTAGCTAATGCGGCTCTTGACATTGCCTTTCATGATACTTACTATGTAGTAGCTCATTTTCATTATGTATTAAGTATGGGAGCAATATTTGCACTATTTAGTGGTTGATATTTCTGAATACCAAAAATGTTAGGATTAAACTATAATATAGTTTTATCTAATATTCAATTCTGAGTATTATTTTTAGGTGTTAATATTACATTCTTTCCTCAACATTTCTTAGGTTTACAAGGAATGCCACGTAGAATTAGTGATTACCCTGATGCTTACACTGGATGAAATTTAATAAGTAGTTTAGGTTCTATTATTAGTGTTATAGCTGCTTGATTATTTTTATATATTATAAGTTTACAATTGTCCGAAAGACAACAAGCTAATAGATTTCCTTGACTAATACCTCAGTTCTATAGTGATAGTTTGAGAATTTTATTAAATAGATCTTATAATAGTTTAGAATGAAGTTTAAGTAGTCCACCTAAACCTCACGCTTTCATGAGTTTACCTGTACAAAGTAATATACTATTTAATGTAAATAATGAAGTAGTTAGTCCATTAGATCAATTTAATATACAAGATTATATATATTTATCTGCACCTATATTAGGGAATTTAAACATATCTCTTACAAATATGGCATTCTATTTAATCTTAAGTTTATTTATAATATTAAATTTAAATATATTAACTACAAACTATAATAAACTAGTAAGTAATAATTGATCTATAGGTTTAGAGTCTTTATATGCTACTATACATAGTATTGTTATAAATCAAATAAATTCAACTACAGGTCAAAAATATTATCCTTTCATTTTTACTTTATTTATATTTATTTTAATAAATAATTTAATAGGAATGGTACCATATAGTTTTGCACCTACAAGTCATTTTGTATTAACATTTGCGCTTAGTTTTACAATAGTATTAGGTGCAACGATTTTAGGATTCCAAAAACATAACTTAAAATTCTTTTCTTTATTAGTGCCTGCTGGATGTCCTTTAGCTTTATTACCTTTATTGGTATTAATAGAATTTATTTCTTACTTAGCAAGAAATATTTCACTAGGACTTAGATTAGCAGCTAATATTACAGCTGGGCATATGTTATTAAATATTTTAAGTGGTTTTGTTTATAATATAATGAATACAGGTATTTTATATTTCTTAATAGCTTTAATACCTTTAGCTTTCATTATAGCATTTTCTGGCTTAGAAATTGGAATAGCCCTAATACAAGCACAAGTGTTTGTAGTTTTAACAAGTGGATATATTAAAGATGGTTTAGACCTTCATTAATATATTAATTTGTTATTAATAAATTTTTCAAAGTTATCTTTAGTAGGATAACTAGTACATCCAGCATCTTAGTCCTTATGGACGTGTCCCTAATTTAAATAATTATCTATTAGAAATTTAATTTCTACGAAAAATGTTTCTACATTTTATCAACATAATAATGAAGTTAACAATAACTTTAATAGTAAAATTGAATTACTATATTGTCAATTTAATTCCCAATCAAAATTTAATAAGTGCTATATTATACATAATAATTTTAACTACAATAATAACTTTGATTTTGTTTACAATATCATTCATTAAATTTTGATTTTATTACATTTACCTTTATAATTTAAAATGTTACTATTATTATATGGAACATAATCTTAGATTACAATGAATCATTATTTTTATAATGATATTTAGTTATATTGTAAGATTATTGTTACTTTATACTCCAAGTATATCTCCATATATAATAGAACATATGTGTCTTGTCTGTATATATATTCATAATTTTCTACTACTTATTATTTTTAATTTTAATAGTACAAACACTATGGATTTTATGCCTATGGTAGGTTTATTAGATTACGGAACTCACAAGTTCTTACCTGATCCCGAAACTAACAAGTTATTACCTGATTTTATTATACCCACAATATCAAACTCTGATCTGGATAAACCAGATTCCAATTTAGATAAAGAATCCCAAGACTTAATAAGAATACATTGATGACTACAAGAGCAAAATAAACCTCAGCAAGAGTTTATTGATCCTGCCTTATTATCTGAAAGTAGTAAAACTAATCAAGCGAAAACCTCGACAAATAATAACAACAATTCTGAATTAGCTGAAAGTAGTAATAGTAATAAAAGAAAAGCAAATTTTACTGAGAAAATCCCAAAAAAAAGGCAATATACTAATTGTCTTACTTTGCCGCCTGCTGTTCCAGAATTTGTAGATGACAAGTTCCCTGATATGTTTTTTGGAAAAACGTTTAGTTATTGCAAAAAAAACCATTTTTTACTTGTCGATAATCCAACAAATATTAGTAGTTTTTTTGATAAAGATCACAAAATAATTCGTACTCCAGAAAGTAAACTTTTTGCAAAAAATTTACACGAAGGTTTAACATATATTGCTGAACATGTTAGAAAAAATAAAAGTGCATATGAACCATTTCCTACCTTAGATGACAACACTGAAAAATGAATAGAAGAATTTGGAAAACAAAAAAACCCTGGTAAACGATCAAATATGTTTAAAACTGGTCCTAATGTAGCCCTTTGTAATTCCGGTCGGTTTAGAGGAAAATTACAAGACTTCTTTCTAGATCGAAATCAAGACCCTAATTATTAGTCTTCTTTGTATAATTTGTCTTTTTTTAGAAAACTCGAACACAATTTAGGATTATATTTTATATATACGTTTTTTATGCTTAATGGCTTTATAGCAATATTACTTTTTATTAAGGAAGGTCTTTATATATATATATATTTAAATATAAGTATTTAATAGAAAATTATAATATAATTAAATATAGTTTAATATAAAATAAATTATAATTACGGACATTCAAGCTTCAATATTATATTTTTTAGACAGAAATAATAGAAGAAAGCATAATATAATGCGATATCTATTAATAAAACATGAAATAGCCTATTGTTATAAAGTAATTTTTACTTAGTTTATGCCTAATGATAATACTATCATATAATTCATTAATATCCATATAGGAAATTACATTAAAAAAAATTTTTTCATCATCTGTTTAATTATATCGTATTCTTCATACATGTAAAATAGTCTAATAGTAATATTAATTACAGTTATTCTTATATATTTTTATCTATGATGAATCATAGAAATCTATTAGAGATGAAAAATCATCGAAAATTTATAGGGAGTTTGGTGATGGCTCTGAATGAACGCTGTTCAAATGCTTGACACATGCTAATCGTACGATTAATGTTATTATATTTATATAATAAGAATAATATTAATTTAATATTATATTCATATAATATTAAGTAAGTTTAATATTATTATATTACAATTAATAAGTGGTGAACAGGTGAGTATTAGATTATCAAACCGCCTTAAAGTGAAGTAATAAAAGATCCTTTATACATATTCAAAGAATTAAAGAGAAAGAAATTTTCTTGCTTTAAGAGGACCAGATATATCGTAGAGATAGGTTATTTGTTAAGAGTAAGGACTTAACTAGCCGACAAGTCTCTTAGTCGTAACTGAAACGGTTGATCGACCACATTGGGGATGGAAAAATCCCAAGGCAAAAATTAGTACAGCAGTGAGGAATCTTGGTCAATGGCCTAACGGCTGAACTGGCAACTTGAATAAATGAAAATCGCTATATTATAGAGCGACAATATGGGTATCAAATATAATTTTAAGTGTATTTTGGATTATGACGATATACATAATATGTCTTGACTAATTGCGTGCCAGCCGTCGCGGCAATACGTAAGAGACTAGTGTTATTCATATTAAATAGGTTTAAAGGGTACGTACGCGGTTAAAATTACTTGATAAGAGTATAATTTTTTCTAGAGTTTTATGTAAGGAGAGACGTACCTGAGGTGGAGAAATGAAATCCTGTCATACCAAAGGGAACTGGTAAAGGCGAAAGCAATCTCTTATGTAATAACTGACGCTGAAGTACGAAGGCACTGATACATCAAAAGGATTAGTCGCCCTCGTAGTCTTTGCAGACAATGATGAATGCCATAGGTTAGGGAAACTTGATCTATAAATGAAAGTGTAAGCATTTCACCTCAAGAGTAACGTGGCAACGCGGGAACTGAAATCACTAGACCGTTTCTGACACCAGTAGTGAAGTATGTTGTTTAATTCGATAATCCACGAATAATCTTACCATAGTTTGAATAAATTATAATATCATGTATAATTATACAAGAGTTGCACGGCTGTTTTCAGTTGGTGGCGTGAGTCTACGGCTTAGGCCGTGAAACTAACAAGATCCCTTGCTTTATTTATAAAATTTAATATTATAAAGCTGTTCTCTCTACAAGAAGGGAGAGGTAAAAGGGGCTAAGACAAGTCATCATGGCCTTAATACTATGGGCTACAGATGTGCCACATTTCTCCTAAACAAAGAGAAGCGAAAATGTGAATTTTAGCTAATCTCAAAAAAAAGGATAAAAGAAAGAAAATGGATCATAGTCTGAAATTCGGCTATGTTAAAAAGTAATTGCTAGTAATCGTGAATCACTATGTCACGGTGAATATTTCCTCGGATTGGTACTAACCACTCGTCGCATGCTGAAAGGAGCGCAGCGCAATAATTTTGCTATTTGATTATAAGAAAGTAATGTCATAGTATTTAGATGTTATAATTGAATCCTTCGTATGCGCGGCTCTGATTAGTGTTAAGTCGAAATACGGTTCGTGTAGTGGAAGTTGCACGGGGTTTATTAAACCTTAATATATAATATAAGTATAACATATTTGTTATACTTAAGGAGAGTCCCTTTATTGGTAAGAAGGGCTAAACTGTAAATTTAGTAACAATAACTGTTTTAAGAGTTCGAATCTCTTCTTTCCTATTTATTCATATTATTAAATTTTAATTTATTATAAGGGGTTGTAGTATAATGGTAATGCATATGACTTTTAATCATAATGATGTTAGTTCGAATCTGATCGATCCCTATTTCTATTACCAATTACAATTTAAAATAAATAAATATTACTATACTATTTTTATATTAAATTATTTATTCATAAATATTTTTTATTATTATAAAAAGGACTAATAACCATAGGTAAGGTAAGATATTTACTAAATATTAATGTTTAACATTTTAGGGGTTCGAATCCCTTTTTTTCCGATTAAACAAAGAATTAAGCTAAAAGTATTATACTAATATATAATATTTATTATATTTAAAGATTATCTGATCATTATTTATTAAATAAATCAGAATATTATGGGTAAGATTTTTATTTAAAATATAAGTTTATGTTTATACTTGAAGTGCTTATAATTTTTATTCCCGTATTATTAGTAGTAGCTTATATTACTATTGCTGAACGTAAAACAATGGCAAGTATGCAAAGAAGATTAGGTCCAAATGTTGTCGGGTATTATGGACTTTTACAAGCTTTTGCTGATGCTTTAAAATTAATTTTAAAAGAATATGTAGCACCAACTCAATCTAATTTAATTTTATTTTTTATCGGCCCGATTATTACTTTAATTTTTTCACTATTAGGGTATGCTGTTATACCATATGGACCTGAATTAGGTATTAAAGATTTTGATCTAAGTATATTATATATTCTTGCTGTATCATCTTTAGCCACATATGGTATATTACTTGCAGGATGAAGTGCCAATAGTAAATATGCTTTTTTAGGTTCACTTAGAAGTACTGCTCAATTGATTAGTTATGAATTAGTACTTAGTTCTGCTATTTTATTAATTATATTTTTAACTGGAAATTTAAACTTAACAATTAATATTGAATCTCAAAAAATAGTTTGATTAATTTTACCATTATTTCCTATATTAATTATATTTTTAATAGGATCTATAGCTGAAACAAATAGAGCTCCATTTGATTTAGCAGAAGCAGAGTCTGAGTTAGTTAGTGGGTTTATGACAGAACATGCTGCCGTTATTTTTGTATTCTTTTTTTTAGCTGAATATGCTAGTATTGTTTTAATGTGTATATTAATTAGTATTTTATTTATGGGTGGTTATATTCCATTTAGTGTATTAAATTTACTATTATTATTAGATAATATTATTAATATAGAAATATTATATTATTATATTAATAATATTTTTAACTATTCTCTAATAGAAGGAATATTTTATGGTTTATCTTTAGGATTAAAAAGTTCAATTATGATATTTATCTTTATTTGAGTTAGAGCTTCATTTCCTAGAATACGTTATGATCAATTAATGGCCTTTTGTTGAACAGTTTTACTTCCTATTCTTTTTTCATTAATTATATTAATACCTTGTATATTATATGTATTTAATATATTAATAATTAATACTAATATTATTTAGTATTATTTTTATTAGATTTTTATCATAAAGATTTTTAGGATTATAACTTTTATTTCCATCTGTAGTTTTAAACTTAGAAATAATAATAAAAAAGATTGCTTTTATCTTTTTTATTAATAATTCCATTATTAGGATTATTTACTATACTTAGTTTTGATTCTTATAATAAATATAATCAGCATATATTAACTAAAAATCTATTTATAGGGGATTTCTCTTTACAAGATTTGCTTTATAAAAAGATTGCTTTTGTTTTTTCTATTATTAATTTAACATTGTCTCTAGTAATATATATATTATTTGATTTTAGTATTAATCAATTTCAATTTGTTCAAGAATTTTATGATTTAAAGATTTTTAATGTATATTTAGGAATAGATGGTATATCTATATATTTTATATTATTAACTACTATTATAATGCCTATTGCTATACTATCTAATTGAAACTCTATATACATAAATGTGAAAACATTTTTAATTATAATGTTATTATTAGAAACATTATTATTAGGGGTATTTTTAGTTTCAGATATATTATTGTTTTATATTTTTTTTGAAAGTATACTACCTCCCTTATTTTTATTAATAGGATTATTTGGATCTACAAATAAAGTAAGAGCTAGTTTTTATATATTTTTATATACTTTAGGAGGATCTTTATTCTTACTTTTATCTATATTAACTATGTCTTCTATAATGGGAACAACTGATTACGATGCTTTATTTAAAAATAATTTTGATTATAATATACAATTATTTTTATTCTGTGGAATATTTATTGCTTTTGCTGTAAAAACACCAACTATTTTCTTAAATAGTTGATTATTAAAAGCACATGTGGAGTCTCCATTAGGAGGAAGTATATTATTAGCTGGTATAGTTTTAAAGTTAAGTTTATACGGTATATTTAGACTAATATTACCTATATTACCCAATTTTTTTTTTAATTATACATATATTATATATGTAATAGGAGTTATATCTATTATTTATGCTAGTTTTAGTACTTTAAGAACAATAGATATTAAAGAATTAATAGCGTATAGTTCTGTGTCACATGCTGCTGTATATTTAATAGGAGCATTCAGTAATACAATAGAAGGAATTGAAGGTAGTATATTATTAGGCCTAGGTCACGGTTTTGTTTCTAGTGGTTTATTTATTTGTGCTGGAGGTATTTTATATGATAGATCTGGTACAAGATTAATATTTTTTTATAAAGGTATGGCTCAAATTATGCCTTTATTTTCGATATTATTTTTTATATTATCGTTAGGAAATTGTGGAGCTCCTTTAACATTAAATTTTATAGGAGAATTTTTATCTTTATACGGAGTATTTGAAAGATTACCTTTTTTAGGATTTATAGCTAGTTCTTCTATTATATTATCTGCAGCTTATACTATCTATATGTTTAATAGAATAGTATTTGGAGGTAGTTTTAGTTTATTTTTTAAAAATAATATACTAGATGTAACAAAAAGAGAATTTTTCTTGTTATTTATATTAGTAATTTTCACTGTAATATTTGGAATTTATCCATCTATAATTTTAAATGGATTACATTATAGTATAAGTAGTTTAATTTTTAAAATGTAAAAATAAGGAAAACTAAGAATTAATAACTTAATTGGTAAAGGGTTTTCTTGTCACGAAAATAGATGTCAGTTCGAATCTGATTTAATTCGTTAAAAAAGGGAAAACTATCGCTAATATGGTAAAATATTTGCTAAATATTAACGTTTATAACTTTAAAGTGTTCGATTCACTTTTTTTCCGTAATATATTATATATAATAAAATTATATATAGTTTAATAGTTTATATCTTAAATTGCTGAAATAAGAATTTATAAATTCTTGATTAAATTTTTTAACTAGGGTTATATATTTTTAATATGTATTATATTAAGAAAAAATTTTATTAACGTTGCTATTTGAAATAAATAATATAATTATGATAAAAGATAATTTTATTTCTATAAATTATATATATATTATATTTTTTTTTATAATTAGTATATTAGGTATATATGTGATCATAATGAAAAATCCTATTTGATCTATTTTATTCTTAATATTATTATTTGGATTTGTAGCATTGTATTTAATAATATTAGGATTAGAATTTATAGGATTATCTTATTTAATTGTTTATGTTGGTGCAGTATCTATTTTATTTCTATTTATTTTGATGTTAATAAACATTAGAGTGAGTGAATTAAAAAACTATACTAACAATAGTATACCTTTAATAATTATTATCCTGTTTATATTTAATAATATTTATTACCAAATAATTCCAATTTTTAATACTTTATTTAATAATAAGGAAATTTTCTTAAATATAAATGAAATAAATAAAAATTTTTATTTTGTTAATAGTAAAACATGAGATAGTAATTTATTAGAAATGAATCATATTTCTAGTATAGGTAGTATAATGTATACAAATTATAATATGTGATTATTTATAACTAGTTTTATTTTATTATTAGCTATGGTAGGTACTATAATAATAACAATGAAACCTATAAAATTTAATCTAAGAGATTAGCTCAATGGTAGAGCAGCCGTTTTACACACGGAAGGTTGAATGTTCAATTCATTTATTTCTTAAAAATTTTTTAACTTAATGGATAAAGTGCATTTTTGATAAAAATGAAATTCAAGTTCGAATCTTGGAAGAATTAAAGAAAATTGGCTGAGTTGGTTTAAAGCGATAGAGTTGAAATCTATTAAATTACATTAATTACATGGGTTCAAATCCCTTATTTTCTGTAATAATAGCCTAAGAAAGTTGGCTGAGTTGGTTTAAAGCGATTAATTAGAAATTAATTTAGAGTTTTTTCTTTCATGGGTTCAAATCTCATACTTTCTGTGAAAGTTAAAATTTAAGAAAATACAGATTAGAGTCAGGTGGTGAGACGCTTCTTTTGGGTAGAAGACTTTTTAAGGTTCGAATCCTTATAATCTGAAAAATTGGTGATTACCAAACATATATAAAAAATGCTATCATTTATAAGTATATAAAGAAATTATTATGGCAATACATCCATATGTTAAAGAGACTAAAGATAAGCTTAGAAAATATATAACTATACAGGTTTAAATTATAAATCTATATATTATATAAAAAATGCTGTGCTCAACTCTAAAACAAAGAGAAATCGAATGAAAAAACAAAATGAATTGAAATATCTTAGTAATTTTAGGAAAAGAAATCAAAAGAGATTCTATTATTAATGTGAATGAAAATAGAAAAGTCTATTAAATAAGTAAAATGGTTGTCAAACTGTTTGAATATTATGGGGAACCTTCCTCAAAGACTAAATATAACATATGAGATATAGTGAATAGTACCGTGAGGGAACGATTTTAAAATAGTAATTTTATAAGTAGCTCTAAAATAAAAGAGCGTACCTTTTGCATAATGGGTCACTAAGTTAACTTTATGTGTGAGCTTTTATAATATTAGCGTAGATAAAACGATCATAAAAAAATGATAAAAATAATACTTAAAGTTAGACCCGAAGCTTAATGATTTTATTATAGTCAGGATTATAAAAGTCCGAACGGGTTATCGTTGTAAAGATATCCGAAGAACTATGATAAGTAAGTGAAAGACAAAACTGATTAAGTTAGCTGGTTTTCTGCGAAACCTATGAAAGTAGGCGATTTAAATTATATCTTTGTAGGTATAGAATTTCATCTCAGACAAGATATATAAATTACAGAACGTAATTATATCTTATTTTGTACATATCGGGGAACTGTGGTGGTTTTATCGGTGAGTTTGTAGAATCAAAATTATAAAGTATCAAATATTAAATTATCGGACATAGAGTGATAAGGTTGTATGTCAAAAGGGAAACAGCCCTCAACAAAAGTTAAGGTTCCAAAATTATTTTTAAGTGAAATTAAGAAAGTTTTTATGTAAGTCAATGAGGAAATGGGCTTAGAAGCAGCCATAATCTAAGGTTCTCGTACTAGAGCACTCTTTAAGTATTAGAAGCATCGAAAATTTAACGGATCTAAAAAATATACCGAAACTTTGTCTATTTATTATAAAATAAAGATAATAAATAGGGTAGCAGAACATTAAGTTACAGATAAAAAAGATATTTATTAGTATAAATATAAAATATATAACTTAAGTGACAATGGTGACATGAGTAACGAAAAAGTGTAAAACTCGCCTTAAGCTTATGGAGTTGATAAGTAACGGCCTCTAAATTCATACTCTGAAGGTTAGAATGATGAGAAAATCTATTAATAAAAGGACAACATCTTTAAGTGATGGATGTGCTGGAAATAATTTATTAATATATAAACCGTACCTAAAATCCAATTATCCAGGTAAGCTAGTGTAGAATACGAAGGCGCTTAAGATAACAATCATAAAGGAACTCGGCAAACTGACTACCGTAACTTTGGGATAAGGAGGACTCATAATCTTGATTAATACCAGGTAAGTGGGAAGGAGCATAAAATAATGTTGTACGACTGTTTAATTAAAACAAAGCACTTTGCAAAAAGATGATAAATCCAGGTATTGAGTGTGATCTCTGCCCAGTGCCGGCTGGTTAACGAATTTAATTAAACCAAAAGTTTAGTGTTAGAGGAAACCCCGGTAAATGGCGGCCTTAACGTGAGGGTCCTAAGGTAGCGAAATGCCTTGGCCGTTAAATGCGGTCTTGCATGAATGACGTAACGATACAACAGCTGTCTCTATGATTGACTTAGTGAAATTATAATAACTGTGCAGATACAGTTTACCTCTAGATAGACGAGAAGACCCTATGCAGCTTTACTGTTACTAATTATTGGGTATAATTCGGGCAAATATAAGGCACAATTATTTTGTAAAAGAGAAATTCCTTTACTTGCTTACTATATTGCTAACTAAAAAATAATAAAAGGAGAACAGTTGCTAGGAGACAGTTTATGTGGGGCTCAGACCCCATAAAAAGTAAATGGGTGTGTCCTTATTATTAAAATAGATAATAGTCATAATTATTATTATTATTCTATAGTTATGTTTTTTTTTAACAAAGAAAAAACATTCAGAAATTTTTATTTTTAATAAAACATATTTCTTTAATAAAATATATTTAATATAAATATTTAATTTATAAATTAAATTATTTAATAATGTTAGAATAAAAACTTATGAAAAATTATTCACTCGTGGAATATAAACTTAACCATTTATCTTAGGGTAAAGTAAGAAAACCATATGGGGAAAATATGCATATATTAAAAATAATAAGAACAAAAATTTTTCTTATTAATAGTTATATATTTTATATATAGTTATGATATAAATATTACAAAGGTTTAATGGCCTAATCTTGCTTTACTGTTTGATTAATAACAAATCTTACAGTCGCGTAAGCGGGGCATATGATCACGATACATAATAAGGGAATGTATTGGATTTTTGGAAAAGCTACGCTAGGGATGGATGTCCTTTAATATTAAAAAAAATTATTAAATTAAATTAGGCCAATTTCAAAAACTACTATTGTATAAGCATATAATACGATAAGTAAATTTGAAGCGAAATTTATTAAACATTATAGTTTTTAATAAAATCGTTCAACGACTAAAAGGTAAAAAATACCTTTATTAAAGCCTAGCTTTTTATTATATATGTTATTATTTAATAAACTTTTAAGGACGTTGAAAAATAGTATAATTAATATTATTAATAAAAAATATAAACTAATACCTTTTAATACGAAAGAAAACTATGTAGGAAATGAAAAATATTGACCTGCAGATTCTAAAGAATGAAAAAATAAAATATATTATTATAATAATACAACTGTAAAAAATATGCCTATTTATAATATAAATATAAATAACATAATTAAAAGTTATTTTTTATTATCTTCAAATTCTAAATTCTTCTCAAAAGAATATTTTTCTGTTAAAAAAAGACGTCTTTCTTTAAATAAAATTTATATAAGTAAAATAGAAACTCGTCATACTAATTCTAAAGTTTATATTACTATATATTTATTTAACAAAGAAAAGAAACTTTTTTCTATGAAACTCTTAAACTTAATAAAATTTATTAAAATAAGAAATGATAATTTATTATTTAATAAAAACTTATTTAAGAATAATAATAATACTCTTATTAATATTATATCTAAGTTTAAAAATATATTAGATGAAAAATTAAAAAACTTATCTAATAAATCTAAATTTTTTATTTATATTTATATAAAAAATAAGTATAAAAATAATATAAAGAATTTTTATATTTCTTTTTTTTATACATTTATAAAGAGATATCTAAAAGAACAATTATTATATTTAAGAAGATATAGATTAAAATACAATTTTTATAAACATAAACTAGAAGACGTTTTTTTAAATAAATTAAGTCAGTTAATTACTAAATTTTATAAAAAAAAAAAAAAATTTAATATTTA
>Ga0247763_1000402_pt1 | contig 25629 bp, 26 predicted proteins | sample UWRJL141409B4_FD_179926 | JGI IMG/M metagenome (GOLD analysis project Ga0247763, IMG submission 179926) | Plant litter microbial communities from Arlington Agricultural Research Station in Wisconsin, United States - UWRJ-L141-409B-4 | ecosystem: Environmental > Terrestrial > Plant litter >...
CCCCGAAGCGACAACTGCCGACCCTCTTGCAGCATGGGTCAACTATGCTCGCCCTTTCGTCGACGACCGACCGTACGAGCTTATCCTCGAGATCGGAGAGGAGTCTACTAGGCTGCAATTTGGACCGAGCGGAACAGCTCGTGCTGAGTTTTTCCGCGACTCTCGCACCCGTGTCGCCAAGCTGTTTGAGGTCATCGCCACCAAGCTAAATCTCCCTCCTACCACCCAGCCTCTAGGACTATTGATGGCGAGGGGGGGCGCCAGCAGTCAACCGCCCACCCCAGGTAACACCCCGCTTAGTGAGGATCTGGTGCGCGTCATCCTCGACCCCGAAGCTAGCTTAACGCTCGATGGGCGTCCGTGGAATCCCGAAGAGGACTTTCTGTTCGGCGGAGGTGGCCAAATCGCTGGGGGGAACATGTCCGCGCCCTCATCAGCGGGCGGTGCAGGAGGCGGACAGGAATCGCCAGTATCCACGAGCACCCCTCTCCCTCTTGGGAGGAAACGGAGGCGCATCGACTCTCATGGCTACGCCATAAATACCGGTACAGGGTCAGGCGGAGTGGACGAGTGGATTATTCGCAACGGTCAGTGGCGGTTGCGGATTCAGGGGGCAAAGAACGGTAAAGCCGCTGTCGAGTGCGTGCTTGTGGCGGTGAAACTCGATGCGTTGAGCTCGGAGCAGGAGAGAAATGTTTCAAGGCCATTCTTGGGTGGCGGATGAGCTGATGATTGCATCTTTTCGGCAAGGCAAGAAGAGAAAATCTACAGAGATTACGAGCAAGCTCGAGGATCTCGATATTTACGACGGAGCGTTAGGGATGATAGGATGGGCTGGGCATGAAAGGGAAATTTGAACCAAAGATGGACGGATATGACGATATCTGGATGGAAGTCGGAGGAATTCTGTTGTGTGACGATTGCTGTTGGATATTGACTGTATTTTCGGCCCCCATTGTCAATACATTGTCTTCTCATGTCTATTTTACAACCTACCTGGAAACAATCCGCTCCTTGAAAATTGCTCCTCTGTGTTTCATTGCGATTGGTATGCAGTTGAATGAAGCCAACAGTTAGTTGTGGGTGGTGCGTGGGTTGTCATTATCCGAAAACCCTTCCGTGGTTCAACTTCCTGGATAGAATGATGAAGACGGCCAGGGAGATAGGAGAGAGAGTGTGTGTGTGTGATAAGCAGAGACTCATTACCCGGAACAATTTGACCTGGTCTCCCAAGTATACTAAAAAGCGAGGAGAAACTACAGCGGCAGGCCGCGTCGCGTTTACAGCATCGTGAAGTAAACGCCGCCCACCCAAAGGAAAATGCCAACCCAACCAATCCAACAAGCGCCGTTTCCGCAAATCCCATTATCATCATCCAGCAGATCGGTTCTTCTTACCCAGAATGTCGACCCTTGCTATCCAGCAATGCAAGATCAAGCAACCCGAGTTACCAGCCGGAGAGATGAGAGTAAACAAAACGGGAACAGCAAGAACCCCATGATAAGACTGAGACGGTGGACCCGTCCCATCCATCCTGAACACCGTACAATGCAAACGCTTATCCCCCAAACCCCCTGTCCCGGTGAGTGGTGTGAGCTAAGGAACACGAGAGGAGATAGAGAAAAACACATCAGCCGTTAAGTCGTTCTCATCATCGACTTCATCGCGCCGGGAGCAGAGAAGGAAACCTAACCAGAAACATTACATCCCCCATACCTCATTCGTGGTTGATCATCAAAACATTATGATCGTACTCTCCGCGCGGGCGTGACACCCAAAGGAGTAACTCGTGCCGTCGGGGCGCTCACCTCCCTCCTCTCCTTATCCACCATTTGGCGTCTTGGCGTCACTACTGGTTGGCTTTGAGTTGTCGATGGTGCGACCTTACCCACGCTCCTTGCCCGACCTCTCCGCTCGCGGATCTGGGCCAGGGCTTGTTCCCTCGTCATGGTTGGTGTCAACGCCGGGTTGTTGACATCGAAGGATGGTTTGTCAGGGACTCCGGAACGCGATGGTGTCCGTTGAAGCTTCATTAGTCGAGATGCGAGACTAGGGTCCTTGGTCTCCTCTCGGAGAGGGACCTTGGTTGTAGTGGTAACAGTGTTGGTATAGCAAGCAGCCGAAGTGTGAGGTCGGACTGCTGGTGGGTTGGCTAGCATTGATGAGGCGGACTGGACGGAAGAATGCGATTGAGCGTGAGACACGCGCTCGCTGACGACGCTGGGCGCCACAGCAGCATGCTCGGTCTCAACAACGACAATTTCGGAAGCAATGACTTCAACATCAGCCTTGGGCGTATCTTCTTGTTGCAAAGCAGCAATCGGCCCTGGTGTGGTGGGGACATGGAAACCTGTCAGCGGAGGCTCTGGCCGGTGCGGAGCATCAAGCAGGGAGAGCAGCGAGATTCGAGGAAGTTGAGCGGGGATGGCAAAGTCCGGGGGTTCGACGGACGGGGTTCGGGCAAAAACGGATGGCATGCCGTCAGAGGGGGTTGGTGGCTCACTCGGTAGTAAGATCGACGTCGAGGTCTCTGTGGTCAGCGTCTGCTGAACGGGCCCGTTTAGTGCCTCGGTCTCCTCCTGGGTCACGGTCCGAAAGATACCTTCGGCTGGGACGAAGACAGTGCTTCGTCTCGGTTCCTTCTCCCTGTTCTCCTCTCTGAGCATATCCGTCTTTGTGCGCTTTGGGGACGGCTGACGTTCAGCAGGCGACGATGGAGCGGCCTTCTCGCTAAGAATGACCAGGTCCATGGCATCAGCAATAGCGAAATGGCTAGCGCGCTTGCGGTGACCAATGGGACCGATGCTCGTCCTCTGGACACGAACGGCCTTGGCAGCTGGGCAGGTCTTGAGATAGCATTCCGCCTCGAGAAATTCGACTTGTTCCAGAGCCCGATCGGCCCGCTGCTTCTCCCATTGCCAGAGTCGCGTGAGCTCTTCAATCTCCATCTCGCTTACCACCGATGACTTGACATCGGCAAGGGCGAGAGAGGAGACCCGTGTTTGCCTCTTGGATACCTCGAGCTCGCTCTCTTCTTCACCCTGACTCGATTCTACTGGCAGGGGTAACTTTCCTTCGGCAGCTATCCGCGCCAGGTCTTCCTCGTTCTTGGCCAGCGTCTTAAAGGCATCACGTTCTTGCTCGAGCATCTTAACCCGCTCAAGTGCCTGTTCGAGCTGTTCCTGGAGGCCGACTAAACTGTATCGTGCTGCGAAAGCCTCTTGCTCCCTTGCCTTGCTCCGCTCCTTTTCGTGTTCGAGCTCCGCTTCGCATGCCTTCTGTGCCATCTTGCAGGATTTAAGCTCTTCCTGCAATTTCACCAGCGAGCTTTGCGCCTTGAAGGTCTCTTTTCGGGCACGGCGGATCTCTTTCTCCCAGAGCGCCTGAGTATGGGCATGCGTCTCCTTTGCGCGGCCGTAATTCTCCTGTGTTGTGGCACACCAAGTCAGTTCAGCAGTCCAGCACAGTTTCTGTCCCAATGACGACAGCGATGACATACCATGACAGCTTCCAGTCTCTCGCCTACCCTCCTTTCGCGCTCCTTGCCTTCCTCAACTTGCTTCTTCAGAAGCCTTGCCTCCTCACGGTACCGGCGCATTTCGGTCTCGGCTTCTTCGCGGCCGAGCATGGCCCGCTTCAGTGCAGCGTCGGCTGTCTTGCGCTCCAATTGCTTGGATTGCATGGCCAGCGAGTTGAACTGGTTGATCTTGTCGTGTACCGAGATGTCACGTGCGTCGTCGCCGTGGGCGCGGCGGAATGTTGAAAACATGGCATCACGCTGCTGATTATGCGAGAGAGGCTGTAAAGGGGTGGATGCTCCACTGCCCGCGGGCGAGCCTGGTAGGCTCGACGTGTAATCCATCGGCGGGGTTGTTTCCTCCCGTCTTCGATCGCGACGAGATCGGGTAGGAGCGATTGATGTTACAAAGAACGGCGGCGTGGTGTTATTGGGCCACGCACGCTGGAACTTGGGTTGGCGATGTCATGCAATGCGATCGGAAGGGGCGGCGGGCTTGCGCCGGCAGAGTCGGTGGCTTTGGGTTTGTTGATGTGAACAAATTGTAGACGGTTCCGCTGCAATGACGAAAGCGAAATGGAGACCCGCGTTGGTAGCTTTGCGCGCTGGGGTGATGCTTGTTACAGATCCAAAATCCAGAGAACACGCTCCGAAGTTAATCTAGTAATTCTCGCAACAACGGCCAAAATCTGCTCAAGGCAAAAAAAAATGTCGTGCTTTTTCGGTCCCGCCAAAGATACTCGTCTGTGTATTGACGCCGAGCAGGGCATGGCGCGACCAACCAGAGCAGGCGGTCTGGGTTGTCAGGGGCGACGCGAACCCAGTCTGGTTCAGTGAAACCGCCACCTCGCAGCGCGCCCCGCGGGGTGCTTCAGCCAATCAGAAACGAGGGCGGCTTCACTCGGATTGCGATGGGGAAAGCGGAAGCTAAGTTCCATCCCACCTTCAGCCTCGCATGAAGAATAGCCGCTGAAATCTGGCATTATCACAGGTGCTACTCTGAAGCTGTGTCACATCGGGTTATCTTTGCTCAACTACCATCGTATCCTTTCTCTCTCCGTGTGTCCTTTTGTCTCCTGCTTTTACTGCCCATTTCTCCCAATTGCATCGCATCCGAAATGGCCGATTCGGTGAGGCGGCGCAAGCCTGAGAAGGCACCCAAGACGAAGAAAGCTAGTGCCACTGAAGAACCGGAGCCTCTCGAGTCTGAGGGAGAGATAGTTGAGAAGAAACCGCCTTCGCCAAAGGAGAGGGTACAGGAAGAAGATGAATCGACCAGCGTTTGGGTCGATGTCCTCCGCGTCATCACTTTCCTCTTCCTTGCATCCTGCGGCCTGAGCTATCTCATCTCTGCAGGAGAGACATACTTCTGGGGCATGAAGAACCCACCAAATTACCTCACAACCCGTTGGTGGAAACTGCAGATCGTAGGTTCACTTACCCGCCCTAACCTCAACGACTTCGCCGTTTGCTAACCCGCCGTTGTCAGCGCGGCCCTCTTTACCTCACACCCGAAGAGCTCGCAGTCTATGACGGCACGGACTCCAGCAAGCCGATATACCTTGCTATCAATGGCAGCATATACGATGTGTCCTCGAACCCGCGCATCTATGGACCCGGTGGATCTTACCAATACTTTGCAGGGCGCGATGCCAGCCGGTCCTACGTCACAGGATGCTTCGCCGAAGACCGCACACCGGATATGCGTGGGGTCGAGCTAATGTACCTCCCCATTGATGACCCCGAAATTGACCGACACTGGTCCAGGGCGGAGCTGGCCAAGCTCAAGGAGAAGGAACTTGCCGAGGCCAAGCAGAAGGTGCACGAAGGCCTAAAGCACTGGGTTGACTTCTTTGCCAACAGCAAGAAGTACCATTTTGTAGGCTACGTCAAGAGACCCGAGGGCTGGCCCGGCACGGAGCCGGTGCGCAGACTATGTGATGCGGCGCAGAACACGCGGTCCAAGAGGAAAATTCCAGGCCAAGAAAATAAGGGTACGTAAACTACGTTTCAGGGGGTTCTTTTTCGTTGCGGATTTTGGCTGGGATAGGTATCTAGAAGGGAAACAGGGCCTGGGCATCATTACCGGGAAAAGGGTAGTAAAAAGTAGCACGTTAATTTTTGCATGAATCTGATGTGTTTTGTGTAAATTGCGACATGTGTCCTCTGGCTGCATGGGTTGCCTTCCTTCGACTCATACCTTTTCATGTTGCAAAAGTGACAAAAGTTTTCCATTGTAAAAGAAAACGTTCAAGTCAAATGGACACCAGAAATATTGTCAAGACCAGTCAAATTTTTCTTAATGCAGTTATGTAACACATGCCTTTTTCCCTCTTTACTCGGGCACCCGCATGTACATCCATCCATCCATCCTTCCGTCAGCGGCCGCTGGCTGTGTCAAAGGAGAAGAAGTGAAAAAAGTTGTGAACAAAACAAAAATAGGGGATATAAAAAAAAAATTCATCCCCCAAGACACAGCCAGCTTTCACTTTTCTCCTCGTCCTATCCAGCCTCTCTGCCTCTACCCCTGCCTGTCTGCCAGGAACCAACAACCATCGATCCATCCGGAAAAAAACAAAGTTGAGGTATCATCCCATGTTTTTCGCTCGTCGAAGTAATAATAATGAAAAAAACACCTTGCCTGTCCTTTGTGTGTCTAGGTAACCCTTACTTTACCCCCATCAATGAATGCCATTCCCATTCCCCTCCCAAAAAAAAATTGGTCAGGTCCAGATTCGGTATTCCCACTCGCCAACATACATTAATGACTTTCCCGGTGGCATATTTGGTGTGTGTCTTGTGCCAAACAGGGAAAAATCGTAACCCCCAGCTACCCCCAATTCCTTTCTCAAAGAGAAGGAAATTTGTCTTATAGGAGGGCGGCGAAACCCGCGGCAGCGAGGAGCATGCCCCATCCGGGAGCGGAGAGCATACCAGCGCCACCCTGGGCGGGTGGGGTCTGGCCGTTGGCATCGGGGGTCTGGCCGTTGGGAGGGGCAGTGCCGGGGATACCACCGGTGCCACCGTTGGGAGCAAGACCACCTCCGGGGACGACGGTGTTAGCCTGGGCAGCAGCGGCACGGTAGTTGGCGAGGGTGCGGTTAGAGCCGGCAGCGGTACTGCAGAGGGGAATGTTAGTATTGTGGCATTTATGATGTGGAAAATGATTAAAAAAAAACTTACGGCTCGTTGATCACCATAACCATGCCGTTCTCGCAGTGCCGGCCTTGGGCGCAGTAGAGCCACATGGGGTTGGTGTTGTTGACGAGGATGGTGAAGATGGGCATCATGCGTTGGTTGGCGCTCGCAGCAGCGGGAAGGAATCCAGAGTGGAAGCCCGTGACGTTGCTGTGCATGGCGATAGGCTGGCAGGGCTGGTCGAAGGTGGACTGGGTGACGGTGTGGTTGCCCGCGAGGAACTGGAATTGGACCGCCTCACCAACGTTGACCCGGATGTTGTTGGGCGAGAATGTTAGGCTGCCGTTCTGGGCTACCGTAACCACCGTCGTCCTGACCTGAGGGCCGAGCTGGGCTGTCGTCTCCTGTTAGCCTTTGTCTCTCACTCTCTTCCTCCAAGGATTCCATCTTCCGCTACGTACCAGAGGCGAGGCTCGCAAGAGCGGCGAGGGTGAGTGTTGAGAACTGCATTTTGAAAGATCTGATGTGTTTTTTGACTGCTCAAGACTGAAAACGATGCCGTCGACGTAAAGAATGGACGTTATATATGAAGCGACTCGCGCTGTTATGTGTGAACTAGGGCAGGACTAGCCTGAGAGAATATTAGGAATAAGAGAGACGACGACCTTGAAAGAAAGGAAACCGAAGGAAACTGGTCCTCAGCCGAACACACAGAAGAGAATGAGAAGTAGGGAAGGAAAAAGAGAAACCACCGCCGGTGGGCTGGGAGCGTGGCATGATTATAAGAAAGCGTAGCAAAACCCCCTCGGAAGTATCAAGGATCGTCCAATGCGGCATCACCCCCATGTCGAGGTCCATCCGGAAGGGGGCTGCCCTGGGGGGCCGGCTGCCAAGACCTCGCGGCTTTGGCGTGTTCTTGAAACATGGGGATGTTTTGACCACAACCCTGGCGTCTACAACACTGACAACACCACCAGAACCCGTCATAGCCGAAAAAGAAGCAGAGTGCAACCAGAACGAACGTGCGCCAGAAGGAAACGATATTACCGGATCTCCTCCTGAGTGATGCGATGAAGGCTTTACCAGCGAGAGGCGAAATCCCTGGTCCCTGTTCCTAGCCCTGCGACTTTTCACCTCTTCGCCCATCTCACAGAGCGTGCCATTGCAGCCAGCAGGGACAAACCCTGGGGCGCCCACTTCGCGAGGTTTCACCACCAAATTTTTCCCAGCTTGGCTACCTGGGCAATTGCGTAAAAATGGCGACTAGCGATATAGCACAGTCCGGGAGGTCCCACTACCCGTGAGGCGCCGATGTTCCAGCCAACGGAGACCAGCATCGGGCGAGATCAGTACTTTTGTCGGCCGTTGAGATACGGTCGCTCACAGCGATCGTAAAATCTCCCATCGAAGCGCCACACCATGGTCTTCCGAAGATGAGAAATAGCTAGAGTGCCTGCTGTCTGTCGATAGAGCATAGATATGACGACGCCTCCAGTGGGGTGCATCAGAGTCGTGCGCCATCGCGTGGCCACAAAATCCGACCTTGCGCAGAACCAACAGGACCAACGAGTCGAGTTACCCGCCAGGGCGGGTGTGGTCGCAGCGATTGCGCCGGGCAGTAGTGAAGCCGAAATAAGGTTTTGCGGTTCTGTGATGCGGGGACAGGGGTCGAAGCGACCTGCGACTCTTCTCAAACGCATTCCGGTTTCACCCCCTTCGCAAGCGAGCTTGGGCCTCAACACCAAGCATCGTAACGCATCGCACCCGATTTCTCTTCGCTCCGCTGCTCGTTGCACTTGCACTGGAGCGCTTCGCTTGCTGGCTTGCAACACCTTGAAAGGCGCCGCATTCCCGGCCTCCCTTTGGTTGCCTCCCGTGCCTCCCTGCTTGAGAAAAGGTAGTTAACTAGCGCCCTCTGTCCCCGCTACAGGAGGTTCATGTTTCAACTTTGCTTGAAACATTTCCAGTGCACTACTCCCTCAGCACTGGAGCGGTGCTAGAACATCATGGCTCAAACAGCAAGATCCCACTAACATTGATTCATCGGTTGGAGTCCACGATCACTAAAGATAAAAACTACCGACGTCTAGCCCCCTGTTTCACGCCAAGATTTTGACAGGTCAAACCGTCAACCTGTCCGGGCGTCGTTCATCGGGAGTCGAGATCGGATGCCACGGCACACGATGTCGTTATGGCCGGCGTTAATGGGGCAAAAAACGGACGACAAGACTTGTGGCGCCAAGGGTTGGAGGAGTAAAAACATCGGCAGAAGAGCATCTTACATTTTCGGTTTAGCTTCATAGCTTGAACCATACTGAGCAGTGGATGTCGTTTATCTCGCACGCTAGAGTACTTCCTCATCCAGAATACCGTCCAAGTACGATCTCGAACGCGTTAGTGAGTAGTCATCGGGAGTATCCGCCCACTACGGAAGCGAGACACGAAGTAGCGTATGACAAGAAGTCATCCGCTTGAAGCCACCGCATCGAAGGTTCCACATATCACCTGTAGATAATAAGTAGATCGATTCCGACCAACCAGCTATCCAGTCTGAGGAAATCCACGTTTCTGCCAAGCCATGCGATCCTCGACCTAATTCTCCGGCGTCGCTCCTCCTCCCAATCCGGCAGCGAACAGGAGAGCGTGATCCGAAGGCGATCACGCAGTTACCCCGGCTCCGTGTCTCCAACCACCAGCTAAACATGACTTGCAGCTTGCAGTTGTGCATTCTTTTCTTCTGTTCACTACCACACATCCCCTCGCCGCTTTCTCAGTTACGAGACCTCCAGGCCAGCTGGCGGTGTTTGTGAGTAGAGGCCCCAAGACGAGTTTTCGCTGGACAAACGCACCTTTTGCATCGGAGACAGCCACCAAAAGCTCCATCCTGCAATCCAGCTGTTCATCTATCCCAAGATCATCTGCCGAGAACGAGGCTGACTGACTCTCTGCACAATACAACCATCGCCCATTACTGAGTTGTCGGCTCTAGTTCGTAAAGTAGCATCCCTGGATAGCAACGCGCCCCATGTCGTGTCGTTCTCCCTGCCTGGTTCCCTATCAAAGATCCAACAGTAGTTGTGGCGCAATCTTCTCTAGATCCTCGACCTGTCCAGCATACTTTGTTAGCCCACTTGGGCCAGAAAGGGAAAGCAAGAACCCACCTCCAAAAAATTCCCTTGCTTCTCTGCCGCAGCTCGTGCAATCGCCTCTCGCACAAATACGTCAATATACTTTGTCACCGCCTCATTCGCATCCCTTGTGATTCTCGTGCCATCCTTCTCAAAAAACTCATGTAGCACACGGGTCAACAACTCTGGCGGGATCGAGACGGGCGGCTCCAAGTCACTGTCCATATCCTCATCTTCGTCTTCTTCATCCTCGACTTGGCGTTCAGGGGCGGAGTCGGAGTCAATTGTGACTATTTCGTGCGTACTGGTACCGGCGGAGGGACGGGTGCCGGTAGAGGTACGGCCTCCACGTGTGCTGGAAGATTTTGAGGACGCAACGGCTTTCTTTGCGCCGCCACGAGCTGGCTGGGCCGCGGAAGTGGTTTTCTTGGGAGGCATGACTGGCCAATGGTTTGAACCAAAGTGAGAAGTGCAGTGGTGCAGAACAGGAATACACAGTTTGGACCTGATTAAGCAGGCACCCTGTGGATGGGCCGACGCGACGCGACACAATTCAGACTTCTTACGTAATCCAAAAAAAAAGTTGGCTCAAACTGCAGGACGATCCATCTTCAAGAATCACAGCGCAACAATATGGTCTATAAGGGAATCTCACCATCAATTGCCTGTACCACCGTCGAAAGGATCTATGAGACGCATGTAACCCAAGGAAAGTGCCAATCATTGCAAGGAATACACCGGGGAATGGCTCGAGAGTATAAATTACAGCGGGTGACGTCGACCTATTCAGCGTCCCACAAACGCCAGATATGCCCGTGTCCGACCCGTGATACACCGCCCAGACTCTGATTATGTCTGCGGCAATGGCCCGCCCCGTCTAAACACCACGACCCGCTAAATCAGCACCCGACCCCTATTACCTCCCCACAACTCCCATCTCCACCGTTTTTATACAGTGGCTTTGGCAATTTAGCCGGAGCCGCCCTTGAAGGCCTTGCCGAAGAGGAGAACCTGGAGCTGGTCATAGATAGAGAGCACACCAGCACCTGCAACACCACGGAGAATGTTGGCACCGGCACCCTTGAAGAGAGACTTGACACCCTCCTTAGCAACGATCTGGCGGAAGGCGTCGAGAGAGCTGCTGTACTTGACGGCCTCGCCAGAGGTCATCATCATGCGACGACGGACAGTGTCAAGAGGGTAAGAAGCGATACCGGCACCAGTGGTGACGCACCAGCCGAGAAGGAACGAGGCAAAGAAGTTGTTGGCGAGGTTACCGACAAGGACGACAGGTTTGATTGAGTCGTACATGCCGAAGTAGAGACCACGGTAGACGACGATACCAAGGACGGAGGGGCCGAAACCACGGTAGAGACCAGCAATACCATCGGAAGCCAGGGTCTTGCGGTAGACATCAACGAGGCCGTTGAACTGGCGCTCGCCACCCTTCTTGGCGGACTTGGCGTCGTTGGCAAGACGGGTACGGGCGTAGTCGAGGGAGTAGACGAAGAGGAGCGAAGTGGCACCAGCAGCCTATTTGGGATTAGTCACGACAAATCAACATCGAGCGCTTGAATCAACTTACACCACCGGAGGCAAGGTTACCAGCCATCCACTTGGCATAGCCGTCACGCTCCTTCTTGTAGCCGAACATCTTCTTGAACTTGTCACGGAAAGCGAAGTTCAGGGCCTGGGTAGGGAAGTAACGGATAACGTTGGCGGTGTTGCCACGCCACAGGTTCATGACACCCTCATCGGCGATAGTGCGGCGGAAGCAGTCCACGATACCGTTGTAGCGACGGTCCAGGCGGCCAGCCTTCATCATCTCATCCTGCGCAGCTGTCAGTCTTTGTCACAAATGGCAGGCTTGACGGCAGTGATCGCATGGGACAGCCGGCTACCAGGTGATACTTGGTCGCATCTGCGGCCCAGACTCCCGTTGGTGCCTGCAGCTGTGTCGATGCAGCTGGGATGATTTGCTACGTACCTGGTTCTGGACGAGGAGCTTGACACGCTCGATGGGAGCAGCAGCGGTCTTCGAGACGGCGGCAGAGACACCACCCACTGTCGTTAGGTTAGCATTGTCCGGTAGTGTCATTCGAGCAGCATAGTCAACAGTGACGCGTCGACGGTATTATCGCCGCTGGTATCGAGGTGGTTGTGGGATAGACATACTCAAGAAGTCCGCCATGAAGGGCTATGCCAAGAACCGTTAGCATTGTGAACTTGGCGTAGACAGAAAATTTTCTCGCGACGCAAACAGGGCTCGCGGCCGGTACCGACACCTCAAACCTCAAACGACCACTGAAACCGAGGTCGCGAAGCAAGGCGCGGACCAATTGGTCGTTGTGTTTGAGGCGGCGATGAGCAGCGAGCTTGGGAGCGCAAGTTGTTGACAGATCGCGGGAATTAAGAACAAAGACTTACCGGCATGCCCAGAACCGACTTAACATCGTCCTTCGACATTTTTGCGACTCCGATCGGGTATGATCCTGAACGAAAAGAAGTGAGTGGGGAGGGTACCAAGCTCTGCTGGTGAGAGTTTGGGTGATGGAGGGGATGGGTGGGAGTCGCAAGAATTAAATCTGCTCGACCGGAAGTTTGGGGAGGAGGGAAAAAAATTCTCAGAAGCAATGGATCCGACCAGCTTTTGAGGTGCGAATCTTCCCGGTCCCCTTGTCGCGCTAGCGCACGGGCCAAGTTCTCTCTTTCCACGGCAACAGGCGGCACGTTACTGTCAGCGAGGGTCCCAGAGGTCTTCAGCGCCGGTTAAGCCCGATGCTCCAGCGTGTCCCTGCGCTGAAGAAATTGACAAGCCCCCCCAGCCGGGTGTTGGCGGCGCGACTGCGTTGATAAAAAAAAATTTCCCTCATGTCCGTACCCAGCAGATGACACTTCCCTCCTGCCGTTTACGACGTGCATTTCGCGCAGCCACCATCAAGCTCCAATCATGGATGGAAGTAGGCACCCAATTGATGTCACCACTCTATACTACTCTACCCAGCGTTCCAACTCACAGCAGCCCAGTCTTCCTAACTTTCCCGATCTAGGGCTGTGTTGAGATGCTCACCAGCCTCGCTCGGCTGAAAGGCTCCACGAATCCGCTTTTTCGGGCAGTTTTATTAGCCTTATGAAGGGATGTTGACCAATGGGGTCTCGCCGGGCCCGCTGTGAAAATCTTTTGGTGATTGTCCCCCTAGCGTCTGGGTCCAGAACCCGTTCGGTTCAGGATCAGGATGTTGATATGGATTTCTTGCTGTTGCCCTAATAACAAATGCGGTCTATTTTACTGCAGTTCTCGGTCCTGTCCTCATCTCCGCTGTCCTCAGTTCCTGGCAAGCCGAGATAGTTGTCAAGGATATCATGGACAAGCAAACCCAGACATTTTTAGGAATCCCAGCATCCTGCATCCAAGGATGGGACTTGCGCAGTTCTGCTTCGCTGAAATACCTCTTGCACGTTACTCTCTCTCGAGTATATACTCATGGAATTGCCTAGATCAACGGCTTTCTGACAACCTTGGGCGGTGGCCTCTTGAGTTATGGCACCATTGGAATTGGAGCTAGTTCTCAGGTCCATAGTGGTCTCCCCTTTCTTCGCTGCTGGTGTCACGTGAATTTTGTCCCGAAACCACCACGGTCTCATGACAATATAAAACCTTGTTTCTGCAGCTAACTGCAGGTAATCGCCTCAATATTGAGCACCAAGCAGACCATGTCCATCTGGGAAAGTCGTGACAGTGCGGATCGACGGGCATATATTTCACCGGCCAACTCGACGGCCTCGTCACTGAGCTCGTCAGGCCGTGCGAGCTCCCAAGACTTGAGAACAAGCACGACCTAGGTACCAGGCTACCTCGCACTTCAACTCCCCCGACGATTAGGCGGCAGTTTGATCGTATCTTCATGCAATTCCAGTCTAGGATCTGGGAGCACTTCCGATCCCTATGCTACACCGAGCTGCAAAATGATGTCCCAACCATTTCCCAGAGACGTAGCCACGCCCGATGAAAACACCCGTAACCCCGGAGCGAACCGTCACCATCGATTCACCAAGCCTGCCTGGTAAGTTTTGCCAGACCCGTCGATACCGTTATGGGGGAGAGTTTGGGGGTTTAGTCGGTGCCGCCAACGGCACGAGCTGTGACAGTATAAGCACTTCTGTCAACAGAACCCATCTTCCAGTGAACATACTGTAAATCTTCATCTTGCTGTGCGCAACAACCTGCTTGATCTGCCCCTTCTCCTCCAAGTCCTTAAGGCACTTGCGTGCGAGCGAACCGTTGATCTTGAGTCTGTCGACGAGCGTGGCGACGGTAACGAGGCGGTAGGACTGGACGTCCTTGTAGAGCTTGTCGGAAGTGGCCTTGTCAAGGAGGACGGCGTGCTGGGCCTTGTCCTTGACTGTCAACAATTGCCAAGTCAGCCTATCATCGATGCATCAATTTGGGTTAGGCGGTAATCCTCACCCTTTCCCTTGGACCACTTCTTCTTCTGCTTCTTCGCACCAGCTGCGGCGGGAGCCATTTTGATGAATGTTCTGGTGTGATTTGGGAGGTAAAGGTTGACTTTGCGATCGCTGACGGAAAGGCGGGGAGTTTTTTTGGCGTTGAGGTCCTGGCTCTTGCGCGCAAGCCCCAGCAGCTGCGCTTAGGTCAACCGAGCCCTAATAGAAATCCGGGGCTGTGACTGGTCCACCGCCTACCACTCCCGAACCGAGCGGGGCCACCAAAAAAATCACGACACCACTGAATCCGTTTATCACGTCCTCCACGCCAAACTTCAATCCACCAACCAACCCTCGGAGTTTCACAGGCAGTCAAACGCACAATATGTCTGAGGGCGAAATTGAGGTCGAGGCCGTCACCAGCTTCGGTGTCCTCCCCAAGGAGGTGGTCGCTGAGATTGGCAGCGTCAAGCTGTTCAGTAAGTTTAATTCGGTGATGTGCGAGCAGGGAGCTGCACACCAGCAAACTGCTACCAGATGGGCAGTTGCTAACCACTCGGCCAATTCTAGACCGCTGGAGCTACGAGGATGTTGAGATCCGCGATATCTCCCTGGAGTAAGAACCCAGCCCCCCAATGCCACGAAGCCGCGAAATCCGAAGACTAGCGAGCGAGGAGCTTCGCAAGATACAAGACAGACCGAGCTAACGGGACTTTACGCACAGCGACTACATCCAGATCCGTTCGCATGTTTACGTCCCTCACTCCGCCGGTCGCTATGCTGCCAAGCGCTTCCGCAAGGCGAACTGCCCCATTATCGAGCGCCTCACGAACTCCCTGATGATGCACGGCCGCAACAACGGCAAGAAGCTGATGGCCGTCCGCATCGTTGCCCACGCCTTCGAGATCGTGAGCCTTCCGTGTGATGCTCCGGAAGATGACATGTTCTGACGAGATACATCTAGATCCACCTGATGACCGACCAGAACCCAATCCAGATCACCGTTGACGCTATCGTCAACTGCGGGCCCCGCGAAGACAGCACCCGTATCGGCTCTGCTGGTACCGTCCGGAGACAGGCCGTCGATGTCTCACCGCTCCGCCGTGTCAACCAGGCTATTGCCCTGCTCACAACTGGTGCCCGCGAGGCTTCTTTCCGCAACGTCAAGTCGATTGCCGAGTGCCTTGCTGAGGAGCTGATCAACGCTGCCAAGGGTAGCAGCAACTCGTATGCGATCAAGAAGAAGGACGAGTTGGAGCGTGTAGCCAAGAGCAACCGGTAAAGGGATGGTTTTGGTGGGTTGCTTCACGACTTTGGGGGGTTGGTATGGATTATCAAGGCATGTTTTGCAGGGCTGCATTTGCGCGTTACGGACTGGTGGATGTGGTTTTCACGGCACTCTAGTCATCCAGGCAAAATTCAGGGCTCTCGGTAAACGAGGGAAATTTGTGAAATCTTGAGGCATCACAAAACGCCGTTAGTTCCCATTCCGTAACTCCTGCCTGCTATGTGCTTGGTCTGCGATGGAATCTGTGCAATCTTCTTCTCATGGATAATGATGCCGAAAATGGCACCAAGATATTCCATTATCACAAAATGCCCAGTCCGAACTCTAAAGACGCTATGCAAGCAATTGCCAAGCCGTTCATCCGGACGACTCTCCGATCAGATTTAAAAGAATGAAGGTCCCCCTTCAGGAAGATCCGTTCTTGGATATCTCGATGCGGCGAAACATGGCAACGTGGGGAATGCCCTCCTCGAGCCAACGGCCCCTGCCAGTCAGTGCCGTCAGTCAAGCCTGATATGATAATGTCTGGGGGGGTTGTCGACACTTACATTCTCGTGTCAACCTTGAAGCCATGCTTCTCCCATAGGCCGACGGCAGTCTCTTGCGCGTGACAGCAGAAGAGTCCCTTCCACTGGGGGATGAGTCTTGCACTATAACTGGTTGTGGGCGTTCGTGCGTGTTAGCCTTTCTTCTTCAAGGGGGGCTGGGGAAACTAGAGGCAATAAAGAGAGAGCGAACCCAAAGCATGGAAATCTGGTAAGTAGCACAGGGCAGTTTCGATCCTCGCTGGAGGGGGGGCTGAAGGGCTGGAGGGCCAGCTAAGACTCTTTGTGTATGTGGGCAAAACTTTGAGAGAGAACCTGAGAATTTTCGGACAAGACGCCTCATTGGTCGTTCCTGAGGCGTTGGGTCCGATCTTGAAGGCGTCTTGCTCGGGATTTTGAAGGGGTTTTGAACAAAGGTTGGAGGGGTTCATAAACAAGGGCTGAGGCGTACACGACAGAGACCGAGGCGGTAATAACAAAAACTCAAAGCATCCGCACCTAAAGCGAAAGAGAGAGATGAAAAAATGAAAAGAGGGATAAAAACTTACGGTCCCACCACACCAAAGCCAATCTTAGAGGCCAACGGATCGAAACGGGACGGATACTGGCGCATATAGTTGATAGCCACGTCGATCAATTGGCTACCGATGCCTTGGCCGCGGTACTCGGGCAAAACGGCAAGGCGGCCCAACTTGATATACGGCTCTTGACCGTCATGGAGCTCGGTTGCCGCCTCAACGGCCGGAGGCCACACGTTGGGCCAAGAGACCCGGCCCTTCTCGGACTGGGAAAGAGGCTGGACGGCCTCACCGACGAAGGCGGGTCTAGCGACTTCGTGGGCGGGACTGCCCGGGTTGGTCAACTCTCCGTTGACATAGATACCGCCGCTTCGAGGGTGGGCGGGGTGCGGAAAGGGAACCAGACGAATGGTGCCGAGGGCAACCGTGCTGGTCTCGCCACGACGCGGGCCTGGGTTGGTCAGTTTTGGCTCTTTCAACCGGACTCGACGGTGTGGTAGATGACGAGATGGAAGGGAGGGGAAGAAGGCAAGGCAACGCAAGATGGCAACGCAAGGAAACAAGGCAAGAAGGCAACAGAAGAAGGTAAGGACCCAAGGCAAGAAGGGCAGAGGGCAAGGAAAGAAGGCAAAGCAAGGCAAGGCAAGATGGAGGAAGCACTTACGGATGATGGAGTCGGTGATGAGATCCCGCTGCTCTTGCTCAACAATCTCTTGAACCGACGAGTAAATAACCCAGTGGAGGGCACGCGCGTCATCTCGGTCAAACTCATTCTCGAGCGGAACACCTTGCTCATCAACGTAGACGGCCTTGCGCACCGTCATGGCGTCGATGAACTCCCTGGGTATCTTGGCCTTGTTCTGCTCCCAGGGCAGTTTGGTGCGCTCGTAGTCGGGGCACAACGAGCCGGTTTTACGACTGTCCAGATGTTTGATGAAGGGCGTACCTGTGGGCGCACCGGGGACCGGGGCCGAACCGCTTGTAGAAGCTGTGGCGTTGGCGTTCATGGTGTCTGGTCCGCTTGGCCCGAGAGCGGTGGTTGGCTTTCTCTCGGGGTTGATGGGTTGTGGCGGTGAGGGAGGAGGGGAAGAAGATTGAGAGGAGGGGGGAAATTTAAAACCTAGTCAGAGCAAGGCGGGTCTCAGCGGCTTGACAATTGGACGGCTGGTTGGGACGCGGCTTGAATAACTGAAGCAAAGCCGCGATGTTTGTCGATGACTAGGAGGCGGGGCTGCCTGTACGTAGCCAGGGGAACCCGAATGACTGGCCGGGTGAGGAAGGAGCCACCCGCGCCCCGGGCACGCCAGCGAGGTGCTCGACGGTCGTGACTCAGCCCCGAGCGCCGGCGAACAATATACCAGCGTGGTTTAATATCAGCACAGCGCTGGTAAAGAATGTACCACCGCAGTTTAGTATTGACACGGTACTGGTGAAGGATATGCCACTGCAGTTCAACACTCAACGACGCCGGCAGATAACATGCCACCGTAGTTTATTATCAACAAGGCGCCGGTAAGGAATATGCCACTGCGGTTTAGTATCGGCACGCCGCTGGTAAGGAATATACCGCTGCAGTTCAGCACTTAACGACGCCGGCAGATGATATACCACTGTAGTTCAATATTGAAACGGTGCTGGTAAGGAATATACCACTGCAGTTCGACACCCGACGACGCCGGCAGACAATATATCGCCGTAGTTTGGTATCGACACAGTGCTGGTGGCGAACGAATACACCACTGCAGTTTAGCACTTGACGACACCGGCAGACAACATACCACCGTAAGCAGTTAGGTGTTTGGCGCTGATAAACAAGTTACCCCGGACTTTAACACCCAATGGAACCAGTAGGCTGTCGGCCCGTGTTTCTAGGGTTTCTCTCCGTGCCGGTGGCCGAACTGACGTGACTGCTTGTTGCCCCGCTCGGGCCGGAGCAGGTCCGAGACGCTGTTTTCTGATGAAAGCTTCTGACAAGATCTTGGCCGGAACTTTTGCAAGACACCAGCCAGTACGTGATTACCACCGGTTCGACCGGATGCTTCTTGCGCACGTCGTCTGGGATATTCGGTGATGATACCGGAGGTTCTCCGCACGGTCACGGCGCATGGCAGGTAGTCTTTGGAGAAAGAGGGTTAGGGTTTAACATTTTCCAGTCTATCTAGCCCACCATTGATACGTGACGACGGCGGCACTATGGTATCGTTGGACTCACAGACAGATGCTGCCGGCTGGTGAGGGTGAGGGGGTGGTCTTTGTTGATCTGGTGGCCAGCATACTTTGGATTTGGATTTCTGGGGAAGAACACTGGTCTGATAACACCCTGACATCTCACAGCTTGAACTTCACATACCTCATCTATTTGGCATGCCATCTATTCACCAGTCACGAGACCGAAATGTTGGGTTCAAATTGCAACATGGGTTTTGGCCTCCTGGCACGTTTATCCTTTTTCTTACATCTCCATGTGCAAGGCTGCTACTCATCTATATGTGGTCACACTTAACTTTGATTTGATCTCCGGTGCCGCTCTCGAGCAAGGGCTCAGTCTCTTGCCTGTGCTAGCTGCCTCGGCAAGGCTCTTTGAATCAAAGATCAGCTCACACAATGAAACATCGTTATAATAAAAACATCCAAAGATCAGAGTCCACGAGGTCCTGTAGACACAATATCTGAAACCGCCTGTATGACCAGACTGGAGTGAATGGCGGCTTGCCTCGGTATTGGACTTTAAACACTGTGAATGGTGTCGGATCTGAACAGAGTCACCATTCACTCAACTTCTTCTTGGCGGTTGAGACATCAGACCGTTTTAATAGGGGTATAAAAAGACATGCCATCTGCTACCATAAAACAACTTCCCTCATCACGCAGAGATTGTATCGCCCATTATTTGCCTACTATCACATGCATGACAACCTCCCTCATTGCGCAATATCAGAACTCAACTTTTACAATATAACAACCAGACATACACGGGTAGCACAGCACATGTTGGAAAATCCTCCGTTCATCGACATGTGTTCCCTCCGAGTCCCCGGAGTCCCCGGAGCGCCGGCTCCTAACTTCAAAGGAACCCCTGACATCAACATGGGCCAGGTCGCCCACAACGATAATCTCAACCCCCCGATGGCCAGCCGAATTCCCCGTATCATCGCCCTCTCCAAAGGCCACTGGAAGTGCTGCGCCTGCGGCTCAGAAGGCAACGACACGCGGGAAACAACCTGCCAAAAGGGCGGTGGGTGTTATCACGTTTACTGCAAGTGAGTCCAGTTTTTCAGTTTCTTCACATGCGCCTTCCCGGACATATAGGGGCCCTACATCCTGCCCAGTCAGCTTTGCCGGTTGGTGACACGGATTCATCATATACATGTACTAAGTCTAAGTCTAAATAGGGAGTGTACTGCGTACTAGGCATCTCTTCAAGCTGTTTCTACCGCGAGTCTCACCTAGGCATCAGGGGTCATATGTTAGCTTTTTGATTTTTGGGCCAACAGCCATCTTTGGGACTAGACAGTTGGGATGCACCAGACGCCAATTCCGGGGTGGCTCGCGTCCGATTTCTTACGTGCCCATAGCATACACACAGCATGGCGAGGCGTTGGGGAGGCTCAACTTGGGTTCATGATATGAAACATCAATGCAGACCGTCGGGACATACAACTTGGATGAAGAGACGTGCGATTGATCTTTTGCGTCATGTGCATGTATTCGTAATGTATGGCACAGTGCAACTTGCCAGCTTCAACGTGAAAACGTGGCGTTCTGTGTTTTGTGACAGCAGCTGGTACCAATCTTCAAAAGAAGGGTTCAAACCTGTCCTATGCTATCATTTCCAGATGAGCAACACGTATTGATATTCTCCACATATGAGACATCGGCAACCGGCCCTCAAAGAAAGAGATCCGGAACTGTTAGACTTGAACGGTTTCGGAGTTCCGTGTCTAGTGCCAGGTTGAAGAAAAATGGTGTGGTTGCATGTAGTCAACATTGAATTGGTCCTGTTTTCAAGTTTGGGCTACGTCCGGGTAAGGACGGAGTCAAACCCCTAAACTGCCTCGCTTTCCCTCATGCTACCTACCGACCTGGTGACCGGGTACAGTCTTGCCAGCTGGGGCAAAACCCAAAAAGAGGAAAAAAGGAGATAAAGATCATGAAGCAAAAATATGGGCTCAATCGGGGATCGAACCCGAGACCTCGCACAGATACTTGTTCAAGTATGGGGATTACCCGAAGCGCGAATCATACCACTAGACCATTGAGCCTGGGAGAGCGTTCACTTGCTTCCCAATCCTGACTCAACAACGTTGCGGTGTTTCAGAATGCGATCCGAGGCGCGACGTCATTGGTGGTTGAACAGTGTTTTCGCTCAATTTGCTTGTCGCGGCTTGCGTCACCAATCACCAAAACTCGGTGCAGCTTGGGACCCAAACCCGACTGAGCCATTGTCGTGGTCTCGTGACCTGGCGGATTGTTACCGGGCCAGTCCGCTGTGACGTTGGCGGGCAAAGGTGGGAAGTCGATGGCCTGTCCTCCAATTTGCAGGGCAAAATACGGATCACGGCAAAATGGCGAGCGTGAATGACCAAATTAAGGGCAAACTCGCCCTGATTACTGGCGCTTCAGGAGGGTGAGTCTCTATGAATTACAGCGGGTGTTTAGCCCCTGACAGGGCACTATAGCATTGGAGCTGCCTGTGCGCGGGCACTGTGGTGCCGAGGAGTCAATCTCGCCCTCACCTACTCGACCAGCCAGGAGAAGATCCTAAGACTCGAGGAGGAACTTTGGAAACTGCGCCCCAAACTGGAGGATGATTCAGGAAACCCATTTCTCTCGACACACAAAGTTGACGTTGCCTCTGCCGAGGATTTGGACCGCCTCTTCCACAGCATCAGGGAACTTCACGGCGTAGCAGGACCTGACATTGTTGTCTCGAATGCCGGCTATGGCAAACGCATCCCGGATATTGAGGACATTTCGGTCCACGAATTCGACTACACCATCTCGGTCAATCTGCGCGCCTCCTTTATCTTGTCCAAACTGGCGATTCCGCACATGAGGAAGCAGGGGTGGGGTCGCATCATCTTCGTCTCGTCACTGGCCGCACACGGTGGAGGTATCAACGGCTGTCATTATGCTGCGAGCAAGGCGGGACTGCACGGGCTGATGAAGAGTCTGGCTACCAAGCATGCGAAGGATGGAGTCACGGTGAATGATGTGGCGCCGGCCATGATTGGGGAAACGGGCTTGATCCCCGACGCGAGTTTTGTCGAAGGGACTCCGGGTGACGTCAAGAATATTCCTGTTGGTAGGTTGGGAACTCCACACGAGGTTGCAAATGTCGTCTTGATGTTTTGCGACACGGGATATTTGACGGGGCAGAGCGTGCTGCTAAGCGGGGGGTTGAAGTGAGGAGGAAGGAGGTCCAGTCTTGCTCCTTCCGATTTGACAGAAACAAGCAACGCTTTTCTCATTCTCGCTGATCGTTGATTTGTTTCCCTTCCACAGTGCTGTTTGTCCTTTGCCAATCACGACCAGGCTCAGCCTTCTCGACATGCACCCCTCGGCTGGCTCGCTGACTGTTTCCCATTTTTGCCCCGCTCGCCCGTACCTCTCTTCTATCTCACTTTTAACTTGATGAGTTGCTTTCTCGCTGAGAACTCGACAGGTCTTTCCGTCAACGTACCGGTGCTCGCATATCTCTCATATCCACACTGCGATTCACGATGCGCCTGCTCGACACTACCACTCACAATCTCGAGTGTTTCGCCGACGAGCATCCGCCATATGCGATCCTCTCTCACCGGTGGGGCAATGATGAGGTGACCTTTCAAGACCTCGAAGGGGGTCACGCTCATGAGAAGGCATCGTATTCCAAAATCGACATGACTTGTTCCACCGCCGCCGCCGGCGGACTCGAATACGCATGGATCGACACGTGTTGCATCGACAAAACCAGCAGCGCGGAGCTATCTGAAGCCATCAACTCCATGTATCGCTGGAACCAAGATGCTGTCGTGTGTTATGCCTTCCTCGCCACCGTCCACGATGAGAAGGACTTTTGGCAGAGTGATTGGTTCAAACGAGGCTGGACCCTCCAAGAGCTTATTGCTCCGCCAGTCGTTATTTTCTTAACTGGGAATGGAAAGAAGTTGGCACCAAGCTGAGCCTGTGTGATACTCTCCGCGGGATCACGGGGATCCCCGAAGACGTTCTTCGCGGGAAGGACCCTGGCCTGTGTAGCATCGCGCAGCGCATGTCATGGGCACACAATCGTGTCACAACACGAATCGAAGACATGGCATACTGCCTGATGGGCTTATTTGGTGTTAACATGCCAATGATTTACGGAGAGGGCAAAAAGGCATTCATCCGGCTACAAGAGGAAATTATCAAGCTGTCGGACGATTACACTATTCTTGCCTGGCATCAACAGCGACACTACCTTGAGGACGAATATGAAGGACTTTTTGCACCATGTCCTTCCCCATTCGCCGGCGCTGGCTCGTTCATTCACACACCCAGCATTTTCAAGACCAACCCAATTACCGTTGACGGCGGAGGCATTTATTTGACCGTGCTCTTAGGGCCCCCAGAGGGTGGTGGTTTGCGCACAGCCCTGCTTCCCTGTGGGAACCTGTGTTATGATGAGCTATTCGCACTCAGATTAAAACTGTCTGAGAAAGGAGGCAGGTATAAGCGAGTTGGTGGTACCTCACTGGCACACTCACAAGCTACGGATGATTCCTTCGACCTCGCCAGGATATGTGTTCAGAGAGGTACACAGAAAATAGAAGCCGGTCTGGCACTCGGGGGACTTGCTGCACGAGGAAACCTTGCGGGCATGAAGCTGATGCTGGGAAAGGGCCTTCACCCACTGATCCGGCGGCCTGCCTGCGAGAAGGCTTTGGTGAGCGCAGCAATTGCAGGAAATGCAGAGGCAGCGAAAATGCTGCTCGAGGACGCTGCCCTCAGAGGAGCCTGGCCCTACTCTCCTCTAGCTAAGGTGATAATGAACAATAGACAGCCCTTTGTATGTATGGAAACACTACACTGCCTAGGTACCTAATTAATCTTCCACCACATCTCATCCTCGCCTCCTCCACTAGGGAATGCCCCCGGGGCATTCAACGAAAACAGCTGCTGTTGTTCAGGCCTAGAGCTAGAGCTAGGAAATTGCCACACAGGCCGGATCGGTTCCGTTGTCTGCACCGGCGGCAGCACTGGGGCCGCCTTCTCGGCTTGGTGGGGGTGGGGAGTCTCGATACGTGTATCGATATCCCTGTGCATATGGCCTGGGAACGCCATGCTGGGTCCATAATTCCCTTCCCCTTCCCCTTGCACGTCACCCTCGACCTCGCCGCTACCCTCGCCCTCAATCTCAACGTCGCCTTCACCCATCGAAGAAACCGACTCGGCTCTTGTTCTCGCAAAGTCATATGAAGAGGAGACGCCTCTCTGACGCCAGACGGGGCCTAGGAAATTTTGGGGGTTTTCGCTTTGATCTTCTCCGTCTCCGTCTCCTTCAATGGCTGCGGCGTCGGAAAATACGTTTTCTGCTTCAGTCTCGTCGTCGTCTTCGTAGTCTCTTTCCCATTCATCGATCTCATCATCATCATCATCATCATCTTCTTCTTCTTTCTGTTCCTGGTCTTCTTGCAGGTGCTGGTAAACACCATTCCCTTCATGAGCACCACCTCTATCGCCATCAACACTACTTAGCAGACTGCTTCCCAGAGTATGTGCTCTCAACCTTTCGATATCCTCCCTCCCTAGAGCCCGTCCCGTAATCGGATTCACCCGTCCCCCTCCTCCCGTGGTAATTAATTCCCGCACATCCCATGCATAGCCATCGGCAGTGACAAAAAACCTCTCTCGTGGAATATGGGCTATGCTGTCGTTGTTTTCTCCATTCGCATTAAGATAGACGGCCCGGCCACTTTCTCGATCAAAATGCATGCGTGCTTCCCTTGGCAAGTCACTCAGACGAGTCGGCAGCGCTGCCGTCAAGAGAGCAACTCGTTCATTTAGGATCTTGTCATTTCCTGAACACCATGCTGCGGTGCCGGAAAGGTCGGCAATTAATAAATCTAGTGCCAGTGCGTGGTCAAATGAATCGAGAGCTGCAGAGGCTACGTCTCGAGCTAGAGCTCGCGCAGGACGTGGTGGAGGGGAAGAGACCACGGTGGTGAGACGTCCAGATAAAAGAGCCGATAGGGTGGATATGGCGGCGTGGTTTGTGTTTTGACTGGGATCAAGAGTGGTGTGTGAAGAAGCGGAGAAGGAGGAAGAGGAGGCGAGGTTGGATATGGCGCGGAGTTCGGCGAGGAGAAGACGCGCGCGATGTTGCATTTCAGCGTGTCGGTGGGCAAAGTCACGTTCGAGGGGGGTGAGGTTGGCAGAGAGGGCGGGGTGGTTGGGCAGTTCGGCGAGGGAGGATGGGAGAGGGGGTGTTGGTTGTGGTGGTCTTGGGTGTGAAGAGGGGAGGATAGGGTCTGACAGACGTGGCCCCGTCCCCGGTCGGGTTATGATGGGGCTGGTGGGTGGTGGTTTTGCTGAAGTTGGGGTGGGGACCTGAATTGGAATCGGGGACGGAGCTGGAGTTCGGTTTGAAACCGGAGGTCGCGCTGGAGCCGGGGTGGGAGGCGGAGGTGGAACACGGTGTGGGGCCCCCGTTCCGGGTGCAACGGGGACAGCTATGGGGTATCTTGAGGCAACCAGGTCGATTTGGCTTGTTCCAGGCTGGATCGCTTGGCCCAGAGGCTGCTGCTGCTGCTGCTCTGTGGTCGATGGGATCACAGGAGAGCGGGTCTTTCTCGTCGGTGCGCGATTTGGTTGAACTGGGGTAATGGGGTCCCGGGCAGTGGCACTCCCGCTAGAACTGGCGCCACCACTAGTACTGCTTCCACTTCCTGGTGTCAGCGGCGATGTCTTCCCTGCTGACAACGAAGTCGACTTGGATGAATCCGTGCTAGGCATTCGCCGACTGGTCAACGTTGCCCTTGATGTCGGAGCAGACGGCGGAGTATCCCGGGGTCTCGAAAACTGAGGC
>Ga0247763_1000403_pt1 | contig 25587 bp, 13 predicted proteins | sample UWRJL141409B4_FD_179926 | JGI IMG/M metagenome (GOLD analysis project Ga0247763, IMG submission 179926) | Plant litter microbial communities from Arlington Agricultural Research Station in Wisconsin, United States - UWRJ-L141-409B-4 | ecosystem: Environmental > Terrestrial > Plant litter >...
GGGAGTATGAGTTCCTGGCCGCGCCGAACCGCTCGGGCTCGCAGACGCTGACGCTCGACGAGGCCTTCTGGTCGCTCACCCCCACCATGAGCGAGGTGCGAGCGAGCGGCGGCATGGAGGTGATCGCGAACATCTATCTCGGGGACGACGACGCCGCGACCCGGCGCTTCAGCATCGACACCCCGATCACGGATCAGCTCCCCGCCGAGCTGTCGATCCTCGTCCCGCCGTCCGTCGTCGTCGGGCAGCCCGCGCAGTTTCGGCTGCGCGAGTGGGCGCCGCTGCATTTCGACTATCCCACGCGCACCTCGCTCACGTGGTCGGTCGACGGTCGGCGCCGCGCGGAAGACACGCCCGTCTTTCACCACAGCTTCGGTGGCGTCGGCTCGCATACCGTGCGCGCCGAGGTCGTTCGCGTGCCGGCGGGCGGTGGCGCCCGCGAAGTCGTGCGATCCACCGAATGCACCGTCGTCGCCCTCACGGCTGAAGAGATAGGCACCGCCGAGCTCCGCCGCACCGCGGGGACGCCCCTGCCCGGGCTAGAGACGCTGCCCGCCAGCATCGACAGCTCGCTCACCGAGCTGAGGACGCGAGCTGCCCAGGGCGGAGAGGCGGCGGCCTACTGGGAGGCGCGCGTCGAGGCGCAGGAGACGCGGCTGAGCGAGATCCGCCGGCACGTGCCGGATCTCGACCGCATCCCGAGCGCCTCGAGCTCGGTGACACCGGCGCAGCAGGCCTTCTCGGCGCCGGTGCGGGCCGTGCTCGTGATGCCGCGCTCGCAGGGCACGCAGCCGCTCGCCATCTACATGGTAGTTCGCCCTTCGGGCAGCGGGTTCGAGGCGTTACTGCTCGACGTCACCGGGCGCGATGTGCTCACGTTCCAGGGCTCGGGGTCGAGCCTCGAAGCCGCTTACCGCTCGGCGTTCGCCGACTGGCACGCCGACAACCCGTACCCGCTCGACGGCACCGTCGTCTACAGCTTTGCCCATCCCGGGGGCGAGCTGAACGGCAGCTTCGAGACGCGCACGGCGTGGCGCACGGCGTGGCGCTGGGTCGAAGGGGTGATGGCGATCGGCGCGCTGCTGCTCATCGTCGCCAGCCCGCCGCTCTGGGCCGCCATCGCGTTCATCGCGGCCAGCGCTGCCGTGGCCGCGGTGAACATCTGGCAGAACGTCGATCGCGGCATCCCGGTCGCCGATCGCCGCAACATCCTGGAGGGGCTCTCGATCGTGCTGGCAGTGACGGGCGGCACCGGCTCCGCCCTGCGCCAGATCGGGTTTCAAGCCACGCGCGCGACGGTGTATCGAGCCGGCAGCTGGCTCGTGCTCGCCTCCGTCGTCGGCGACGTGTCCACGCTCGTCTACACCACCGGTACGGGCCTGGCCCAGCTGCGGGCGATCCAGGCCGATCCCACGCTCGACGACAGTCAGCGCACGCTGCGCACGCTCGAGCTCATCGGCAGCCTGGTCTCCCAGGGGGTGCTGGTGTTCGTGGCCAACCGCGACATGTTCAGCAGCGGTCTGCGCCGCTCCGACTACTTCCGCACCGACGTCGACGCCACGGGCGCGCGGCTGCGTGGCGAAGGTCCGCTGTCGCTCGAGCCCGGAGCCCGCATCGATCTAGCAGCCGAGCTGATCCGCGCGGGCGAGCCCGGCGAGCGGGTGCGCCCGCCCGATCCGCACGGTCGCGCTGGCGCGGAGCGCTATGGCGATCGCGAGCTGTTGCAGCGCTTCGAGGCCATGCGCTGGCTGCAGGGCGGCAGCCTCACGCCTGCAGAGGTCACGCTCATGCTGCGCGAGCTCTCCACCGGGGCGCTGCGCGGCCTGCGGGAGATCGCCGCCTCCGAGGCGTACCGCTTGATGACGCGGCATGGGGCGCCGGCGCTGAACCGCTTCGCGGGCGAGCTCGGCGGCAGCCGCCTGCTCGCGCTGGATGCTCGGCTCACCCACTCGAAGCTGCGCCTGCTGTTCACCGAGCTCACCCCCGCCCAGCTGCGCGACATGCACGACGGTCTCACGCCGCCCATCCTGTCGCGCCTGCTCAACTCGATGCACGTGCCCGAGCTCCGGCGCTACTGGGAAGGGCTCGGCGCGTCGCTGCGCAACCTCGCCACCGACCTCAGCGTGCCCGAGCTGCGCGCCATGCAGGCTCGTTACGGGCTGCCCGCGATGCGCTGGGCAGGCGCCGAGCTCTCCGGCGCCGACACCAACGCGCTGTTCAGGACGCTCGGTTCGCCCGCCGCGGTGGCGGCCATGAGCGACGTGCCCGTGGCGCGCGCGCGCGAGCTGCTCGGCATCTTCGGGGCCGCCGACGTGCAGGCCGCGGTAGCACGGCTGCGGGGCTCGGGCCTGGACGCGCTCGTGCGGCAACTGGGCAGCGAGACGGCGCGCGGGGTCGCGCAACATCGCATCGGCGGTGGTGACATCCCGAGGCTCGCCGACCACGCCGCGCGCCTCCGCGCTGCCGAGGCGCCGGGTGGGGTGCTCGACTCGCCGGCGCCGCTCGGCGCGGGCTCCGTGATCGTGGACACGAACTTTGTGCGCTACGTCCACTACGCGCGGCTCGCACGCGCCGAGGGCAGGGCTCCAGCGCCCGTGGAGGCCAACGTCGAGGCACACCTCGCCGGCCTCCCGCCGGGCTCCGATCTGCGCGTCTCCCCGGTCGTCGTCGGCGAAACTCCGGTGCTCTCGCACGGCCCTGACCGTCGGGGGTTTCAGCTGGTGGTGAGCAGGGCCGATCCCGCCTACGTCGACCTGCTCGCCCGGCTACGAGCGAACGGAGTGGGGGGAGACCCGGGGCCCGCCGGGGCCGCCGATCGCGGCGTGGCCGCCGACGCCTTCTTCGCGGCAGGGCCGTCCCCGCCGACCTTCGTCACGACCGATCGACGCACCGCGAACGGGCTACTCGACCTGGAGGTGGCGCGCCTGAGCGCCGCCAGCCCCAATACGCCTCGCAGCACGATCTTGCGCGGCATCGTCGATCCCACCGGAGCACTGCCGAGGACCCAGACGCCCACTCCGTTCACCGCACGCGGCGGTTTCGAGGTGACGGATGCCGCCACGGGTAGGAAAATCCGAGTCTTCGCGATCCGAGGTTGATGATGCACCAGACGTTCATTGCGCCCATGACCTGCCCCGTGTGCGGCACCACTTCCGACGACACCTCCACGGGCATGCAAATCGGTGAGCTCCCCTATCCGACGGATCCCCCGCTCTACATCCACGTCGGCGACCGGTACCGCATGACGTTTGCGCGCATCCAGAGCTCGGGCTGCCGTGTGATACGGTCTGGCGATCTCGGCAGGCCCTATCGGCTGCTCCAGCCTTGGGACTGTCCGACCTGTCACACGATCTCACAATGGGCGTTCGTCGAGTTTACCCCGGAAGGCGACGAGCTCGTCGTTCGGTCCATCACCCCCATGCCCAAAACCCTCGAGACGCTGCAGCAGGCCGACGCCGTCTCGAGCCTGATCGTCAACGAATACGCGCTGGGCGAGAGTGACTGGCTCTCGGTGTTGTCCCAGCGCATCGAGGAAGAGCAGCGGAGTTAGCACCGCGCGGGCGCGCCGAGAGCGCGCGCCCCGGCTATCGGGGCGCTCACCAGCATCCGCGTCACTCCATGCGTCGTGCTTCGGCGCCGAGAAACAGGCGCAGCGGGAGCGCCTCCCCCGTCGACGGCACCCCGTTCCACGAGGGCCTCTCCCCTCCTGTCGTTGGCGCTGCAACGGGGAGCGGGTCACGCTCTCTCGACGCGGGAGGCGGTGCGGCGAAGTCTCGGGAGGGGGCATCGGCTGCTACCGAGATGTCTTGCAGTTGCCGGGCGAGGCTGGCGTAAAACACTTCGATGAGCGCTTCACTCGGTGCCTCGACAGCGCCAGGCGCTTCCGCCGGGGCCGGCACGCGAAACAGCGCTACCCGACCGTCCTGGCTGAGACGCGACTCGTCAGGAATCGCACCTGGTAGCGCGCCGGCAGCGAGCGCGCCGAGCAGGCGCAGATCGTGGGCGCCTTCCGGCAGGCGCAGCGAGACCAGGCGACCTCCCGAGGGCGCAGACGAAACGGCGACGCTGACGCCTGCGGGCGAGCAGCGCACGGCGGGCTCTTCCGTCGCCGTCGCGCTCGCCTCGCGTACGAGCCGCGCCATGCTCGCCAGGTGCTCGCGCCGCAAGAGCGCCCGCGCCAGAGCGCTCGAGCGCCGCGCCGACGCGACCAGCGCGACGACGAGGACGAGGACGGAGCCGGCGAACGCAGCCGCGACGGCGGGGGAGCTGTCATGCGAGACGCCAGCCGTGGTGGCAGCGGCGAAGCTGAACTCGGCGAGCGCCATCCAGCGATTCACCGATAGACCGAGGGCATGAGGCCGCCGGTCACCGCGCAGGCCCTCGAGGCCGAAGCGCATGACGGAGTAGGAAGCGAGGAACCAGCACAGCACGCTGCCTGCAGCCGCGAAGCGTAGCGCCAGCAGCGCCGTCGCACCGATGACACACAGCCCCATAGACTCCAGCGCCGGCACGGGAAAGAGGCGAACCCCCACCCAATGGCGGGGAAAACCGTCTTGCGCGTGGCCCGCGCCGTAGCGGATGCCGACGCCACACGGTTGGCCGTGGCAGCAGCCGACCAACAGGCAACCCACGCGCCCTGCCGCGAGGAAGAAGGCCATGCCCGTGGCCACCACATCGAGGTGCGCCAGCACCGGCACGCCGAGCAGCCAGAGCGTGGTGCTCGCCGCCAGCAACGCGAACCAGACGTGCTCGAGCAAGACCAGATCCTCCCGCGAGGTGATCGCGCGGCGAGCGTACGCCCAGGCGTAGAACGAGAGCCCGCAGACGCACGAGAGCACGGCGTGCACCATCAGAGACTGCCCGCGCAGGAGCGCGCCGGCGATGACCGCGAGCACCGCGAGGTAGAAGCCCGCGATGCCGCAGCTGCGAAACGCTGGCACCGCGCTCGACATGAGCCCGAACCGCGTACGCGGGAGCCGATCGAGCCATGCATTCAAGCCTGACGGAGCGCTCATCCCGAACACCTCGTCAGCGCTTTACCACGCTTTGTTCACGCTGCCCGCGATTCATCCGTTCCGTTCACGGCGTCGGCGCGCCGCCGAGCGGACCGGCGGCTGCTCTTCTCTCGCGAGCATGCCCTCGTGGTTCTCGAAGGGGCTTCGGAACCGGGTGCACCCCGATCTCTCGGTACGGCCTGTCGAACGGGCCCAAAGCGAGCATTGGCGGGTCATCATGAGTGATTTCATGCACGGCGGCAGGAGCGCGACACGAGCGCCGAACCAGCGCGCCAGTCGCGCGGGCGGCGCGGACCGTCAACCCGGACGTGACGCGGCCCGACGCCGTCGGTCGCACGCCTTTCTCGCAATCCGAGCCGGTGGGCGTGGCATCACGCTCTGCGCGGTGAACCGTTCACCACCAGCGCCTCGGCGCGAGGCGCCGCCGTATCGAGGGAGCTCGGGCCCGGGCCCTCGCGTGGGGGGGGCGCGTGGCGTTCGCGCGCGGTACCGCCCCGGCACCCCGGCGGGTGACGTGCTGCTCCGCTCGGGGCAGGCTCAGCCTCTCTCGCGCCGCGCCTGCTGCAGACTGCGGCGTGCGACCTGCAGGTAGTCGCGCCGATCGGGCAACGCTCGGCCGAGGTTTCGCTCGTGGATGCGCCGCTCGAGGCACACCTCTTCCAGCATCTTCTCGCGCAGGCCGCGCGCCTGCGCTCGAACCAGCCAATCCATGAACTCGCCCGCGCGCAGCCCCTCGTCGAAGCCGCCCACGGCGGCGAACAGCTCGCGCCGGATCAGCATGCTGCCTGGAACCCGCCCCGGCAGCGGAGGCCCGAGCCACACGTCGCGCGCGCTGCCCTCACCGCCCGCGAACTGCCGAACGTGCCCGTACACGACGTCGACCCCCGGCTCATCGAGCGCCTGCAGCTGCCGCTCGAGGCGCCCCGGCGTCCAGCGGTCGTCCGCGTCGAGCCAGGCGAGCAGCTCGCCGCTCGCGCTCTGCCAGCCTGCGTTGCGCGCGGCGGACACCCCGCGGGCGGGCTGTGAGTGGCAGCTGACGGGGAAGCGGCTGGCCACGGCGATGGTGTTATCGGTGGAGCCGTCGTCGATCACGATGACCTCCAGCGGCGCGCAGGCGTTGCCGAAGATACTGGCGAGGGCCTCGGCCAGGAAGAGCTCGGCGTTTCGAGCGGGGACGACGACGCTGATCTTCATGCTACGGCACCTATCATCAGGCGTCCTTCTTCGTGGCCGCGATCGAGTCAATCCCGCCGACGGCGCTGACCGCGCCGGGCGAGCCACTCGCGCCGGGCGAGCGGGCCCCGCGCCCGCTGGCAAGCGACCTGGCGAGCGCCTCGAACAGGCCCTGCTGGGTCGCCTTCGAGTCGCGCGTCATGTTGCCCGCGTGGCGCCGATAGTAGAGGGCCACTTCGTCGAGCTCGTGGATGCCGACGCCCGCTCGCTGCAGCCGGCTGAAGTACTCCACGTCTTCTCCGAAGCGCAGGCTCGGGTCGAGCATTCCGCACTGCTCGAACACTCGGCTCCGAAACACGCAGGCGCCGAGGTTGACGCGGCGATGCGGGGCGGCGAGCGCAGCGGGCGCGCTCGCTTCGGCACCTCGCTCCCAGCGCACTTGCACGAGGCCCCGCACCACCGCCACCTCGGGGCGCGCCGAGAAGACCTCGAGCGCTCGCTCGAGCTTTTGCTCCGGCCAGGTGTCGTCGACGTCGAGGAACGCTACCATGTCGCCCGCTGCGGCGAGCACCCCGGCGTTGCGGGCTGCTGCCGGCCCCGAGCAGGCCTGGCACAGGAGCAGTCGGCGAATGGCCGCGCCCGGCAGCTCGCGCACGCGCTCGGCGCTGCCGTCGTTCGAGCCGTCGTCCACGAAGACGACCTCGTCGGGGGGGCGCGACTGCCGGCACAAGGTGTCCCAGCAGGCCGCGACAAACGGGGCCCCGTCGTGGATGGGTACCACCACGCTCAGCACGTCGCGGGCTCCTCCTCGGTGAGCATTGCGACAAGCTCGCGGCGCGCGAGGGAGAGATCGGACCCGAGCGAGAGCGTGTAACACGGCAGCGAGCGCACGACGTCGCTCAGAAAGCGCAGGGTCGCGGCCCCGAGGGCGGGGATCTGGAACAGCGAGCTGGGTGCGAGCGCGGCCAGCGCCACGGCGGCGTTGCACGGCACGAGCGCGCTGGCCCCGCACGGCGAGACTTGCGGCAATACCACCGCCCGGAGCCGAACGGGCTCGCCGAGGACCCGTCGCTCGCTCCCCTCGAGATAGAGGATGGCCTTGTCTTCTCCGGCGGGAGCTCGGGCGCGCCGCGACAGCGCGGGCAAGCAGGCCGCCAGATGGGCGGGTTCGAGCTTGCCGCTGGCATACAAGGCGTGCGCCTCGGCGCGCCCATCCGCGAGCGACAGCGCACAGTAGTCGTCGGCGACGTAGTCGAGCTCGGTTCCGAGGCAGCTCAGCGCGCAGGTGCTCTTCCCGCTGCCACCTTTGCCCACCAGCAGCACGCCGCTCGTGCCGAGCGCCACGCACCCGGCGTGCACGAGCTGCCAGCCCCAGGCCTGGACGCCCCAGGCGAGCAGGGTGCGCAACGGCGCCGCCTGCTCGTAGCCGGGCAGCGAGCGGGCGGACCGCATCCAGGCGTGGCCTCGCCGTTCGAGTGTGTCGAACAGGCTCAGCGTCTGCGAGTGGACGTTGAACGCCGCGCGATAGCGGGGGCCACCGAAGCCGCGCACCTCGCCGAGCGGCCCGAGCGCGCGAGCAGGCCACGGGCACTCGGGCGGCGCGACGCCCGTCGAGGCGCTGTCCCAGAGCGCGAGGCTGACATCGGCCATGGTTTCACCGTTGTCGTCGGCGAGCGACAGCGCAGGCGACGCGGCGGCGAGCGCGTCGTCGCTGCCGAACGCGATCGCGACGCGGCGCGACCCGAGGCGCAGGGTCTTGCGCGAGGCGCGCCCGCGCGACGCGCGCGCGAAGGCCGCGTCGAGCCGCTCGACGAAAGCACGTGCGCCCGCCTCCTCTGATGGGCTCATGCTGGAGCGTCTCCGCGTTTGACCGCTGGGCGGCGGCCGCCTATCGTGAGCGCATGATGCAAGCAGGGGATGTGCAGGCTGCGTCTGGCGCGAGCGATCTCGCACGCCGCTACCGCGTCGACCGGCCCGTCGTGGCCGACGAGTTCATCGCTGGCGAGCTCGTCGTCATCCACTTCGACACGGGGACCTACCACGGCATCCGCGGCAGCGGCGTCGGCGTGTGGCAGTTGCTCGACGCCGGGCTCTCGCTCGGCGAGCTGCTCGCCGAGCTCGCCGTGCGCCACTCGGGGGTCGATGCCGCCGCGGTGGCCGCCGTGCTGGAGTTCGTCGCCGGTCTCGAGCGGCAGCGGCTGATCGTACCCTGCGCTGACGCCGGGAGCATTGAGGTCGCTAGCGGCGCCTCCCGGAGCGGCGCCTCTCGGAGCGGTGTTTCCGGCAGCGGTGTTTCCGGCAGCGGTGTCTCGCAAGGTGCGCCCTTTGTCGCGCCGGAGCTCGATACGCGCGACGATCTGCGCGATTTCCTCGTCCTCGACCCGATCCACGACGTGGACGAGCGAGGCTGGCCCAACGCCACAGCTGACGCCTGAACGCCGGCTCTCCGCTCGAGCGACGCGATGCTTGCCGCCGAAGTTCTCGCGTTGGGCCCCGGCCTGGCGCTCACGCGGAGCGACCAGGGGTTGGTCCGCTTCTTCACCTGCAGCGATGGCGCCGAGGCGCTCCACTCCTGGCGCCAGTGGAAGCGCGAGCACCCGCTCGATGCGGCCAGCTTCGCCGAGATGCGAATGTTGCCCGCCGCCGCGCTGCGCCTCGTCGAGCTCGGCGCCGACGATGCCGACCTCGGGCGCATGCAAGGGCTCGCGCGCTACTTCTGGCTCTGGACGCAGCGGGCCACGCGGGCGAGCGTGGAGAGCGCAACCGCCCTCGCAGAGCGAGGCGTCGAGGTGGTGGCGCTGAAGGGGCTCGCGCTCCACGCGCTGGGCGCGATGTCGCCCGTAGAGCGCCCCATCACCGATGGTGACCTGCTGCTCTCGGCAGGGCTCGAGCCCGTCGCGGGCCTGCTTCGGTCGCGGGGCTTTCGCGTTCAGCGCCGCCAGGCGCACGCCTGGACGGCGGCGCGGGGAGAGCGCGAGGAGATCGACCTGCACCGCTTCCCGCTGCACCAAGATCGGCGCAGCCGGCAGCACACGCTCGCCAGCGCGACCGGCCTGCCCAACGCACCCTGGCGCGTGCCGTCGCCTGCAGACCTGGTGCTGCATGCTTGCCTGCACGGCGTTCGGCGTACGTCGTCGCCTGGCTGGGTGCTCGACGTGCGCCGCATCGTCGCTCGGTTCCCGGTGGACTGGAGCGAGCTGGTCGAGCGGGCCCGAGCGCGACGCTTCGCGCTGATCCTCTGCGACACGCTGCGCGTGGTGGCCGACGTGCTGCCACCCGCTGTGCTGGCCGCGCTCGAGGGCAGCCCCGTCACCGGGCTCGAGGCGCTCGAGTACGCGCGCATCGCGGCGGGCTCGGGGCCTTGGCACGCCGCCGCCGGAGCCGCCGCCCACACGCTGCGCGGGCTGCGCGCCACGCATGCCCGGCTCGATGACGAGCTCATGGCACGCGCCGCGCAGCGCGGTCGGCTCCAGTGGCGGCACGGCTGGGCCAGCGAGTGGCAGCGCGTCGAACCGGTTCGCGGCGGGCGCGATGCCGGGGCGCAGGCCGCCGGGCTGCATACGTCGGAGTTGCGTGCGCCCGAGCTGCATGCGTCGGGTGCGCCCGCCCTCTGCGCTCCAGCGATCGACGCTCCCGAGCCTCATGCGTGAAGGGTCTCCGCCTTCGCCAGCAATTGCTCGCGCAGCGCGCGGAGCCGCTCGTCGGCACCCCACGCCGGCCCGAGCGCGCTCTTGACGTCGTCGAGCGTGCTCGGGAACTCGCGGCGCTGGCGCGGGTTGCTGATATTGCCGTCGTGGCACAGCCAGATCGAGAGGATGCTCTCGTCGAGCCGCGACACACGGTGGCGGCCCGCGCGCAGCGCTCGCATCCAGAGCGTGTCGCTGCCACGCCGGATGCGCTCGTCGAAACGGGCCGAGCGGGCCACGGTCAGCCGGAACCCGGAGCCGTTGAACAGCAGCCGATAGCCTCGATGGGGGCTCGCGCCGCTGCCGAGCACGTCGACGAACCACGACCGGTGGGGGCCCGCGATGTCGGCGCCGGCCGAGAGCGCCGCGACCAGGCGCTCCAGGCGCTCGGGGTGTTGCCAGTCGTCGTCGTCAAACCACGCGACGACGCTGCCACGCGCCGCTTCGAGGGCGCGGTTTCTCTTGCTCGGCACGTTCGAGCCGGGCGGCGCCGGGATCACGCTCACGTCGCCGCGTTCGCAGCTCCAGGGCGCGGGCGAGCTGTCGACGATGATGAGCTCGCGCCGTGCGTACGTTTGCCGATCGAAGCCCCAGAGCAACCAGGGCATGAACTCGGGCCGCCCTTCGGTCACGCACAGGCAGCTCACGAGCGGCTCGTCCAGCGCCGAGCCCGCCCGAACGCCAGGCGCCGCGGCCCGAGCAGCGGGCGCAGAGCGATCGCTGGATTCCCATCCCGAGCAGCCGCCGTGCGACGTCACTTCTTTCGCACCCAGGGCACCATCGTCACGCGTCGATCCAGGAGTCGCGCACGCCGCTCGCACGGTGGGCACGGCTGCACGCCGAGCGCCGAGGTCGCCTGCTTCACCGCTTCGCCGAGGCCCCACCGGCGGCGCAGGCCTGGGATCGGGATCTGAACTGGTTTCGAAGAATTCATCGCTCGCGCCTCCCAGCGCATGTGCTCTCGAGCCATCGAGCGCACGGGGTCTTCTTCTCATCCGGAGCTGGCGCGCGCGCCGGCCTCGCCGCGCAGCACGGCGGGCACCTGCTTGCCGAGCTTCCTGTATTCGGCGCTGAGCCCCTGGTGGATATCCTGCCACGCGATGTCGCGCTCTTCGCGGCGCGCGAGGACGGCGGCGGACAGCACCACGTTGCGGATGTGGCCGCCGCACAGCTCGGCCGCCATGCTGAGCTGGTTGATCTGCTCCGGGCCGAGCGAGTGCCGCGAGCCGAGGTGTCCGAGCCACAGCTCGCGCCGCTCCTCGGGACGGGGCTCGGGGAAGTCGATGACGAAGTCGAGGCGCCGGGTGAAGGCAGAGTCGAACCGGCTGCGGCTGTTGCTCGTCAACACCACGATGCCTTCGTACGATTCCATGCGCTGCAGCAGGTAGTTCGTCTGCGTGTTGGCGAAGCGGTCGTTGGCCTGGCGCACCTCCGTGCGCTTGCCAAACAGCGAGTCGGCCTCGTCGAACAGGAGGGTGACCTCGGAGTGCTCCGCTCGCGACAAGAGCTGCGCCAGGTTCTTCTCCGTCTCTCCGATGTACTTCGAGACCACGGAGGCGATGTCGACGCGGAACAACGGCGAGCCGAGCTCGGTCGCCAGCCAGCTCGCCGCCAGCGTCTTGCCGGTGCCCGAGGCGCCAGTGAACAAGGCCCGCACGCCGGGACGGTAGCGCGCCTTGGCCGAGGTACCTAGGCCTGTAGTCAGGGCTTCGCGCAGCCGACAGCGCGTCACGAGGAGGTCGAGCTCGCGCCGGGTGTGCACGGGCAACACCAGCGAATCGGACGTGATCTGGGCGTCTACCACCTCCGCCAGATCACCCAGGCCGCCTGCGCTGCTCATCGCGGCGACCGCGAGCAGATCGGCCTTGTCGACCGCGCGCCCCTCCATCGCCGCGCGCTGCCGCGCGAGGCTCCCGAGCTCGGCGATTCGGCTGATGCCGTGCCGATGCAGCGGCGCGACGTGATGAGCGAGCTCGGCGTCGCCGATCGCACGTTGCCACAGCAGCTGCCGCTCGGCAGCGAACGGGATAGACACACTCCAGGTCAACGCCGAGCCCCGGGTGAGCTCGACGTGCCCGTCACGGCCCGTCACCACGAGCAGCGGCCCCGTAAAACGCGCGATTCGGGGCACGACGAAGCGCTCGGATGGGCCGAGCTGCGCATCGAACACCGGCAACCAGCCCTGTAGATAGAGCCACGGCGCGAGCCCGGTGACGTCGCTCGCCGCGATGAAGAGCGGCGTGAGGCCGAGCGCCGCAGCGACGCGCGCCGCCACGGCGCGCCCCTCCTTGGGTGCGCCGGTGCGGATCACGAGCGCGGCACCCTCCCGGTGGAGGCCCTCGGCGTAGCTCGCGGCCTCTCGCTCCACCGAGGGCGGGAGCGGTACCTCGTCGGCGTGTGTGTCGAGGCTGTAGCCGCTGCGCGGCAGGGTCACCCCCGCCAGCGCCAGTAGCAGGTGCATCGGCACGCGCACCACGCGCGCCACCAGCGGCGCCGCCGGGTTACGCAGCTCGAGCAAGCCCGACTCCAGCGCCGCGCCTTGGAGCAGTCCCTCGACGGGGAGCACCCGCCCTCGATCGTCGCGCCCGAACAGCACCTGCAGCAGGCCGAGGCTCGGCCCCACGTCGTCGACGGGGGCCTGCAGCGCGGAGAGCATGCGGCTCGCGCGCGTGTCGCGCTCGACCGCCAGCGCCAGCGCGACGCTCATCACCTCGAGCGAGGTGAGGCCGAGCCGATCGCGCAGCGCGAACAGCGCGGTGTCTTCACGCGACGGCGGCCCGGCGAGGTAGCGATGCAAGAGCGGCAGCCACTCGGCGCCGTGTACCGCTGCGCGGTCTCCCAGCGCGCGCAGCTCGGGGTCGGTGAGGCCGATGCGCGCGACCTCGCCGAGCCCCGACACGACCAGACTGGTCAGCGACGTCGCGGCAGCGCCTGCCTCGGGCCCGAGGTGATCCGTCAGCTGCTGCATGCTCGCTCCTCGCCCATCTGTGCCTCAGCCCCGCCGCTTCTGCCGGATCGTCCAGCCCGGCTCGACCACGATGTCCTTCGCGGCGAAGATGCCGAGCTGCCCGGGATCGCGCGCCGCACCTTGAATGCGCAGCGTGCTCGTGGGGGCCACCGCCGTCCCGATGAACGGCGACTCGATCAGGAACTCCTGGCTGCCGGCGGCCACGATCAGCAGGTTGGCTCGCCCCGCCTTGACCTTGACGTTGCCGCGGAACGTGACCGCCTTGCGGACCTGGATCTCGACCACACCGCTTATCGAGCTGACATCGAGCGTCGCGCCGTTCTGCACCGTGAACGACTCGAAGAAGAAGACCGGATCGGTCACGCCCTTCTGTGAGCTCAGGATCAACGTCCCGCCCGAGTTGACGAGGACGTCGGCGTAGCCGTTCGGCGGGTTCGGGAACAGCGTGCGGCTCTCCCGGGCGTTGACCGTGATCGGCGTGGTGCCCACCTTCGGGAACGTCTTGATGAAGCCGGACAGGTTTGGCAGCGTGAGTGACACGCCCTGATGCACCGAGTGGCCGGGCGTGACGACGGCGCCGTTGCGCAGCCGCAGCGTTCCGGAGGTGAAGACGTTGCCGTCAAACTGCGCACCCGAGCCGTCGCCGAAGACGTTGCCCAGGCTGAGCGTGTCGCCCACCTTCGTGCCTGCGGCGATGCTCGTCGAGTAGACGACCCCGTCGACCTCGAGCGCCTTGCCGGTGCCCGAGTTGGCGAGGATGCCCGGCGAGTTGTCTTGCTCGATCACTCGCACGTTGGAGCCGAGGCGCAGCGAGCCCGTCGCGCACAGCGCCACGTCGTCGATCGACACCTGCGGGTTGGGCTGCACGGTGGCGACGAACCCGACCGCAAACAGGCTGGCGCCCGGCGTCGCGGTCGACCCCGAGCTGCTCACCTCCCGCCGGCTCAGGTCCTTGATGCGCACGACCGCCACCGCGCCGGGGATCCCTTCGATCGGGAAGCGAGCCGTCGCGCCGGCAGACTCGCCGAGCGTGAGCCAGGGGCCCGCCTCGGGGTTCGAGAGCGCCGTGTTCATGTTGCCGCTGGTGTTGATCTCCACCCGATACGAGCGAAGCTCGGTGTCGAGCGCGGCGAAGACGGCCACCTCCCTGGGCGACGAGGCGTCTTTCGCGGCGACGATGAGCAAGCCCTCGGAGCCGAGCGAGACGAAGTCGTCGGCCGGGTTGTACGGGCCCAGCACCACGGCGGCGTTCTCGTGCTGGTTGCCGTCACCGATCTCGCCGCCCGGCCTGAACCTGAGCAGGGTGTCGACGAAGACCAGATTGCCGATCTGCGGCAGTGTCGTCTCCACGGTCGGCTTCGCGCTGCCGGGCACGAAGATCTCGACCACGGGCTTCTGGGCAGGGTCAAACGTCGCTTGTTGCACGTAGCTCGCATCCTGCAGCGCGCTGAGGGGGCCCTGCAGCGCGCCGCCGCGCACCCCGATGGTGAAGGGCTGCTCCAAAGCCGGATCGAACAGCAGCGGGTTGCCGAAGGCGTCGAACGGCCACACGCGCACGGTCCCGGTCGTGCCACCGGGGCCGAAGGTGACGGTCGTGGTCGTCGACGCCGCGTCGATGACGGGGCTGACGAGGGAGTTGAACTGCGCGAAGCGGGTGAACCGCTCGACGGGCGAGATGAAGCTGCTCGCGATCGCCTTGAAGCCATAGGTGCCCGGGAAGCGGGCGATGCCGGGGGCTCCGTCCTGGCCGGTCTTGATGGTCGCGTACGCGCCGCCGCCGATGTGCGGCATGGAGAACGTGTCTTTGCGCGTGCGCGGCACGAACACCTTGCCGATGCTCGCCAGCGCTGCCACCTTGACGCTCCAGAAGTCGGGGTCGATCTCACCGGCATCTGCCCGGCGCCGAGCCTCCACCAGGGCCTGTTCACTGACGAAGTTCCTGGCCACGAACTGGTTGAATGAAGAGACGGGCGAGGTGACCTCCAGCAGCACGCTGGCGTTGGTGACGCCGCCGCCCGCGCTGGAGAGCTGCGTCAGCGCCGCGATCGCGTCACCCGTCTTGGTCAGGGGCGTCGAGAGCGCGCCGCTGAACGTGAGCACCGTCTCGGCCAGCAAGCTGTAGGTGTAGGTCTCGGATTCCTCGCCGGAGGCGAGCGCGCGCTGACCGCGTGAGAGGAGGATGATGGGGCTGTCCGGGCTCTCGGGGCTCTGCAGGTTGAGCGTGATGATCACGCGCCAGGTTCCGTAGCGGTCGCCGTCGCCGTCGCCCCGCAGGAACTTCTCGTTGAAGTGGAAGGTCTGGAACGAGCCGCCGGAGCTGAAGATGACATCGGGAAAGCGATCGACGGTGTCGATCGAGATCTCTTCGCAGCGTGGCGAGAACAGTCGAATGTCGAGCCGCTCCGGGTCGTCCAGGTTCCACCAGATCGCAAACTGGGCCGAGCGATCGAAGGTGGAGATGATGAACTCGTGGTACTGCACGGGATTTTCGGCAGTCACCGTCACGTCGGGATCGTCCGGCACCGCGATGCCGAGCATCGGCGCGACCGCGTTCACCATCATCTGTCCGAAGTTGGCACCCTCCTGGTAGGTGCCGACGCCCATGTCGGGTGTTCGTCCGGCATTGACGTTGTCGACGAGGACCTGCAGCCGGTTGTCTGCCGTGCCGGCTTCGATGAAGCGCACCGCGAGGGGCACGACATGTTTGGCGATCAGGGCGTCTGCGACGGGGGCAGTCCCCGGATCGACGCCGCGGTTCCAGAGTCCGTCGGACATCAGCAGCATGCGCCGGACAGTCCCCTCGGCGAAATTCGGTAGGTTCTCCAGGGCGCGATCGATGCCGCGGCTGATCGGGGTGAGTGCGGAGCCCCTCATCTGCGCCTCGACGAGGGCGAGCGCCGCGTTGGTCTTGACCTCAAAGTCGGGCAGGAATGTCTCCAGACCGACGTGCACCCGCGCGTCATTGGAGTCGATGTTGCCAGCGTCGGAGTAGAACGGGAAGATCGTGAGCGACGCCTTGGAGCGGGCTTGCGCGAACCCGTTGATCACGGAGTTGACCAGGCCGACCGCCGTCTTCAGCTTCTGCCAGCGGGTGCTGCCCGCGAACGACCCCAGCATGCTGCCGGAGGCATCGAACACCATCGCCAGCTCGAGGGCCCCGACGTCGAGATCGACGACGGCCGTGTCATTGTGCTGAGTGGCAGCGTCTTCCGCTGCCGCGTCATCGGAGCCGACGGGGATGGACACCTCGAAGTCGGCGACCACGGCGACGCCGCCGGCCAGGGTCGCCCTCAGGAACTGCGACTGGCCCGGCTCCAGCGCGGTGGTCGGGATGGTCACGGCCACTGCTCCGCCACCGACGGTCGCCGGCGCGCTGAGGCCAGACACGCGCCCGGCTCCACCGCTCGGTCCGGTGCCGAAGTTGACCATGGGGATGTCCGTCGTGATCGCGCTCGACGTGAGCGCGGAGTTGCGCCTGACGTTCAGCCACTTCTGCTGGACCTCTGGGCCGATAGCCGTGGAGCCTCCCGTGAAGCCCACCGCGAACACCACGCGCAGCGACAGCGTCGCGTGGTGGTTTGAGACGAACAGCTGGAGTGGGAACCCATTGGCACCGTTGCCGATCACGTCCCAGCCGTCGTCGGGATCGATCCAGATCCGAACGCGGTCGCCGCTCACCGACACGGTTTGAGTGCCGACGCGAGGCGCCTCGAGCTCGGGACCACCGGTCTGTATGGGGAGCCCGTTGACGACGGTCGCGAAGGTGTCCGAGATGGTGGTGTCCATCTGGTCGCTCCGCGGATAGTTGGGAATTGTCCCCCCTCCTGTACCGATCGGCGCATGGGGCGCCACGGCGATCTCGATCACGGCGGGGTCGCTCGTGATCTCGGCATCCGCGATCGGTTTGAACCCGGTCGGCATGTCAGCCGCGGGCAGGCCCTCCCAGACCAGGCGCAGCTCGAGCACGATCTGAAGGTTGTCACCCAGCTCGATCGGCGTGTTCGCGGCGTCCCGCCCGATGGCGAACCGGAACTGGCCCTGGGCGCCTGGCGCAACCAGGCCCGGTGCGGTCTCGAGCGTGGAGCTCGCGAAGTCGGCTGTCGTCCTCGGATAGAGTGTATGAAAAAAGGCTGTCATGGCGTCCTCTCGGCGTCCCTCGGCGTTACGAAAATCTGGTTGAACGGGTCTCGCGGCTCTCAGCTCCGTCGGCGGTCCCCGTAGTGGAACGTCACGACGCGTCCGAGATGCGAGACGAATCCCGGATTCAGATCCAGCGCGGGCGCCCGCACGCGGACGTCGGCCTGATTCAGATCGAAGAGCACGTCCACGTGGGTGCGCGTGAGCGCGACCTGGCCCGGACGGCGAACGAGCTCGCGAAGGCCGAGCTCGGTGAAGGTCGCGAGCCAGAGCATGACGGCGCGCTCCCAGGCGACGAGCACGAGGTCGGCCGCGTCGCGCCCGGTGGCGCGCCCGAGAGCAGCGCCGAGGCGGCGTAGTTCGAGGGACTCGGCCTGACCGAGCTGGCGCCACCACGCTTCGGGGAGCTCGACGCCCTCGAGCTCGGGGCTCACGTCGGCGGCGAGCGGACCGAGCACGCGGCGCATCGGATCGGCGTCGGGCACCTCCAGCGCGTCGGCGAAGCGCGCCAGCACCCGGTGCACGAAGTCCCATTCGGCGAGCGCGGGGTAGCGCGTGAGAAACCCCGCCAGCCCGAGCCGGGCGAGGATGGGAAGAATGAACAGCAGCCCGGCGAAGTCGCTCGGTCGAAACGCGCCGAACGACGCGAACAACCCGCCTTCGTCGCTCGCCGCGGCTTCGCGCGCAGCGTCACCCGATGCTCCAAGCCCAGCGCCCGCGGCGTCGTTCGGCGCCGGCGCTTTCGCCCGCGCTGCGTCGTTCGGGTCGCGCGCCCCAACGCGCGCCGTCTCCTGTCGAGTCGCGAGCGTCGTCGCCTGGCGCGCAGAGCCAGCAGCGCCGGAAGCGCCCGCGCTCGGCCCGCGCGTGACGAGAGGCGGCGATGCCTCGCCGCTCGAGGAAGGCGGCGAGGGGGGATGGGTCGCAGCGGGCCGTGCTGGCTCGCGCGCGCTCGATGCCCCGGAGGAGGGCGCGCGGCTCGAGTGTTCCGCTCGCGCGCTCGCCATCACGGCTCGCGCGAGCCGTCGCGCGCTCTGCTCGATGCCGGGCAGCGCGGCGCGGCTCGGGTGTGGCGCCCACAGCGCCGTGAAACACAGCCAGGTGCTCCGTCCGTCGGCTGCTCCCCAGCTCGGCACGAACGCCTTGAGCAGGCGCCGCCAGCGGGTCTCGAGCCGCTCCAGGTCAGCGCGCTCGGCGCGCCCCGAGCGATCGTCGGGGCCTTCGCTGGCGTCTGTCGCCGCGCGGGGCGGGGCGCCAGCGAAAGGCTCACCCCCGAGCGCGCCCGCGAGCTCGCGCAGCAGCCCTGGCGCATGCTGCGGCCCGAGCACCTCGAGCAGCGGCGCGGGCGTCCCGTCGTCGGCGAGGGCGGCGATGACGGCCGCGAGCCGGGGCAGGGCGGCGCTGCCGCTCTCTGGCGCGAGCAGGGTCTCGATGCACGTCGCCAGCACTCCGCGGCGATCGCCGAGGGCCAGCCTCTCGCCGAGCAAGAGCGGCCAGAACCAGGCGCTCAGGTCCAGAGCGCTCGCGCCGCATAGCCGCCGCGCCACCTCGATCCAGACGTCGACCGCCCTCGGCGCCAGCACCGCGTTGGCGCTCGCGGCGCCCGGCACGGCGAACCAGAGCGCGCTCGACCAGGCATCGCCCAGCGCTCGGGAGGCGACCCGGCTTCCATGAGCGGCGCTCGCACGCTCGGATGGGAACGCGAGATCGAGCCGCCGGATCATGAGGCGTCCCGGCAAGTCTTCCGCTGGAAAAGTCGCGAGCCGCAGCGCCTCCGCGACCCAGCGCGAGCTCTCGGCTGCGCCCTTGGGGCCGGCGCCGACGAGCTCGAGCTCACGGACGCGGCACGACCCGCTCATCGGTCGAGCCTCACCAGCCCGATGCTCACGACCTCGCCCGTCGCGATCTCCACCTGCGGATTGCGATCCGGCTCGGTGAGCTCGGCGTGCACCGGCAGCACGCTGCGGTTGCCCTCGGTCGTCGCGACGCGCACCGTGGCCACACCGTCGCGCGAGAGATCCTCGATCACACCGTCGGCCGCGGGAGGCACGCCCCCCGTCGACTCGAACAGCTGCACGTGCATGCCCACGCGCACGCGCGCGGCCTCGATCGCGATCTCGAGCACGCCGCCCGCCAGCACCGGGCGCGAGTTCACGACGCCGGCGCTCAGCGTCTGCGTGACGGGCGCATGGCTCGTGAGCAAGATCACGAGCCGCAGCAGATCGTGCATGTAACGGACGGCGTCTTCGCGCTCGCGCGACACCTGACGATAGAGCCAATCGACGAGCCGCTGCATGTCCCGTTGCTCGGAGGGGTCGACCGCCTCCCAGCTCGGCAGCACCGACAGTTCGCGCAGATCGACCGGCGTCGCCGCCTGCTCGAGCAGCTGCGCCCACACGAAGCGCAGGATGGGTTGCACCGCGCGCAGGCGCTCGAACAGGCAGGCCGCCACGCGGTGGACGTCGTCGAGGTGCTTGCCGAGCGCGTTGCTGAGCTCCTGGCGCCCGTGGGCGGAGAGGATCAGATCGTTGAGCGTGGCCACCGGCCGCAGCTCGGCGAGCAGGCCGCTCCAGCTGAAGCGCGCGTAGTGCTCGAACGGCAGCCGCAGGCGAGCCGCCCGAAGATCGCCGATGGCCTGGCGCTGGGCCTCGAACACCGCCCGCATGCGACGCCCCGACTCGCTGTCGAAGGCGCTCGTCGCGAACGGATCGTACGCGGTCGGAGCCGGGTTTGCCGCTCGGAACAGCGCGACGCGCACCACCTGGTGCAGGGCCAGGTGGCGGTTGACCAGTGGCAGCAGCGAAGCGCCGAGCGGCGACCAGGCGAGCGGCGCCTCACGCAAGAGATCGATCATGGCGCGCAGCTGATCGGGCGACTCGAAGCTGCCGCTCAGGCACGAGGGCACGGGATCGGGAGCCAGCGCCGCCTCCACCACCACCGCCGGCGCCGGCACGCAGCCGTCGATGGTGCGCGGGCGCCGGAACACCAGGAAAGGTACCTGCTCCGCCAGCACCTCGCGCCGCTCGGCGTTCACGCGCTTGGCGCGCGCGATCTCTTCGGCCTCGAGCGCCCGCGCGACGCGCACGTCGCGCCGGAACTCGTCGAGCTCCTGCCCGAGCTGCCGCAGCCGCAGCTGAAGCCGGTTCCAGGTGGCCAGGAAGATCTCGAGCTGCTGGCGGGCGAGGGTGAGGGCGCGCTCGATGCCCGCGAGCCGCGTTTCGGCGACGCGCAGGGCCGCGATCGAGTGCTCGACAGACTCGAACGAGGCGGCCAGGATCGCGCCTTCGTTCAGGCCCGTGACGTCGTCGTGACGCCAGTAGCCGAACTCGTCAAACAGCCTGATGAACGCGATCACCCACTGGATGTTGACGGGGATCTCGCGCAGGTTGTCGCCTTGGGGCGGCGTGGTCGGCGGGGCCGCCGTTTCCGGGTTGATGTTGCTGAGCACCCGGAAGCCGCGGAACCGAATCCCGAACAGCGACAGCCCCGCCTGATGGATCGACACCAGAGCGCGGAACGCCGCGCGCTTGGCTCGCGCCGCGTTCTCGACCAGATCCAGCGCGGGCGACGACTCCAGGCGCTGCTTGATGGTCTCGTTGAAGGTCACCGCGCCCGGCACGGACTCCGCGCCCGGCAGGCCGCGAGTGAGCAGCTGCAGCGTCCGCGCGGGGGGCCGATCCGGAAAGATCGGCGGCACGGTTTGCTCGCTGTCGAGGAACGTCTTGAAGTGCGTGGCCTGCTCCCTCGCCGAAGAGACGCTGCGCGCCCTCGTCACGAAGGGCAGCGCCGGCGAGATCGCGAGCTGGGTCGCGAGCACGTCGCCCGAGCTCAGCTGGCGCAGCTCGAACAGGTTGCCCGATACGCGGCTGAAAGAGGCGTCGAGCGCCTCGCTGGCGGCGATCAGCCGCTTGCTCACCTCGGCGACGAAATCGACCAGGCCGAGCCCGCCACACTTGGTCGAGACCAGCAGGTTCGCCGCCTCGGTCACGCTGGGATTGACCTGAGCCGGAGTCTCGCCCGTGGGCTCCGCCAGGAGCTGCGTGATGATCTGGCCGAGCACCGCGGGCCCGGCCGTGCGCGCCATCCGGAGGCCAACATCCCGCAGGACGTCTTCGGCGTTGGCGGCGTACTTCTCTTCCTCGGGCGGGCGCTCGTTCACCGGCAGCTGGTCGTCGTCCGGGAACAATGACGTGAGCTCACCCGGCACCGCGAGCTCGTCTCGCTCGGGGTGCTCGGGGGGCTCATTGAACAGGATGTCGGCGAGGCGGAACTCGGCCAGGCGCACCTCGCTACGGCGCCCCAGGCGGTGATTCAGGCGCAGCAGGAACAGGAAGATGGCCTCGCGGAACTCGTCCGGCGTCTCGTCCTCGACCTGGAGCAGATCGGGGCTGAAGTGCCGCTGTGGCACCGGGACGAGGAGCTGCACCTGCTCGGCTCGCCGCGTGTCGAGCGGCTCGAGGTTGGCGCTGCCGCGCAGGTAGTCGTCGAGGGCCTCGAGCTCCACTGGAGCGGCCTCCAGCACGAAGGTTTGCGGGAACAGCTGCGTGCGCGGCAGCGGGAAATGCGGCTCGCCGCGATCGCCTCGCACGTCGAGCGCGCCGTTCGGCAGCGTGCCCACCGGCGGCAGGAACACGAAGCGAGCAGCGAGCGCGCTCGTGGCGAGCACGGCTGGGTCAACGGGGCCGAGCTGGTCGATGAACTGCCGCACCCGGGCTTGCCACAGCTGGCGCGTCCCCGGCGCGCCGAACAGCGTCCGGCGCCGGTTGAGCTCACCGCCGTCGCGCGCGACGGCGTGCACGTCGAGGATGGGATCGGCGCCCTGAGCCTCGATCGCGAGCAGCCCGATGCCGAGGCCGCTCGCCTCCCACGGCAGCACGGCGCCGGCGGCGAGTGCCGCCTCGCGCGCGAAGATCTCGTAGGCGAGCCGATTGCGCCAGGTGGGAGATACCGTCTGCGCCGTGAACGTCGCGGGGAACTCGACCAGGATCACCCGCACGCCGTCGACGATCTGCTCGTCTTCGAACGCGAGGTCGTTTGCGTCGAGCTCGCAGGCGTCTTCCGGGTTCTGCTCGCCGACACGTGCCACGATGATCGGCTGCAGCACCACGATCAGCGGTAGCCCGATCTGCGCCGAATTCGCGCCGACGAAGGGATTGAACGGCCGCAGGCGATCGGGGTGCGCCGCGCGCCACGCCGGCAGATCGCGCCAGCCTGCGAGGGGGAGGGTCTCTGTGGTGCCCTCGCGCGTCAGCGTCACCTCGAGCTCGTCGACGGGGACGCTCAACGGCTGAACCAGCCGCACGTCTTCGCCGCTGATGGCGACGCCGAACCCCGGCGCGACCTGCAGCGTCCAGACGCCGCCGACCCGCTCGACGGAGGCCTCGAGCCCGGCGATCACTCCCGCCGACAGCGCTTGCCCAGAGGTGGCCATGCGCCCCGCGCGTTCATCTTGCTCGGTGCGCAGCGCTCCTGGCCCGAGCGAACGACCCGTGAAGAGGTGCGTGCGGCGGCGCCACGTCTCGCTGGGGAGCACCTGGGGGTCGAGCGCGGGGTGCACCTGCAGCACGCGCTCGCCAGGCAGCGGCCGCGGAATGCCATGGAGAAGTGTCGTCATCGCTGTTCCTCTCGAATCATGCCGGCAGCGAGCCTTCGGCGACCGCTCGCACGATGCTGAGCAGGTTGGCGCCTCGCGCGTCGATCGTCGTGTTGAGCAGGTTGATCATCGCTGTGCGCTGCGCGGAGTTCGCAGCCAGGATGCGCCGGGCCAGGTTCCTGCCGTCTCCCGCCAGGCCGAGGATACGGAACCGCTCCTGTGTCATCGTGAACCCGTTGCTCTCGAGGACGCTCGGGAGAGTCGCCAAGGCGCCCGCCGGGAGAGCCGCCTCGAGCGTCTCCCACCTCGTGAACATCTGCGTCAGGTTGCCGTTGCCATCGGTGAGGTTGGGTTGCGCGCTGCCCGTGCCGGTGAGGTCTTCGAGGTTGAAGTCCAACGGAGCCGCCTGATCCCAGTTGGCGATCCTGCCGAGCAGCGTGGTCAGGTTGTTGAAATCGTGGCCACCGGCTGCCGACTGGAGAGCGAGCTGCCAGGCGTGCACGACAAACTCCGCGAGCACCATAGAGACGATCACCGGCTGCGCGAAGTTGGGTCGCGGGGGGGTCGCGTTCGGGTCGAAGAGCGCGTTCAGGCGCGTCCGAATAGTCGGCGCGGCGAAGGCATGGATCAGCGCGTAGAGCCGCCCCTCGCCGCGCTCGATCGCGACCGCGGAGCCCGGGAAGCCCGGGATGGGCAGGAACTCCTCGACGTCGGCCGGAGAGAACTGCAGGTCGACCATGTCGCGCAGCGCGCCGATGTCGCCGCGCTGGGCGCTGGCCAGGATTTCGGCAGCAAAAGCCTGGCGATCTGCGCCTTCGGGGATCTGCCGCAGCGCCTCATCGAGCTCCGGGATCCGGAACGACTCGGCGAGCGCCGTGCGCACGTTCGACGTGAGCTGGGCGGCGCTGAAAATGGAGAGGCCACCACCGAGGCTGGGCCTCGTGTAGCGCGTGCGCACCCGCTCGACGTCGCTCACGCGCAGCGCGCGCACGCGCACCGGCGCGGACCCGAGCGGCGCGATCACTCCATCTCCGATGCCGATCGCGGGCTCGCGGGACGCGCCGCTGACGACGTCGTCCAGGCGGATGCGGGTGCGATACGCGAGCTCGGCCACCACGCCGTTGACGAACAGCGGCGCCGCAAAGAGCGCTCGGCTGAGCAGCGCCTCGACGCGCATCAGCACCTCGCTGCTCGCTCTCTGAAGCATGAAATCGAAGCGCAGCCGCTCGCTCTGGGTGCGCGGATCGTCGTCGGGGCGGGGTAGCTCTTCCGCCGCGACCAGCCGATCGAGCACGACGTTCTGCAGCGTCTCCGACGGGTTGGGAGAGTCGGGCGGAAGGGTCTGAAAGCGAGAGAGCGAGAAGGCGACCTGCGTCAGCGCCCGGCGGCGCGCGTAGAAGAGGCGGCCGCTCGTGCCTACGCTCCTGAGCGCTTCGTCCCAGGGCGCCAGGTTCACCGCCACGGGGCCACCCTGCGGCAGCCGGGCGACGCGCTCGCGGAAGTCGATCAGGGTATCGTTCAGGTCCTTCCGCGCCCGGGGGCGCAGGTTCCTCGCCAGCGGGAAGCGTGTCAGCTTGCCCTCGAGCCGCGACACGTAGCCCGCAAAGTCCGCGCGCGGCACCGGGATGAAGATCTGCACCGAGGTCGCCTCCGCCAGCGCCGCGCGCGCCCGCAGATCGATCGGCGGCAGCTGGATGCTCTCTTCCTGGAGGGCCGCCAGCTCGTCGCGCGGCAGGATGGTGAGCTCGACGCGGAGCTCCGGAGGGAAGAAGGTCTGCACGAGCTGGTCGCCTTCGACCGCGAGGCTCGCCCGCGGCAAGGGACCGAAGGCGGGCAGCGCTTCGAAGTGATCGCTCGCCGCCACCGGCGCCGTCGAGGCAGAGGGCGCCACGCCATCCAGGTGCTCCTGATACTGGCGCAGGAACGCCTCGCGGACCGCGCGGTGCGGCAGCCCGAACCCCAGCGAGTCGTCGACGCTGGCGTCGCGGCGCACGAGGTAGCGATCGACCCACTCGACGGCGCCTCGCCGCAGCGCGACCACCCCGATGGGCAGCGCCTCCGCCGGCACGCTGGGCGCGGCCTGGCGCACGAAGATCTCGCGCGCCAGCCGAGCTTGCCCCGCGCGACTCACCTCGGCGGGCGCCACGCTCTCGAAGGGGATGAGCGTGATGGCGGTCGCCTCGATGATCTCGCCGTCCTCGATGCGGCGCTGCACCTGCAAGTCGCGCGGGTAGGTCGCGACCGGGTTGGCGGTGTACTCGACGTTGCGCAGCGCGATCACGAACAGGCCGGAGATGTTGCGCACCGGCGCGCGCGGCCTCACCTCGAGCCCGAACGTCGCGTCAAGCCGGGCGATCGTGGGCACGTCCATCACGTCGAGCGTGACGGTCTCGCGGATCAGCACCGAATCGCCCGCGGGCGTGACGCCGTGGCCGGGGGCGACGAGCAAGGTCCCCGTTCGAGACCCGCGCTCGAGCTCGAGCCCCTGGATGACGCCGCCGCCGCTCGCGCGCCCGAGGTCGAGCTGGCGCGACAGAAAATAGCGCTGGTCTCGCGTCAGATCCGGCGCCGCCAGGAAGCGGCCGTCGAAGTAGCGCGCGCGGCGCCGGTCGGGATCTTCGATCAGCCACCCGAGCCGCCGCGCCTCGCGCAGCTCTTCGATGTCGATGCGCTCGCGCAGGGAGCTCTCGATCGTATCCAGCGTGCTGAGCTCGTTCATGATGACACCCGTTTGGCGAGGTTACCTGCCGCCGCGGACCGAGCGAGCGCCTCGAGCTCGACACCAGACGCCACGCGCGCGATGCCGTCGATGTCTCCCGCGCGGACGAAGATGAGCAGCGCGCGCGCGAGGTCGGTGAGGTTCGGAGCGGCGCGGCGAATGAAGGCGTCGAGCTCGCGCACCCGCAGCGACGCCGCCAGCTGGCCGCGCTCGAGCGGCTGGTTCAGCGCTGGCTCCGCGGCGAGCAGCGCGCGTAGCCCTTGCCCGAACTGCGGACTATTCGACGGGTGGTTGCGATC
>Ga0247763_1000404_pt1 | contig 25561 bp, 28 predicted proteins | sample UWRJL141409B4_FD_179926 | JGI IMG/M metagenome (GOLD analysis project Ga0247763, IMG submission 179926) | Plant litter microbial communities from Arlington Agricultural Research Station in Wisconsin, United States - UWRJ-L141-409B-4 | ecosystem: Environmental > Terrestrial > Plant litter >...
TGATCGACTCGGTAAATTCGTTAGAAATTCTCGATACTAGAAAAATGTTTGAGAGTGAATAGTTCAAAGAGCTGATTTAGGCGGGGTGCAGCGTCAGTGGAGATATCAGGGTGAACGGAGTGGAGACTCACCCTCAACCGTACCTGGTGTATACGTAGTGTACACGTCAAATATCACCGCCAAGGCTCCAAGACGGACAGCTTCCGAACCTTACTCTAGCACTCCCGCGCACCTGGCTAGGTCCCGTCTTGTCGAGGCTTATTTGTACCTTTGCCGAGTTACCTACTGAATGGGAAGTAAGTAGACAAGTCAACGCTGAGGGAAAAGACGTGGGTCGAACGAACACATGCATTCTTGCTGCGATGGATCGTGAGTTCTAGTATCATGCATCCCCACCTGGTTGGGATTGAGGTGTCAAAGGGGGCCAGTCAGTAAAAGATCACGGAAAGTTTTACATTGCGCCCAATGTGACTCCCAGGTTTAGATTCAGGGCAGGGTTTTTGATAACAGCTCCAAACTGCAGGTGCGTTGTTACTACTGCTGACGGATAGATGTGGCACTCTAAATGGCTTTTTGTTGCAGCATCCATCTGCGAGTGGAGGATGTCAATTTGAGTGTGTGTGTGTGTGTGTGTGTGTGTGTGTGTGTGTGTGGAGCGAGGTTAAACTCAGAGAGTCCCAGAGTATAAATCAACACACTAAAAAAAAAAGAAAAAAAGAAAAAAGAAAGAACTTTTTTTTCTCCGTTCATCATTATTGATTTGATTCCTCTAACCCCCCAAAGAAATCTCCAAAATGTCGAGCCTCGTGAGTCCTATCATCTTTCACGACGAGCTAGCCCTTCTTGCACCTGAACTCGTGGTCAACCATACTCTCCGTCTCAACACTATCATCACCACACCTTCTTCTTCATCCTACTCCTGCGACCACAACCTCGAGGGATTATTCTCCTGTCCCGGAGTGGAAGACCATGATGATGGTCAATCTTACGTCGAAATCGGCTGCGGCAGCCAAGGCGCTATTTTCGCAAAGGCCAACCGCCGTATGCTAGCCTTCAAGAAAGAACACGCCGAAAAAAACTGGCCCAAACAACATATGCACACCACCAATCTCGCTCACGAATGCAGAGTCCACCGAGAAGTCGTGGCCGCCTTTGCTCGCTACGGCCCGCGCTGCAACACCCTCGTCAAAGTGCCCCGTATTCACGACATTCTCCCCTCGGCGGCCGCGGTGCATGTGGATCGGTCTTGTTTCCCGGAAGAGCATCGCCATCCCCAAGAGAATATCATGGTCATGGATCGCATCCTTCCTCTCACCAGAGAGATTTGTCATGCCCTAGGAGAGTGCATGGAGCCAGAAGAAGATGATGATGAGGAGGAGATTGAGGTTGCTGGGGATGAAGCGGTTACTCTGCTGGTCAACACTTATATGAGTCTGCATGGCATGGACGAGGACGAGGAGGGGGAGGGGGAGGGGGACGGAAGGCGTCCAAACCTACAGGCTCTTGCAGCAGCAGCAGCAGCAGAACATGTTGTAGAACAACACCCGCCGCCACAACATGAACAACAAGAACAGACGGGTTCCGATTTGGAGGTAATGCACCGTCACCAGTGCTGGCTACGTTCCTGCCCAAAGAGCCGGGACTGTCTTGTCCAGATTTATCTCGGCGCTCCGAGAAGAAGGGGAACCACCATTACGCATAATCCGCGGCCGTATACATGTAGGACCGCTGCTGCTGCTGATAATGATGAGAGGGTTGAGGCTGGGTTGTTGCGGGATTTGCCAATGGATCTGCCTAGCATGCGACGGTTCGGGCTTGACTACGAGGAACTAGCAATCGAGATGGGTCAGGCGTTTGCCATTATGCATTGGGGAACGGGAGTGGATGGGCGTAATGTGAAATTTGTGCTGGGCACGTCAGTGGTATCGGATACGAGGGGTATTTCCAAAGGGGAGTGGCAGGCGAGGAAGGTGGAGCTTTGGCTTTTGGATTTCGGGGATTGCAGCATGTTGGATTTGCAGGGGGATGGTATCAAGGTTCAGGATGTATACCTCGCTTTTTGGGGAGCTATGGTGGCGGGGGAAAACGAACTGAGCATTCCACATGAGCACGAGAAGGTGTTTGGGGTTTTTAAAGAGGCTTATCTCCGTGTGGCCAACATGATTATCGAGGAAAAAAGCAGCAGCAGCAGCAGGAAGCTTTCTGGCAAGTTTGATGCCAAGGAGTTTCTGCGAGGATTTGAGGAGTACAGAGACTTGTAGACCAAAGAGTGTACTGTTAATACTTGTGGGGGCTTGAATACCTACCTATCGACCTAGGTACCTTATGTAGGCACCTACCTACCTGGGTCAAGTCAAGTAGGTAGAACAGGGAGTCATCAAGTACTTGGCTTGACTTGACTTGAGCGTCCATTGTTCTTTCTATTACGTCAATCTTATAAATTCACCTTTTTGTAAGATTGATTGCTTGAAGTGAGATTTCTTGGGCACCTTGTTGTTGTTGGGGTATTATCGTATCGTATTCTCTCCTAGCTGTTTTAATGGGGAGGCAATGGTCAATCATATGTTTCAAGTTGCAGGGCGTGAAGAGGCCTTGTTGGGATTCGCTGTTTCGCTTGCGGCATATTCATACATTGTCCATTGTATCGAGCCTTTTACGCTGTCCAGTAACCCTGCATGCTGCAGTATTGAAATCATAAGGTTGAACATCATGTTTGAATTCTGACAACCTAGGTGGCAGGGGTCCTGCCTAAGAGAGGACACACCTTGGCATGGGAATATTTAAGCATTCTCTGAAGAATCCCCATCCCCTGGGCCTCAAATCGTGAAATCCAATCGCCGTGGCAAGGCCGGTTTTCAGACGATTGAGCGTTTTGGCCTCCAAAGTCAGAGGCACTTGTCCATGACCTCAACTGCATCATGATCCTCATGTCATAACTCATCATGACCACCCTGTCCGAGTTTCTGTGAAATAGGCTGCACCTTCCCCTCAATCACATCGTTCAAGAAACGGTCCACCACATCAGGTGTGATACCCTTCTTCCCCACATATGGAAATACATCACCCGTGTTGGGATTCTGCAGTGACATGCCCGCCTTCGATCCCTTCTTCAGCCCAAGCAGCTGGAGCATCTCGGGATACTCGTTCACGTCCGTCAATGTGAAGTGGAGGAACTCGGCGTATTTCTTAGCAAGGGGTCGCATTTCGGACCGAAGTTTGTCCCGGGCGGCTGGGGAGGCAAAGAAGAAGTGGAGGAGGCTCTTGCCAGTCTGCAGCAGTGTCAGTCACGTTAGATGTGGGCGCTTGGTTCGCTAGCTTACCGACGAGTACTCTGCCTCGTTCTTCCTTGTCAGAACCGGGATTAACGGAGCCGCGCACTTCTTGATAAATTCCTCCATGCTGTTGAGTGCGCCCAACTCGGCTGTTGTGTGTTCATCCTCGTCAATGTAGTTGATGCATTGCAACACAGGATGGGGCTGAATCGGGTCAGTTAGGATGAACAGGTACTGGTCCCAGTACCTCTTTGCCAAGGCAGTAAACCTTTCCCGAAGGCTGCTATCTTTGGGTGAGAAATGGGCGACGATGAGAACCTCGTCAGCCTTGGTGTAGGACGAGACTGTCTTTGAGTCTGCGACAGTGAGAGGCTCGCGAAGGGCTCTCTTGAGAAAGTCTTGGATTCTGTACGCGACAGATTTAGTAATCTATCATTCTCGTTGACACAATCGGGGGCACTCACTGCTTCTGTTTCCGTTCTCCCCTATATCGATCGACTTTTCCATTCCTATGGTAGACTCGAATGGCAGGGTATGAAGTGACATCAAGCTCCCGGCATGTTGTTGGGTGAGCTCCACAGTCTATACTGACGATATTTGGATCTTTTGCCGACTTCTGGGTGGCAGTCCACTCTACCTCCAAGGTTTTTGTGATGTCGCTGTCGTGCTAGAGAAAAGGTCGGTGTTAATGTGGTGGCATTTCTCAGCGAGATAGGTGACGTACATGGACAACTACGATGAGGCGATGAAAATGTCAGTATCAACGGAACAAAATAATGCCTGCAGTGTAACTCACAAGCCACATATGTGTAGTCATTCTCTCTCAGTGCCGTCAACAATGCATTGTCAGTGACGTGCTTCCAAGCCAGAGCTCCAGCAAACAGCGGCCATATCCAAAATCTTCTAACCAGCCTCATTTTGACAGTCGAGCTCGCTGTTGGAATGAGATGGCAAGTGTCTCGACGTCTGAAACGTGGATATGGTGTCGACCTGCAGATATGGAAAAATAAATGGACCGGCCCCGCCGGGTAATGCCATTGCCGTTACACGAAACAGCTTTGCCCACATTACCCGACCTGACATCACTTATCTCTTCATCCAGGGCTGGAGTGGTGGATGTGGCTCTCTCGACAAGTCGAGGCACGCACCCGACGATTGTCATCTTTCCCGCCCACTTGACACTGAGAGGGGCGTGCTGCGCTGTTGCCGGTCTCCATAATGAGACTAGTAATTATTATTATCGCCTCATTCGGGCTGTCACAAGCCGCCGACGACACCGACACCGTGCCTTTATCAGAATCCCCGGTCGAGCCCCCATATATCTGCCAACACCCTCCATATACGCCCCAGGTTATCTCCACATCACCCCTTGTCGTCTACCTCCACAACTTCACCAGTCCGCAAGAACGTGCCCATCTCCGACGCAAAACCAACGGTACCTGGAGCCGCTCTGCCATTACTTCCACCTCCGGCGGCGCCCGCAGCGCCGTCCGCACCTCCCAGTCCACCTACCTCACCCGCGACGCCGTTCTGTCTTGCATTGAGGATCGAGCACTCGCCTTCCAAGGATATGAAGTCCCCCGTGCACACCTTGAGCCGCTGCAGTTGGTGCGGTACGCGCCGGGAGAGCATTATTCGTTCCACTCGGACTGGTTCGGAAATCCGACATATGCAATGCCGTCGGCAGGAGGAAATCGGGCGACGAGTTTCTTTGCGTATCTGTACGTGTCTGAGGATATGACGGGGGGTGGGACGAACTTTCCCATGTTGGCGGCAAAGCGAGATCCACGGTGGTGTGGTATTTTGGATTGCGATGAGGAGTACGAGAATGGGGTGACGTTTCGGGCGGTGGAGGGGAGCGCTGTATTCTGGGAGAATCTGCGGGCGGACGGGACTGGCGACGAGAGAGTCATCCATGCGGGGCTGCCGTTGGTTACGGGGGAGAAAATTGGGATGAATATTTGGACGAGGCAGGCACCTTTGTCAGAGGAAGCGAGAGGACCGGAACATTATCCTAGCGTGTGAGGCGCTGCAAATCACGCGGAATTCAATCTCTTTGTGCGTCCTGTCTCAGCTCTGAAAGTCTACAAGGTGGGCTTGCATCATGTGTCCCACAATACTTAGAGCAAGAGCGCTTCCAGTTTTGAACAGGGAATCATGCCGGGAAAGAGCGCCTCAGGTGTTGGATGACGAATTGAGTCACGGACCTCAAACATTTCACACTTTAGTTTCCTCGCTTCTTCGCGGTACTGCGCATTGCGGGCATTATTCGAAGAGCAAACAAGCCCAGGAGGTGAATTCAAGGACCCCTATGAGTGTAGGGATTATATCGACTTCTAGAATCCAACATGTTTAAGACTAAGGACACCATTGCTAACTAACACGTTCATAAACTTAGGAAATACAGCAACGCATGGCAGCCAGTCACCAGCGAGGCCTTCTCACGGCACACTTGCGCACAAACTTGATCCCCCACTTGTCGTCGTCGCCGCGCCAGACCAGGTCCTGGGGATACTGATACTCGTACCGCTTGGACGCCTTGGGGCTGACCTCACACTGTGAGAAGAGCTCTGCGACAATTTTGACCAGGTCTTTGACCTGTCCCCTCTCGACACACTGTTCATGGGACGACATGTCTCCCAACTCCTTCACTTTGGCCGACAGCTTGGCCGCTTTCGCCTTTTCCTTGGCCAAGTCAGCCTCTCGGGCCCCCATCTCAGCACCCAGTCTCGCTACATCCGCAGCTCGGGCGACCTTCTCTTCCTCGAGCCTGCGATAAAGCTTCTCTGGGTCAAGCTCGTCCATCATCCGGTTCGACTCTTGCAGTTCCACACGCAGGGCGCGCAGCTTGTCCTGCTCAGCTACCAAACGGCGCTCGCATTTCATCAACTCCACTCGAGCATCGTTGACACGCACCCGGAGGCTGGCCGCAGTCGTCTTGGCCGAATTGACCTCTCGCTCGAGATCCTCAACTCGTTCCCCTGCCAAAAGCGCCCGACGATCCGCATCGCCCACCTTCTCCGCACTGGATTCCTGAAATGCTTCAAAGGCCGCCTCCAGCTCCTTCTGCCTCACACGTTGACCTCGCAGCTCCCGAGTTGTGCTCAGACGCAGTCGCTTTTCCTCGTCGAGTCGATGTCGAAGAGATTCAACGCGCTGATCGCGGACAAGCGCCTCGGTCTCGAGAGTCGCCACACGATCGGTAGTTTCCGCGAAAGCCCTCTGGGCTTCCTTAAGGGCCGCTCGTAACTCTCTCTTCTGCGACTCTCGCGTCTCGAGCTGCGCTTCAAGTGCGGCCACTTTTGAATGTAGATCGCGCTCTTTCGTCATGTCGGCATCGGCGGCTTCGGCCAGCCTGTTGACTGTCTTTTGAAGCCGGACTATCTTGTCGCGCAGCGCTCTCTCAGCCTGAGTGAGTTCGGTGTTGGTTGATTGGGTGTCGGCAAGTTGTGCTCGCGAGAGCTCAAGCTCCGTTTCAATGGTGGAGCATCGTGACTTTTCTTCCCGCAGAGATGCGAGGAGAATCTGTCTCGACTGCTTCTCTTTGCCAAGCTCCAGGTACATGGCGTCGCGTTCACCCGTGGCTTTGCCCAGATCGTTGCCAGCATTGTAAACAATCTCCTCCTGCTTCTCAAGCCGAGACCTGGCCTCCTGTAATCCTGAGTTCAGCCTGTCGTTGTCAGACTGAAGTGTGAGGATGTCGGCCTGCTGGGCGGCGTTCTGGTCAATCAGGTCGTCGCATTGCGCCTGAAGAGGTGCTATCTCTTGCTCGAGGGATTCCTTCTCGGCGCGCAGGCGTGCATTTTCCGTGGCAAGAAGGGCGCCGCGCCTAGCCGCCTCCTCCAGTCTGGCACGGATTTCCTCTAGCTCCTGATCACGCTGTTGGATTACGCTGACTTGCCGCTCATTCTCCTCGACAGCTGCTTGGGCGGCGCATTCAGCCTCGCGTTTATCGGCCTCTGCGACGGCAAGCTGGTCTTCAAGGCCTTGGATCTTCCCGGAGAGAACTTCTTTGTCCTCAGTGAGAGCTCGAGCCTTCTCAAGCTGAGAGTCAAAGGCTGTGCGAAGGCGCGTGTTGTCACCGGTGATTCTTTCGTGCGAGTCTTGGAGCACTTTGTTTTGCTTCTCCAACTCGGCCTTTTGCTCCTCAAGAAGCAGCTTGTCGGCGCCAAGGATTTGCTTCTCGTCGTCAATGGTCTGTCTCTCTAGGTCGAATCCTTGCACACGCTGCTCTATTTCCAGCTTCTCCTGCAACATAGCCAACATCTTCGCCTCGATGGTGACAATCCTGTCGTTGGCGGCGGCGAGCTCATCTCGGATGGCTTGCTTTTCTTCTTCAGAAGCAGACGTGTTCTCAGAGTAGGCGTTCAGTTGGGCTTTGACCTCGGCCACCTCGCGTGTGAGAGACTCCTGGCTCTGGCTCAACGCGGCGTTGGCGTCTCGGAGAGCTGTGTTGTCCGCGCCGAGGGAGGCATTGAGTCTTTCAAGCTCTTGGTGAGCATCTTTGAGGTTTTGTACCTGTTGCCGGAGAGAGTTTCTCGATTCTCTCCTTGAGGAGGAAGCGCCCAGTTGTTGGTTTTCGGCTACTGGAACGTCATTATCGACGCGGGTTTGGGAGCCACTCAGGCTGCTAAGGAGACTGGCAGAGCTCATAGTAGTTTCTTATTGGGCCGGAGCCGTGGTGTATTTTTATTCGACGAGGGATCGACGAGCGGTGATTGGAAGAGAAAATCTGCTCTGTGAGGACGAAGAAATGACTGACCACGATGGGTGTTTCCGGGGCGACACTCGGGGTTAAAGTACAGCGGATGCCGCGATACCTCGAGGACGTCGGCGACAGCGGTTGGGCCAGAAGAGAATTTTCGGCCGAGTCTGGCGAATTACACAGCTGTGCAAAATCTGGCAGCAGCAGGGACACGAATGGATTCATGGTTGGACCAAAAAAAAAAGGCAACTGGAAGCTTTTCAAGTCGAGCAGCCGCCCCCAGCGGCAGCACCCCAATCAATGTCTCTCACAGCCCCAAAGTTTGAGGTGTCACATTTGCACTGTCTGCCCAGTTGTTCACGGGGCTGTCGCCTGTCGAGTTCAACTTCCACTACAAGAAAATATCTTGGAAGCCAAGCCACATCTTGGAGCCCTATGACAGCCCAATAGACTCCAAGATATCTCCAGCGCTTGTCCTCGCACCTCATCTGTGGCAGCTGTTGGGTAAAGATCCCAAGCTGCGCCACTTCCACCGACTTCACATGAGTTGGATGATCGACATGTTGGGCTCCGAAGCACGTTTTCTTTTGCTGCATTGCGGCCCGGGATGCAGACTTGCCGTCGAAAACATGGCTCCGGTACCGCACAACTGCGCAAAGGCTCTGGGATTGTTTTGGACAACCGTGATTGGACACTCGAGATTCAAAACGCATTTCATGATTGGGTTCAGAGATTCTACCGAAGGGCAGCACACTGGGAGTGGGTTTCCAGTCTCCGATCCTGGATGTGAGACCAGCTTTATCGGACAGATTGACAGACAGACGTGTCCTGTCTCCGTCAACCAGACGATGGAAATTTAGATGATTGAAGGAATGTGTATCTCCTTCTTCTGTATCTCGGCAGCAGGCTTGAATATCTCGCGACTCAACTCAAACCTCTTATTTCTGCCGTTCACCGCTGAATTCCTGGGTCCTATCTTTCAATTCATACCAGGTCAATTGTTTCGGAAGACAGTCAGCCACCGACATGCAGTAGTTAAAGGCGTGGCTGGTTCAGGGGGATTTAGCGTGCAAAGCTCGCGTCGAGGTCAGTGAGCTGCCAGCCTCTCTGCAGGTTCAATCCGCTTGGCATCTTCCGGGCCCCTCTTCGCTCTTCAACCTTCTTCGCCGCAAAGCACCTCGACCATGAGATTCGGCGTGACTGCTGCGCTGCTGGCCAATTCCTTTGGTATTGGGGATGCGCACTCGAACGCGGAGCAGGTTCGGCTCATGGAAGTGCAGCAAACTCCCATCATCAGCGATCCAAATCTCTCCATTAATGGCATCCCCTTTTCCACTCGAGCTCACTGGATGCGCCAGGCCAACCTCGCCCTCAATGCGCCTTGTCCTTTTGCGGCTTTTGGCAGTGTTATTGTAAATCATACGGATACCAAAAGTCTCGGAACCCTCGTCTGTACCGGAGCCAACTCCAACAGCGCAACAGGGAACCCCACATTGCATGGTAATTGGGCCCTGCCAACGAAGCCATCATGCACCAGTTACTGACAGCCAGCAAGGGGAAATTGCCGCTATCAACAACTGTTCCGCCATCTTGACCGATCCCAATGGACCGTACAAACTTTCACCGAGGGCTGCGCTGCAAGCCTTTAAAGACCTGACTCTTTACACCAACGCGGAGAGCTGCTCCATGTGCACATCCGCGATCAGATGGGCCGGGTTTAGGGAGTATGTCTACGGTAGCAACATCGACACGCTGATCAGAAGGGGCTGGGGCCAGATTCGCATCCCCTCCATCGACATTTTTGCTCAAAGTTTCGATCTTCCCAATCCCACTAGACTGATCGGGGAGGTGCTCACCAATGAGACGGATCCGTATTTCTCGTGGCAGTTTGATCCGGAATACAAGTGTCCGAAGGGATGTGGACGCATCAAGGGAAGTTGCAGGGCAACGTAATGGGCGCCGGCCCCTGGCGGCCTGGTGAGCTGTCTTGGGGAGGGAAAAGACTTTTGAATCGTGTTTCTGTCAGTTTGATTTCCAGTATTGGATACAAATCATTTGTCATCGGGCATATTGGGACTTCGGGTTCAGAAGGTTTGAAAACCCAAAGTAAGACAAGCAACCAGGTTTTCGCGTCAAGGAAATATCGACTTGGCGTACATTCTACAATGTGCGACAACCATGGCCTCAGGAAATCAAATTCCGGTAATGACCACCAAGCTCGAGGAGAGATCGCGGAAACAACAGTGATTGCTTTTCCGGGTTTGCAGCCCATTTCTAGTGGTAGATCCGACCGCGTGCATGAACATGGGGTTTTCATTGGTTTGCCGAGACGAGGAGCTTTTGTCCACTGAACCCAAGCACATGGCTTCGGGACCCCCACGCAACGATGTGATGAATGGGACGCGGGTTTGATCTGATGAATAGTGACGCGCTTCTCGCTCTTCTGCCAGACTCTGGTCGTTCCTTCTGTTTTTGCTCTTGCAATATCGGACCGAACCAGTGCCTCAGGATGGATCCCAACGCGCGCTCTACACATGCATGCATCGACCGAAGGCCCTTTCCGTTCAAATGTCCAATCTGCTGCTCATCTGATGAGTAGAGGTAGTGATTGAGCTACGTACCTGCTTCTGCAACTCCACCCCCACGCCCGCCGCTGCGAGATTGACCGACCAGACGTTTTGTCTCGGCAAAGAGGCAAGTGCGACTGACAGAGGAGGGGGAATAATGGCGGTTCTTCACCAATATGACTACCTCTTTGTAATCACTAGTCTTTTTACCTTCCTCGATGCATGGAACATTGGTATGTGATCTATCTCTGCGCTCTTTGAATTCGACTTCATCTTATGTTTGATACATGTACCCACTCACGGACCGAAAAGTTCGACTAACTCTCTCATCCCAGGTGCCAACGATGTCGCCAACTCGTTCGCTACCTCAGTCTCATCGCGCTGTCTGACTATGAAGCAGGCAATGGTCATGGCTTCCATCACTGAGTTCAGCGGCTCCGTCTTGGTTGGCTCGCGCGTCGCCGAGACCATCCGGACCAAGATTGTCGACCCACAGCTGTACGAAAGAGAGCCCAGTGTGCTTATGCTGGCCATGATGTGTGCCATTATTGGCTCGTCTGTCTTCCTGACAGCAGCAACGCGGTGGGGACTTCCGGTGTCGACAACGCACAGCATTGTGGGAGGAATCGTCGGTGCGGCAACAGCGTCGGTTGGGATCAAGCAAGTCAGTTGGGGGTGGGATGGAGTTGCGCAGGTGTTTGCCGCTTGGATCATTGCCCCTGGGATCTCAGGTTGTCTTGGGGCTTTGATCTTCTTCATCACGAAGCTGTGCGTGCTCACGCAAAAGGGACATGGACGGGCGGTTCGGAATGCACTTTTTTCGATTCCCATTTACAGCTTTGTCACCATAGCCGCGCTGACGAGTAAGTAATTCTCGCATCCGCTTCCGCTGGGGATTTTCGCTGACACATCCCAGTGCTTGTCATCTGGAAAGGGGTCCAACTGAATACGGAACCCTCAACCGAACAGATCCTGATCTGCGTCTTCACAGTGGCAGGCGGGGCTGTTCTCGTTCAGCTCTTTTTCTTCCTTCCGTATCTTTGGCGGAAGGTTGTTAGAGAAGATTGGCCACTGAAATGGTGGATGGTGTGGCGAGGTCCCTGGCTGCTGAAGCGCCCTGCTCCGCCCTCACCACCGGCCGGAGTACCGCGCCTCAACATCCAAAACTACTACCGCGGCCACATGTCTCCTGAGGAATTAGCTTACTTTAGAGCTTCAGAGAATCTCCTCACCTCGGTTCAGAATGCCAACGAAGCTGCTGATCTCGATAAGCAAGAAGACCTGATTCTACCACCCCCAGCCCAGTCTCGCCCAGAGATGCCTTACCGAACGCCCTCCAGTCACGGCTCTGATGCCAGCTATCTCATTCCACCATGTCCAGAAGGGGAATGGCATAGCCTACCAGTTTTGGTCTGGCGATTCAACCGAATCCTCCTTAGGGGTCTAGAAAAGGACGTTGTCTCCTTGCAGAAGCGACACTCTGTCTTGAGTTGGGACCTGGCTGACATGCACTCACGTGCGGCCCGATACGACAACCGGGTCGAGTACATGTATTCAGCCCTGCAGATCCTCACAGCAGCAAGCGCCAGTTTCATCCACGGTGCCAACGACGTGGCCAACAGCGTCGGCCCCTTTGCCACTGTCTACACGGTCTGGAAAACGGGCACCGTTCAGTCTGAGAATGGCGTTCCAATCTGGATGCTGTGCTTTGGTGGCGCCGCCATCGTCCTGGGGCTGTTGACATACGGATATCACGTCATGAGAAACCTGGGCAACAGAATTACCCTCATTTCTCCCTCACGCGGGTTCTGTATGGAACTGGCCAGTGCAATCACGGTACTGGTTTCGACAAGACTCAAACTTCCCGTGTCTACCACACAATGCATAACAGGCGCGACGGTGGGTGTGGGCTTGGCCAACGGGGATTGGCGTGGTATCAACATTCGATTGATACTATGGATCTATCTCGGCTGGTTCATCACGGTGCCGGTGTCAGCGCTGATATCGGGATGTTTGATGGGTTTGATAATAAATGCCCCCAGGTGGGGTGGTCTGGAAGGGAGACATGGACGGTGATTGGGAAATACGACATGAGAGCATGTATGCACAGCACGGAAGCTATTGAACCGTCTTTCTCAGCTACGAAGCTTTTTTTCTTTGTAGTTATCAAAGACCTATTCATCTGGTGGACAGCTGAGGGACAAGTATTCTGAGGGGATGAAGCAATCGAAATACAGAGTAACTGTTGATCAATTCAAAGTCCCATCACATACGTTCTCTTTGCTATGCCTTGCACGTTATTAAGCCTCGCTTAGTTCCTTTGCTTTGACATAACACCGCCATTACGGCTGCTATGGAAGGGCTCTATCTGGGGAGTATTTCTTTTGTTTGTGAATCACTTATTCTAAACTCCAATCGTCTTGGAGGTGATTGCCTGCCCGCTAACAAAAGGTCTACCCTGGGTCTACACTTAGGGACCAGGCAGGGGTAGCTCGGGAGTCAACCACGGATGCTCCACCATGCCATCCGGCGTCGGCCTCTGCACCGGGTCAATCTTCATGATGAACCGCAGAAACGACGCAAACGCCGCAAAGTGTCTTTGGATCCAGACCAGGCAGGAACAAATCCGACTCAAGTGGTGGACGATCAAAGGGGTCGTCGGGTTTTATGTCTATTGCGAACCATCAGTTCGGGTGTCAATGGAGCAGAGAGGCCTTGGAGCAACATACCCGTATGAATCACGCCACTTGCGTGCGCAAAGTCCAGAGCGACGACGAGCTGCCAGCTAAACTTTCGCATGACTGTGGTGGGCACCATGCATTCTTTGAACCACAGGCCGAAGCTCCGTAGAGCTTCCCCCATGATCTCAAACACCAGACAGACATGGGTGCCATTAGGGCCCTTGTGCTCGAAATAGTCCACCAGATGGCACACGTGCTTGTACTCAGCAAGTTTGCGATCTCCGTCGCGGAGGTGTCTGAGAATCTCGCGCTCAAAAATTGGAGCATCCTTCTTGTAACACTCGGCGCTCAGAACTTTGAGAGCTCTATACTTGTCCTCATCATCCGGGCTGCAAGACATCGGTTATTCGGAGTCAATATGACAGGCCAGGAATAAGACTTACTCCTTGGAGGTATCCTTGACCAACCAAACGGTCGAATAGACACCGTAACGAATCTTGTTCACCACTTGGTATTTACCTCCGTAGATATCGCTGATATAAACTGGGTGAAACCCCCCGTGGCGATAGGCATTCTTGCCCTCCTCGGCATCAACATCATTGATATCTTGGCCGATCACGGCCACATCGTGTTTTACGTCGTCGCTGGGCAGCGGGGTGATTGTGGCGGACCCTGGAGGCTGTTCTATTACCATGTTCAAGTATTTTCTCCAAAAAAAAAAAAAAAAAAAAAGACTTCGAGAGATTGAAGCCTGAGGGAAATCCCACGTGAGTGAAGTGTTGGATTTGTTGTCCTTTTTGTGCTTCATTGGGTACCTACCCTACCTATGTAGGTAGTCGATCTCGTGCGGTGACCTGCATGGGTTCAAGTTGCAGCGCTAACTTCGGGCGCTTCTTGACGGGAGGCGGTGTTGTTTGAACCGCTCTGTCGGGTCGCTGTGGCCACTAGAGTTAGAGAAACGCCATCAGCGGCAAAGCAACGGCCGACCCGGGGATTCTTGGTTCGTGGTGGCCAGTTGAACATGGGGCTAAATCTGCACCGAGTTCAACAAGCGTACAAAGGATCTAGATGGTGAAGATAGGTGGAGCCGGCAAGAAGGGCTGTAGACTAATCTCTCAAGAGTTGGACTGAGCTATAGACAGAAGGTCTGAAGGCTGCCATGTGTTGTTCCATTTCCAGGATTGCAAGATCTGAGAGAGCTGCTAGAAATCACTGCTACGGAACTGCTTGCTGTTGTGAAGGGTCGCTGATATATGAAGCTGTGTTCCCAAGGGACGGCACCCAGCCCTTCCCCGATGGTGCTGCTGTATAACTCGATGATGGAGTCTATTTATTATTTAGTCTATGGCAGCGGGGAGGCGACAACACTGGGATGCTCTAGCACATTGTCGACCGCCGCGCAGGTGAAGATTTTGGTGATGGAGACGACGATGAGGGAGGAAAACAGGACCACAACAGCGGCAGTCGAGACGTTGCACAGGCCCTGAAAATGGCATCAGATATGTGGAGTAACCGAGGGAGCGGCAAGAAGATCGTGCGGCGTCTCGTTATGCTTCTCTTAACCTCCAGCAGCAAGCGGTGTTGCAAGACGGATAGACCAACTGAATGACAACGCTATGTACCTCTTGAACTCTTCTAAGGGGGGTATCTACAAGCATCATTCGGCGGCATACACGAAGTCGACCAGCTCCTGGTACGCCTTCTCCAAGTCCTGCGTAACGGTCAGCCGATTCCCCGAGCGTTCCATGTTCCCCGCGACACCAAGGTCCAAACCAACTCACATTGTTCACAATAATCTTGTCATGCACCCCCGGAGTCTTGGAGAACTCAAGCTCCAGCTTCGCCTGCGCCAGCCTCTTAAGGATCGACTCCTCCTTGTCTGTCCCGCGGCCGCGCAGTCGTTTCTCCAGCTCCTCCTCCGATGGCGGGGCAATGAAGACGTAGCGCGCTGGGAAACCCGTCGCCTTGATCTGTTTGACACCCTCCATCTCGATGTCGAGGACAACTATCTTACCCTTCGCGCTTTGTTCCTCGATAGTCGCTTTGCTCGTGCCATACAGGTTGTCGCCAAATTGGGCGCTGAGAGAGCGACAAGTTAGTTCAAGACCAGCACCTCGGACGAAAACGGCAAGCCAAGTGTAGCGCACACCTCTCAACGAAGCCACCCTTAGCCTTGAGGTCCAGAAAATCGCCCTTCGTGACAAAGTGATAGTGCACCCCGTTCTGTTCGCCGGGGCGCGGACTCCGCGTGGTGTGGGACACGGAGAGCACGAAAGTGTCGGGGTTGCGCTCAAACAGGAGACTGTACAGCGTACCCTTTCCGACGCCCGAAGGCCCGGAAATGACAATGGGTTTCCTTTGTGGGGGGAGGCTCGGCATGATTCGCGAGACGGTGGATACGGAACGAGCGAGGCGGTACAGGAGCGACGTTGTTGATCGCATTGGACTCCAAGCTAAATTTTAACGGCGTCGGTGCCTCACAGTTTTGAACCGTGCGGGGTGGCGGCGGTGACCCTGAGGGGGTCTCCACACCCCTGTTTTTGGAGTGGAGTTCGGACCCCTGACCATCGCCAAGACAGGAACGCCAAGGGGCGTTTCCCACTTCCCGAAGACAAAGATACCCTCTCCCGCACCGCAGTTAAACCCCTGAACGATTGTTAGCGTGGAACTTGATGGACGCCTGGAGTGCTTTTCTAAGGGACGTTATGGGAAGATAGTCGGGTCCCGCCTTCAAGACTCAAGGCATGCAAATCTCAATGTGAAGGCCCTTCGTTCTTCACATGGAGCCTTTGATATTGACCTGATACAAGGGAATGGACCATTTCCTCTCTGGGTTGTTGGACAGTGGTCTTGATCTGCCAAGTGGTCAAGTAACAGGTGAACAAGCTTTCAGGCGCCTAGCCGTTGCTCAGCTGCGGACTGTCGGCTTTAGATCCGATGACGTGGACTGGGAAGGTAAGTAGGTGCATAGAGATTGTCTCGCCCGCCGTTTGTCGTAAAAGAGCGTTGTCTGTAGAGTCAGTACTGTGACTCCAGTGCCTCGACCAGGTGAGCCCTTGAGTCACACCAACAGTCACACTTGCTGACCCCATGATGGTTTGACTTATCTTCTAGAGCGTTTCGACTTAAAAACGCCGCTCAAGAAGCCTCCACTTGAGAAGCCATGAATAGGATTAATGAAAAGTGAAATGAAAAACCCAGATGAGATTATACCAGCGCCAAGAGAGAGGGGGCGGGGGGCACAAACGACCACCCGGTCGTTTGCCAGCGGAACAAGGAGAAACAAAACAAAACAAAACTCCCAAAGCTTGAATATGCTTTGCCATGCCGTGCCCGGTCCCACACAGTCGTCGCTCAGTTGTTGACATCCTCCCACCCTCCACTGCACAGGATAGCCCTTGCCACCTCTTCCATCTCTCGGCGGTCGATGTGCCGACGTCAACTTCAACTACTGCCGGGTGTGCCCGCCGCCCGCCCGGATCTCCAGCCTCCCCGTCGGAGCCATTACCATGACGCCGTCGATCCACCTCAAGTCACGGCAAGTCCCGCCACACCCCCGACCGCGACCGCCCATCCTCGTCCACAATCCCCCTCGCCCCATCCCTTCCAGTCTCCCGTTGTCGCTGTAACCCGACTTTTACCGCGGTCGGGACGCCACCCCTCCACGCACCTGTTCCTCCTCTCTTCTCCTGTTCGCCGACCTCCGAGCCCGCCCGATCCGGTCCAGCACCCACACGGTGGAGAAGATCGGGATGATCAACCACACCGTGCAGAAAACGTAGGCGTTGGCGATCAAAAACCACAACGCCCCCAACCCGACGAGTTCAACTGCCCGCTTGACTTTAGGCCATCCGACCTTCTGGATGAGCGACAGCAGCAGCATCACCTGGATGAGCAGCCAGGCGATGTGCTGCTGTGCCGAGGCGCGGATGGGAGCGGCGGCACCCCACACGTAGCCTCCCACGACGGCGTACGCATCAAACTCACCACCGCTCCAGTTGTACTCGACCGGGCCGGAAGAGTTGACGACAACGGCCAGGGCAGACATGGTCGTCATGGCTGGGCGAGCGTAGTCGAAACTACCCGGCATGACGTCGTCAATCGCCATGCCGGTCGGGGCGGCGAACAGGTCGAAGATTGAGGGCTGTCCACTTGTAGGCCAAAATGTCAGTTCAAGTTCAACGCTTGGATCAGCGAGCTCCAGACTCCCAGTTCACCATTCTTACACACAGGGCAGATGTTCTTGGGAAAACCAGAAGCGGGATCTCTCTGGTCGTCGTGCAGCTTGCACCAGTGGTATGCCCCGGGACCGAAAGATACATGAAGTCCCATGGAGTGAACAGCTCTTGCTCTGACCAGAAAAACAGGAGAACTGGGAAGGAGAAATGATGACCCCCACTTTTGACGCCTGGTAAGCTCAAATCCGACATACCTTCCGATGACTGGCCCTCCCGTGGCCATCTCCTCCGTCTGTGCTTCTGTGCCCATAGGCTGATTGATCTGCTCCTACAACGACACGTCAGCCTCTCTCTTGTCGACACAGAAGAATGTATGGAACCCGTCAGCGGACGCATCAGAAAGTTTGGCGGGCTCATTCACCAACTCTAAGACAGCGGAGCTTTCAAAAGCAACATTCCGGGATAGAAGACAAGCTCAGGGCCATAATACTGTCGTTGAATCCACCGAGACTGTCGCCGAGGCCTCCTCGTCCATGAAACCAGATTTCTCAAAGTCGCTAAGAGGACGGAACGGGCTGAACGGCCAATAAAAACAAGAAAGGAATCCTCAAAACTAACCACTTCCGCTGCCTCGGCAGCCTGAACCACCGCCACCGGGGCCGCAGCCACCGGACCCAGGCCTCCAGTCATGACCGTAGGGTCGGTCATGGCCTGGAGCCTGGCCGTGGCCTCGCGGCACCGGCGACGGGCTTCCCGAACGCGGGTCTTGCCGAGGCGAGCGTGGTCGCCGTTGCCTCGCGCCGCCGAATTGTTGGTGATGGCGAACATTTTTCTTGGTCGCCGTGGGGTCGATTGACCAGTAGTGTGTTTTTTTGATTGTTAAAAAAACGTTTCGAAAAGTCGAAAAAGGTCAGGCTAAAGAACGAACAAAAAAGTTCGACGGGATTGGTGGTCATTCATTGTTCGAAATCGAAAAAGATCGAGAAAGGGTTCTGACTCTGGTGTGGTCGAGGGGAAAGAGGTAGAGGGGTTGAGAAGAGCATAATTTATGGCCTGGAGGAGGCAGAGATTGGGCTGCTGGCCTGAGCTGGCTTGGTCTATTGTGCAGGCGCTGTCAATAGGTAAAATAGGTGAGTGCCTTCCTTTTCTGGCAATCCTGCCATTTGCTTGCCTGGCGCTCTCCTTGCTATTGTGATCCTCGCGGTCAATGGATTTCACACGGGCATCAAGCGACCCACCCAGATGCGATTGCTGGAAAGGCAGCAAATTCATTGTTTCATGCCCACCATTGCTGTGGCCATCTAACATATCGGCCCAGCATCGCCGCCTCTCCATCAACGATGGAGTTTACTTACTGACTGGTTTCATCAGGGCGGTAACACACAGCGCGTCTGGTTCCATCCAGGCTTGTGGAAAGTCTGAAACACCCAATTCACCACCCTAAAATCGACAACACGAATTTCCCTTTCCTTCTTTGGAACTGAGTTAGCCTGAGCCAGACGGAGCCAGACTGAGCAAGAGGGTTACTATTCTGGCCCACCTCGGCTATAGTTGTCACGGTCCAAAATTGCCGTGGAGTTGTCCTCGCACCACCACCAGCACATAGCCGCGCTTTCCTTCACTCCCACAGGAGAGAAAAAAACCTTCAATTTTAACAGGTCTATAAACCATATATATTATATTCGCAGAAGTATTGCTGTAGACCTCTTCCAGTGTCTCTGAGCCCGTTGGGCCTAGGTCGAATTGTCCATTTTTCTCAAACAAACAACTTATCATGGGGAGCATACTTAGCGTGTGACCCCAGCTGCAAACAACATGTCTGCAGGTAATCCACGTGTAATACAGCTCTTCAGTTCGAAAGTCTACTTATACATGGTCTCCACAAGCAAATCACTTATGCTAAAGCCTTACCCTTTCCGCCTTCTCCCTCCTCGACGCCCCCCCTTACTTGCGACCCATCCTTAAAAACATCTCGGATGCTTCGTCCTATAGCTTTTCCTATAATCCTCCCCTTGCTCGCTCAAGACCACTTATGCTTTTCCTTTTGTACGTCCTACTGGATAGACGTTGAAACGGGCTTACTAGTAGTAGGCTTTTTAGCGGGCTAAACTCTCTTTGCTTGATGGGTAAGACCGTCTTGCTAGCCCCAAAGTTACCCTTTTCGGAACTTCCAAGTTCGCTTGCAATAATAGGTGGAACTGATTGGACGGGTTTGCTTGATGTACATCCCTGCAATGTGATGTTGGGGGATGATTGGATAGGTTTTAAACTTTTTGAGCTTGAACTCGAAGCATATCCAGAGTCGTTGGAATCGCCATTTTCTTTACGATTCTGAGGAGGGATTGGAAACGGATTTGGACAACGACAGGGGCCTGGGTGGCTTTGTTTGGTGACTTGATAATAGCGGATTCCTCCTCCTCAGCTTCTTCATCCCCTTTACTCTCCTGTAGTAAAGCCGCCGTTAATGGAGGACTCGCTTTCTTTACAGGAGCCTTCTTGGAAGCTTCCTAGTCTTTTATTTCCAGAAGAAGCTCCACTATCGTAGGGAGGGGGCATCCTAGCCACTCGAGGTTTTCATCCAGGTAAATGTTTTCGGGGCGCCCACAGGCGTGCTGGGCCTGTGGCAGGTACGATGGAAGAAGGATGATGTGATCACAACCCCACCTACCAGTATTTAGGCCACCAAACTAGTCACCTAGAACCCAACCCAATTCATCACCTTTTACCATCACAGTTAGCAGTATCACAGGCGTGTCGTCCTTGAAGGTGAAGCCGTAATCGATGTAGAGGGGTTGGGAAGTCTGAAACATGAAGAGCACGTCTGTTTTTATTGTAGCAAAGGCCGCCCCGTACTGTAAAAAAGGGTGGGGAGAAAGGGCAGGACGCTGGTTTTTACACCAAGATGCCTATCGCCATCGCCATCGCAACTATATTATACGATAGCTTTTAATTGTAAGACGCCTTATATAAGGAAGCCCAAGGCATTCGACCACCCTTTATAAGCAATTTTTAGCTATTTTTAGGGCGTTGCCCCCCAGTTTAAATGCCTTGGGCTTACCCGTATAAGGCGTTTTATAATTAAAACCTATTGTAACGACACAATTGCGATGGCGATGGCGATAGGCATTTTTAGTGTAAATACCGGCGTCCTACCCTCTATCTCCCCCCTTTTTATAGTACGGGGGGGGGGCACCTTCTCTTTGATCTCTTGACGCCAGCTGTGACAAGACATTCCCCAATATGAACATACATGTTGCCGTACCTTTGTTCTAGATCATGCCCAGCCCAAACCAAAAAAAAGAAGCAGATATCAAATTCCCCGAGAAAGACTGAAGTTGACACTTGACCTTTTTGCCTTCCTGCTACCATTTTCATGGTGGATGTTTGCTGTCTGATTGCTCTCTCGTGATTGCTGGACTAAATAATAATCAAGTTCGTGACTGGCCGAGTCCAGCTGGCTTTTTCGCATCTCACTGACCCGAAGAGATGTCTCTTTCAGAATTCCTCCGCTGACTGTCGTCGCTACCCCGGCTTTGAAATCTGTGTCACTCCCGTTCGTCGACGCCGCAGTTTGATGTGGCTGTTGCGCCCCTCTGTTCTGTGGGTCGACAATGTACTCTTCGCTACCATTCATCGTGAACTCGGTGATGGGATTGACACTTCGTGGGCCCATTCCTCGCCTGGGGTTCTTATCCTCAAGCCGGAAGGCGCCTGGCTTGGGGTCGCCGCTACGGGACATACCCGACATCTTCCCGCCAGTTGTTGAAAAGGTGCGGATTGAGCTGATAATGGGCTTGCCCCAACGGTGTACAAGAGGGAAGATCATGGGCAGGTTTGAGGTGACAACCGCCACGAATGTCTCCCGCACAGCCCATGAGCCTGCTTGCTGGGCTCCGTTGACGGGGTCCGTCAGGATCAAGACGCAACGCAAGATACCTGCCATGGTGACAAATATTCCTCCCGAGAACAGCAAGATCAGACCCGCCTTCTTTACGGACTTCAGGGATGACTGCCAGAGCATGGGAATCGGAATGCTGAGGAGGTATATGTCGGTAAGGACGTTCAATACAACCGTGACGAAGATATCGATTTTGGAGATGGCTGGCTGGCAGAAATCTGGGAATATGTCAGAATGATCATTGCCGTGTCTGAAACTTTCCAGCGACTTACTCCCAGGGTTGGGGTAAATTTGCCAGTTCTTCTCCAGTGGGCGGCAACCAAGAAGGATAGACAGCAAAACCGCTATCCAAGTCGAAAAGATTAAACCGAAACCGACATATATCCTCATCCTAAACTCAAGACCTTCCTGTGTGCTGATTAGTTAGAGCATCATCTGTAGGAGGCAGAAAGAAACGCACCGTGAGGCGAAGATAGAATGTACACATGGCAGCCTTGATGACCCACAGGAGAAATGTGTACGTTGACCAACCAGCAACCTGTGTCTTCGAGCCGTTCACCCTGTGCTGACGTTAGCGACATCTTAGTTTCCTATCAATATCACACGGCCCGGACCAACGCACCGCAGCATGTATTCCTCACTGTTTGGATCCAGCGCCACTCGCTGCTCGTCGGTCATTCCATTGTTGGCTAATCCCTTCCAATACGCCCCAACGGAGTATGCTAACGCGGTCTCGGCAGAATAGGCAATCTATCCTCAGCAGTCGGTTAGTAGGCGTGTCAGGTTGTTGATAAAAGGAATAACATACGGCAGCCACCCACATGAGGTAGTCATCTGCTTGCAGGCCTTTCCAACCAACGGTGCTGATTCTTACATAAGACCGGAGTCCTATGAACAGGAGCCCGACACCAAGCAACGTGAACGCCTCCGTCACGAAGGCCTCCATCCTCGGCAAGCTGGCTGTGCACGGTCCGGCAAAGATGTCCAACGATTGAGAGGATGATCAGACTAGTTAAGACGATAATCGAGCAGAGCAAAGCTCGAACTCCATGAAGGCCCGAGTTACCAGGCCGCCGAGAGAATGGGCTCGAATGACGATACTTTAAACCAGGAGAGGGATCAGCGCGAAAGGTCTGATGCCCTGACGAACCCCTGGTGACCGAGGAGAAAGTTCCAAGAGCCGAAACAACGTTCAGAGGGCGAAGAACGCGGCACTTAACGGGCCCCCATTCTAGTGCCCACTGAATCGAGCAAGGGGGTATGGGCCAGCGGGATCCAGAAGCATTATCACGCTGGTATTGCTTGGAACGTGGGGCCGTCACCACTTTCCGCCTTCACGGTATGGCACCGTTCTCTTGACAATCTGCCACTGGTCCGTGGCCAGCGGGACATACCTAGGTACTGGCGTGTGTGGACACACAGACGTGACGCCGTCGAAAAAAAGTTTGCCTTGGCGGCCCTCCAAGTCTCGTTCCTTGCATCGGCCCCCGGTTGCTTTAGAGGGTAATTCCTCACGCATCGAAGCGACCATGCCTAATTGGCGGGTTTAGGTAGTAGGGCCGCAGGCGAGCCGCGAAGGCAAGGGGCGGCAGAGCGACGGCCCTATAGACGCGGCGGGTGCAACATGTCGAACAAGACGATATCACCTCGTAACTTAAAACCACTTTGTTCGAATCCATGCCGCTACCTCCCGGCGTGTAGTTTGGTACACCTTGCGAGTGGTTGAGAAAAACAAATATGCACCACCGCTGATGAGCAAGTTTTCCTGTGGTCTGCAACTCTGCGAAATCACCACTTCTGAGAGTACTGGTTAGACCGTTTTGGGCGTTCGGGGTGGGGGACCAAGAAATGCAGGAAAGCGGCGCAAACGGGAAACGGCAGAAGAGACCGCCACAAACGTGGGGGCTAATTACACTCGTCGACGTCTACCCACCTCCGCGCCAGACCACCTCAGGAAATCCGGGGAATGGATGCGATAACGCAACGAACGGCATGCCAATTGCGATCGTGAGAACCGATAGAGCGCAACCCGCATCACTTGCAGATTAGAAGGGGCTGTTGCGCCGAGAAATATCCCACTTAGAGAGACAGCGGAAATGGGATGATCTGTTGCATACCTACCTAGGTATTCGTACACAGATGCTGCGTGGCGAGCGAGGAGGGTGCTGTCCTGATGCGGTCAGTTGGCTGTTCAGCAACTTCACGCGGGATTGGAAACCGTCAATCAACAATCCATCATTTGGAATTTTGTGGACCAGTGGACCAGTGGACCAGTGGACCTTGCCAGCCGCTCCTGCCGTCCTGCCCTCCCATGGGTAACACCGTCAAAGGTTGGATGTCCCAATTGCTTGCACACAAGAGACATGCTTCGCAGTGCGTTGAACTTAGCAGCGCGATGCAAGTTATTCAGGGGTATTTCAACCTCCCAGCCCAGAATTGATCCTGGTGTTCCTCTAGACATACACGGCACTAGTGTGAGATAACAATGACTGGAGGATCTGCGGCATGGGGGCACCCACCCAAGCTACCGGGAAAAGGATTCGAATGTTGGAGGTGCGGGCAAGCCACGGCAAGAGCGACCGAGAAAAGTGAGAAGAACCAAAGGCACCCTGCAGGGCGTCGTAAGCACAGCACAACAGCCATGTTTTGTTGTCGCGAAATTCGACAAGAAGAACCACATAATAATGCGGCCATCTTTACATCTTTCAATGAGCACCGAACGGAGGCCCACGATATGGATATGGGTTCCAACCTCGCGAAACCCGAAGTCTCACATGCAGGCCTACGCAGCTGTTGGATTGTCGCCTGTAGAAATGGCGGGGACGCGGAAGTGCGAATACCACCCTGGATGCAGGATGTGATACCCGGTTCTCCACCACTCCTTCACACTCTCCCAGACATTAATATATCCCGCATTATTTCCCACAGGCCACATTTCTTGCCCTTGGCGAAGTGATCGCTCACATTGAGCACCCGGGAAAATCAGGAAAACGGCAAACCCAGCATTCCGGCCTCCCTGGACTTACTCCGACTCAAACAATAGGAAACATCCTCTGTGACGACAGACAGAGAAGGAAAGGAGAGGGTGGGCGCAGTTCCCAACATCCAGAGACAGTCTCACTGTCCCACCGTATTTTGCGGACCAGACTTCAGACCTCTTCCTCTCCAATTCCGCTCCACTCGGTCGACAACAGGAGGTGATAAATATGGAGACTTTGGACTTGGTTGTTGTTGGTGCCGGTATGTACTATCGACGAACTCTGATGTCTTGTATCGTGTTGGAGGGCGGTGAAATGCTGACTGGCTGGGCAGGATTGGCGGGACTTTGTGCTGCCAAAACCTACCATCAACTGAACCCCACTGAAAATGTGGCAATCATTGAGGCGAATCCCAGTCTCGGAGGAGTCTGGAGCAAGGAGCGGTTGTATCCAGGTCTCAAGACCAACAACATGCTTGGCACGTACGAGTACGCCGACTTCCCTATGGATACCGAGACGTACGGTGTCAAACCCGGCGAGTTCATGTCGGGTGAGGTCATGCACAAGTACCTCAGCAACTATGCTGCAAAGTTTGGGATTGCCGATAAGATACGTTACCAATCCAAGGTTTTGACGGCTGAGCACCAGGATGGCCCAGATGGCGGTTGGACCCTGACTGTCCAGAGCGGTTCATCTACAAGCACAATCACGGCACGGAAGCTTATTATGGCTACCGGTCTCACCTCTGAGCCATTCCTGCCCCACTTCAAGGGGCAGGAGGAATTTGGTGCACCTCTCTTCCACAGTAAAGATTTTCTTCGGCACGCCGACACGTTGAACTCGTCCAAAGTAGTCACCGTCTTTGGCACCACCAAGTCGGCATGGGATGCTGTCTACGCCTACGGGGCCAAAGGGATCAAGGTTCACTGGATTATCCGGGGTAGGTCACACATTATCTGTCGCTCGAATGAGATCAGATCTGATTTGGTACCCGCAGAGAGTGGCCACGGGCCGGCATGGATGGCGCCGCCATACGTTACACCACTCAAAAAATGGCTTGAAAAGCTCACACGTGAGTAACCGGAGTCTGGTTAAAAATTGATGCTGATTAGGGATCCAGATACGCGCATGCTTACATGGTTTAGCCCCTGTCCTTGGGGTGAAGTTGATGGTTACGGAGGGATCCGCGATTTCTATCACGGAACAGCTGTTGGGAGAGCGCTCACCAACGCTTTTTGGTCGATTCTTGGCAACGATGTTATCACTCTGAACAAGTACGACT
>Ga0247763_1000405_pt1 | contig 25520 bp, 13 predicted proteins | sample UWRJL141409B4_FD_179926 | JGI IMG/M metagenome (GOLD analysis project Ga0247763, IMG submission 179926) | Plant litter microbial communities from Arlington Agricultural Research Station in Wisconsin, United States - UWRJ-L141-409B-4 | ecosystem: Environmental > Terrestrial > Plant litter >...
GCAAGTCGCGCGCGTCGGCTGCGGCAGCGATGCGCTCGGCGACGTTCCGGCAGAGGGCCCGCGTGGCGTCGGGCCCGCGCTCGACGCTGCGCTGGATCAGGACCTTCGCCTGTAGCACCTCGGAGCTGCCGAGCCAGCTCGGCGCCAGGCGGCGCTCGCTGCCGTCGGCGGCGCGCGCGACGACGGTGTAGAGCGTCGGCCGCCCGCGCGGGCGGGCGAACATCGGGTAGCTCGAGATGGGAAACGAATCGACGTCCATCGCCGCCAGCGGAGAGAGCACCGCCGCAGTGACCCCGGCACCCACGGCGAGGCCCAGCCAGCGCACGATCCGTTCACGCATCATCATTCGAAGGGCCCGCGACGGCTCGGGCGCGCAGGTAGCGAAGCCCGACCAGACCCACCGGCAGCGTGACGAGCAAGAGAAGCCAGGCGATGGCCCCGAGCGCGACGGTGAGGCCCCAGCCGAGCGGACCGTACATGCGCACCATCACGACGCTGGTCACGACGATCGCGCCGACGAGCAACGGCGCCGCGCCCAGCGAAAGCGCCACGAGCCAGCCGACGGCGCGGCGCGCGTGGCGCCCGGAGCCCAGCAACGCGACCAGCGCGCACAGGTTCGCCGCGGCGAGGACCCACAGCAGGAGCGCGAGGGGCGCTTCGGGCCGCCACGGCAAGCTCAGTGCTGCCCACCCGAGCGCGAATCCACCGAGCGCCGTCGCGATGATCGCGACACGTCGGACTCGGACGGGCAGCGACAGCGGCTCGTTCGCGTCGGGCGCGCCTTGCTCGCGGCTGCGACGGGTCGAGCGCGCCATCTCGACCCGCTCATATCACGGCCCGCGCCGCTCGGTCACTGGTTTCCGACGGCGCGAGGCGCTGAGCCGCGACGCAAGCGCCGCTCAGCGAGACGCGGGCGTTGGAACCTGAAGCGCGGCCCTTGTGCGCTTCAGATCGTATCCCAGCCGAAGCGCTCCAGGTCGAAGGCGTGATCGGCGATCGCCTTGAGCGAGTCGTCCTCGTTGCGATCGACCAGGTCAAAGTTGTGCCGCACGCGCCGGCGAACGTCGTCCGACAACACGTCGAGGATCTGGATCTCCGGCAGCGCCTTCTGCTCGCCCTGCGCGAGCAGCGACGAGTTGACGCGACTGAGCGTGCACGCCAGCACGAACATGTCGATCATCGCGTCTGCCAGTCGCTTCGACGCGAGCTGCTTGCCGATGATGTTACGCCCGTGCTTGCGCAGCACGCGATCGACCGCGATCGCCAGATCTTTGGTCGCCTCCTCGAACACCGCCGCGTGGGTCCGCAACCGGGGCTCGAGCTTGGTGAACATGCTCTTGCGGATGCCGGTCGCGAGCGACGCCCGCCGCAGCGCATACTCGGAGAGCACGCCGAAGCCCTTGATCGGGTCTTCGAACACCCCCTGCAGGCTCTTTGACAGCTCTTTCAGGCTGCGTCCCACGTCGTCCATCGCTGTCAACGCGATGAACAGCCGCAGGATGTCATTGGTACCCTCGAAGATGCGGTTGATGCGCGAGTCGCGCACGATGCGCTCGTACGGGTACTCCGTCATATAGCCGTTGCCGCCTGCCGTCTGCAGGGCCTCGTCCGCCGAGCGCCAGAGGGCCTCGGAGGCGAACACCTTGCTGATCGCAGCCTCGACCGCGTAGTCTTCCGAGCCCTGGTCGGCGAGCGCGGCCACCATGTGCACGGTCGCCTCCGACGCATAACAATCGACGACCATGTGCCCGATCTTGTGCTTGATCAGGCCAAATTCCCGGATCTTTTTCCCGAACTGGGAGCGCTCGTTGGCCTGCTTGGCCGACAGCGCGATCAGTTGCTTCATGGCTCCGACGGCGCCGCCGCCGAGGCCGGTGCGGCCGCTGTTCAGGATCTTCATGGCGACCTTGAAGCCCTTGCCGACCTCGCCGAGACGATTGGCGTCGGGCACGCGCACTCGCTCGAAATGAACGGTCGTCGTCGAGCTGGCGCGCAACCCCATCTTGTCCTCGTGCGGTCCGACGCTGACGCCCGCCATGTCGCGGGTCACTATGAAAGCCGTCATGTGGCCGCGCGTCTCGACGTCGTCGGTCTTCGCAAAGACGGTGAAAAAATCGGCGATACCGCCGTTGGTGATCCAGAGCTTGTTGCCGTCGATGATCCAATCGTCGCCGTCGCGCACGGCCGTGGTGCGGATTGACGCCGCGTCCGATCCGGATCCGGGCTCCGTCAGGCAGAATGCAGCGATCATCTCGCCGGTGGCGAGGCGCGGCAGAAAGCGCTCTTTCTGCTTGTCGCTGCCGAACAGCATCAGGCCCCTCATGCCGATCGAGCTATGGGCGCCGATCGTGACCGCGGTGGAGGCATCGAACCGCGCCACCTCTTGCAACGTGCGAGAGTAAGCTGCGCTGCCGAAGCCGAGCCCCCCGTGCTCCTCGGGGATGATCAACCCGAACAGCCCGGCCGCCTTCAGCTCTTCGATGTAGCTCGCCGGCATCTCTGCCTTGCGATCCCACTTGGGAAAGTCTTTCTCGTGAGGGCCGAACAGATCGCCGAGGGACGACACGACGCCCTTCAGCGTCTCGCGCTCTTCGGCGGTCGTCGTCGGGAAGGGGACGATCATGTCCTCTTCGATATTGCCCATGCACAACGAGCGCATGAAGCTCGTATCTTTGCCGTTCGCCACGCTTGCTCCGAGTCCTTCGGGACAGCGGGCTCACCTTCGAGCGCGCCCCGAAACTGATGTCGTCTGGGGCAGAGATTGCCCGTTTTCATTATGGGCGCCGAATCTGTTCCGCAGGAGGGGCCGTGTGCCCTTTGGGAAACACAAATGACGCTTTTTTCACGCAACGCGTCGATCGAATGCGGCGAGTCGGCCGACCTCTACTGTTCCGGCCATGTTTTATGAGGTCGACACGCTTTTGGCCGTGACGTCGGACCGACGCTCGAGCTACCTCCCATGCCCGGCGCCGTTGTCGGGCTTTCGCCTCGGCCGCGCTACCGCTCGGCAATGTCAGGCATCACCATCGTCGGTTCAGGCCGCTACCTGCCCGGCGCCCCCTACACGAACGACGATCTCGCTCGCGTCATGGACACGAGCGATGAATGGATCCGCCAGCGCACGGGCATCGAGCGCCGCCACTTTTGCCCCGACGGCCAGGGAGCGTCGGATCTCGCTCTACCTGCGGCGCGTCAGGCGCTCGAGTCGGCGGGTCGGACCATCGAGGATGTAGACTACATCCTGTTCAACACGATGACGCCGGACCACATCCTGCCGGGATCGGGGCCGCTGCTCGGCGCGAAGCTCGGCTGTCACGGGACTCCGGCGCTCGACATCCGCACGCAGTGCGCGGCGATGATCTACAGCCTCCAGCTCGCCGACGCGCTGCTCAAGAGCGACGCTCGCATGCGGTCGGTGCTGGTGGTCGGCGCCGAAGCGCACGCTGGGTTCATGCCCTGGCGCGACTGGCGTGTCCTCGACGGGTCCGAACGCGCCGATCCGCGCGAATTCGAGCAAGCGACTCGTCATCGCGACTTCGCCGTGATCTTCGGAGATGGCGCTGGCGCCCTCCTGATCGAGCGCAGCAGCACGCCGGGGACCGGGCTGCTCTCGGTCGATCTCCACAGCGACGGTCGTCACAGCGATGAGTTGAGCATTCCTGCCGGCTTTCGGCGCCGCCCCTACGCGACGGCCGCGATGCTGGAGGACGCGGAGTTCATACCGCGTATGAACGGCCGCGAGGTGTTTCGGCACGCCGTCAGCAAGCTGCCGCAGACCGTGCGCGCGGCGTGCGAGCGTGCGCAGGTGTCACTCGACGAGGTCGACTGGTTCATCGCGCACCAAGCCAACGACCGGATCAACCGCCTGGTGCGCGAGCGGCTCGGGCTGCCGGCAGAGAAGGTGCCGTCCAACATCGCGAACTACGGCAACACGTCCTCGGCGACGATCCCGATCCTCGTCGATGAAATGCGGCGCGATGGCCGCCTGCGGCCCGGGCAGCTCGTCTGCTTCCTGGCACTTGGGGCCGGGCTGCATTGGGGCGCCGCGATCATGCGCTTTTAGAGAGTCGGCCCGATGGCGGATGTGCTAACGCAACACGCCCGACGGGCCCAGTCGATGTCCGGACCGCGAGACGTTCAGGTTCTGTTGCCATGCGGGCCCGTCGTATGCATGTTCATCTGAACGCGCTGCCATCGTGGCGCGCGAAATGGGGAGCGCGAGTGACCCCTCCGCCCCCGGGAAGACGAGAGAGCCCATGAACTACGCCGATCGAGCTCGAGGATCGAGCAGCGCCGCCAATCTGGCCGTCAAAGCACGCGCCCAATTCATTCTGCGCACCTACGGCCACCTGCTCGGCGCCATCCTGGCCTTTGCTGCTTTCGAGGTGTTCTTGTTTACCAGCGGGCTCGCATTCCCCATCGCTCGCGCCATCAGCGGCCTGGGCATGGGCTGGGTGCTCGTGCTCGGCGGGTTCGTCGTACTGGGCGCGCTGTTTCGGGGCCTGGCGCACTCGGCGCGTTCCATGGCGATGCAGTACGCGGGCCTCGGCGCCTACGTGGTGCTGCAAGGCATCATCTTCGTTCCCTTGCTGATGGTGGCCGAAAGCGTCGCCCCGGGAGCCATCAAGAGCGCTGGCGCCGTGACCCTGCTCGGCGTCACCGGCCTCACCGCCGTGGCATTCACGACCCGGAAGGACTTTTCGTTCCTCGGATCGATCGTGCGCTGGGGCATGGTGCTGGGCCTGGTGACCATCGTCGCGGCGACGATCTTCGGCTTTACGCTGGGGACGCTCTTCTCGGTAGCCATGGTCGGCCTCGCGGGCGCTGCTGTGCTCTATGACACGTCCAACGTGTTGCACCATTTCGACGAGGACAGTTACGTCGCCGCGTCGCTCGAGCTCTTCGCGTCGATCGCGATGATGTTCTGGTACGTCCTGCGGCTCTTCATCTCGAGCCGCGACTGAGGCTCCCCTGGCGAGGCGCGCGGCGAACCGACTCGATCGCCGCGGCCGCCGCTTCGCCCGCGATCAGACGCGCTGCTTGCAGGGTCGACGCTGTCGGCACCAGCGTCGCGCTCGGCAGGTGCCGCGAGAGCTATTTGGCGAGGTCTGCAAGGTTCTGGAGCTTCAATGCGAGGCCGAGGTTACCGTCGATCCGCAACTTGCCTTGAAAGTACAGTTGCTGACCGTTGGCGCGACCTTCGACGAGATCGACGAAATCCTTGGCCGAAAGGCTGATGGTGCAGTCAGACGCGCCGTCGCCCTCGCGCGCGCCGGGCGCGTCCTTCAAGTTGACCAACCAGGTGCCGCCCCCAGCACCATCGAGCACGAACTTGTAGACTGCGCCGAAGTTGCTAGCGACCGCCGGGTTGCCGGAGATCTTCGTGCCGATTCGTTCGATCAGTTCTTGGGCCGTTGCCATATGCCTCCCACTCGGGTGTCTAGCGGTCAGAGCACTCTGACCAGGACTCGAAGTAAAGCGCCATTCCGCGCAAACGGGGTACTTTTCGTGGAGTATGGCCCAGCGCCCGGGTGTGTCTGGGTGGTCGACATCACGCCGCGTGCGCTATAGAGCCCCGTTCGAGCCGAGCAATGGCTGCAAGGGGTGGCGGAGAGGTGACAGCGAGTGAAACGAGCGAACGGGGTGAGCCCACTGTCCAGAGCGAGGGACGGAAGCGATCGAGAGCTCGACCCCGACAGCGGTGACGGGCGGCCGCCTCGTGTGCTCGTCATCGCGGGCTCGGATCCGAGCGGTGGCGCCGGGCTGCAGGCAGACTTGAAGGTCGTCCACGCCCTCGGCGCCTACGGTACTAGCGTCGTCACGGCGGTGACTGTCCAGGACACCCTGCGCGTGCACGAGGTGTCGGCGCTCGATCCGTTCCTCGTCGAACGCCAGCTCGAGACAGTGCTCGACGACGTCGGCGCTGACTGCATCAAGATCGGTATGCTGGCCCGCCGCGCGACGGTCGAGCTCGTGGCGCGCGTCTGCGAACGCAAGGCGCGTGGTATCCCGATCGTGCTCGACCCGGTGCTGGTATCGAGCAGTGGGCATGAGCTGCTCGAGGTCGTGGGCCACGCCACGTTGATCCAACGCTTGATGCCGCAGTGCGCGCTGGTGACGCCCAACGCACCCGAAGCTGCCCTGATCACGGGGATAGACATCAGCGAGGAAGCTCACATGTACCATGCCGCCGATCGCCTGCTGCTCATGGGGCAGGCGGCGGTGCTCATCACCGGCGGCCATATCGGCGGTGACACAGTGCTGGACCTGCTGCGCACGGCCGACGGCCTCGAGCGGCGCTTCGAGGCGCCGCGCGCGGCGGAGTCCCCACATGGGACGGGTTGTGCCATGGCCTCGGCGGTTGCCGCCGGCTTGGCGCACGGCTTCACGCTGGAAAATGCGGTCGATCGGGCCCATGCTTTCGTGCATGAAGCGATCGAGCGTGCGGTGCGCATGGGCCGAGGCCGCCCGATCCTACAGCTGGATCCCCACGCCGATGCGTGATGCGTTGCGCCGGCGGCAAGCGTCGCCGTTGCTGCAGGGCGGCGTGCCGCCGTTTGCCCTGGCGTCGCTCCTTTGCGCCGTCGCCTGTAGCACCGACACCGCTGGGCTCGCGCGCCGCGAGCCCAGCGCCGCTTCGTCTGGAGGCGCGGCAGGGATGGAACCCAGCGCGAGCGCGGGAGCGAGCAGCGGCGGGACCGAGGGCGGCGCGGGCGGCGGCGCGAGCCCGTCGGAAGATCCGGCGGGCGGCGCGATCGAGATCGTGCACGGAATCGTCGACGGAGGCAGCCTGTTCATTTGCCTGCGCGACTCCGTCAACGGCGAGGCGCTCGATGGCGACGCGCCGGAGCCGGCCGGCGGCGTGCCATATGGGCGCGGTTGGAGCCTGCCGACCACTCGCTGGGACGTGGCCACGCGAGACGTGGAGCTCGAGCTGTTCGTCGCGTCGCCCGGGCCCGCGCCCGCGAGTTGCTCCGCCCTTCGAGCGCAGGCGATCGTGGCCGATCCGTTGCCGCCGCCGGCGCGCGATGCGGGCCTGCTCGACGCCGGCTCTCCACCGGAGCCCCCGTTCCCGCTCGAGCCCGAGGTGCCGCGTCGAGCGGGTGCGCTGCGTCTGGCGCCGGGGGTCATCAGCGCGGGGGAGTACTACGCCCTGGTCGCTGCCGGCTGTACCGAGCCCGACGCGAGCTCGGGCGACGACGTCTGCGGCCCCGCCGATGGCCTGTTCGGCGCGCGACAGACGCTGATCCTCGCGGAGATCGCGAGCCAACTCACCGCGGACGGTGAGGTCTTCGGGCTCCAGTTCCTCAACGCGAGCCGGGCACTATCGCGGGCCGATCTGGTGCTGCAATGGGAGTCGCAGCGTCAGTCGCTGCGCGTCTCGAGCGACGTCGGCTTCGCCGCGGTGCGCCCGCGCGACGCCGCGAGCGTCGATGATGAGCCCGTGGGTCTCGAGCTGCACGTGCGCGGTGAGGCTCTGTCGAGTTTCACTCAGGCCTGGAGCGACACCGTGCAGGCGAGCAGCGCAGGTGCCCTCGCGACGGCCAGCAATTACCTTGCCGCCTACGTGGGGCCGTTGCCCGAGGCCGCGGTCAACGGCGTCAGCCCGCCTCGCTTCGTGCTGATCCGTGGCCGCTCGGCGCCAGACGGCGCCGCCCTCGCTCAGTGATCGGCTTTTAGCTTCGCGAGCTCGTTGCGAGCTTCGTTGCGGTTCGGGCTGTTGGGAAAGCGGCGCACGAAGTTGCGCAACGTGTTCTTGGCGTCATTCCAGGCTTCGATGTCGATCTGCGCCCGCGCGAGCAGCAGCGTGGCATCGTCGGTCACCTCGCGGGCGGCCGAGCCTTCCGAGAGCTCGATCAAGATGCTGATCGCTTCGCGCTGGCGCCCGAGCGTCCTGAGCGCCCGCGCCAGTTGATAGCGCGCCTCGTCGGCGTGCGCCGCGTCTTCCTTGTTTTCGAGCGAGCTGCGCAGCGCGCGCTCGGCTTCGTGCCAGCGCTGTGCGCGAATGTGATCGAGGCCGGCATGATATGCGATGACGCTCAGCTCATTGCGAAACCGCTCCACGGCGCGCTCGAACGTGACTCGCTCGGTGCGGGTCAGGCTCAGCTTGGAGATCTCCGGCCAGCGCTTGATGACCTCGGCCCGATTCTGAGCGGCGACGAGCTCCTGGAACTCGGCGGCTCGGCGCTCTGCCTGGGCGCGGCCTTCTTCGCGCGACTGGAGCAGCTTGATCTCTTTCTCGAGCCGCTCGACGCCGTCTTTCAGCTCCTTCGCAGCGGCGCGCTCCGTGTCTACCCGGGCATCGATCACCACCTTGGCGCCGGTCAGCACCAAGCCGAGCACGACGGCGTAGAATCCCACGCTGCTGAATTTCAGGCTTCGCTCGTAGCCCTGCTGGCGCTTGCCAATGCCGTGGATGTCGGCGGACAGCCCGTTCACGAGGTTGTTCGTCTTGATCGTCAGCGCGCGGCTCTCGACGATTTCTCTTTTGATTTCTCCCAGTTCCTCGCCGAAATCATCCATGCCGTCGGCGGAGAGGCGCTCGCTCGAAAGGCGTTCGCTCGAGCTGCGCGGCGCGGGCCGCTCGACGGAAACCGAAGGAAACGAGCCGGAAAGCGAGCCCGCCGAGCTGGGACCCGCTCCAGGCGAGGTGCCAACGGATGCTGGGGCGGCAAACGAACCCGAAGAAAACGAGCCCGATGCGACGGGCGCGGTGGAGACCGGGCCCGAGGATCGGGGTGTCCCCGCGCTATCTTCGGAGTGCGTATGACGGGAGGGACGAATGGCCACGGCTGCTTGTCGAACGGTCCGAGAGTGCCGTCAAGTCCTGTACTCGCGACACCTCTGCACCCGATGACGGCGGGACTTCGGCCGCGCTTAACTCGTTTTGGGCTTGAATACCCGCCGAGCGACCGTTAGAGGCTAATGCACGATGGATACCAGCGATTTTAAGAAGGGCTTGAAGTTCATGTACGACGGTCAGCCGTACGTGTGTGTGGACTTCCAGTTCGTCAAGCCGGGGAAGGGACAGGCCTTCACCCGCACGAAAATGCGGCATTTGCTGACGGGTTCGGTGGTCGAGAAGAACATCCGATCGAACGAGAAGATCAGCCCGGCGGATGCGGAAGAGCGCACGCTCCAGTACATCTATCCCGACGGCGACAGCTACGTGTTCATGCACCAGCAGTCGGGCGATCAGATCTCGGTCTCGAAGGAAGCGGTCGGCGAAGATGCGGATTTCCTGACCGACGGTCTGGAGTGCTCGATCATCATCTACGAGGGCAACCCGATCGCGGTCACGCTCCCGCCGCACGTGACGCTGAAGGTCACGGCGACAGAGCCCGGCGCCAAGGGAGACACCTCGGGCAACGTCACCAAGCCAGCAACCGTGTCCACCGGCGCTACCATCGCGGTTCCTCTGTTCATCAGCGAGGGCGAGTGGGTGAGGATCGACACTCGCACGCGCGCCTACATCGAGCGCTCAAAGGATCCGAACGCCTGATCTTCCGCTGAAATCGCGATCGCTCCTCCGACAGCCGAGTTCGGGTTGGGGCGTTCGCGAGCGCGAAGACCGACCGTTGCGCGCAACTCGTGGCTCCGCCGGCTGCGCGTGGCGAGCGCTCAGCCGCTCTTCGGATCGGGCAGAATGACGGTGGCTCGCCCTGCGAGCACGCACGCGGCGGCTTGGGCGTTGTTGCTCACCACACACTCGGAGAGCTGACCCGAGAGCGACGCCTCGCTGAACGTCCAGAGGGTCGTCTTGTCTTCGCTCGGCACCAGCAGACCCCAGCGGGTGACCACGATGGCGAAGCGCCCGTTGGGCGAGAGGGCGCTGCCCATGGGTGGGGGCGACGGGCGACCGCCGACACGGCTGGCCCCGATGAATGCGCTTGGCTCGACCTCGGTCCAGCCGAGCGGGGCCACGTTTGGGGGCTGACTGGCTGCCCCCGCGCAGCTGCCAGGCCTGGGCGCGACGAGCGGAGTCGGGAGCGGGGGGAGTGGTGCGCCATCGGCGCCGCTGCGCAGCCAGACGACATCGGAGCGATCGCACGGAAACGCGACCCCGGTGAGCTGCTCGCCTGCGGGCGAGATCACGGCTGTGGGCCAGTCATCGAGCTCGTCGCTGGCTTCGTATTCGAAGCGCCCGTCGGGCGCCGAGCGAACGAGTCCCTCCGCGGTGAGCACCAGCAGCGAGCCGTCGGAGTGGAAGCTGAGCGGGCTGTAGTGCGGTGTCGCATCCAACACACGAGGCACCGCTTGTAACGGCACGAGCTTGACCACCCGGCGCTTCACCACGCGCTGCATCAGCTTCGATAGCTGCGTCTTGGTGAAGGAGTCGGTACCGGGGGCCTTCGCAAACCACGCATGGCGCTCCAGGGCCGCGAATCCCTCGGTGACCTGTCCACGGCTCAGCGCCGCCTCGATCTCGGCGCCTGTGAGTGCCTCGAACGGCAGCGACAGGTCGCCACAGTCCAGCGCCGAGCCATCGTCGAGAAAGACGCGGGGCACCCCCGACTCGGCGCACGAGCTCGAGTACAGCCGGCGCACGGTCGCGGCGTGCTCAGCCACCTCCAGGCTCGATTTCTGGTTGCTCGCGCGCACCCCCTCCAGCTGTGCCAGCTCCACGAACGAGGCGCGCGGTTCAGCCATGTCGCGTGACAGGCCCGCGGCGCGTTGCAGCCAGACGAAGCGAGCTCGCACGTCGGCGCTGTCGTTGGTGCCGAAGCGCAACGACATCTCGATGTCGTCGCGGCCATCGGTGTCCCGGTCGGCGGCGCTGACGTCCACCTCGAGTCGCTCGTCACGTGCGGGCGCGGCGAGCCGGAAGCCGACGATCAGCGCGGGCGTGCGCGCCGGGTTGAGCACGCTCACGCTGCGTTCGGGGGCGCGGGGCAAGAGCGGCCCCGAACAGGTCGCCTTGATGTCGAGGGTGACGCTGCTCGGGCCCGCGTGAGACAGGCGCGCGCCGTGGCTGCAGCCGGGGCCCGTGGGCAAGAAGCCGGGTGCTGCGTGCAGCAGCCGCGGCTCACCTTGCTCCGGATAGAGCCAGAGCTCGCCAACGACGGGTCTTGCTTCGGTGCCCACCGCCCAGGCCACCACATCGCGCTCCGCACCTCCGGCGATCCCCCCGAGCAGCGCGAGGCGGAAGACGAGGCCATCGGGGGCCGTGATGGTGCGCTCGCCGATGCGCCATTCGAGCGCCCGCGTCGGAGCGATGAGCGCCTCGCGGCTCACCGCGGGCGCTAGCGTCGGTGGTGGCTCGGGCGGAGGGCGGCTCGCCGACGACTGGCTCGACGCGCCGGACGCCACGGGGAAGGGCGTATAGGGGCGCCGATCGGTGTCGAACAGGTCACAGCCGAGGACGCTCGCCATGAGCGCGAGCGCGGCCCCATTCACCCACCTCTGCCGACAGGGTGGGTTCGGGTGTTCGATGCTCGGGCGAGCGAGCCCAGCCGGCGGTCGCGGATGCAGCGCGATAGGAACAGACGATGCCGGTGCTCGAGGCATGCGATCGGGAGATGCTTTCCGGTGGACAGCCAAGCAGCTTCGAGAGATCAACGCGACGATGGTCAGGCTCGGGTGCCAGGCGTTGGTAGCCCAGCCGTTGGTAGCCCGATGGCCCGGCTCGGCAAGACTAGTCCGGGCGATTTCCGCGCTGGCCCTCGCATCGGTGCTCTCGGCGTGTACCCTCGGCACGTCTCCAATGCAACGGGCCACCCTGCTCGCCGAGCGGGGCCGTACCACCGAGGCGATACGCTTGCTCGATGAATACCTCGCCGAGCACCCCGCGGAGCCCGCCGAACGGGGCTTGTTGATTCGCTTGAACGGCAGCGTGGGGGACTTCGCTGCAGCGGCGGAGCAAACCGAACGGTTGGCTGGCGTGCTGCCGGCGAACAGCCCGATCCCGTGGGTCGAGCTGGGCGCTGCTTTCGAGCTCGGCCATCGCTACGAGGAGGCGCTGACCGCCTACGACCGCGCGGCGAGTGTGGCGCCTCGGGATGCGCTCGGGCCCAAGCGAGGCGGGATGCGTGCCGCGCGTTGGGGTGAGCTAGACTTGGCTGAACCTCGACTGCGCGAAGCGGTGCGGCGAGCGCCCCACGACGCCGACGCCTGGCACGCTCTCGGCGTGGTGCTGCTCGGGCTGGATCGATTGGACGCGGCGCGACAAGCCTACATCGCCGGCATCGCCGCCGACGAGCGGGCTCTCGAGAACCGGCTTGGCCTGGCGACCGTCGCACTGCGGCAGAGCGAGCCCGGCACGGCGCTCGCGCAGTACGAGCTATTGCTCGAGGCGCGCCCCAAATTCACCGAGGCGCTACTTGGCAAGTCGTGGTGTCTGATTCTATTGGGGGAGTACGCGAGCGCCGACGCCGTGCTGCGCGACGCCGAGAGGCTCGGGGCAGACCGAACGTCGATCGCCCGTCAACGTGTCGAACTCGGGGCGCGCGAGCGGACGCGCTGACCGCGCGCCGAGCGAGACGGGAGCGCTGTTTTTCGAGAGGCGCACGCGCTGCCGGCGCTCGTCCTCGGGATCGGCCCGGCGCCGGCACGCGCCCGCGATCGACGCCCAAAGTCGCTGATTCCTACGAGCTTGTAAGGGCCTCGCACGCGGCGTAGTCTCCGGCGAGACTTGGGCCGTAGCATCGTGGCCAGAAACCAAGAGTGAGAATGCAGCTGCAGACGATCCGAACCGCGCTCGCCGAACTCCAGAGCGATCCCGAACAGCCCGGTGCCTGGCAATCGCTCGACGAAGCGCTCCCGCGCGCAGAGGGGGACCGCGACGAGTCGCTACGGCTCATCGCATCGGCGCGCCAGGAGCACCTGAAGCGACGAGAGTGGAGCGCCGTGGCGCGCTTGCTCGGCGCCGAAGCGACGCTCGCGAACGGTTCGGAGCGGGAGCTCGAGCGATTGCGGCTCGAGGCGAAGATCTTGCGCGAGAATTTGCTCGAAGAGGCGGCGGCTTGCCGCTTGTTCGAACGCATCCTCACCATCTCGCCGCAAGACCACGAGGCGTCCCTCGCCCTCGATGAGAGCCGCAGCAAGCGGGACAGCTGGCGCGAGCTCGTAAACACTTATTTGGCGGAGGCAGAGAAGGCGCCCGACGATCTGTACCGTTCGTCTATGTCGATGCGAGCGGCCGAGGTCGAGCTGCGCTTCGCCGGGGCCGCGCTCGACGAGCAGCGCGTGCTCGGTCGTCTCGAGCGTGCCCTCGAGCTCGACGCGCGCAACGAGCGCGCTGCCGAGATCCTCGAGCTCCTGCATCGGCGGAAGGGCAACTACGAAGCCGTCGCCGACGTGCTGGAGACGCTGCTCGAAGGGGGCGAGACGCTGGCGACGCGCGTCGCCGCGGGTGTGCGCGCGGCGCGCGTGGCGCGCTTTCGCTTGAACGACGGCGCTCGCACGGCGCGTTTCTACCGCCGTGTGCTGGCGCTGTCGCCGACGCACCCCGAGGCGCTCGCGTTCCTGTCGGAGCACTACGCTGCGGAAGAGCGCTGGGACGACCTGGTCGAGGTGTACGAGACGAGCCTCGCTGGCGACGCCGGCGGGCGCGAGCGTCTCGGCGACATCCTGCAGATCGGCATGCTGCTGTGGAAGAAGCGAAAAGACCCGGCGAGCGCCGAGCCCTGGTTTGCCCGCCTGCGCAAGCTCGACCCTGCCAACATGGGCATGCTCGACTTCTACCGCGACTTCTACGCGGCGGACGACGCGGCGCCCCAGCTGCTCAACGTGCTCACGGCTGCCCAGCGTGTGTTGCCGAGCGGCAAGGAGAAGCAGTCGGTCACGGCCGAGATCGCTCACCTCGCCGCCGGGCACAAGGACGCCCAGAAGGCGGTCGAACAATACAAGAACCTGCTGCGACAAGATCCAGCGAACGAGCAGGCGCTGGTGGCGCTGCGGCAACTCTACCGCAAGACGCAGAACTACGCGGCCCTCGTCGAGCTGCTGCGCCAGCAGCTCGAGGGGTTGCGCCCGGAGCAGTCGGTAGAGCGGCTGTCGATCCTGCGCGAGGTAGCCGCGCTCTATCGCGATGACCTCGCGAGCGACACGGCGCTCGTTTCGGTGCTCAACCAGATCGCGCAGCTCGATCCGAACGACGTGGGCGTCGCGCGCGAGCTCGTCGTGCTGTACGAGCGGCTGGGGCGCTGGCGCGATTTGCTCACCAGTCAGCAGCGCCTGGCTGCGCTCACCGACAACCGCCACGAGCGCATCGAGCTGATGCGAGCCGCGGGTCGTCGCTGGCTCGATCAATTCTCCAACGTCCAGAACGCGACGCAGGCGTTCGAGGCTCTGCTCGAGGCGTCACCGACCGACCGCGAAGCCTCCGATCGCCTGCGCGAGCTCTACAAGAAGCGGCGGGCTTGGCCGCAGCTCTTCAAGCTGTACGAGACCGACCTGCCGCGCACCGAGGGCGCTGAGCGGCAAGAGCTGTTGCAAGAGATGGCGCGCCTCGCCTCCGAGCGGCTCGGTCGCGGCGACGATGCCGCGCGCATTTACCGCCAGATCCTCGATGGCGACCCGAGCAACAGCCAGGCGCTCTCATCGCTGGAGCGGCAAGCAGAGCGCAGCAAGGACTGGGCGACGCTCGCCGAAGCGCTCGAGCGTCGCGCCGAACAAACGGACGGCGCCCAGCAGAAGATGGTGGTGCTGCAGAAGCTCGGCGGGGTCTACGCCGATCACCTGAACGACTCCGCGGCAGCGACGCGCACCTTCCTGCGGGTGCTCGAGCTCTCCCCCGGGCACGCGCGCGCGCTGCGAGTACTGCGCGACGGCTACCTGAAGAGCGGCGACTACGACGGGCTCGAGGCGGTCTACGCGTCTCAACATGACTGGGAGGGCCTGGCCGAGGTGCTGAGCAACGCGGCCGATCGCGAGGAGCAGCCCAAGGCGAAGGTCGATCTCAGCTACCGCGCAGCGCGCGTGTACGCGGAGAAGCTCAACCAGCCGGCGCGCGCCTTCCGATCCTACGAGCGCATTCTATCGGCAGATCCGACGGATCTCGGCGCCGCCCGTGCGCTGATCCCCATCTACGAGAGCGAGGAGAAGTGGGCTCGCCTGCCGGCGCTATACGAGCTCTGCCTCGCGGCGGAGGAAGATCCGGAGGCGAAGAGCGCGCTGCTGCAGAAGCTGATCCAGCTCACCGGTAATCGGCTGGTCGATCGCGCCCGCGCGCTGTCGTACGCGCGGGCAGCGTTCGAGCTCGCCCCGGAGCAGCCCGAGACGCTGGCGCAGCTGGAGGAGGCGAGCTCGCTCGCTCGCGACTGGACACCGTTCGTCGAGTCCGTGAGCGCGCAGCTCGTGCTGTTCGCGCCGCCGGCTTCCTCGAACGCACAGGCCGTCGCTGGGGCGCGCGCCGATGACGCCCTCGCCGACGACGCGAAAGACAAGAAGCGGCGCAACCGCCGCAGCAAGCGCCGTCGCGGCAAGGAGTCGGCTGATGAGCAGCGCGAGCTGTCGCTCACGCCAGAGGCGCCGGCGCAGTTCGACCCGGTCTTGCGCCGGCTCGAGATGAAGCTCGCGCAGGTCTACGACGAGCAGCTCAGCCGCACCGACGACGCGATCGCGCTCTTGAACGGTGTCATCGCGCGTGACCCGGCGGACAGCGAGGCGGTTCAATACCTCGAGCGGCTCCTGCGCCGCGAGGGTCGCCGCGACGATCTCCGTCAGTTGCTGGAGGTGAAGCTCAACCAGGCCGCCGACAGGGAAGCTCGCATCAGCATGCTGAGCGATTGGGCCAGCCTGGAGCAGACGGAGTTCGACTCGCGCGATCGCGCCGCCGAGCTCTATCGCCGTATCCTCGAGGTCGAGCCCGGCCGCTTGTCGGCGGTGCGGGCACTGCCGCAGCTGTTGCTCTCGCTGCAGCGGCCGGATGAGGCGGCGCAGGCCATGGAGGAGCAGCGGGTGCACGTGGAGGGCGCCGCCCGCGCAGACCTCGAGGTGCAGCTCAGCGAGCTCTACCTGGAAGATCTCGATCGACCCGAGGCCGCGCTGGACGCGGCGGCGCGGACGCTCGAGTTCTCGCCCAACGATCCGCGCGCGATGACGGTGCTGCGCCGGCTGGTCGACATTCCCGCCACTCGGCGGCGCGCCGCCGGCGTGCTCGCCCAGAGCTACGCGCAGAACAACGACGCGCGGCGCGAGGCCGAGGCGCTGGAAGCGGCGCTCGAGGCTGTCAGCGATCCCGAAGAGCGGCGCGAGCTGATGCTGCGCCTGGCGGCGGTGCACGAGACCAAGCTCGAGTCCTTCAGCGCGGCCTTCGACGTGCTGCTCAAGGCCCTGCGCGAGTTCACCGACGATCTGTCGCTGTGGGATCGGGCGGAGGTGCTGGCAGGAGCGAGCGGTCGCGTCACCGAGCTCAGCCACGCGCTGCGCGACGTGCTCCGCGTCGAGCTCTCGGAAGAAGTCGAGGTCGAGCTCTGCGATCGGGCGGCGCGCCTGCACGAAGATGTGCTCGGCGACCCCATCGGCGCGGCGCCCTACCTGGAGCGCCTGCTCGCGCGCGACGCGGCCAACCAGGGCGCGTTCACCCGGCTCAAGCAGATCCTGACCAGCGCCGAGCGCTGGGGCGAGCTCGAAGACCTGTACAATCGCACCACCAAGGCGATCGAAGACGTCCCGACGCGCGTCGATCTGCTGACGGAGGTGGCGCTCGTCTGCGAAGAGATCATCGAGGACGACGCGAAGGCCATCGGCTACTACGAGCGCATCCTCGCGATCGCGCCGACGCATGAGACCAGCATGCGTGCGCTCGATCGCCTCTATCTACGCACCGGCAAGTATCGCCAGTGGGCTGACTTGCTCGAGCGTCGCCTCGCCGACATGACGGGTGACGAGGCGCTCGACACCGAGCTCCGGCTCGCGCGCGTCGAGCTGGAGCAGCTGCACGAGCCGGGCAAGGCGATCGAGCACGTCGAGCACGTGCTGGGCGAGCGCCTGTTCGACTATACGGCGCGCGAGCTGTGCGAGAGCATCCTCGAGATCGGCAGCTACCGGGTGCGCGCAGCCCGAGCGCTGGAGGCCGTGTACGAGTCTCGTGACGAGGTGCGCGAGCTGGTGCAGGTGCTCGAGATCCGCTGGGGTGCCCCGAGCGACGAAGGCGACAGCCCCGAGGTTCGCAAGGAGCTCCTGCGCCGCATCGCGCAGCTGAAAGACGAACGGCTCCACGACGACGTGGGCGCGCTGGAGGCCTTCTCACGCTACGTCCCGGAAGACCCGCTCGACGCGCCCGCGCGCGAGCGCTTCGTGGAGATCGGCCTGCGCCGCGGCGAGTTCGCGCGGGTGGCCGAGGTGCTGGAGCGTGCCGCCGAGGGCGCCATCGGAGCGCCGCTGCGCGGCGAGATCCTGATGCAAGCGGCGGGCATCCATCACGATCACCTGGCCGATCTGGAGCGCGCCGAGGCCATCTACCGGCGCGTGCTCGAGCTGGAGCCGAGCGACGCGGCCTTGACGCTGCCCGCCGCGCGCGCCCTCGAGCGGCTGTACGAGGCGAACGAGCACTACGGCAGGCTCTCGGAGATGATCCGGGTCGAGATCCGACTGGAGACGGCGGCTGACGTGCGAGCGGCGCTGCTTGGCCGCCTCGGGGAGCTCGCCGAGAAGCGGCTGAAAGATCCATCGGCCGCCATCGACGCCTTCCGGCGCCGTCTGGAGGACGCCCCGGAAGACCCGCTCGCGCTGGAGTCGCTGGATCGCCTGTACGAGGCCACCGAGAGCTGGCGCGACCTCGTCGGCGTGCTCGAGCAGCGCCGCGAAGGCACGACGTCGGGCCCCGAGCGCCAGACGTTGATGCGGCGGCAAGCCCTCGTGCTGTCGAACAGGCTGGGCGACGCGGCGGGCGCGACCGAGGTCTGGCGTGGCTATCGCGCGGAGTTCGGCGACTCCGAAGAGGCGCTCACTGCGCTCGAGGGACTGTATCGCGACGCGCAGCGCTGGGACGACCTGGCCGACACCTACGAAGCCCACCTGGAGACAGCCACCGATCCCGCAGACAAGCTGCGCATGCTGACGGCGCTCGGCGACCTTCGCGGCGACGAGCTCGGGCTGCCGCAGGCGGCGCTCGACGCTTACCGCGAGGCGCTCGACATCGACTTCTCGTATCGTCCGGCGCGGCTCGCGCTGGAGCGGCTGCTCGAGTCGAAGGACGGCCTCACGCAGCGAGAGGCAGCCGAGGTGCTGGAGCCGGTGTTCCAGGCTGAGGGCGACCACCAGCGCCTGCTCAAGGTGATCGAGATCCAGGCGGCGAGCGCCGAAGACCCGATCAAGAAGATCGGCTTTCTCCAGAAGGCGGCTGACATCGCCGAAAACGTGCTCGACAGCCCCGAGCGCACCCTGACCTACGTCACGCGCGCGCTGCGCGAGGGGGCAGGGCACGTCGACTTGACGGGCTGGCTCGAGCGGCTCGAGCGCGTCGCGCAGGCGACGGCGCGCCGTGCCGATCAGGTGGCGCTGCTGCGAGAGATCGTCGTCAACGTCTTCGACGGTCAGGTGCAGTTCGACGTCACTTTGCGCGTGGCAGAGCTCGCACGCGATCACCTGAAGGACTTCGCGCTCTCGCGCGAGTACTTCGAGAAGGCGCTCGAGCTGAGGCCCGACGCCCGCGGGCCTATGCAGGCGCTGGAGGCGATCTACGAAGAGTCGGGCGATGTGCCGAGCCTGCTCCACATCTTGGAGCGGCGCGCCGACGCAACGCCAGAGGAGGTGGAGCGCAAGCAGCTCATGCTGCGCCGGGCGGAGCTCCTGCGCGACCGCCTGAAGGATCGCGATCAGGCGACCGAGGCGTTCGAGCGCATCCTCGAGCTCGGGCCGGATGCGCGCGCTGCCGAGGCGCTCGAGGGGCTGTACGCTTCGTCGGCCCGCTTCGAGGACTTGATCGATCTGTACCAGCGTCAGCTCGACTCCGGCTCGTCGGGCGCGCTGGCGCTGCGGGTGAAGGTGGCGCGCGTGGCGGCTCGCGAGCTCGGCGACATGCCGCGCGCGTTCGAGGCGCTGGAGGCGGCCCTCGCTGCGGATCGGCACAACGCGGCCGCCATCGCGGAGCTGGAGTATCTGATGGATCGCGCGGAGCGCGCCGAGCACCGCGCGCAGGCCGCGTCGATGCTCGAGCCGATCTACCTCGCGTCCGCGAACTTCGATCGCGTGATGGCGACGCTCTCCACTCGGCTCGACTACAGCCAGGATCCCGACGAGCGGCGCGAGCTGCTCGGCCGCCTCGCCAAGCTGCACGAAGAGCAGAAGGAAGATTACGGGGCGGCGCTGACCACGGTCGCGCGCTTGCTCGAGGAGGATGTCACCGATCAGGATACGGTGCGAGAGCTCGAGCGCCTCGCGCGCGTCGCCGACAGCGGCGCGGAGCTCGCCCGCATCTACGCCACGGCGCTCGAGCGCGTGAACATCGACGAGCCGGCGACGGCCAAGCTCTCGCAGCGGGCCGCTCAGCTCTTCGCGGAGCATGGCGATATCGAGAAGAGCCTCGTCTACTACCGGCGCGCGCTCGACTTCGACGCGGACGATCGGCAGGTGTTCGAAGAGCTCGACGCTCTGCTCGCGCGCGCCGGCAAGCACGGCGATCGGGTGGAGCTGTACTCGAGCGCCCTCGAGAACCGCTTCGAGGACGCCGAGCGCATCGCGCTGCTGCACCAGATGGCGGAGTTGCACCGCGGCCCGCTGTCTCGCCCCGAGGAGGCCATCTCGGCCTACCGCTCGGCGCTCGAGATCGACCCCTCCGACGTGGTCTCGCTCGACGCGTTGAGTGAGATTTACCGAGAGCTCGGCCGCTGGAGCGACCTGGCCGAGTTGTACTCGAACCGCGCGGAGGCGACCCCCGAGCCGTCGGAGGCGGCCGTCTATCGGCTGTCGCTGGCGAGGTTGCGGGCGGGCGAGCTCGCGGACTCGGAAGGAGCGATCGATCAGCTGGAGGAGATCGTGCGCTCGCTGCCGTCGCACGGCGCCGCGCTCGACGAGCTCGAGAAGCTGCGCAAGCAGGGCGTGGCGCGCGAGCGCATCGTCGGCATCTTGCTGCCGCTCTACGAGGCGGCAGATGATTGGCGACGCCTGATCAAGATCAACGAAGACCGCTTCGCCATGGCGGAGGACGTCGCCGACAAGGTGGCCGTGCTGCGCGAGACGGCAGAGCTGTGGGAGCGGCGCGGCGAAGACCTCGACCGGGCGCGGCGCGGCCTCGCCGTCGCGTTCGAGCTGGCTCCCGACGACGCTGACGTGCGCCAGGACTACGAGCGCCTGGTCGCGGCGACGAGCGCCTGGGACGAGCTCTGCGGTGTCTACCAGGAGCGGCTGAAATCACCCGAGCTGGAGAGCCGGCGCGAGCTCTTGACCACGCTCGCGCGCGTGCACGACGAGAAGCGGAACGATCCTCGGCGCGCGCTCGCGGCTTACGAGCGGCTCGTGCAGGAGGACGACACGAACCTCGAGGCGCTCGACAAGCTCGAGCAGCTCGCGACCATGCTGAGCGACTGGGACGTGCTGGTACGCGGCCTGCGCATCAAGACCGAGCTTGTCGACGATCCCGAAGAGCGCGCCAGCCTCTGGCGTCGTGTGGGCGAGACCCGGCGCGACATGCTCGATCAGGCGGAGCTCGCCATCGAGGCCTACGAGCGCGCCGCAGAGATCGAGCCGCACAACACGTTCACGCTCGACAACCTGATCGGGCTCTACCAGGAGCGGCAGGACGTACCGCGACTGATCGAGCTGTATCAGCGTCGTGTCGAGCTGGCAGAGGACGACGAGGTCGATCTCAAGTTCGAGCTGCTCTGCGCGGCCGGCAGCCTCTACGAGGCGCACCAGAACGACACCGTCAACGCGATCGACATGTTCAATCAGGCGCTCGGCGTGAAGCCGAGTGACAAGGCGGTGCTCGGCCGGGTCAATCGCCTGTACGCGAACGCGGAGATGTGGCCAGAGCTGCTCGAGAACCTCCGCTTCTGCGTCAGCATCGCCGATGCAGACCGGGAGCGGGCGGAGCTGCGGACGCGCATCGCCGAGGTGCTCGGCGAGCGACTGGGTGAGTACGACGAGGCCCTCCAGAACTATCGCCAGGTGCTCGACGCGAGCCCAGGCGACGACGGCGTGCTCGGCGCCGTGCGCAAGATCGGTGAGGAGCATGCCGAGTTCCGGGAGCTCGCCGCGTCGATCCTGATACCTGCGCTCAACGCCGAGAATCGTGACGATGAGCTGGTGCGCGCCTACGAGATGCGCCTCAGCGCTCAGACGGATCCCGAAGACCGGGCGGAGACGCTGCGGGAAATGGCGTCGGTGCTGGAGAAGCGCCTGCGTCGCCCCGCCGACGCCCAGGCGGCCCTGCTGCGCTCGCTCACGGAGCGGCCCGACTCGGCCGAGTTGCACGCAGACATCGAGCGGCTCGCGCGTGTGAGCAACGGCTTCCGGGACTACGCAAACGCCTTGACGGAGCGCGCGCAGGCCACGTTCGACGCGGATCTCGCTCGTTTCCTGTACGCCACCCTGGGCCGCGTCAACGAGCAGGAGCTCGGCGACGCGAAGGCCGCGATCACGGCCTACGAGGAGGCCGTGCGCCAGGCCGGCGATCAGCCGGAGCTGCTGCTCGCCCTCGATCGCCTGTACGAGAAGACGCAGAACTACGACTCGCTGATCGAGATCCTCGAGCGCCGTGCCTCGGTGGCGGGAACCGAGCACGAGCAGGCGGAGATCTGCTACCGCATGGCCACGATCCAGCGCGAGCAGTGGAGCGACAGCTCGCGCAGCCTGCTCTCGCTGCGGCGCGCGCTCGAATACTCGCCGAGCCACGAGGGGGCGATCCGCGCGCTCGAGTCGCTGCTCGAGGACAGCGACTTCTTCGAGGAGGTGAGCGAGATCCTCGAATCGGTCTATCGCACGCTCAACGACACCACGAAGCTCGCGGCGCTGTTCGAGCGGCGCATCGGGCTGGCGAGCTCGAGCGAGGAACGTCTCGAGGCGCGCCGCACCCTGGCCCGAGTGCTGGAGGAAGAGGTGGGCGACGTCGCCGCCGCCCAGCGCATCCTGCAGCAAGGCGTGGTGGAGGAGCCGAGCAGCCTCGCTAGCATCGAAGAGCTGGCTCGCCTGGCTGGCGTCACGGGCGAATGGCGCGGCGCCGCAGAGGCGCTGGAGGAGGCGTTGCAGAAGGTTGCCAGCACCGAACCCGCCACCGGTCGCGAGATCGCGCTCACCTTGGCGGAGTGGCGTCGCGAGCGCCTCGGTGACGACGCCGGCGCCGAGCGCGCGCTCGGCGTGGCGCTCGAGTGCGCGCCCGAGAATGACGACATCCTGGTGCGCCTCGAGGAGCTGCAGAGCGCGCCCGGTCGAGAGAAGGCTCTGATCGACACCCTGCGTCGGCGCGGAAAGCTGGCTGAAGGCGAGCAGCGCGAGGAGCTCTTCCGCAAGGCCAAGCGCCTCGCAGACACGCTGCGCGAGCCGCGCTGGGCCGAGGAGATCCTGCGCGATCTGCTGCGCGTCGATCCCCACAACGACTGGGCGCTCGAGGCGCTCGGCGACCTGATGGAAGAGTCGGGCCGCTACGCGGACGCGCTCGCCCTGCTGGAGCAGCGCATCGAGCTCGGCAGCGCGCCAGAGCCGCGCGAGTTGCGGCACCGGGCCGCGCAGCTCGCGAGCGAGCGCCTGCGCGATCCGCAGAAATCGAGCCAGATTTACCTCGCGCTGCTCGAGGAGGATCCCACGGATACGCGGGCGTCGGATGCCTTGCGCGTCTCACTCGTCGAGACGGAGCGCTGGAAGGATCTCGCGCACTTGCTCAAGACGCTCATCGACGTCGCGCAGACGGCCGGAGAGCGGCTCGCGCTGCGGCTCGAGCTGGCGACCCTCAGCATGGAGCGCTTCGATGACAGCGAAGCGGCCATCGACCAGCTGCGTCTGGTGCTCGATGAAGAGCCCGGGCACGCCGACGCGGTGCTGGCGCTGAGCCGCCTCTACGAGAAGAACGGCCGTGACGAGGATCTGGCGGAGCTGCTCAGCCAGCAGATCGACGCGGCGCAGGGTCGCGGAGACGCCTCGGCTGCCGTCAAGCTGCTCGGGCGGCTCGGTGAGGTCTACGAGAACCGGCTGAAGGAGCCCGAGCGCGCGATCGACACCTACCGGCGCGTGCTCGACATCGAGGTGCATCGTCCGTCGATGGAGGCGCTCGTGCGCTTGTATCGACAGGCTGAGCGCTGGGAAGACGCCGCCGATGTGCTCGAGCGATTGCTCGAGACGAGCGATCCGGTCGAGCTCGCACGTCGCGCGCAGGAACTGGCGGAGCTGTACGAGCGGCTCGACGACGGCGAGAAGGCATGCCAGGCGCTCGAGCGTGTGCTCGAGTCTGGTCAAGCGGGCCCGAACATCGTGCAGCGCCTGCAGCGTCTGTACGAGAAGCTCGGCAACTGGAGCCGGCTTGCCGAGCTGATCGTGAAGGAGGCCGACGCGGCCTCCGGCGCGGAGGAGAAAGCCAAGCTGCTCAGCCGAGCCGCGACGCTCTACGCCGAGCGCCTGGAAGACAGCCGTACCGCGGCCTCCCTGCTGCAGCGAGCCACCGAGCTCCGTCCCGACGATCGAGTCCTCTTGCTGCAGCTCTGCGACGTGCTGAACGCATCGGGCCGCAGCCGAGAGGCGGCCGAAGCGCTGCAGCGAATCGTCGACTCGTACGGCGGGCGCCGCAGCAAAGAGCTGGGCGAGATTCACCGCAGGCTGGCCGCCGCGTATCGTGCGCAGGGGAACAACGCCGACGCATTCAAGGAGCTGGACCAGGCGTTTCGCATCGAGCCGGGCAACGTCAGCATCCTCAAGGAACTCGGTGAGCTCGCCTTCGAGCTCGACGATCTGAAGAAGGCCCAGCAGATGTACCGCGCGCTGCTGCTGCAGCGCCTGGAGGGGCAGACGCCGATCACCAAGGCCGAGGTCTTCTATGCGCTCGGTCGCGTGCACGACCGCATGGGCGAGAGGCCGAAGGCGCGGCAGATGCTGGAGCGCGCCTTGCAGACGGACTCGAACCTGGAGGCCGCCAAACGCATGCTGGCGACCCTCGCAGACTGAGCGCTGGCTCAGCGGCTTTCATCGAACTCGGCCACAGGCAAGGAGGCGTCTTGGGGATCGCGGTGATGATCGACGGGGAGCTGCGCCCGCCCGGGGCGCAGCTGGTGAGCGTCTTCGACCGGGGTTTCCTCTACGGAGACTCCGTGTTCGAGACGTTGCGCACGTATGCGGGGGTGCCGTTTGGGCTCACCGAGCACATGGATCGCCTGGCGCGCAGCGCAGCGCTCGTCTTCATCGACCTGCCGGTTCCGCGCGCGACGCTGGAGGCCGAGGTGCGAGCGGCGGTCGCGGCGGGGCAGAACGAGGAGAGCTACGTGCGCGTGATGGTCACGCGCGGGCAGGGGGCACTGGGGCTCGACCCCGGGCTCGCCGAGCGGCCGACGCGCGTGATCATCGTTCAACCGCTGGTCACCCCCTCCGAGCGCTCTTACAGCGAGGGAGTCGCGGCGATCACCTATCGCACGCAGCGCCAGGTGGACGCGACGAGCGCCGTTGGCGCGAAGATTGGCAACTACCTGGTCAGCGTGCTCGCGATGCGCGAGGCGAGCCGGGTGGGCGCGGTCGAGGCCCTGATCGTAGACAGCCGCGGCTGGGTGCTGGAAGGCGGGACGTCGAATGTTTTCCTGGTCGAGAACGGACGCCTGATTACCCCTGACATCAGCGCCGGGATTCTCGCGGGCATCACGCGCGCCCACCTCCTGGAGGTGGCCCAGGCCGTCGGCGTGCACGTGGAGCTGCGCACGCCCAGCGTGGACGACGCCTACGCCGCGGACGAGCTGTTCATCAGCTCGAGCATCCGCGAGCTGATGCCGGTGGTTCGGCTCGACGATCGCACCATCGGCAGCGGTAAACCGGGCCCCGTCTTCTCTCGGCTGCGTGCAGCTTTTCGGGCGCACGTGCGCCCCTCTGCATGAAACCCGGCCGCCCCGAAAGAGGCGACCGGAAGCACAGGCGCGCGCGCTCGCCCGCGACCTCTCAGGTCGACTCGGCCGGAGTAGGCTGAGCCGCGGCTTCAGGCGCATCCACGGCGACGGTGTCGACCGCGCCTTCGGCAGCGGGTGCGTCGGCAGCGGGTGCGTCGGAGCTCGGCGCGCTGGCGCTGTCGGTCGCGCTCGTCGCCGGCGGGCGAGGAATCGGAATACGGAGCTGGCCGCCCTGCTGCGCGGCGAGCAGCGCGAGCGCCTTGTCGAAATAGCCTGCCAGGAACTTCACGTCGCTGGGAGGGTTGGTGATGAGCCCGGCGCCCTGAATGACGTGGATGACCGCGGCGATCTGCAGGCCGGCGTGCTCGCCCTGACGAGCGATCACGCTGAGCGCGCTGTCTTTCATGCGCTGCGCCAGCACCGCGCGCCGCTCGGGCGTGAAGTATCGATCGGTCGCGGCGGCGACCTGTTCGCGCATGACGGGCTCGAGATTCTCCTTCGAGATGCGCGGATCGGGGGGCAGGCGACGCCCGATCTGAAGCAGCAACTCCTGCAGGTTGCGCT
>Ga0247763_1000406_pt1 | contig 25505 bp, 21 predicted proteins | sample UWRJL141409B4_FD_179926 | JGI IMG/M metagenome (GOLD analysis project Ga0247763, IMG submission 179926) | Plant litter microbial communities from Arlington Agricultural Research Station in Wisconsin, United States - UWRJ-L141-409B-4 | ecosystem: Environmental > Terrestrial > Plant litter >...
ACCGGAAGCTATGAGTTCGACGCTGGCGGAACCTTCCGGAGAGACGCTCGTGTCACCGTCCAGGCCAGGCTCGTCGTCGCCGAGGAGTGCGTGAGTGAAGCAGGCCTACGGCGTCCGCTGACGGCCGAAGACTGCCAGCTCGTTCAGAACACCATCGCCGGGGACGAGGGCGTGACCGCCGCGCTTTGCTCGCCGAGCGACCGAGCCTGCGTGTGTGACACCGAATCCACCGCTCCCCAAACGATGGTCACCGGCGTGTACTCCGTCGACGGTTCCACGCTGACGGAGAACGGGCGCGATGTCAGCTCATACTGCGTCGAGGGCAATCGGCTGGCGATACGAACGGAAGGGCCCGAGAACAGTACCGTCCTCCGGATGCAGCGCGTGAACTGAGTGACCGTGAGCTGGGTGACCGTGAAACTGAGCGACCGTGAAACTGAGCGACGAGGTGAGCTCGCGCCCCGGGGGGATCTACGAGTTCCCCCGCACCCGCTGCCTGAGCCCGGACCAGCGCGGCATGAACCCGGCCGGGGGAGGTGGAGGGACGCTCTGGGCCGCGTTCTCTTTCGGCTTTTCCTCCGCAGGCAAGAGCGCGGCGCCCTCTGCCAGCGCCTCGGCGAGAGCGCCGTCCACGCGGGGCTCTTCCTTCTCGGGTGCGTAGAGCCGGGCAACGTCGGCGCGGTACTGATCCATGGTGTAGCGCCGCTTCATGCGCCCCCCCGCCTACTGGCGTGGAGAGCGAGCGCACTGGCCTGGTTCGAAGTGAACTGATGCATCGAGGCGCCCCCTTCGCGCGCCGCGCTCCGGCTGCAGCGTCGCGCCGGCTCGCTGTGGATCGAACGTCATCCGGTGGAGCGGATGAAGCCGAACCCGACGTCGCGACCTCGAAGTCGGTGGGCGATCGTGGGCGCGCGGCCTCGATGGGGGCACGATGTGCGAGGGTGGGGGCGGCGGCCCCGGAGGAGGGCGCCGTGCCCGACGCTCACCACACCGAGCAGGCCTTCTCGGGCTCTGGCGGTGAGCACGAGAAGGCTTCGGCGAACTCGGGCAGGTTCGCGAGCGGCCCCTGGACGCGGAAGCGAGGTGGAGAGTGGGGGTCGGTCTTCAGCCGCATCCGCTCGGCCTCGGGCCGCGTCTTGGCGCACCAGGCTTGCCCCATCGCCAGGAAGAACTGCTGGTCTTCGCTGAAGCCGCCGGCCGTCACGCGCTCGGCATCTTTCCGTATCGCGCGATAGGCTCGAAAGGCGGTCTTGATGCCGCCGAGGTCGGCGATGTTTTCGCCCAGCGTGAGGTCACCGTTGATGTTGGCCCCGGGTTGCACCTCGTAGCCCGAGTACTGCCGCGAGACGCAGCTCGTGCGCTCCTTGAAGCGATCGCCGACCACGGGCTCCCACCAGTTTTGCAGGTTGCCCTTGGCATCGTACTGCGAGCCCTCGTCGTCGAACCCGTGCGTGAGCTCGTGGCCCACGACCATGCCGATCGCGCCCAGGTTGACCGGCACCGAGAACTTCACGTCGTACATCGGCGGCTGCAGGATGCCGGCGGGGAAGACCATGTGGTTGCGCTGCGGATCGTAGTAGGCGTTGATCGTGGGCGGCGTCATCTGCCACTCGTCGCGCTCGACGGTGGTGCCCACCTTGCGCAGCTCGCGTGCGAGGTCGAACGCGCTCGCGCGCAGCGCGTTCTCCGCGTAGCTCTTCGGTGTGATCTCGAAGTCGTAGGTCTTCCACTTCGCGGGGTAGCCGATCAGGTAGGCCATCGCCGAGAGCTTGTCGTGAGCCCGCCGCCGCGTGGCATCATCCATCCAGCTCAGCTGGTCGAGCTCGGCACCGAACGCGCCGCTGACGGCCTGCACCATCTCCACGGCCGCCGCCTTGCTCTCACCGGCGAAGTTCGTCTCCACGTAGGCCTGCGCGAGCGAGTCACCGAGCGCGTCGTTCGTGGCCGCCACGCAGCGCCTCCAGCGCGCCCGCTGCTGCGCTTGCCCCGTCAGGAGCTGTTCGAGCGCGAACGCCTCGTCGACGAACGGCTTCGAGAGCGTTCGCGCGCTGTCGCGCACCACGTGCCACTCGAGGTACGCCTGCCAGGCGCTGGGCTCGATCGTCTTCAACGCGACCTGAACGCCTTCGAAGAACTTCGGCGCGGTGACGTTCACCTCGCCGCCCGCGGCAGCGCCGAGCTTGCTCTGGTAAGCGCTCCAGTCGATCGCCGGAGTGAGCTGGCCGAACTTGCGCAGATCCATTCGGTTGAGCATGCCCTTCGGGTCGCGCCGCTCCACCCGCGACTTTGACACCTTCGCGAGCGCCGTCTCGATGCGCAGCACAGACGCGGCGCCCTGCTTGGCTCGCGCGGGCGCGACGCCAGCGAGCGCGAGCATGCGCTCGACATGGCCCTGGTAAAACGCCCGGATCTTTTGCGACTCGGCGTCGTCCTTCAAATAGTAGTCGCGATCGGGCAATCCGAGGCCGGCCTGGTCGAAGCGCGCGAGCCAGCGGGTCGCGTCAGCCGGGTCCTGCACCGGCCCGATGTCGAAGATGGGCCAGATCCCTTTCGCGTGCAGCTCCGTCACCACGCGCACCAGGCTCGGCACGTCCTTCACCGAGCCCGCCAGCGCCAGCAACGGGGCGATCGGCTGCACGCCGAGCGCGTCGGCGCCGCTCTCATCCATACAGGCAGCGTAATACGTGCCGATCGCGCGCGCGTTCGGCGTTGACGCCGGCGCACCCTCCGGAGTGGCACTGCCCGCCGCCTCGAGCAGGCGCTTCAGCTCCAGCTCGTTGCGCTTGTTCATCTCCTGGAACGAGCGCGTCCAGCGCGACTCGTCTGCTGGGATCTCCGTCTTTTGCAGCCAGCCGCCGCACGCGAACTGGTAGAAATCGGTGCAGGGGTTCGCGCTCCGATCCATCGCGAGCGAGTCGAGTCCGACGCTCTCCAGCGTCGCCTCGCTCGATGTAGTGCCTGGCGCGGGCGTCGGGGCGCCGGTCTCGCCAGCGGGAGAGCCAGCGGGCGTGGGTGTGGCAGCGCTGCACCCGAGCAGGGCCCCGAAGCAGCAGATGAAGTGGGAACGTCGCATGAGGCGGTCGAACGTAGCAGACTCGCCGGCGCGGGTCGCTACCCCGGTTGCAGCCACGCCGGCGTGCCTGCGCGGCCAGCTATTTCGCAGCCCAGCTATTTCGCAGCCCAGCTATCCCGCAGCCAGTGCGCTTCCAGCTGCGGTCGCCTGTCCGCTCCGAACACCTGTGTCCGGAATTGCGCCAAGCGCCGGGCTTCCTCGGGCGGATTCTCGGTCGTCGGCGCAGCCTTCGCGCCGCGCAGGCGCGGATCCGGTGTCGCCGCGTGCAGCGCGTGCGCTGGCACGTCCGGTGCAATCGAGGCGGCACCTTGCCAAACGCGGAGCTCACCATGACCCATCGACCTTCCCATTCCCGCATCGGGCGCCGCGACCGGCGCGCCATGTGGCCAGCGCTACTCGCCAGCACGCTCACGCTCGTCACTTCGTTCACGAGCAGCGGCTGCGACTCCGACGGCTGCGGCCCCGGCGGCTGCGGCCCCGACGCCTCCGATGAACCATCGCGCTTTGTCGTCGGCACGGCCGCCTACGAGTGGGTAGACGAGGCCCGCCCGGAGCCGTTCACCGAAGCCGCGGACGATCATCGCATCGTGCCCGTGCGAGCCTGGTACCCCGCAGACGCCACCGGCGCCGAGCGCGCTCCGTATTTCCTCGGAGCGCTGCAGGCGGAGCTCACGGCCGCCTCCATCGGGCTGCCCCCCGACACGTTCGCGAGCCTGCAGGTCTCCGCCAGCATCGACGCGCCACTGGCAGCCTCGTTGCCAGACGACAGCTCGCCGTTCCCGGTGTTGATCTTTTCGCCCGGCATGAGCACGCCGCCCGAGTTCTACTCCTATCAGCTCGCGGATCTCGCGAGCCGCGGCTACGTGGTGTTCGCGCTCGGCCACCCCTACGCCACCGGCAACATCGTCTTCTCCGACGGTAGCGTCGCACCCGAGCTACCCGAAATGCCAGCGGACGACGCCCGCGATCGATCCATCGCGACCTGGAGCCTCGACCAGCGCTTCGTGCTCTCGCGCGTGCAAGAGCTGGCGTTGCCCGGCTCGGGCGATCGCATGGCGGGCCGCATCGATCTCGCCCAGGTCGGCGTGTTCGGGCACTCTCGGGGCGGTGCCGCCGCTGCGCAGAGCTGCCTCGAAGACGCGCGCTTCGCCGCCTGTGCCGACCTCGACGGCAGCGTCAGCACGGTCGTCCTCGAGACTCCGCCTTCGCGCCCGTTCCTCTTGATGCGCTCGGAGCTGAATGACGTCACCCTCGATCCCTTCTTCGCGCGTCTCGCGGGCCCTGCGCATCAGATCCGGATCGCGGGGGCAGGGCACAACAGCTTCTCCGACCTGCCGCGCGTGGTGCGCGACCTCCAGCTTCCGCTCGACCCCGAAGACATGCTGCTCGGCAGCCTCGCCGCCGAGCGCACCTTCGAGATCAACGCCGCGTACCTCGATGCTTTCTTCTCCGCAGAGCTGCGCGCCGCGAGCGACGACTGGTTCTTCGAACCGCCGCCCTTCGAGGAGGTCGAAGTGACGCACGGCGGCTCCTTCACCACGGGCCGCTGAGCGACCCGCGCGCGCCCCGCGTGACGCGAACTCCAAGCGCGTCAACGCGCCGGCGCACCGTTGAGCTCCACCCACACTGGGCTCCGCAGGCGCACACCGCGTCGAAGCCTCTGCTGGCCCACGGTTCTGCTCGGCAACGCGTCACAGCGCCAGCCTTCGCGAGCGCCGCGGGAGCGCGACGGCTGCACGCTGCCGACACCACGATTATCCCACCCCGTGCTGGCGGCGCCTGGAGGCGGCGCGCCTCGAGCGTCGCGCCAGCGACACACTCTCGAAAAGATTGCAGACGCTGACGGCGCGCGCCGACGAAGGCTAAGTGCAGGCAGCCGCTGCATCAATGAGTGGAAGTGCCTACGAGGGGCACCTGGTCTTCGTGCCTGGCTTCGTTGCACCCGGTTCTGTTTCACCTGTTCCACCTGGTGCCGCGCCTCCGCCGCGCCGAGTCCGTTGCACCCAGGATTCGCGACGCGCCGCTCGTATCGTGTCGCACCGCTGGGATCGCACTGCTGGCGTCGTACAGTTGGCGTCGTACAGTTGGGATGTGTCGCCGCCGACTCGCACCGCGATGTGCGGAGCATCTAGATCAAATCGTTGTCGCCGAGTATGCTGCGACACTAGAGGGTTCTGGGGGGTCGAGGTGGTCGACTGGCTCACGCATCGCGTGCTCGCACGAGCCACGCCGTGCTGCATTCGGCGGGTGTCTCCGCTCGAGGGAGAGCCGCAACCCTCCGGTGGCGAGGTCACACGAGCGCGCTCGTGTCGAGGAGGTGAACATGGCAACAGGAAATCACATGGCGCTCGCGCTGACCGCAGCCGCGGGGTGGCTGAGCTGGGGTTGCAGCGGATCGGATGACGAAAAACTCGCAGACGGAACGCTAGATGTGAGCCCGCACTGGTCTTACGACGGCGAGCTCGGCCCCGAACGCTGGGGCGAGCTCGATATCGACTTCGCGACCTGCTCCAGCGGAACGCAGCAGTCGCCGATCGACATTCCATCGCACATATCGCCGGGTGACTTCAGCGCGTTGACCTTCGACTACGCACCCGCGCCGGCGACGCTGGTCGACAACGGCCATACCATGCAGGTCAACCTGACCGATGGCGCGAGCGAGCTCGAGGTCGACGGTGGCCGCTACTCGCTCGTGCAGTTCCACTTTCACGCCCACAGCGAGCACTCCGTCGATGGGGTCTACATGCCGCTGGAGTTGCACCTCGTCCACCGCTCCGAGGCCGGAAACCTGGCCGTGGTAGGCGTGTTCCTCGACATCGGCGAGGTCAACGCGCCGCTGTCGCACGTCTTCGACGGCATGCAGCACGCCAGCCTCGATCCCCTGCCGCTGGTCACCGACATCGATCCAGCGGCGCTCTTGCCCGGGTCACCCCGGGGCTGGGCTTACGCGGGCTCGCTGACCACCCCACCGTGCACCGAAGGTGTCCGCTGGCACGTCATGTCCACGCCGCTCCAGGTCTCCGCGGAGCAGCTCGACGCGTTCACGTCGCGGCACGACACCAACCGCCGTCCCGTGATGGTGAACGCCGGCACCGTGAGCAGCGGTTCGCTCCGTCAGCTGCTGTAGTGTACTCGAGCACTCGTCGAGCGTCGGCCACGCCCTCGATGCTGCCGTGTGGGCGCAATACGACTTTGGGTGAAGTGCCGACGGCAGCCATCCGGTCGAGAATGATGCGGTGATCATCTGGGGCACGCGCGGCATCACCTCGACGAAGGCTTCCGGCAGATTCTACTGTCCGCAGTGCGGCGCGGGTTCACCGTACCATCGCAAGCAGGTGCGCAGGCACTTCACGCTCTACTTCATACCCATCATTCCCCTGGACGAGAGGAGCGAATACGTCGAGTGCGCGACCTGCCAGGGCACCTACCATCTCGGTGTCCTGAAGTTTGATCCCGAGTCCGAAGAGCGGGCGCTGCGAGCCGCATTCCATGAGGTCACGCTGGTGATCCTGATCAAGATGATGCACGCCGACGGCGAGCTCGCCTCCGAGGAGATCGAGCTCGCCTCCGAGGTTTACGCCAAGCTGACTCGACGCCCGCCAGATCCGGACCTGGTGAGGCGGCGCGCGAATGCGCTTCAGGCCGACACGCAGAGCGTTCGCCAGTACCTGGCCGCCGTGCGAGGGCGCCTCAACGACCACGGAAAAGAGCAGGTGCTACGCGCCGCGGTCGCCGTCGCTGCCGCCGATGGCTCCGTGGCAGCGACGGAGAGCCGGCTGCTGCTCGAGATCGGAGAAGCGCTGGAGATGACGCGAGCTCACGTCCGCGGCGTCTTGCAAGAACATGTGAGCGGTTAGCTAGAGCGGCCCAGCTCAACGATCGCCGCGTCGAGCCGGCCGTTCGTGAACCAGCCACCGAAGCGATCGATGCGACGGCCTCCGAAGGGGTCGACGAAGCGCCCCCCGGCCTCCTCGACCAGCAGCACGATGGGCGCGAGGTCCCAGGCGTAGCCGGTGTCGTCGAACAGGGCGTCGATGCGGCCCGAGGCGAGATCCAGCGAACCGTCGAGCGCGGGCGCCACCCACTGGCCGCGCTCCCGCAGGCGCTCGTTCAGCGCCGTGTGCTTGCGAGACCACGACATCACGCGGGCGTGCGCCGCCGTCTCGGTGGACGAGACGCGCAGTCTTTCGATCGGCGTGCTCGAGCCGAGCTCGCCGCGGAAGGCACCGCCGCCGCGCGTCGCCCAGTACCATTGCCCAGCCGTCGGGCGCGTGATGAGCCCCAGCACCAGCTCGCCGTCCTGTTCCAGCGCGACGTGCGTGCCCCATGACTCGCGCCCCGACGCGAAGTACGACGTGCCGTCGATCGGGTCGAGGATCCAGCGCCGCGTCGAGGCGCCGCGCGCGCCGCTCTCTTCGCTCAGCACCGCGTCGCTGGCTCGCTCCAGGGCCAAGCGCTCCAGCAGGCGCCGTTCGACCTCCACATCGCCCTCGGTGACGACGCTCCCATCGGGCTTCTGCTGCGTGACCACGCCGCGCCGGAACAGCGGCAGCGCCACCTCGCTCGCGAGCCGGCCCAACTCGAAGGCCAGCTCGAGATCGCTCGCATATCCCGTGTCGCTCGAAAGTGCCATGCGGGCGCACGTAGCGCTCTCGGGTCGCCGCGGCCAGCGTTTTGTCCGTCGGCGCCGGCCTGTCCGAGGGCCACCGCTTCAGACGGTCGTTGGCCCGCCGCCTCGAGCACTCGCTCGGAAGGCGCGCCGCTAGCTCTTGCGATAAGCGCCCGGCGTCACCCCGGTGCGCGCCTTGAACGTGGTGTGGAAGTGCGCCTGGCTCGCGAAGCCGCACAGCATCGCGACCTCCGCGATCGAGTGGTTTCGGTCGCGCAGCAGGGATTTGGCGCGCTCGACGCGGCGCTGCAGGATGTATTGATAGGGTGAGAGCCCGAAGCCTAGCTTGAAGAGGCGCGCGAAGTGGTCGGGGCTGTAGCCCGCGAGCTCGGCGAGGGTGGCGATGCCGATGTCGCTGCCGAGGTGCTCTTCGATGAACGCCACCAGCCGACGTGACGGCAGCGATGACTGGGCGCTCTCGAGCTCGCGGCGACTGCTCGAAATGAAACTGCTCGGGATGAAACTGCTCGGGCTGCCGTAGCGAGCGTAGAGGTAGCTCGCCAGCGTGAGCGAGAGCCCTTCGATGTAGAGCGACCCCCACGGCTGGCCAGTTGCTGCCTGGGTCTGCAGGCGCTGCACGAGATCGACCAGGTGCGAGTCGGTGAGCGCCAGGCGCGGAGCTTCCGGCTCGAACGTGGCCGCGCCGCCCAGCAGGCGTTCGATCGCTGGCGCGTCGAAATTGACGGAGACGCACGTGGACGCTTGCCCTCGCCACTCGACCTCTTCCAGCACGAGGCCGCGCGGCAAGAGGTCGATCATCCCGCCGTGGCGGACGAACCGGTGGCTCTCGGTGCCGCCGCTGCGGCGCGCGTGGAGCGTCACGTCGGTCGTGCCGCCGCTCCAGACGAGCAGGGCGTCATCCGCGGCGACCAGACCCTCCAGCTGGCCCTGCGGCGAGAACTGCCCCACGCGCAGCGGCCAGCCCCGCCAGGGTTCGGCGGTCAGTGGGGTTCCGTACTTGGAAGCGACGGCGGTAGAAGCCATGCGGTGATCGGGGAACGGTGCAGTGCGGGACCGACGCGCCTCTCGCGCAGCCGGGCGGGAGGCGGAGGATCGACGAGCCCGCGGGTAGACGCCGAGGCCGAGCGGTTCGCCTCGACATTCACAGCTTCGGGCACGCGGGGGACGCCTCGACCTTATACGCCTTCTGGGAAGGCCGCGAAAATGAAAAGCCTCGCGGCATTCCGGAAGATTCTGGAGGCCAAGGGCGGCATGCGTAGCGAATCGACCGGCTGCGAGCCGTCAGCGCCCGCGCGGAGCTCGCCTCGCGCTAGCGTCCCGCTCGCACGATTCCTGCAGAGGTCTGTACATGTATCTTCATAAATTATCATTTTCTCGACGGATTCATGCTTCCTGCGCCGGCGCCTTTCGCTGGGGCGCGTGCTCGGGCGGCCTCGTCGTGGCGAGCTTGCTGGTGCTGGGGTGCGGCGACGATGGAGATGATCCCGAGGAGGCCACCGGGTCTGTGCGCGGGGCCTCTGCCTTCGCGAGCTGGGCGGCGTCACCGCAGGATTACAACGAGCTCTTGCCTTTTCCCGGCGCGCCCCCGCCCGAGCCGCTGGCGCTCGACGATCAGTCCCTGCGCCAGATCGTGAAGCTCAGCGCCGGTGGCGACCGGCTGCGCGTGCGGTTGTCGAACCTGTTCGGCTCCGAACCGATCGCCTTTGACGCGGTCGGTCTCGCCCGCAGCACCGGCGGCTCGTCGATCGATCCCGCGTCGCATGTCGCGCTGACGTTCGGGGGCTCGCCCTCCGTCACCGTGGCCGCCGGTGAGGAGCGCTGGAGCGACTACGTCGCGTTCGCCGTGGACGCCGAAGCGATCCTCGCCGTGACCGCGTACGCTTCGGGGGTCGCCCCGATCGACACCGTGCACTCGCTCGGCCAGCAGACGGCATACGTGGCGCCGGGTGACGCCGTCAGCGCGGGAACATTCCCGGCCATCGCGGAAGATCCGCCGCGCACGTTCTATTCGTGGCTCTCCGGTATCGACGCCGAGAGCGCGACGGCAAAGCGGGTCATCGTCGCGTTCGGTGACTCCATCACCGATGGCTTCAACTCCACCGTCGACGAGAACCGGCGCTACCCGAACTACCTCTCGGCGCGGCTGACGGCCGGGGGCGCGCCGATCAGCGTGGTGAACTCGGGCATCTCCGGCAACCGCGTGCTCAACGACGTGATCGGTCCCTCCGGCGTTTCGCGCTTCGAGCGCGACGCGCTCGAGCAGACGGCGGTGAGCGACGTGGTCATCCTGCTCGGCATCAACGACACCGGATTCTCGGGCTTCGTCCCGGAGCAGGCCGTGAGCGCCGAGCAGATCATCGACGGCCTGTCGTCGATGGTCGCCGCGGCCAACGACGCCGACGTGAACGTCTTCCTCGCCACGCTGCTCCCCTACGAAGGGACGATGGCGCCCTACTTCAGCGAGGAAGGCGAGGCCAAGCGCCAGGCCATCAACGCCTGGGTTCGCGCCAACACCGACGTCGCGGGCGTGATCGACTTCGACGAGCTGATGGGCGACCCCGAACGTCCCCTGGCGATGCTGCCGGCGTACGACAGCGGCGATCACCTGCACCCCAACGACCAGGGGTACGAGACGATGGGCGACGCAGCGGCTGACGCCCTCGAGGAGTGAGCGCACCCGAACGGGCCGAGTGAGCGCCGCCCTGCGACCGCGCAGGGCGCCGCTCATGGGAGAACCACGGCGTGCCCGAGCGGTGATCGGTGACCGCGTCGCCTCAGGTGTCGAGCTGAATTCCCGCGTACAGCGCATCGACAGAGACATCGAGCTGCAAGCACTCGAGCTCGACGTGCTCCCCCGCGCGTCGCTCGTGCTGCTCCCAGCCGGAGCTGGTGCGCGCGACGATGGTCACCTGCGGTCGCCGGTGCGACACGAAGAGCACCGCGCGAACGCTCGGACATTGCTTGTAGTGATTCAACTTCTCGCCGCGATCGTAGTCCTCGGTGGAGCTGCTCGTTATCTCGACGAGCAGCGTGGGATTGATCACCGCGTTTCGATCGAGCGCCGAGACGAGCCGCTCGCCGCAGACCACGGTGACATCCGGGAAGGTCGATAGCTCCGTGGCTCGATGCGCACCTTCAAGTCAGACGTCGAGACACGACCGCGCCCGGCGAGCCCGGCGCCGAGGAGTTGGATGATCGATGCGGCCAGGTCAGCATGAGCCGGAGTGCCCCCGGCCATCGCGTAGATCTCCCCATCGCAATACTCGAGCTTCACTCCGCTGTTCTCGAGCGCAGCGAGGTATTCCTCGTAGGTGTAGTGCAGCCGTCGCGCGGTGGTCACCCACGCAGTCTACTCCGTCTGGCCCGCTCCGCCCACACCGCGAACCGGCGGCCATTCGGAGCTGGTCGAGCACGAAACCGCTGAAACACGGCTCTTTTTCGCGCGGTCAGCCGTGGGGCAGGGCTTGTCGCTGTAGCCTCCCGGCCTCGAATCGGGTTAGGGAGGCCGCATGCCCCTCCTCACCATCGCCGAGAGCTCGCAGTTTCAGGCCACCAGCACGCATGCCGAGGTGATGGCGTTCATCGGCGAGCTCGCCGCGCTCGGGAAGCGGCAGTTGCACGTCACGTCGTTCGGGCAGACGCCCGAGGGGCGCCAGCTGCCGCTGCTCGTGCTGTCGTCGGAGGGGTTCGCGAGCCCGGCCGCCGCGCGGGCGTCGGGCAGGCCGATCGTGATGGTGCTGTGTTGCATCCACGCCGGCGAGGTCGAAGGCAAAGAGTCTGCGCTGATGCTCGCGCGCGCTCTGTTGACCGGGCCCGACGCCGCGCTGCTCGAGCAGCTGACGCTGGTGATCGTGCCCATCTTCAACGCCGACGGCAACGACGCCATGGATCCCGCGCACCGTGCCCTGCAGATCGATCGGCTCAAGGGGCAAAAGGGGCCCCACACCTCCGGCACCCGCGTCAACGCGGCGGGCATCAACCTCAACCGCGACTACATCCGGCAAGAGACGGTGGAGATGCGCCTCTTGCAGCGGCACGTGTGTCAGCGCTGGGCTCCGGATCTGTGCATCGACACGCACGCCACCAACGGCTCGGTGCATCGCTTCGCGATGACCTACGACATCCCCCACACGGTCGAGTCGGGGCGGGCCGAGCCCATCGACTACATGCGGCACGTGCTCTTGCCCGAGGTCGTGGCGGCGGTGAAGAAGAACGCGGGCTTCGACTCCGGCTGGTACGGGAACTTCGTGGAAGACGAGCGCGTGCTCGATCGCGACGGCGTGGCCGATCCCGCCTCCGCGGTCGGCGAGGGCTGGATGACCTACCCGCACCATCCGCGCTTCGGTTGCAACTACCGCGGCCTGACCAATCGGCTCGACCTGCTGCTCGAGTGTTATTCCTACCTCGGCTTCGAGGAGCGCGTGCAGACCACCTACGCCTGGCTGCTCGAGTCGCTTCGCTCGGTGGCTCGCCGCGCGACCGAGGTCGCGTCGCTGGTGCGGCGCTGTCAGACACCGCCTCCCCGTGTCGCCGTGAGCTATCGCCTCGAGGTCATGCCCGACCCGGTCGAGATCCTCACGCGTTCGCCGCGCACGCTGGAGGGCAGCCCCGTGTCGCAGACGATGCCCTTCCTCGCGCGCTTCGTGGGCGAAGCCGTCGTGGACAGGCCGCGCGGCTACATCGTGCCCGCGCGGCTCGGGGCGTTCTTCCGGGGCCACGGGCTCGAGGTGGTGGCCGCACCGGCGTCGGCGCGCGTCGAGCGTGCGCGGCTCGAGGCGCTCGGCGAGGTCTCGGGGCGCGCCATCCTGGAGGCTTCGGGCGTGGGCGCGCGCCAGGTGTCGTGGGACGACGTCGACGCAACGTTTGATGCCGAATCTCTGCTGATCAAGACGGAGCAACCGCTCGGCGCGCTCGCCGTCTACCTGTGCGAGCCCGCGAGCGACGACGGCATCATCGAAGCCGGGTTCTCGCCAACCCCCGCGCTCGGCGGCGTCTTCGAGGTGGTGCGCTGGATCGATTGAGCGCTGCGCTGGCGTGCTGCGATTTCCAACAGCGCCCGCCGGGCTGCGGCGCTTTGTCTCGCTGTGATCTTCGGTCAAGGCCCCGCAGCCGATAGGGCGCAGGAGAAACTGGCCGCGGCACTGGCTGCCGCGCTCGAAGGTGGCCCGAGCTGGCCGCGAATTCCGCGCGGAAATCGCGTTCCAGCTCGCGTTCTCGATGTTGCATCAGAAATGGAGGACGAAAATGACGGCCGAGATGCTGAGCAAATGCTGAGCCGAGATGGCTGAGCCGAGATGCTGAGCCGAGATGCTGAGCCGAAAATGATGGCCCGAGACTCATGGCCCGAGACTCATGAAAGGACGCGCTGCGTCGAGGCGTCCGGCTGCGTATGGCCGAAGTGAGAGCCCGATGTTATACCGCGGGGCAGTGCTCGAAACGCCATCACGGGTTCCTCGCCAAGGTCTGGCGTTGCTGGGCACGCTCGCCGCCGTGCTCTCGGGGGTCGCGTGCGACGGTCTGCTGGGCGACGTGCAGATCGAGACCGCCCGTCTCTCGCCAGACACCGGTGGTACCGCAGCCCCTGACGCGCCGGGCGAGGCTCCGCCGCCGCCCGCATGCGAGGCGACGACCCGCCGCTGCGTCGACGGCCGCCTCGAGCGCTGCAACGACGAGCGCACGGGGTGGGACATCGTCGATCAGTGCGCCACGCCCGAGCTGTGCGAGCTGACGCGCGAGAGCAGCAGCCCGATCTGCGAGGCTCCGCGCTGCGCAGCCGACGAGCGCCGCTGCGACGCCGCGACGCTGGCGGTGTGCAACAGCGGGCGCACGGGCTTCGTCGAGGAAGCGGTGTGCGCGGCCGCCGTGTTCTGCGATCCCGAGGCGGGCCGCTGCAGCGAGCGCGCGTGCGAGGCCGGTGAGCGGCGCTGCAACGGCGCCCAGATCGAGGCCTGCAACGCCGACGGCGACGCCTTCGTGCCGATCGATGAGCCCCCCTGCGGCAGCTCGGCGCTGTGCGTCCGCACGGGCGATGGCGAGGTCTCCTGTCGCGATCCCGTGTGCGGCGCGGGAGACTTCCGCTGCATCGGCGACGGGCTGCTACAGCGCTGCTCGACGAGCCGCGACGCCTGGCAAGACGTGAGCGCGTGCGACGCGCTCGAAGTGTGCGACGCGACGCTCGGGCTCGCCGGCTGCCGCCCCGCCGACTGCCAGGATGGCGACCGCCTCTGCACCGATGGCGCGCTGCTCGAGTGCCGCGCGAGCCGCGACGGGTTTGACGTCATCGCCAACTGCGGCGCGGCGGGCTGTGACGCCGAGGCCCTCGAGTGCCGCGATCCCTGCATCATCGGCGCGCCGCGCTGCTCCGGCGCAGACTTCGAGGAGTGCACCGATCCGCTCGAGGGCTGGCAGGTCGTGGCGACCTGCGCCGCAAACGCCGTGTGCGACGTGGCGGAGCCGTCGGGCTGCCGACCCGCCGCCTGCCAGCCCAACGCGCGCCGCTGCAACGGCGCTCGCCTCGAGCGCTGCAACGAAGCTCGCACCGGCTTCGAACTGGTCGAGGCGTGCGCGACCGAAGCCCTGTGCGTCGGGAACGGCAACAACTCACGCTGCGAGGAGCCCGCCTGTGACGCGGGCGACCGCGAATGCAGCGGCGGCGATCTCTTCATCTGCAACGCAGACCGCACCGACTTCGATCAGGTCAACTGCGGCCTGCTCGGGTGCAACGCCAACGCGAACCCGCCCGACTGCCGCGGCTTCTAGCGGTCGGCAGAAGGCGACTGTTCCAGATCGGGGCGCCATGCCGGCGCCAGCGCCTCGTCGCCACCGCCGAGCACGGTCCCAGGTCAGAGGCGGCCCGCGAGCAGCGCCGGCTCACTCGGCGCGGTCGTCGGGCTCCGAGATCGCGATCTGGACCTCGCCCTCGCGCTCCCCCGGGCTCGGCCCGAGCGACAGCGTCACCTCTTCGCCGAGATCCCATCCGCTCGTGGGCAGCGCCGCGCCGCTCTCGCCGTCTCGCCAGGCGGGCTTGCCGAGCAGCTGGATCAGCCGCGCTTCGAGCGCATGATACAGCCGCGCCTGATCCGAGCTCCCCAGGAAGAACCCCGCGGAGCCGAAGACCCAGTACTTCTCGTCGTCGAGCGTGTACGCGACGGAGAAGCGGTCGAGCGCGCCGTAAGGGCCTCCCACGAGCGCCAGCTCACTCTCCGTGGGCTGTTCCCGCGTCACCGGTCCGAGCGCTTGCAGCACGCGCCGCGCCGACTCCACGTCGAGCGGCCATAACCCCGGCTTGGCGATGAGGGTCACCACGTTCACGGCCGTCGTGTCTTGCTGCGCGCGCTCGGTCGCCTCGACGGGGGCGCTCGCGCTCGCCGGAGCGACCGGGGGCGACGACGGCGCGGCCTCGACGGCGGGCGCGACCGCTCCGCCGCCACCGACGGATCGCTGCGCGCCGCAACCGAAGGCGGCTGACGAGAGCAGCGCCGCTGGCAGAAGCAGAGCCAGGGCCTTCATCGAGTATCCGTGACGTTTCGGGAGAGCGATCATGACAGGCTGAACGAATGGCTTCCGATCGGTGCGCGGAGGGGAACGGCGCGCCCGCGCGATCGATGAAGCCCCGAAAAACCGTCGCCCGACGAAATCTCGGGGACCGGAGAGTATCGCAGCGGAGAGCCGTGCGCGAGCGGGGCAGGCGCTCCCCACGGCATCGGAAACCGGGTGGAACCGAGCGGAACAGGGCGGAGGAGCGGGGCGCAGACCGAGAGCGCTGCGCGAGTCAGAAGGGGCTGCCCACCCCCGCGTCACGCTCGCAGCGAGCGTGACGCTTGCCCCTCCCACGTGTCGTCCTCGCGCGCTCCCAGACGGATGCCCCGTCCCTCGCGAAACGAAGCGCGGGTCGAGGCGCCCCGCACTCCGAAGAAACAGCGCGCTGCGGGCGCCACGGGAGGGGCCGCTCCTGCGCGCGTGGTTCAACGCGCGCGTCGTTTTTCTCGGGCTCCGTCGCGCGACGCTCACGAGTCGTGAAGAGCGCCCCTTCGCTCGTGGCGATGTTGTCGCGTCGAAGGCCTGGGAAGCCATTCCGCAGCACTCGGCGCAACACTCGGCGCAGTGAACGGTTCCGCGCTGAAACAGGCTGATTCCTCGTCGCCTCGCGATCACGCGCGTGCTGCGTCAGCGAGCGCGCGCGCGAGGCACTCGGCCTCGTTGCGGCGACTACGCCTCGTTGATGCATTTGTGCCGAGCTCCTCGAAAGCGAGTGCTGATCGCGCGAGCGCGAGCTAGCTTAGAAACCGTCTGGTCTGAGCGTGACGCCTCGGCCAGCCCCAGAGGAGGAGCGTCGTGAACTATTGTCGTAAGCTGCCGGCGAGCATTGCGCCGGCTATCGCATCCGCGTTTGCATCGTTTGGCTTCTTCGCTGCTTGCGGCGAACCTGCAGAGGCGACGCTCATCGAGTCTGAAGCCCACGCCCTCGCGACGTGCAGCGAAGAGGAAGGCTGTGGGGCGACTTCCGCGTCGGATGCGTCCACGCCCGAAGCAGGCGCGTCCACTCCCGAGGAGGGCGGCTGGGGCAGCCGCTGCAGCGCCGACGACGAGTGCAGCATCGGCCAGTGTGTGTGCGGCGTCTGTAGCGAGGCCTGCAGCGGCGAGCCCGACGCCTGCTCCGGTCTGCCCGAGGGGGCGACCTGCTATACGGGTCGCAGCCTGCCGCGCGCCGCCCTCTGCCACGCGACCACCGTGCCCGGCATCTGCCTCCTGCCGTGCAACTCCGACGACGAGTGCGACGAGGGCCTCGTCTGCGCGCTGGGGGCCTGCTTGCCCGAGCCCGAATCATCGGCTGAGTCCGCGTCGTCCGCGGCGCTGTCCGCGCCCTGAGCCCTCAGTTCTTGGCGGGCTGATCGCGGCGAGCCTGGCACTCCATGATGCGCTGCAGGTCGTCGTGCCGCGACAGCAGGTAAGCGGTGACGACGACCGAGCCGTCGCTCACCTCGGGGCTCGGCGGCAACACCACGGGCTCCTGGTGCCGGGCAGACAGCGTCGTCTCGAGCAACGCTCGAGGCGTCGCCGCGGTCGCCGTCCCCGCCGTGCGCGCTCCGTTCTCCACTTCCCCCTCGGGCGACGCCGCGGGCGTGCCCTCGTCGATGCGCAGCGCGAGGCTCATCGCCTGCGACGTGCGCTCTGGCAGCTGCGCCGTGAGCGTGATCGACAGCTTCATCGACGAGCACACGGCGTCCACGCACTGCCCCCAGGGCGTGCTCGTCGGCACGTTGGGGAACGCGACGAGGTTCGCGGTCGAGCGCACCTTCACCGCGTTCTCGTCGAGCCAGCGCCCGATCGGCTGCGGAAGATCGCGCGTGCTCAGCTCGGCCACCTCCACGAACACGCGCCCCTTGCCCGGATCCACGGGCTCATCACCGAGCTCGAGCCCTGGGCAGCGCTGGGCCAGGAACGTGGTGCGCTCGGCGTGAGGGTCTTTCGCGGGCGCCTCCGCCTGGCACGCGCTCAGCGCGACCCACGTCGCCACACAGCCCAGGCTCGAGACTCGGTGGGGCCGACTCGTCATCATCTGATTTTCGTATCCGATGGATCGAGCCGCGTCGAGCGCCGTCAACCGTCGTCGTGCGCATCGAGCGCTCACTCGATGATGAGCCGCAGCTTGAGCTTCTTGCCGACCTCGAGCTCGTAGCGACCGGGTGCGAGCACCTGGTACGGGTCGCCCACACGCTCTCCCCCGACGCGCACCCCGCCCTGCTCGATCTTGCGCCGGGCGTCGTTTCCGCTGGTGGCGCCGCCCACGTCGCGCACGATCTGGAAGATGGGGCCGGTGGCGACGCGCTGCTCGAGGGCCGCGTCGACGGGTCTGCCCGCGCGCCACCACGCGACCACCTCGTCGGCGGCTGTCGCCCCGTGGAAGCGCGCGACGAGCCGCTCCGCCAGCTGCTGCTTGCTGTGGTTGGGGTCGCTCGCGTCAGCGGGTTCGCCGAGCAGCCGCGGGTACCACGCGGCCATCAGCTCGTCGCTGATCGACATCACCTTGCCGAACATGTCTCGCGGCGGGTCGTTGATGCCGATCGCGTTGCCCTTGCTCTTCGACATTTTATCGACGCCGTCGAGCCCGATGAGCAACCCCACCGTCATCACGATCTGCGGCTCGAGCTCGTAGCGGGCCATCAGGTGCCGCCCGACGTTGAGGTTGAAGATCTGGTCGTGCCCGCCGAGCTCCACGTCGGTGCGCATCACGACCGAGTCGTAGCCTTGCACCAGCGGGTACAGGAACTCGTGCAGCGCGATCTGCTTGCCCGCGTCGTGCCGCTCCTTGAAATCGCGGCGCTCGAGCATGCGCCCGACGTTGTACATCGACGCGAGGCGGATCACGTCCGCGAACTCCAGCTCGCCGAGCCACTCCGAGTTCCAGCGAATCTTCGTCGTCTCCGGGTCGAGCACCTTGAAGGCCTGGTCGGTGTACGTTCGCGCGTTCTCCGCGATCTGCTCGGGGGTGAGCGGGGGCCTGAGCGCGTTGCGGCCCGTGGGGTCGCCGATGCGCGCGGTGTAGTCGCCGACCAGGAACGTCACCTCGTGCCCGAAGCGCTGGAACTGTGCCATCTTTTCCATCAGCACCGTGTGCCCGAGGTGGATGTCGGGAGCGGTCGGATCGAAGCCGGCCTTGATCTGCAGCGGCCGCTGGCTCGCGTGAGACGCCTCGAGGCGCTTCTGGAGATCCTCCTTCGTGTTCAGGTCGGCGAGGCCCGCGAGCAGGGTGGGCAGCTGTTCGTCGGCGGGCGGAATGGGCGTCGGCATGCCCCGAGTGTGCCCCCCTTGCGGAGGGCTGCCAATCCCGCGCTCGTCAGGGGTCTTTCTGCAAGAACACGCGCTGCTCGCCGTGCTTCAAGATCGCCACCCGCTCCTCACCGATCCCTTGCCGCGCCATCACCTCGCGCAGCGCGCGCGGGGCGGCGCCGGTCTCGTCGGAGGAGTTGACGAAGGTGTCGAAGTGGATGGGCAGCATGTGCCGGGCGCCCAGGTCGTGGAACGCCCGCAGCGCCTCGTTCGGGTCGGTGTGCGTGCGGCACATGAACCAGCGCGGCTCGATCGGCGCGATCGGCAGGAGCGCGAGGTGGATGTCCGGGAAGCGCTCGCCCGTCACGGCGAAGTTCCTGGTGTAGGCCGTGTCACCCCCGAAGTAGACGCGCAGGCCGTGGTACTCGACGACGTAGCCGGTGAAGCTGTGGGTCATCCAGTCGCGATCGCCCGAATAGCGGAAGCCGACGTGGCGCACCGGCACCGCGGTGACGCGCATCTCGTCGCGCTCGTGCGATCGCCAGGGCGGCAGCTCGATGGTCGGCACGTCCGAGCTCGGCACGTACACGGCGCCGCCCTCCGGCAGGTACACCCTCTGCACCTTGTCCTCGATCAGGTCGAGCGTGCCGAGCGAGAGGTGGTCGAAGTGCATGTGCGAGATCAGCACGGCGTCGATCGGGGGCAGGTGGCTCACGTCGATGCCGGGTTCGACCAGGCGCTTCGAGATCTGCCCCACGGCGTCGGTGAAAACCGGGTCGGTGAGGATGAAGCGATCGTCCATCTGCACCAGCACCGTGGCGTGCCCCACCCACAGCGCGGCCAGGCGCGCGTCGGGCCGCACCGGGTCGGTGATGCGCGAGGGCAGCCGGTCCATGGGGCGGGTGAGGCTCGCGAAGTTGCGGCCGAAGAAGCCGAGGATGAACCCCGCGCGTCCGCCGCACGCGCCGGTCGCGAGCAAGAGCGGCAGCGCCACGCCCAGCGCCGTCAGCCGGCGGCTCATGTCAGAAGTACCTCAGCCGCAGCGTCACGAGCCAGGGCGCGGCGTCGAAGGTGGGCGAGTAGGTCAGCACCACGCCCAGCGACCCGAACAGCACGTAGGCGCCGGCCTCGGCGGAGAACCCGCTCGCGTCGCGGAAGTGGAAGTACGAGGCGCCGAGCGACGCCGACAGGTTGTCGCCGCGCCCGAGCAGGCCGAAGTAGGCGCGCAGCCCGCCGCGCAGGCCGAAGCGAGCGCCGATGCCGCCGTCGAGCGCCAGGTACTCGGGCGAGGCGAACAGCTCGATCGACCCGCTCTGTCGCACGATGGGCTCGGCCACGAGCCAGCGCCACCGGTCGAGCCGCTCGTCGGTGGCGAACGAGTAGAGCAAGGGGGTGACCTGCCAGCGCAGGCCGAAGCGCGCCCCGTCGCCGACGCCCAGCTGCGGGCTCGGGATGAGCTGCCAGATCGCCCACTCGAGCGAGGGCGCGACGTCCGGGTCGCGCGCGATGCCCGTGTCGGCCCACTTCACGTCGTCATCGGCGGGCCGAGCGTCATTCGGCCCCTTCGAGCGAGGAGGGGGCTCGAGCTCGGGCAGCGGCGGCGCCGGGCACGGCGCGACCAGCGGCAGCGCAGAGACCAGCGGCGGCGGCGCGGCCAGCGCTGGCGGAGAGAGGTTCGGCGGCAGGGCGAGGTGGAGCGGGAACAAGGGTGGGGCGCCGAGGAATCTCCCGCCAGCGATCTCACACCGGCAGGGCCGCGGCAACCCCGTCTGCCGGGCGACGTTACAGGTGGCGGGTCTCCGCCGGTGCGTTCCACCAGTTGTCGTTCCGACCGTCCATGTATTGTACGGGCGCGCCAGCCAGCTCGGCGGGGTCGAGGTCGTCGAGGCAGGCGACGTTGATGGAGACGTAATTGCCGCCGATTTCGGGGATGTGACCCCAGCCGAACGGCGTCACCGCGCACGCCTTGCACAGGCCGCGCTCGACGAACGACTCGCGACTGAAGCCGTATCCGAGCTCATCTGCCCCAGAGAGCAAGCGAAATGTCTCGGGTGTCGCGCGAGCGCCCCACCAGCGGGTCTTCCAGCAGTAGGTGCAATTGCACTTGGTGGTGCCCTCGGCGAGATCGATGTCCGCCTCGTAACGGATCTTGCCGCAGCGACAGCTACCTCGATAAGTCTTTTTTGCCATGCCCGGAGGGTAGCTCGTGGCTCTGACAGTGGTGTGTCAGTTTTCATGACCGGCTCGATCTCTCGAGCTGCCTCCAGCCCGGCGGGGCGAGACCGACTCGAGCGGGCGCGTGGGGCGCCACGACTCGAGCGACGTGCCACCGACTCGCGCTCGCCCCGCTGACCCTCGACATCGCGGGCCGTCGAGCGCCGAGACCGCCTCGCTCGGCGCGCGCCCACGGTAGCGCACGCGAGCCCAGGTCTTCGCAATATTGACCGAGCGCGCCTCGCATTTTCTGGCGATCGATGGCGTGCCGTCGCGGAGCAGCGCGCGTGATGGAGAGTGAGAGCCGCGCGCCTGGTGCGCCGCGACAGCGCTTCTCGAGGCGGATTCGCGAGTGTGAGCGCCGATCTGCGACGCCTGTTCAAAAGAACCGAGTTGCTCTGGAGAAACGTTTGTTGGATAGAACCCGTCGGCTCATCTCCGCGTCGTTCGCAACTTCAGAGGGTCCCCGTTCGATGAAGTCTCATGCGGTCCGTGTTTTCTTTGCCCTCGGCAGCGTAGCCTTGCTCATGCTCCAGAGCTGCTTGACTCCTCCCGCGCCACCGGCTGCCGCCAACGCCGCCGAATCCAGCGGCACCGCCGCTGCCGCCATCGCGCCGGTCGTCCCCGCCGAGGCGAAGGAGCCGCGCCCGTTCACGCACACGTCGGCGCAGCTGCTCGCCAGCATGAAGCTCGGCTGGAACCTGGGCAACAGCTTCGACGCCCCCGAGAGCGAGACGGCGTGGGGCAACCCGACCCCCACCGCGGAGCTGATGCAAGCGGTCGCCAAGTCCGGCTTTCAGCTGGTGCGCATCCCCGTCACCTGGGCCATGCACACCGGCCCTGGCCCGGAGTTCCCGATCGACCCCGCCTGGCTCGCGAACGTGGCCCAGGCCGTCAACAACGCGCGCGACGCCGGCCTGCACGCGATCATCAACGTCCACCACGACGGGGCTGACGGCTTCAAGCAGGTCGAGTGGATCACGCTCAACGACGAGTCAGGCGCGATCACTGCCCAGAACGACGCCACCGTCAAGGCGCGCTTCGTCGCCGTCTGGGGGCAGATCGCGAAGCACTTCGCGGCATACGGTGAAGAGCTCTTGTTCGAGTCGATGAACGAGATCCACGACGGCTACGGCAAGCCCGATCCGAAATACTTCACCATCATCAACAACCTCAACCAGGCCTTCGTCGACACCGTGCGCTCGAGCGGCGGCAACAACGCCCAGCGCCATCTCGTCGTCCCCGGTTACAACACCAACATCGACCACACCATCGCCGGCTTCGCGCTCCCGAAAGACCCCACGCCGAACCGCCTCATCCTCTCCGTTCACTACTACGACCCCTACCTCTTCGCGCTCCAGGCGCAGAAGAACACCTGGGGCAAGGCGTCGCCCGGAAACGACGGCTGGGGCCAGGAAGACTTCGTTGTCGCCCAGTTCGACAAGCTGAAGGCAAACTACATCGACAAGGGCATTCCGATGATCCTCGGCGAGTACGGCGCCTGCTATCAGGAAGGCTTCGAAGACTACCGCCGCTACTACATGGAATACGTCACCAAGGCCGCCGTCGACCGCGGCATCGTCCCCGTCTACTGGGACAACGGCGCCGAGGGCAGCGGCGGCGAGAAGTTCGGCCTCTTCAACCGCAGCACCTACGCACCGCTCCACCCCAAGCTGATCGAAGCCATGGTGCGGGCCGCGACCAGCCCGTACAAGCTGAACGAAGTGGCTTTGCCGCAGCCGAGCAAGTGAGCGACGTCGGGAGCGCGTGCGCCCCGTCGAAACCGGGATAGCACAGGAAGGGCGGAAGGGCGGAAGAGCTAGGGAGAGGCTAGCGCCTGATCCCCCCAGATCCTTCCGCTCTTCCGTCCTTCCTGTGAATCCGAGGGAAGCCTCAGGGTCAGAACACGATCATCATCAACGCAGCGACGACCGCGCCCCCCACCAGCAGCGCCCCGACGAACATCGCGACCGATGTGCCCGCACTCTCGGGCTCTTCCCACTCCATCGCGATCGGCTGCGGGGGCGGGCGCTCTGGCATGGGTATGTCGGGCAGCGATTCGCCGTTGCGCGCGGCGCGCTCGGCGCGCTGCCGGGCCACCTGCTGCTTCGCCACCTCGGCGAGCGCTTGCGCCGCTTCGGCGTCGAGGTGAAGGGTGCGCTGCACTTCCTTGGGGCGGGCGGCCTTCGGCTTCTCGCCTTCCGTCTGCAGGTTGGTCGGCACCTCGAGCGCCTGGTTCGAGAACCTGAGCACGAACTTGTTGATCCCGACCATGTCGCCGTGCACGAGCCGCCCCTCCTGGCAGGGCTCGCCGTTGAGCATGATGCCGTTCTGGCTCTCGCAGTCGCGGAGCACGAAGCTGTCGCCGACGGCCTCGATGGTGGCGTGCAGCCGGGAGATGCCGGCGTTGTCGATCACGACATCGCAGCTCGGGTCACGCCCGATGGTCGTGCGGACCGCCACGATGGCATGACGTGACAGCACTCGTTCCCGCAGAGACAGAATCAGTTCCGGCACGGTATGAACTCGAGCTTACCACCCGGCTCTTCTCGAGCAACGAGCGCACCTGCCAAGCGTGGGCACGGATGCCGAGCGCACTCACCCGAGCGGTGCGCTGGCGACCGACACGCTTGCCACTCGCACGTTCACCAGGCTCGTTAACGGAGCGCGCCGCTGTCCACCGATGCTCCGCTGCCCATCGACGCTCCGCTGCCCATCGACGCGCCGTTGTGGGCGCAGCGGGGCTGCGTGGCACGCCAGAGCCCCTGCGTAGGGAAGCGGTCGCTCGCTTCAGGCCCGCGCGCGCTCGGGAGCGAGGGCTCGTCGCTCGTCGGTCGAGAGCACGCGCGGCACCGCGCGCGGCGCCTTCGTCGCCGCGTCGAAGAACGGTGACGGTGACCCCGATCGTGTCAGCCACCAGCCTGCGAGCAGCCGCAGCGTGCGCGCGACGGCGCGCAGCGTTCCGAGAGGCGGTGAGGGGATAGGCTCGCCCGGGGTCGCGAACTTCGTGTTCACGTGCGCCAGCGGGCGCCCGAGCACTTCGTCGCGCGAGCGCTCGCCCGGCTCGTGCCGCATGAAGCTGTGAATCATCCCCACGAACGGCAGCCCCGCGCCCGCCGTGTTTCCGAGCGGTGTCTTGCATTCGGTGCAATACCAGCGGTGCATGCCCTTCTCCGAGAGCCGCACACAGCCCAGCGTCTCCGTGCCGCTCGTGAAGCGCACCTTCGACGGCGCCATCTGGAAGAGGTCGGTGCCGCCCCGCTCATCCAGAACGCCGGAACGCCCGAGGAAATGCGCGAACGCCTGGCAGTCGTCGCAGTAGCAGAGCACCCGGGTGCCGGCAGACGGCGACACATCGAACGCGGTGCCGCGCAGCTTCCCACACTCACAAGCGAGGCTGACATCGGTAGACATGGCCGCAGACGTTAGCATGGGCCCGTGCGTCATGTCGCGTATCGCTCCAGTCCCCCGGTGACGCCGAGCGGAGGAGACGTCGCACCTCGTCGGTTGGCCATCGACAGCCGCCATCGCCGCCCGCTCGCGGTTCGCGGCTCGCCGCGTCGCTGCATCCCGGCGGATCGCGGGGCGATTCGAGCGCTTCGGCGCGTCGTGAGGACACGCCGCGCGTGCGTGGCCTGCGGAGCGCTCGGCGCGCTTCGACAAAGGCGCCCGCTTTTGGGGTAGAAGAAGCGAAGATGACTGGTCTGGGGGGCTCGGACGAGCCGGGGGTGCTCGACCCGGCACAGCGCGAGGTCAACATCGCCAAGCTGGCGTTGCTGGGCCGGCGCGCGGGTGTCCAGGCGCTCGCGACGGGGGCCAACACGCTGCTGCTCACTATCGTGCTATGGCCCACGGCGCCCCGTCCCTGGCTGTGGGTCTGGGCGCTGCAACAGCTCGCGGGGGCGGTATTTCTCTTCACGCGCGCGCGCCGCAGGCGCCGTGAGCCGCGCGGCACCCGCCGAGGCATCCGGCTCTCGACGTGGCTCAGCACCGCGCTCGGAATCACGCTCGGCTGCGCCGTGTTCTTGCTAGGCGGCGCGGGCGAGCTCGGGCGGCTGCTCGTGCTCATCACGCTCGCGGCCATGGCCAGCGCGGCGTCTACCACGCTCGCGCCCATTCCCAGCGCCGCTCGCGGCTACATCGCGGGCGCGCTGCTGGTGCCGGCGGCACGCTGGGTGGTCCAGGGGGAGCTCGAGTACGTCGTGCTCGCGCTGCTGGCCGTGTCGATGGCCTCGTTTCTGCTGTTCAACGCGCGCATCACGCACGACGCTTTCATCGAGAGCCTCCAGCGCGAGCGAGAGGTCGAGCGCCTCTCCGCCCAGTTTCGCGACGAGCGCGCGGAGTGGCTCGACCTGTCGCACGCCACCGAGGCGTTCATCTTGCTCGACGCCGACGGCAAGCTGCTGCTCTGGAACAACCGCTTCCAGTCGCTGGTGCAGCCGGCGGCCGTCGAGCGCGGCAGCGACTACTTCGAGGTGCTCGCGGCAGCGAAGCTCAAGCCCCACACGGTCGACGACGAGCCTGCGTCTGCCGAAAAGTGGCTGTCGTCGCGGCGCGGGCTGCTCGAGCGCGGCGCCGATCAGCTCGAGGGCTATGCGGGCAACGTGTTCTACCAGGTCTCGGCCGAGCGCCTGCCGAGCGGGCGCCAGGTGGTGACGGCCGTCAACGTGACCGCCCTCAAGCGCGCCGAGCGCGCCCTGCGCGATCGCGACCACGCCCTCGCCCAGTCGCAGCGCCAGGAGAGCGTCGGCGTGATCGCGGGCGGCGTCGCGCACGATTTCAACAACCTGCTGACGGCGATCCGCGGCGCCTCCGAGC
>Ga0247763_1000408_pt1 | contig 25485 bp, 22 predicted proteins | sample UWRJL141409B4_FD_179926 | JGI IMG/M metagenome (GOLD analysis project Ga0247763, IMG submission 179926) | Plant litter microbial communities from Arlington Agricultural Research Station in Wisconsin, United States - UWRJ-L141-409B-4 | ecosystem: Environmental > Terrestrial > Plant litter >...
GGGTTTGCTATATAACTGGCATATCTGCAAAGCTTTCAAGTATAGGGGTAGTGGGTTGGAAAAATGCAAATGTGGGGTTGGGTCGATACTTTTGTCACCCCACTGTACGTTAAAGATCAGAGGGGACGGGATGCAGTTGGCTGACGGAAGGCTTGATGACGGAAAGATCATCGGCAACAGACGGAAAACCGGCCGGCTCTGGCAATGGAGGGACAGATGCTTTGCCGTCCGGCAAAGCCCCTCATTCCAGCTCCGTTCTCCGTACAGTGCTGTCACTGTGATGGTGACTACAATGAAACTCGCCCGATTCCCAGTCACATCGGACGGCTCTTCCGAGTCTTGCCTGACCGAGCTCGAGGCTTTTGAAGTCGTACAAAACCGAAGGCTTTCAGCAACACCGATTTCAGAGAAGCTGCAATGTGAGGCCACCATCCGCTTCTGAGACATGCAGGCTCCTGCGGAAGCGCTGCCGTGCTAATGCACCTTTGTCGAAAGCCGCTATTGGCTCCACGCCACTGTCGCTGGCATGGATACGTCCACGGCGAGAACCGACTGGCCCATGACCTGTCGATTCTCTGTGTAAATGTGCGAGTGTGTGCGTTTCTATGTGCTTCCACAATCCATATTTCTCTGCATGTCCTGCCCTTTGCTGCCGCCATGCGGTGCGAGCATGTGCGTGCGATACGTGGGAGTGTACTGGGCGGCAGCTTCTGTGGATGCGGTCGAGATGCCTCACTTGAGGGGACAAGCGAAATGACGGTGAGCGTGCAGGTGCTGCAGCGTCCCAGGCCGTGTCTACCCTCGACAGGACTGGTTGGTGGTGACTTTTGGTCTTCAGCAGCGCCTTTCATGATGAACAATAGACCGAGACGATCGGCATCCAAGGACCGCTGATTTGCCGTGACAAGCGGACAAGTAGACAACCTGAGCAAGCATCACGTAGACTGCTCTCCACAGCAACCCACAACCCGTCCAGGTTTTCCCAGGTTTCCGCTGTCAGAGACCCCCTGCCGGTGCTGGGCAGAACTGATACCACTGGGTTCCACCCGGGACCCCCAATTCAGTGGTTGTATTTTAATTTAGTCGTTGTCCACCCACCCAAACATTTGAAAGACCCTTTCTCTCCCTCCCTTTCCCGTCTCTCGATGGTTGCGACGGAAAGCAGCAGCCAGCGCGAGCGAAGAGAGAGCGTGTGCGCGTTGTTGCGAGATCGAGAGAGAGCGACCTAAGTGAGAGCGGGAAAGTCTCATCGCTTGCATTATCGTCAAAACCTCCACCCTCGGCTCCCCGCCCTCCATTCTTTCCACGCTCTCTCCTAGGCTTGCCTTGAAAGCGTGCATCTGTCTTCAGCACGTTGCACGGGCGCCTCCTCCGACGTGTGAGCGCACCGCCTTACATAACCTCCCTCACCCCTCCTGACTTGACCATTAGGTTTGGCCTAAACCTCTCGGTCGCCTGCTGGTGTCACTGGCACCGCTGGTGTGGACGGACCAGAGAGTTTGCCTTGGTAAGTGGAACCGTCTTTCGTTTTGTCGCCTTGTTTTGCTATCGTTCCCGTGGGCTCCCCGGACCGGATTCTGCAAAAGTCGCCAGTTGTGATGGTCCCAACTGCCCCGCCGAGCATTCCTAGCAGCTGTCTGGTGACTCGCTCGCCCGCCAAATCTGACTTAGCCTGGGTCTTACAACTGTTTTTTTGGGGTTTGCGCCATTGTTCAGCCCCGCGTGATCAGCTCCTCCCTCGCCCGCCCACCATCACAATCCGGCCACCTCGGGTAGCACTACAACCACTATCATCTGGGTTCACCTCGCCCCAATCCTCAGGTTTCTCCCGCCGCTAGCGGGCCCTTAGGAGTGGCTTCTCCTGTTCCGGGACGACAGACGGTTTCCGCCCGCACTCAAACGCTCGCGTTGCGATGACTTCGATTTGACGTACTTCTCGTCCCAGACAACAGGCGCCCTGAAACCCGTAGGACCACTCCAACCAGAGACAACGGACGGCAACTGGTAATCGAACGCCTCCGGCTCCGCCAATACATTGTAGCAGGCCCGTCAGACACCACCTTATTTTACGCGCCGCGACCTTGCCCAACGCCCCACCAAACGCACCCGACATTATAGCTTTTGGCAGCAGCACCTCGCCTCACCAGTCCCCTCCTTGTTTCCAACCTCGATACCGCGCATATAGCCGTTAGTTTCTCGTTACGCACCAATCGTTTTCTGGACTTCCGCCTGTCGCGGAACACCGAGGCTGGGGAGCTCACAAAGGGAACATTGCGCTGCGAGGGCAGTGTGAGGTGACAAGTCAACTAACAAATGACACCGCCCAGGCTGCTGTCCCACTCTCGCCACATAGTCCGCGTCTGGATCGGCGACGTGCCGCTCGTCCCGTTCTCCAGATAAACTCGAGAAAGCAGACGGGGTCGAAACCGTTGTTTCTCGACAACCGGACTTTCAACGCTCCTTTAGATCCTTGCAGTCTGATGCATCCCCATCATTGAAACAATGGATTCGGAAGACGGTGAGTTTTTCATCAAGGTAGGCATCCCGCCTCTCACTCAAGTCTCTCCGCTTGCGGATTACTCAGGCTGACCATCTCGACTTGAACAGCAACTTGCTACGTTTGTGCGTACGCACGAGAAGGCACTTGCGAACGCGCTGCAGTTTCGGAGACAAAATGTGCCTCGCCATGGGTCTTCACAGAGCGTCTCATCGGTCACGCCGTTGGTTGTGCCTTCCTCGCCGACTGTGCCTGAGCGGCCCTCGACCTCCGCGTCGACGTCGAGTACGCTTGCGGCCGCCCTCTCGCTTGGAAGTTTGAGTTTTACATCGCATAGCGTCAAGTCCGCAAAATTGGCCCTCACCCCTCACCATTTGTTCTACTTGCTCTCCCGTTTCGAAGAGCTAGGCATCCCCGTCGGGCCCATGAAGGTTCGCCTCGAGAACTTACATGACAGCACAACTTCGGCCAATTATGTCTCCTTTCTCGGCCAGTCGCAGCGCTCCAAGAGCCGCGGCTCCGACGTTGGCTCGATCCGCTCCGTGTCGAGCATCCGAAGCGTCATGTCAGGCATGTCGGCTCTCTGGGCCAGTTTTGGCATTGGTTCTGGTATTTCGGCTGCTAGGACCGAGAGGCAAAAGGCCGCGATCCAAGCTGACCTAAAGTATCTTTACTCAGCCTTCACCAAGATTCCGTGTCTTAGACTGGCTCCCGATTGGCGTGCGCGGCTGATTCGAGGTTATGAGGAGTTCCCTTTTGACTCGGCCGTGCCTCTTTATGTCTTCAAGAACGTCCAGGCCCTAGAGGTGAGCGACATCGATTTCAGGCAGTTCTTCGGTTGGGATAGGCTCGCAGACCAGCTGCGCTCTCTCACCCTCAAGCGCGCCAGCATTGATGACCCTGCAGATATCTTGATTGATATTGTGCTGGATGATATGGATAAGCGCCGCCGTCGCACTTCCAAGTCCCAAGGATCTCCAACCACCCCGTGGGCCGCGGCGGCCAGTCCCAGAAGGAGCCCTACTGTCTCGCACGCAGAATTGCACAAAACTACCTCTGCTCCGGCATCTCCTGAGACCCGGAAGTCGACCACAGACCTGCCAGTTGGTTCGCTGAATAGCGAACTGGGGACGGATCAGGATGGGTCCAATCCTGTGGATAGCAGGCGGCCGTCAATGGTCAGGGCCGACAGTGATGAGCCAGCCAAATCACCCGCTAAGGAATCCCGGCCACGGAGTCACTCCCCACGGCGCCCCTCGAGCTCCAGGAATGGATCGGCCAATATGCGTGGCTCGTACAAGATTCGCCGCTCGGGCTCCGGTAGCTCACACTCCAGTCTTTCGGACTCCTGGCACAATGCCCGTGGAAGCTCCTCTAACCTGTTGGCTATGGGCATTCTTCCAGCTTCCAAGTGGCGCTTTCTCAAACATCTCAGCCTGGCGGATAATTCCTTGACGTCTATACCCGCCTCGAGTCTTGCGCCGCTTTCCAATACCCTCCATTCCTTGGATCTCTCGTCCAACCTGTTCACTCAAATCCCTGACAGTTTGACCAACCTCACGGCCTTGCGGGCATTAAACCTCGCTTCTTGCATGATAGACTCTCTGCATTCCCTGACCCGCAACCCCCTCCCTGCCATTACAGCTCTCAATCTCAGGGGCAACAGGTTGCAGTCCATTGCTGGCATTGAAAAGCTCTACCCATTGGAGAGACTCGATCTGCGGGATAATCGCCTGACAGACCCCACAGAGCTGGCACGACTTACGGGTATCCCTGAGATTCGTGAAATCTATGTCGAAGGCAATCCTTTCACGCGTACTCATCGCGACTACCGGATCACGATCTTCAATCTCTTCCGAAAAACTCCGGGCTACACAGAAGACATCACGATCGATGCCACAGGGCCAACCTACTCAGAGAAGCGGTACTTGGTGGAACGAGAAGTCGTGCCACCACCTGTTCCTGTGATCAAGCCTCCACCACAGGAAACACCGGCTATCGATGTCAGCAAGCCAGCCATCATCTACGATACTCCGCCCAAGGAGCCCGCTGTCCTCCGAAAGGAGCGACCCAGCCCCAAGACCGCATCCAGCGAGATTAACACCAGCTCGACGCGGCGGCGGCGCGCGCCTAAGCGGCGAATCGTTGATCTGGCTACTAATGATAACCCGACCCCTCATCCGCAACCGGTTGATCGCTACACCACATTGAATACTGGGGCAACCGGACTCGGCATTGACAATAACTACCGCACCTCGCAACCCCCCGAATCACCACCGGTGCCTTCGAGGTCCCTGGCCGAAAGCCCGATGCCCCTTATCCAAGCATCAGCGGATGTGCCACGTATCGACACCAACGTAATGCCCCAGCTCCCACCCCTCTACGCATCGCATGGTAGCCCTCCCTCCAACACAGTCTGGAATGAAAATCCGGAATGGGATGTCAGTGGCGAGTTATATCGCCGCAAGATCGAGGCGCTTCGTGACAAAGTCGGCAATAATTATCTAAGTGTTCTCAGGGAAGAAGGGTGGGATCCTTCCTCCCGACCACCGGATTACCACGAGGGAGACTTTAGTGCAACGTCTCCCATCCATACGAACCCCACTCCTCCTCCTCGAGCTGCGAGTGTGCAGGCGATCCACAGTGGTCGCACACTTGGTTGAATCTTTGATGATACCCCAGCTTTCGAGGATATTTGTCTTCGGAGTATCTGTAGGCTACGACTTGAAGACATTGGATTACCCATCTCTCAATGCTGGTGTTGCAGCTGTTTTGTGGTTGGGGATTTTTGGTTTGGTTTTTATTCGTGTATTGATTTGCGACATCACAGGGGCATAGCGTAACGGCGTTTTTTTTGGGCTGGATCCAGGTTTGGCGTTTGGGGGGACACGGGGGGGTTATACTCTTTAATTCTTAGCGACCAGTCACACTGGACGCGCGTCCGTCGCCTCTCGTCTGACGGGGTCTGTAGGACCACCAAATCAAAACCAAGCAATACCCTGCCTGAGATGGGGCTCTACATGTTTTCTCGCTGTTCATGGGATGTGTTTCGTGTTGTGTCAGGTGTTGCAAGTTCAAGTTGATCAAGCTGTACTCTGCAGTGATTCTATTAAAACTTTACATTTAGAGAAGGCTGGGTGCATAGCATCGCGCAGCCAACAGTGAGGCACTGGAGACGCAGTTCCTTTGTCTTCTTCGTCCAGCGGATCTCGTGACGGATCAAGGAAACAGTGAAGAGAAAAACCAAGATACCGTGTAGGTATGATAAGTGGATGTTGTGATTCTTGGTATTGTGAGTGACAATGGTTTGTCAGATAGGCACCTTACGTAGATTCCTTACATTTCCTTCGCCAAATACAAACATCCTGGGGGCTGTTGCTTGCTAGCAACTTCTGTTTCTGGATCGTCCTGTCCATTGAGGCCATCCCGCATCGAAAGATGGCACACCCCCGCGCTGTTCCCGCTACGGTTTTCTTTGCTGCATGCACCTCTGCCCAACGATGTATGCATGACATGACACTTTTTTTAAGGTCGGAGAGGAGGGGGTGGGCGAGGGGGATTGAGAGTTATGTCGTCATGTCGAATGGCATAGATGTATTCTGATCCGTCGAAATGATGATTGGTGGTTTGTTGGGTCGGCCGCCAGCGCGCTGCGACCAGTGCAATGATCAAGTTTGCTGATCGAGTGAGGTCAACTGTCAAGTTTGATGATCTGCAAGCTACCATGTAGTATAGACTCCGGACAATGAGGGCGCCTAGAAAATAAAAACATCCGGCAGTGTAAATTTGCTTCTCAACTTAACATCTTGGTCAGGTAGCGATGCTCTCGTTATGTTTTCAAAAGGTTCTTCCTACCTAACACTATCAAGCGTGTAAGATATCAGACAAAAGTGTCCCGGATTCAAGTACGTAGCTAGTCGTTGCCACGGCAGGCTTCGACGTCACAAGTGGAAGCTCGACTTCCACTAGACTGCCGCTCTATCAACAATGAAATAGATAGCAACGGCTAGCTGGTTTAATTTTTGTGAGTTTCCCTCTTAGGCCAGTCGACTGAGATATTGGTTTTAACGCTCGGTCCGCGGTTGGTTTGCCGTGGAGTGTCCTCAGATGAGCAGCGAGTTTATTGGGAGGCACTTTATCGAGCGGCAGAACCCCAATACTATTGACCTGGACGTAGGGAAGCAACTCACTCTCCCGCCAACTATCTAGCATTGCACTGCGATGCTAACTAGCCCCGTACTAGTAACGCGCTCAACTTCCTTAGCTTCGTTATGGGAGAACTTCCATAAGTGAGGTGATCAATGGTAGAGGGGGCTGGTCAGATCCCAGGATGCTGAGATCGACGTAAGGATTGCCTGAAGTCTGACCTTACGGAGCTCGATTTGGAGCAATAGGACACTGGGCGACGGACAAACTTATTTCTTCAAGGAGGGAGTGTGCGTTGTCAGGGTACCTGTCGCGAGATGGATGCTAGTGGGTAAAGATTCACTCCCCAGATTTATTAGTACCAGAGTCGATCCCAGAGCCATTCATGTCTGTTGATTATGTGGTGCCGATTGCAATTGCTCGGGAAGATGACAAGTCGCATTGCAGCGGGATATCGCTCTCGAGATCGCGCCGTTGCATTGTCGTGGCCCAAGAAATGAGTTCCCAGGAATTAATACTGACCAGCCCGAGGATTGAGGATTGAGGATTGCGTATCAGGGTAGAACTTTCCACCCTCGAGGTTCCTTGTCTAAGTCATTGTCCTCAAAGATGCGTCAGATTTTGTCTTGCCCTCTGAGGTTGCAGGATCTGGGTTAAGAATGGGACCCGACATTGGGGGCGGAACTGAAGAAACAGCATGGTCATCACTGGGGAGGTCAGGGGAGCACAAACCGGCCCTGCTTTGCTTCCGAATTGGGTGGCTCAACCCAAGTCATTGGACAATTCGATAGGGCGGGAAGACGCGTGGAGAGGAGTCCAACAAGTGATGTAATGCTATGACAAGGGGGTACGTGGCGCAACGGAACGAGGGGAGTTTCCCGCCCGCCTGGGAGAGAGCTGTGAATGCGCTCGAGTGCTGATTGGCTCTGAGCGAGCCTGGAAAACACACCTTGCGACCACCCACGCGGCCGCATCTTGGCTGCCTTAGGTTTGACTGCTACCTTTCCCACTTTGCCTCAATCAATCATAGAACCAGACCGCAATGGATGTAGCGCTGGAGGTCTTGGCTGCCCTGGACTGCGAAAGGTGCCAGCTCGCCATGGAGAAATCGTAATAAACGAACTCGAGAAGAGGTGGGGAGCCTGAGGAGTTGAGAAATCTAGCAAATCTCGACCGGGTAGTTCCGAACGTTGCGGGCCAGTCTAGGCTAAGGCTGTTGCAGGGGAGGCGATCTCCATTGCGTTCAGCCGAAGCCCGAAGACGCTCGGGTACCTTAGGGCTGAAGGGTCTTGGACAAGTCAATGGCAAGTCGCATTGAATTTGCCCTTCAGCTTGGGCTTCTCAGAGCAGCCACTGGGCGGCAGGTCAACCCAGGAAAACAAAAGCAGCCCGTCTCTGCTGCTATTGGCCATATGTCAAGATCAAAGAGGTTCGAGTCGAGTGGTCGGCACGTGGGCGGGCGATTGGAACTTTGGGAAGTGAATCAAGAGCTTGAGAGCTTCGAGGACAGTCCATCTCCATTGTGCGGAGCTGCTGCAGTCTAGCGCCAAGTGAGGGGCTTGAAGGAACATCTTCAGATGGAGATCTGCCCAAAACAGATTCCATTTTCACATTAAATTTCCGAACCTGACATCAAAACCACCCCTGTGGCCTCCAATTGCGCCATCGATGGCAAATTGCGAGAACGAGCGGGTGTTCCTGATCGTGATCCACTTGGAGCTGTCAGTTGAGCGTTGGGGAGGGGCGGGCAGCAGGGATCCCTGATTGGGCAAAGCGTGTGGGGCATCCTCGACGAATCACACACGACGACCCAGCCAGCCGCGACGCATTTCAGAACGTCACGTCGTCAAAAGCACGACAACTCTCTGATTTCGGCGCTCACTATCAACCCTTCGCCAGGCCGCTGGCTCTCGGTCGCGTCACTAACGGCGCATTTGCAGGACCGCGACAAATGTGCGAGCTTTGTTGGTGCCGGCCCCCAGTGATCCCGCATCCAGGAGCTGCGACACGGTAATTCGTTTTCGATTTCCAAGCAAATCGCAACACCTTCACACCTCGTCCGCCACCACGGCCCCAACACCTTCCCACGACGCGCATCGCCCTTTGGCATCGCTGTGCCCATCTCCATCAATGGCACCCACTCCCACAACTCCCAGGCGCAATGCTCGAGGGCGCCCTCGCGGGCGACCCAAGGGCTCCACTTCAACGGGCGCGTCTCGTGTCAGGAAGGTCGCCACCGACGCCGCTGCCTCGGAGCCTCCTCCCAAGAAACGACGATATATCCCCGGTGGCCCAGGTGGTGGCGGCCGATTCGTCGACGAAGACGGTGTCGAGATCCCGACTGAACGCTCTGAAACTGCTGTCTCACGCGCTAGGGCCGCTACCTCGACCACCGCCAACCCCTCCCCTTCTGTCTTTCCCCGCAGGGAGCGCAGCACGCGCATCCGCACTGCCGTGAACCGCGATGAACTCGACGAGATGCAATACAGCTCTGCCGCAGCAGTTGCCGCTGCTGTGGTCCAGAGTGAGGGATACAAGCCCAGAGAAGAGCGCGGATGGGAAGAGTTTCACCCAAACCTGGACATTGAAGCGACATTCATGGTCTTCCAGGCTGACGATGTCGACGGGACTACCAAATCGGTACCCCCAACCCCAACCCCTGCCGCTAACCCAGGACCAAGCACACCGCTGAATGGTGCAAGCACTCCGACCAGGGATGGACACCTCACCCTACCGACTGCCGGGACAGTCACGCCGAACGGGCCAGGAAAGCCGCTGCTGCTTCTGGGGCCATTGACTGATACGCCTAGTAGACGTAGGGTCGGAAGGCCATCTCGAGACTCCGCGTCGCTATATGCTTCACGCTCTGATTTTGGCCTGGCGCCCAAAATCCCCAAAGTCCTTCCCATCCAGAATCAGACCCCGAAGGAACGTTTGGACCTCAAGAATCCCTCGTGTCGCCAGACAAACCGGGTTGCCCTGTTTGAGAGCAAGACGTTTGGTCAGGCTCGCTACGTGGACAAGTCCATGATGAATGTTGGTTACCAAGAGAGTGACAACTTCATTCGACCTGACCGTAAGCTTATCAAGTCCGTGGATGCCAATGTTGAGGAGGATCTTGAGCAGTCGGCCGCAGCAAAGGCCGACAGTGACGCTGTCCAGCACACAGCCGGCGTCGTCGGCAGGGTCGAATACGATATGGATGAACAGGATGACATGTGGTTGGAGAACCTCAACGCTCAGCGAAGAGCCGGTGATCTTGATCCGATAACACGAGAGATCTTCGAAATAACAATAACAAAGATCGAGAAGGAATGGCACGCCCTCGAGAAGAGGATACCCAAGCCAAATCCTAAGCCCCCCCAAACTCACAGACCTCGCTCTAGCTCTGCTGTGGCAGTAAATGGTGAACCTCAAGTTGGCGAGGAGCAAGATAGCAAGTGCGCTATTTGCGACGACGGCGATTGCGAGAACACGAATGCCATCGTCTTCTGTGATGGCTGCGACCTTGCTGTCCATCAGGAGTGCTATGGCGTTCCTTTTATTCCCGAAGGACAGTGGCTGTGTCGGAAGTGTCAACTTATTGGACGTGGCATGCCAGTAAGTGCATAAACGCTCTCGCTCAAAGGCTCAATGCTTCAAAGACGCTGTTGCGCTAACATAGATTTGCAGACATGCATATTCTGCCCCAATACTGATGGTGCCTTCAAGCAAACCAACTCATCCAAATGGGCTCATTTGCTTTGCGCCATGTGGATTCCCGAAGTGTCGCTTGGAAATCACACCTTCATGGAACCCGTCATGGAGGTCGAGAAGGTGCCAAAGACGAGGTGGAAGCTATCTTGCTACATCTGCAACCAACGCATGGGAGCCTGTATCCAATGCTCTAACAAAAGCTGCTACCAGGCATTCCATGTTACGTGCGCCCGGAGATGCCGCCTGTTTCTGAAGATGAAGAACAGCCAGGGTGCCCTGGCCGTTTTGGACGGTTCCCTCCCCTTAAAGGCCTTTTGCGACAAGCACTGCCCGCAGGACTACGCAAAGGAGAATGGCGTCGGCCAGGCAACAAGGGCTGCAAAGCGTTTTTACAAGCGCACTATGAAGGGTCGCATTTGGGCTGACAGCCAGGCTTCAGCTATCCAGCTCGCGGCCACTCACCGTCACGCCATCACTGAGCACCCACCAGACGAATCGCAGATGACGGGGGCTAAGGTCTCGGCCGTCCTCGGTGATAAGAAGAAGGGACAGCCAGGGAAGCCCATCTGGAAACTACCATCGGGTGCCCCGATTATCCCCCAAGCGGTATACGACCAGGTTGAGAGTTCGCTTCAACGCTTCTCAATCCGGAAACGGAAGGAGTTCGTCGCCGACGCATGTCGATACTGGACCCTGAAGCGCGAATCCCGACGTGGGGCTGCATTGCTCAAGCGCTTACAGTTACAAATGGAGACATTCTCGTCAATGGAGCTCACACGCCGCAACTTTGCTGCCATGGGTCCTTCGGGCAAGGCTCGGCTTTTGCGGAGAATCGAATTCGCAAGAAATCTCCTCAAAGACCTTACACAGTTGAAATCCCTCACCGACGAGGTCGTCCAACGAGAGGTCAACAAACTCGAAGGCGCTGAGATGGAATATGACTTTGTCGATAGCTGTTACTTCCCTGTCTACAAGTTGCTCGTGCCGGTCTTGGAGAAGGCGTTTCTGTAAGTGATTCCATGGTTTGAACAGTGACACAACCCTAACAAAGATGTACAGGCTCGATAAGAACGTGTTTAAGAAAGGCTTTGCAGCACTACAAAACAAGCTTGAAGAACGTTTCTACACGACAACCCTCAGGTTTACGCATGATCTATGTCAGGCCGTGAATGTTGGCATCAACACGCCCATAAACGCAGCATCTGCCGACGAGCAAAAGGCCGACGCGGTAGACGCTTCGCCCGCTAAGCAAAACATTTACTGGGATGTGAGGGAACGGAGGCGACTTGGTAAACGAATACTGAAGACAATCCAGCCGCAACTGGAAGCTGCTCTCAAAGCCGAGGCTGATATTTGCGGACGGCCCTTGGATGCCTTGCTCAAAGAACTGGAGGGCATGCTTGAGGCAAGTCTCGAGATCAAACAGCCAACCATCACCGTATCCCAGGAGGAAACGGCACTGGCGAGAGAGACTCGAGATGTTGAGATGACAGACGCACCAGAAGAGGCTCAGATCATTGTGGCAGACCAGAGCGACAATGAAGCTGATGCTGATGTGGATGGCGTCGGGAGGGTAGAAAATGATGCCAATGACGAGGGCGACCGCGGGGATCCAATGGAGACGGATTCATCGGCGCCCGTTGGCAACATTGAGGTCAACACCAGCGACCATGAGGAAGGCACTTCTAGACCCAACGGCATCATCTCGTTTGACGGCTCGGCGGCAAGCGAACAACCACCACATGCTGTTCAAGAACAAAGAGGCAGCCCTACAAACAAGCCCGCCAATGGCTTCAGTAAGGTTGATTCTGGTTCACCGCCTTCTTTATCCGGCTTCGGACCAGCTTCTCTGCAGCCACCACGACCGTCGGATCCCCTCACACCTCCCCAGTCCAACGGAAGCTTCGGGCGTGATCCGGCAAACGTGCTGTGTGAAGGCGGTGTGCCATGGTATCTTCAAGGTTTTGAGGTTCAAGGCACCTCGGCGGTAGAGGAGCAATGGACGGGACGTGACGCCGTGCGCAGCCTTAGCGAAGAACTGACAGATATGGATGACGATGCGCTCAAGGACCTAGAATTTGACGTTGACGATGATACCATTACGGCATCGCCAGTCAATACTGAAGGAGACGGCAATGGCAACGGCAACAAGGCGAGGAGAAAAGAGCGGGCCAATCCGGCCAAGTTTAGGAAAGGGGTACGGTCTTCGACCAGGAGACGCTGACTTTTGGCCTCCTGTCTGTAGAGTGTGAGATTTGTTTTGCGTTGGCCAAGGCGTGTGGTTCGGAAAGCAGGAACTGGGTGGCGTTTTATAGGAACGGGCATGCCTGCGTAGTTCTTGTTTGTATTTCTTGCCTGGCATTTTCTCTTCGTTTTCTGTTTTCACTGGTGCTACTGCGCTTCATTGGCAATCTGTCGGGACTCACCGTCCCGGTTTCGTTTTTCCCTTCCTCCCAGGCCAGTGGCAGATTGCTACTTATGGCAAAGGACAGATGTGTAGTAGGACTGATAGATGGACCGACGGATTGATGGATGGATAACCTGGCCGGCAGAGAAAAGAGTGTGAGTGAGGAGGCATGAAGAGAACGATTAAATTTCCCCTTTTTGGCCCGCGTACCTGCATGCTTATACCAAGCACCTTCCTCGTCTTGTCCTCACGAAACACTTTAGTGAGTCATTCACTACTGTGCTGTGCTGTGCTCTGCTTGAAACATATCTAGCATTGGCCGTTTTCCTTCTCTGTACCCCGTTCTGTCCTTGTTGACATTCTTCGGGGCTCGCTGCCTGTCTAACCAATATACCCCGGGGCGTTTTTTTTAAAAAAAAATAAAAACAATGTACTATGTGGGTTAGATACGAGAGGCGGGTTTGCGAGTTGTTTCACACTGGGTTGCGCTATTTCATTGCTCACTGTGATTCTTGCGCGTGTTGGGATTGAGACCCAACGATGTAGTGAGGTGTGCTGTGCTGAGGCAGGCCATTGGCGTGTAATAGATAATTCCATATGTTCGTATTTCTATAATCCTGCCGGGGGAATTCAATAACTACCCCCGACTAAAAGGTGAAGTCCAAGCATTGGTTCTGAGATGCATAGATCAGATAGTACTTTCCCAAGGTCGTACTATTGTTCAGATTATTTCCTATCCATCAAACACTCCCCAAGGATTAACTCTGTTGGATATCTACCTCTCTCCTTATCCGTACATCATATACGTCCATGTCTATCAAAGATAGCGGCTACTTAGGAGGTCCTCTTCATGCACATGACACACTCCTCATTCCGCCGTCAGTACCATGCTGTCATATATGCAAACTAACACTCCAGCTTCAGCTCCACAGCCAGCCGACGGCGCAGGATATACGAGAAGTAAAAAGCCGCAAGGCTTTGCACCGCTTGCAAGCCACTCCCGCCGCCGTGAGTCCCTAGGGTTGGTTGGTGTTTCAAACACGGCCCACACAATCCGTCATGGCTATTGTTGTCAATGGGTAAGATCGGCAAAGGGTTTACCAGTTCCCCGCGCTTTCTCGGTTCTCGCTGTGGGCCATAGGTGGTCCCGGCAATGAAGATGACGGCGGATTGCTGCATTTCGGTGGAGTCGACGGTTGAGGGTGGTATTGCTGAATTTGCTGTTTGATGAGAACATCATGTGATCTCGGGGCGGGGTTGACAACTATCATTGGCAATAGCAAAGTAGGCTACTCGTGCACGATGACAGCATTGATAGATTGGTAGCTAGACAAGGGAAGGAGGGGCAGCCCGCTTTGTGGTCACGAAAAACCGCAAAGGGCGGGTTTCTTGGCGATTTGCGACCCGTTGTGCTACATTGCTGTCTTTAAGTTTTGAACTTCTCGACTCCGACAGTCTATCTACTAGGCTCCCCATCCGAGGCCAATGCTACGGATAGGGGGGAGTGATGGTGGGTTGAACAAGGTGGGTGAGCCATGACCTCTGATTCGCCAGCACTAACGAGCACTCCCATCCAGCTTCGGGTTGTGATCATGTTTGCCCAGCTGCCCACCCCTCCTCCCTTCCCGCTCCGGGGGCCAGGACGAAGTTTTGAAACCTGGTATTGCTGGCGCGAATAGCTGTCAATTCAGATAACTGCGCCCGCAGCGTCACATGAGGGTCCCAATCCCATCGGATGTCGACAGCCCTCCACCCTCACAACGGCAGTGCGGTACGTAACGCCATGTAATTTTGTCGATAACGGCTGTTGCCACCACCGACCCCTCACCGCCGCTCGGTAGAGTCAGATGGGCCATTGTGCCATCGCAAACCAAGGAGTCGGGTGCGCCGATGAATTCCTCTTGCCCCATCAGACTGTGACAGTGAAACCCATTAAGTTTTAATTTCGCTTTGTGCTTTGTGAACGATGCTTCGGTTGCAATGTTGCCGTCGCTTGCTTGTCGGGCATTCATTGCAGGTGTTTGCTCTACGAAACACCCTCACGCCCTCAAATATCGAACCAGGTGGGGGAGGGGCAAGGCGTCACAGCGTGAATGGGTCATTTTCAGAAGCCAGGATGCTCAAAGTCAACCAGATGCTTGGGATGTGCACCGCCTTGGAGGCTGATTGGTCAGCCCCATCCTCTACCGAAGTTCACCGTAGCAAATCATAGGACACCCCACTCACCTTCGACTAGCCGCGAGCTCAACCAAGCGGCAAAGCAGCCCGAGGCCGCTTCCGTGGCCACATCGATGCCCCCCCCCTCCTCCTTCATCCCCGATGTGTGTGTCGGCGCCCAGGTTACCGTGGGTGTCTGTGAACTGGAAGTTTGGTATGGGGGCTATCGCTGAGCTTAATTAGTAGTGGTTCCTGGACAGGTTGTCCCTCTGGTACTCCTCTTGCTTCCACGATGCCGTGGGCCAGGGGTTGAGCCCCTGGTTCAGGGGCGATGTAATGCGTGAATTCGAAAGAAAAAAAAGCCGTATTGAAGTGCACTGCTCTTCAGGAGCGAGTTGCTTCACCTGGACTGGCGGGACACCCCGCGGCGGACGCTCAACATCGCTAATTCCTAGATTCAGGCACTCAGGTACGCCGCAAGCGTCGTTGGTCGTCAGAGTCGCAACGGATTGGTAATGCAGCCCAAAAAAGTTTGCCTCTCTTGGCCTGCGCTAGGAGAGGGGAAAAGAAAAGAGAGAGACGTTCGGCCTTGGATGTGCTGACGACAGCAGAAGACGCCTGTCCGCTGGAGCCCGCCGCGAGATCTGGGCTGGAATGCAAACGACTGCCGCAGGTAACACGGACCGCGACTGCGCGCGGAAACCTGTCACGAGAGCAACTGGCAGGCCTACATATTCACTGGAAATTATAAAAATACGATTGGGAAATCCAGCGCATCCGGCGAGCTTGAGGCAAAGTCGTTGGCAATCACATAGGTTTCTGCTATGGTTTGTTTGGAGTACCTATGCTGCCGTGGGGTAGGAGCGACAAGTCGTCGAGGTGGAGAGTCGAATCCACATCCAAAACTGGATCGCGACAAGACTTGCGCCAACCAATCCCAGGCGTCGTTCATCCAGATGGTCCTTAACAGCCGCATGCGCCATTCTGCTGGCCTGGTGTTAGTATTACTTCCCGTGTGCGTGGTGACCAACGCTTCTCCCCCCCCTTCCTTGTGCTCCCTGAAGTGTGCGCGAAGGCCCCATGCTTTAGTCGCAGTGCTTGACCCGCTCGCCGTGCTCCTCCTCCAAAGTCTCAAACACCTACCACCACCGACTTCGATTTTTTCCGACCCTTCTATCCCCCAAACCCTCCAAAGGCGATTTCTCCTGTCGACCAAGACACAGAACATCCCAACCACCACCCTAAAGGCGACAAAAGCCCTTTCAAAGGCATCCACCCCACATCTGTCCTGTCTCGTCCAAATTGAGACAATACCCTGCGAATTCCCGACGACGAAAAGCCCATTTGCGTAGCTGCCCGTTGTTTTTTTTCCCCGACCGTGGCAGCCTTCCCAAACGCGCACCACGACGCACCACCTTCTCTTCCCTGACCACTGGCGACTGGCTCCTGCCTCCTGAACCCTAACGGAATTATCGTTCTCGCGACGGTTCTTTTTTTGGACGGCATCTTTGCTCACACATCCCCGCGCCACGTACATCACAAAGCGATCGCGCGTGCCTCTAGCACCAGGATTGCCTGCGCTCCCTGGGACCGTCAGCAACTCCACCAAACCCCGGCGACGATAACCTTCTCCCCCATCCGCCGAGATCCGAGAAGATTTTCTTCTGGATCGCTGCCCAGAAAACTAAAATATAAGCCCGGACACTCTAGCAAAATACTTTGACGCAGACGGGGTTCCTTTCCCCCCACCTTTCCCTTCCCCCTCTACACAGCCACTCGTTGCTGGGATCACTTCTGAGAAAAGTAAGTCGGCGACCATCGCTCCTTTCTGTGCGCTCGCCAATTCCAGCAACAACTACAGTACATCGCTACCGACATCCACCGACCCTGAAACACATTTAGCAAACATCTTGCTAACTTTTCATCCTTTACAATTAGCTATTCAGGAGTGCATCGTACCCCCTGCTCCCTAGGCGATCCCCCATCACAGGTACCTTCTGATCGGTCGGGATCTGTCGGTCATTACCGAGACTCCGTAGCCCGTGTGCGCCACCGATTTGGCTGGCGAGGACCTTACAATGGCGGACCAACATGAAGTCGATCTCGACTCGATAATTGACCGTCTCCTGGAAGTGCGGGGCAGCCGGCCTGGCAAGCAGGTTCAACTGCTCGAGGCCGAGATCCGTTACCTCTGCACTAAGGCACGCGAGATATTCATCTCGCAGCCCATCCTGCTTGAACTCGAAGCGCCCATCAAGGTAAGTTTTTCATCAGGATATGTGTCCCATTTTCTCGGCTAACAATGCCCTTAGATTTGCGGAGATATCCACGGCCAGTACTACGATCTCCTCCGACTCTTCGAATACGGAGGCTTCCCGCCCGAGGCCAACTACCTCTTCTTGGGCGATTATGTCGACCGTGGCAAGCAGTCGCTTGAGACCATCTGCCTCCTCTTGGCCTACAAGATCAAGTATCCGGAAAACTTCTTCATCTTGAGAGGAAACCACGAATGTGCCTCGATCAACCGCATCTACGGCTTTTACGACGAGTGCAAGCGCCGGTACAACATTAAGCTGTGGAAGACGTTCACGGACTGCTTCAACTGCCTTCCGATTGCGGCCATCATTGACGAGAAGATCTTTACGATGCACGGCGGCCTCAGTCCCGATCTGAATTCCATGGAACAGATTCGCCGAGTCATGCGTCCTACTGATGTATGTTGCGCCCCGTTGTCTCCCTTGCCTCCCACGTCAGAAGCGCAGGCCTCTCTGCCTGGACCCAGACATTGACACAGAGTGCCACCAGATCCCCGATTGCGGATTGCTCTGCGATCTTCTGTGGTCCGACCCCGATAAGGATATCACTGGATGGAGTGAGAATGACCGTGGTGTTTCGTTCACATTCGGCCCAGATGTAGTATCGCGCTTCCTGCAAAAACACGACATGGACCTTATCTGCCGCGCCCATCAGGTCGTCGAGGATGGATACGAATTTTTCTCGAAGCGTCAGCTGGTAACTCTGTTCAGCGCCCCGAACTATTGCGGCGAGTTCGACAATGCCGGCGCCATGATGAGTGTAGACGAGAGTCTACTCTGCTCGTTCCAGGTTGGTGTCCTTGTTTTACATTTGTCTACGAACGCCAAGGCTGACTGGTTCTGCTCTAGATCCTCAAACCAGCAGAGAAGAAACAAAAGTACGTTCCCGGCCTAGGAGGCAGTAAAAGACCCATCACTCCTCCTAGGAACAAGTCAAAGACCTAAGTAGTGTTTATACGAACATCCCTCGTCTTCTAGGTTCGGCCGTCGATAAATCAGGCTCTCCCGACGAAGCCGGCGGACGACGAGATTTGCCCATATGTCGGTTTACTACAGCTTCCGCGTTCTTGATCGGCTAGGGCTCCTCGCCGTCGTCCACGCCAAGTTCCGACACCACCACATGTTATACCGGACCGCCTCGAGTCGTTGCTAAGCGAGAACCATGTCTGTCTATTAATCTGCCAAGGAAAACAATGAAATAAAAATTGCGTAGGGAGGGACTTCAGTTTTGGAGGGATGAATTACGAGTCTCCTTGTCGATCCCAAGAGCGAGGAAGTAAGGTATAGATAAGCAGTGGTGCCCGGGGATGTTAGTGCGCTCCTTTTGGAAGCAAACGGCTTTTCTCTCACCACGCTGTTCCCGCCCGTACAAGTGGTCTTGTCCCACAATTATTGCCATTCGGGCTGTACGGCCGTACAGCTCCCAGTACTCCAGCCCCTTTTTCTACTAATAATTGGCCCACCTCAGTCTCACCAGATTCCGTCAGCATGAAGTCGCAACATTGGGTACGAGAGCTCCGTTCGTCAAGTTAGGTATTTCATTGGTGTAACCGGATGGGGGAATGGACGGCAGAACAGATAGCATCAGGGGTGGGACATCGGAGTCGAATCATGGGGGTGGGTTCTGGGGCGCTTGAGGAGAGCGCTTGCCATCATCGAATTCCATGTTCTTTGTTCCACTGGCGAGCAGAGCAGCACGAGTAAAGAGAGTTTCACATTGTATGATCACTGAGATATTTTCTCCCTTTTTTCTTATCCTTCAGTCATGAAGTTGAGTGTTGGCTTTATTTATGATCATGGATGTGTCTCTGTTTTAGTACTATTCGTGACGGTCTCCCTTGTCTTCCTTGCTACCCTAGCTATACTTCTTTTTTTCTCATTTCGTGGTTCATTCGCTTGCTTTTTTATCCTCTGCTGTTGTTGACGTGTGAACATTTCCTTCCCTGTCAAGTCTGTATGTGTGAGTTGGGGTGATGGGCATGTTATTTGGGAGAAGGGGCAGATGATAATATCCCACATCTGGTCCTGTTTGCAGGAGTGCAAGATTTGAAAACCATACGCACTCGGGTGGGTTGTCTGATGGTGTGCCCATTGCCAACATCTGAGCAAGCACTGGGTCCAGCCAAGATTGAGAACTGGGGATCAAGCATGCTTCATCCATTTCATATGGTGATACTCGGTGCACAGATAAACACAGCCATTCCCCTACCAGTACTTTTTCACTCACAATCCTCACACTTACCCGCCTCAGCACTGCAGCTTCGACCCCGATGACTTTCTGTTACCTTTAGTGTAGTCTTAGTTGTTTCCTTTGCCAGGGCGCTAGAACTGGCAGCATCCCCTTGCGTCTCATCCTGGTCCTGGCCATTACTCTGTCCGTAATTCCGATCAACATGGCCTAGATTCCGGCCCGGCTCAATAACGTCTCGAACTCGCCGTTTTAGTTCCTGGTGATAGTGTTATTATCATTGGTCGTTGCCATGAGCCGCATGGGTTGATCTTTGTAGGTGCTTTTTTGTCTTCCTTGCGGAGACTGGAATGTCCAGTTATCCTCATCGTGGATACGCGAGGGGGATACCTGTGGGTATGGGTATGGGACTTGACAAAGGGGAAGCACGCTCTAAGGTGTATGGACATGAGGCAGAGAAGGGAGATACTACCATGGACCAGTGGTGCGGTCCATCCTTTCTCCCTTCCTCCTGGTGTGTTATAGGAAGTAAAGGACCGAGGATGAAAAAACTCACCTTTGTCTCGGGGAATCCCCCATCAGTTTTGCGATCCCATAGCACACGAGAGCTCACCCTCACGTTCTTATTCCGATCCTCATCCAGGCGTTCCTTTTGACTTTGTGGTCTATGCACAATCTCTACGACAAACACCCCTCCTGTCGCAGGCTGCAGAGCAACCTCGCCCAGGGTGGTAGAAAAGGTGGAGAGTAGCTCTTGTGCGTACTGTGTCTTGATATAAGCATTGTTCTTGTCCATGGACTGACGACTGGAATAGCTACATACGTATGCGGCGCGCAGGAGCCATTTGCATTGAGTGCAGAACTGGATGGTGACGCGGGGAAGGGTATACGCGTGTGTGGGGATAATAGTGTTTTCTGCCATTTTTCTGTATATCAAGGCTTGGTCTGGATTAATACACTTGGCAGTGTGGATGCCACAGTGGGAATAAAAAAGATGTCTCAGCTGTGAGGATCGGAAGTGTGAAGTGTGGTGATGTTCAGACAATGGCCGAGAGTCCAATGTTAAAGGAGGGGCAATCAATGATGACATCTCGATAAAAGATCCAACTCCCCGGGCCTTATCACCCACCCGAGACAACATCTCAATCACACTCACTCACACAAACACGTACGACGCATTTCATTTTCTAGACTTATAACACACACTTGATTGAACCTAACACTTTGAGACCAGCTTATCGCCGGCCTCTTATTTACCAACCACCGAGTCACCCAGCACCAGCACCCAGCACCAGCACCCAGGAACCAACGCAAAGGGTGGTCAAAACCGTGCCTCTTTCATTCGCCTCAGTTATCGTTTCGTCAATCCCATTGAAAATGGCGCCTCCAAAGGACTTGGGGAGCAGCAGGCCTATGTACATTGAAAAAGAGAATACCCCGACACAAAAAAAGTTACAAGCCACAAGGGAAGGGGGGGGGAAAAGACAACATGAAAGGACAACAAGAAAACATAATAGAAATTATTACATGCTGAAGAGCTTTCTGAGCCTTTGCCTGTGAACTGCAGGTGGGGGAAAATGGGAAGGGGTATGACTTTGAAAAGCATTATCATAGGGCCGCCATCATCTCGTCCCTTCCATGACATCGCCTCTTCTTCGCCCTGCTAGCTCTCGCCCTCGGTCATAAATGGGTAAGGGCTGTCCAGTATGGTCCGGTCTTGTCGACATGCTAGTATGCCTTTCCCAACGCCACTGTATGGTTTTTTAAACCCTTTTTGTCGTGATTCACACCTGGCGGACCCTGCTAGTCGAAACGCCGCGCCGAGAGACACCCTTGAGATAGGGAATAGGGGCTGGGGCAGCACCTCGTCCAGACTGTCGATATGATGACAATACCGCCTCACATGACAAGACAGCACCCGGCATTTGTTGGTGGTGCATAAGGGTCTTCGCCCTTGGGAACTGGTCCCCAGACGCTGGGAACCATGTAATCCCGAGTGCTATTGCAATAGGCGATAATGCTGGAGCGCAAACATAAAATCAGCGACTTGCTCAACTTGCACGATTGATGCATATGCATCCGTGCCCCCTTTTCTATCCTTACCTCTTAGATGCCTGGCTGACTGGAATGCGTTCCCGTTCGAGATCTTCCCGTAGCCGGTTGTTCAACTCAGTCAGGCGGCGGAGCTTGAGGTCGGCCATGCTCTGCTTATTCTTCTTAATTTGCGACGGGTCGCCAACATCGCGGGACGTGTACTGAGGCATCTTGCCAGATGATCGCGCCGAACGTTGCTTGCTTTTCGGCGAGGGCGCTGGAGACGCGGGGCCTTGTGGACCTGAAGTCCGATTGAGATGATTCGATGTCGACGAAGGATCGCTCTCGATGACAGCCTCGGGCTGGGGCAATTTGACGGTTGAAACCCGTCGCGGGAATGAGTGTGACGATTCGCCGACGTTGTTAGACCTTAATGACATGGTGCCAAGTCAGCCTCGTTAATACGTATCGATGCGGTGTTTCAATTTTCTCCCGCCCTCTTTTCTCCCCTCTCCTTCCACTTCCCCTCCCGTCTTTCCCAGTTGCGACGGGATTCTTGAGAATTCCTTCGGGGCAATTGACAACGTGCTGGATGGGTTTCGATCGAAGTTCGTCCATCTACAACATAACAAAAAATTATTCAGACTTACCAGGATTGAGCGGAGTGGTGGCGTGCGTGCCGGTCGTGGTGTCGAAAGAAGGTGCGATCGATTGGAATGCAATTGCTGAAAGTCTGGGAACGAGCGGATTGGTGAGGCGTTGGAAGAGGAAGGACTTCGACTCCTGAGCGGCGTTGTTGGCCCGTGCGTTCTCGAGCAAATGAGATGGCCCGACATCCGACAGGGGGGTTTTAGATTGCTTAGGCCCAGTGCACTCATATTTTTTGAACAGTGCACTTCTATAGATATGCCTCTTTGGTGCTACTTCCAGACGCGTCTTTCCATTTGCTCTCGCGGTTGTCCATGTTTTGCAGCGACTTATAGCTCGTCTCTTACAGCTCAGGTCTCCTTCCAGATGCGTTCCCGAGGCTCTAGAGAGCAGACGGGCATTGCGTCGCGATAGTGAATGAGATTTGGCTTTCTGTTCGTTAGCACAACATCTGAGCGAGCTTGGAAAGACTCGGTGCCTTCAGTAATAAGGATGCCCATGATGGACGCTCGTCACACAAACATTCACAAGTTCGCATACGGCTGCGGCCATACGGCTTCGGATGGGAAGAACCCAGTGAAGTTTGATAGATGCTGGAGTCCTGGCCTCCGCTCGCAAATGTCATTTCAATTCTGTTCCCCCGCTTTCCTGTGGTCAAAGAACGAGAGCCTGCCCCACTTCGCTGCTCCCTTCCATGAAGGCGCATAGTCTCCCAAACTCTGTTCAACAACATTGATCAAGTGTGCTGAAGGGCATTACTTGACACTCTGGAAAGGAGTCTAGGGAGCAGACCGTTGCCATATTGACACTCTTCTGCTGTGAGAACTGCGCCGTTGCGAATTCGAGGTCCGGTCACGTGACTAGTCAATTTGCGCCCACAAATCTATCCGGAAAATCATCTCTTGATGGTCAGGGCTTCCGACAACGCATTTCTCCACGAGGCAAAAATCTCTACAGCGCCAGCCAAGTTGTCAGCAACCCCTCACGCTGCCTTGTGCTGCTCGCCTGACACGCAAATAATCTCCTCAACGCCTGCGTCACGCAGAGGAGATTGCCCATCATGGTAGGTTGGGTCGCTCTTCCACTGCCTTTGGGCGCCTCTACTGCCCCTCTTCCCTGATCAGCGCTTCCAATTCTCTATCGCCCCTCGACTGACCGCGTTGCAGCCTCCCCCACCTCATCAAAAGCCCGAGAATGTCTTGAAGCGGGCTCACGAGCTCATCGGGGTCAACCAGGCCCCGGCGGCCCTGACCCTGCTTCACGAGCACATCACATCGAAGCGATCACGAAATGTCCCCATCACATCGCTTGAACCAGTCATGGTCCTTTTGGTCGAGCTCTCTGTCGAGCAGAAGAAAGGCAAGATCGCCAAGGATGCGCTCTACCAATACAAGAACATCGCGCAGAATACCAACGTTGCCACTATCGAGGTTTGTCGCGAGGCATCTGCGCCGCATGGGACCGAAATGCTGACAGGTGTCTAGCTGGTTTTGAAAAAATTCATTGAGTTAGCCGCGCAAAAAGTGACGGCAGCCCAGGAGAAAGCAGATGAAGTCCAGTCGTCTCTCGAAGCCGCCACTGGATCTGCCAGTGTCGACGATCTCGAGGCCAGCGAGACTCCCGAGTCTATCCTGCTCGCCACCGTTTCGGGCGAGCAATCCAAGGACCGCACTGACCGCGCCATCGTCACACCGTGGCTAAAGTTTCTCTGGGAGGCATACCGTACTGTCCTGGACATTCTTCGCAACAATGCCCGCCTCGAACTCCTTTATCAGAACACCGCCGCCCAGGCGTTCGACTTCTGCCTCAAGTACACCCGAAAGACCGAGTTCCGCCGTCTTTGTGAATTGCTCCGCAACCATGTCCAGACCGCCGCTAAATTTTCGACTCAGATGCATGCTATCAACTTGAACGACCCCGATACTTTGCAGCGTCATCTTGAAACCCGCTTTCAGCAGCTTAATGTCGCCGTCGAGCTTGAGCTCTGGCAAGAGGCCTTTCGTAGCGTCGAAGACATCCACACTCTGCTCAACCTGAGCAAGCGCCCTGCAAAGAACATCATGATGGCCAATTATTATGAGAAGCTCACCCGCATTTTCCTGGTCGGCGAGAACTACCTCTTCCACGCCGCCGCCTGGGCACGGTACTATAACCTGCTGCGCCAGTCTGCCGCTATTGTGGCCACTGGACAGGGCAAGAAGGCTGATAACCCGCCAACCAGTGAGGCTGACCTGCAGAGAGCCGCGACCTTTGTCATTCTTTCTGCTCTCTCGATCCCTGTCATAAGCACTTCTCGTTCGCGCGGTGCCATGGTCGATTTTGACGAGGCCCGGAAGAACAAGAATTCCCGCCTGACTCACCTCCTTGGCATGGCTCAGGCCCCAACTCGTGCCGGATTGTTCCGCGATGCTCTGTCCAAGGCTCTGCTGCGTCGGGCTAGGCCCCAGATCCGCGACCTCTACAACATCTTGGAGGTTGACTTCCATCCTCTTTCGATTTGCCAGAAGATTGCCCCGATCCTCGCCCAAATTGGGGCGGATGATGAGATGCAAAAGTATATCCTGCCCCTGCAGCAAGTCATTCTCACTCGCCTATTCCAGCAACTTTCTCAGGTCTACGAAACTGTTGACCTAGAGTTTGTTGAGAGCCTGGCCCAGTTCCCGGAGCCCTTCCAGGTCACGCGCAGCACTATTGAGAAGTTCATCATGAACGGAAACAAGAAGGGTGACCTCGCAATCCGCATGGATCACGCTACTGGCGTGCTGAGCTTTGATGCTGATGTCTTCTCCTCTGCTAAGGCCGCACATGCTGGCTCCAGCGCCGGTTCGGCGGAGAACGAGGTTGGCTCCGTGCAGCGCCTTCAAAGTACCCCTTCTCAAATTGTCCGCTCTCAGCTTACACGCCTTGCTGAAGCTCTCTACACAACTTGTCGTTACATTGACCCGACTTTCAACGAAGAGCGCATCCGCGATCGTGATGATGCGCTGAAGCGTGCGAAGGCTGGAGCCGAGAAGGAGCACCTTGAGATATTGGCCCGTAAGGAGATCATTCAGAAGCGCAAGGACAAGGCTTCAGAGGCTCAGGCTCTGAGAGAAAAGGAGAATGCCAGGAAGAAGATGCTTCAGGAGCAGGCCCTTCAGCAGGCCGAGGCTGCTCGCTTGGCTGAGGAGCAAAAGATTCGCGAGATGAAGCGACTCCAGTCTGAGCGTGAAGCCATCAAGAGGAAGGAAGTTGAGAATATGCTCAAGGACATGAAGATTGAAGACTTAGGCGGTGAAGATCTCGATAACCTGGACAGCAACAAGATTCGTATGATCAAGCTTCAGCAGCTCGAGCGCGAGAAGAATACCATATCAGAGAAGCTGCGCATCACTGGCAAGCGTCTCGATCACCTCGA
>Ga0247763_1000412_pt1 | contig 25354 bp, 32 predicted proteins | sample UWRJL141409B4_FD_179926 | JGI IMG/M metagenome (GOLD analysis project Ga0247763, IMG submission 179926) | Plant litter microbial communities from Arlington Agricultural Research Station in Wisconsin, United States - UWRJ-L141-409B-4 | ecosystem: Environmental > Terrestrial > Plant litter >...
ATCCCTCGGCTTGCAGGCGCAACAGGGAGGCACAGCACAGCACCAGAACAGCACGGTAAGGCACGGTACAGCAGGCACTGTATGGACGGCAAGGCACCGTGGAGCACAAGCATACTACTACTGTACCTACCCGCTGCAACCAACCTACTGAGGGCGGGATCTACGGGGCAGTAGCAGGGCAGCATGTCATGCCATGTCGTTGCGCGGCACCAGCTGTAAGAGAGAGTTGTGAAACTACACAAAGTTCGCCGACGTGACTGTCTTATCGACATAAGCAAGTCGGCGGGCAAACCCGTTAACATGACAAGACAAAAAGTTGTGTTCTCGGAGCCGTAGAGTTCCCAGGTAGGTACCTATCCCCGGGCCCGTGGGGCCCCAAAAAAACGGTCCCCATTCTATGAAGAGACAAAGCTAGCCTGCCAGCCAGACCAGCAAATTTACCCGCAGCTTCAGCTTTGCTGAGCACACAACTTTACTCACCAGCCCATTCCACTGTCTACCTACCGACCCACAGAGGAAAAGTTAATGGCGAAGAGGTCCGTCCGCTCTACCTCAACCAAAGCCCAGCATCTAATCTAGGACGAAAAGACGCCACCATCACTCACTTGCACCAGTGGACCGCCCGTCTGCCGTGTCCCCAGATAAAAATAGCCGCGCCCAAACGCAGTACAGCAGTGTATCTACAAGGAAAATGGTCCCCGATATCGCGTCGCATCGCGGCACCAACCTAAACCCAGCAAAACGAAGTCTAGCATTAAAGCTACTGGTATCCCAATGCGGCCTCAGACATACGCCTAACCCATATCGAAGGCACAGCACAGTCCAGTGCATGCGGCTACCTGGCGCAGGATGAGCAGAGACAAAAATACAGAAGAAGCAAAACAAAAAGACTGGACAAGCTACAAGGTTCGCCCAAAACAACATTTTTAACACATAAACGCTCCGCGTCCCAATTATCCAGCCCAAACGGAACCGCATCAACCGCGAACCGCCTCTCGAACCGCGCTGAGCGCGACCGGTTTGCCCATTGACACACTGGAGAAAATAAAGCCGCGTGTGTTACATGTTTGGCCGTCCCGTTCCGCGCGAGTCCGCGTCTAATTTTGTCTTTCCTTTCTTTCTCTTTTTCCTCATTGCCTTCCATGGTTCACCGGATTAACCCCACATTTTGTCAAGCCCTGCTTTCCTGCCTGAAGTCTGTGTTGACTTGCCTTGCTTGCTCCTGTTTGCCATGCCATGTTATGTTTCTCTGTGTGTATGTTAGTTACCCTGTCGTAACTTCATCCGCCTGCATACCGCTGCTTCACCGCCAACTACCTACCCACGCATCGCAGCATAAGGTACTAACGTCTAAGGCTGCCACATCGTGGACATACCGTATTGCGCTACAAAAATATACACCTCGGGGGGCCCAGAATCAGACACAGAGGCGAGAAAAGGCGGAAGCACATCCCGAGGAGCTTTCCCGATTCGGCAATCGAACCAAGTCAGGTAAGCGCTGCTTCAGAGACGGCCGAAGCCCCAGCCGAAACCCCAACCCCAAGCTCCGAGGATCGAGGGAAGATAACCGAGAATAGATAGATGGATGGATAGATGGAAAATAAACAAGGACAAGGGTACAAGAGAAAAATGTCACAGACCGACCGACGCACTTGCGTCAGTACTCTACTCTTCTCTTCCCTCATCTCGGAGAATGCTCTTTTTGCCCCATGAACAAGCTTGCTGGTTCGGATAGGCAAGCGATGCCATGTCTGAGCGGGACTCACACAATATCAAGCCGCCAGTTAGCGAGAAAACACACCACCTCAAACCACATGCACGCCGTCACAACGCTAGCGCCACGGTACTGCTCAATAATGATGAGATCGGAGACAGGAAAGAAGCCAGTATTTACCTGACCGCGAAGAAGGCGCTCTTGAGGGCATCCTGGATTCAACCGGCAAGATCGCAGTTTGTCCCCCCATGGACTTGACCCAACCGCGCCTCTTGATTAGCCGTATAACCAACCCTCTGATATACTATGCCCATGCCCATGCCCATAGCCTTAACCGTAGCTATGACAGGACATGACAACAGTGGGCCGGCTATCCTTCTCTTCCTTTGCACCGTTTGCGGAACACGTGCGGGATGGAATATCCAATACGAGGCCGCCATCCTGTCGCGTTTGACCTGGTTTGAGGCCAGGTGGATGAATGGGGTAGATCCGAACGAACGGCATTGAACATGAAAGCGATTTGGAAGGCGAACCGTTGTCCGCTAACCCCCCACCCAGTCCGCGAACAGGGCCGTTTTCCCACGCCAATCCAGCCATATACGTTCTGGAACGAACGGAAGAAGGTCAACTGTGGCGTGCTGACAATGGAAAAAATGGAACCGAAAAGGCGGGTTAGTATACACCCCCTTACCCTGTCTTGTCCATCAGCACCTCTTCTCAATCCAATGCAAAGCCAGAAACGGTTTCTGCCGAGATGGTAACTCGGAGCTCGGGTCGGGCTCGCGATCAAACAGAGCGGGCGGCACGAAGGAGGATTGCAAATTATCGTTGATCAACGCAGGCAAGTTCGCTTGCTCTCCGACGTAGTCGATCAGTAAACGACCGGAGAGGACAAGCAGGGACAAGGTCCGACGGCAAGAGACACTGTCAAATACCGTGCCGTGCCTGTCTGACGTCCGACGAACACCTCGTTTGGTAGGAACTGCCTGCCGCCATGTCGAGACAGGGTCCACGGCGTCGTCTCATTCGCGACTTGGCTCCGTCGTGGGTTCGTGGATAAGCGCCGGCTATCGCCTGTCTTTGTGTGTCTCTGTGAGCCGGTTATACTGCATCGTAGCATGTCGAGCCGCCGAGACACGTAATTCGGACGCTCGGACAAGTGCCTTTACTCAGCTCAGGCCTGTGCTTGCAGTGTTGTATCGGTTGAATTTGCCGCAGTTGCAAAGGGCGGCTGGCGGCTGGAGCCTGCCCTCTCAGCGTTGCATCCTTTCAACCTCATTCGGAAAAAGCCGCTCGAGAAGACCTCCATCAACCGATGAAAACAGAAAGAATGCGGCTTTGCTTCATGCGCGACCGCTCTTATTCTGTACCATCGGGCGGTCTGCCGCTGGCCTGCCAGTTGCGGGCCCTCCTGCTGCGGAGCCGTCTCATGCGAACGCTGGGCTTATTCGAGCGCGGCCGGAGAAGCGGGCCCAATAGGCCGACCCGGGCTCGGGCCCGAAGAGGTAGAGTTCAAAGCACCAAACTAGGCGCGGGTCCCGCGTGTAGGCAGAGCGACGGTTGAGACACAACCCACCCCAGACGCGCCATGCGCTTGATTTTCTGGTTGGTGATCGCCTGATTCGCTCCGACCGATAATGGAGACATCTGGTTGGTTGGTCAGTCAAGGGTTATGCGACGGTATAGGACTGGTTTGAGGTGAGAGAGCATTGCCGAGTGCGGCTCGTAGATTGGATGGCTCGAGGGAAAGTGACCCCGTGCCCACCGATTGGCGCCCTCGCGCAAAAATGCGAGAGAAAGAAAGGCATTGTGGTGGGATGTCGAGTTATCGACAGAGTAAGAAGGTTGGCGAGCGAACAAACAAACCGGTGCTGCAGACCCAGGTGCAGACGCGGACGCGGGCGGAGACGCATCCAGGCAACCTCTTCGAGTCGATTGTTTGAGGCTTCACTCCAAAACAACGGCGCATGTGCTGCGTGTTTTCGATGGCGCCAAACCGCATTGGGCTCTGATTATTCCCGCAGGCTGGTCCCAGAAACGGCGTCAAGAAGACCCCTGGTCCTTGCAGTTTGGTGTGGAACCGCCGCGCACTGCATACAGCGTAGTTAACTACTACCGCTGCGTAGTGTAGTGTACGTAGTGTAGCAACTGTGCAGCCCTATATTAAGAATGTCATCCTGCTGCACTAAGCTAGACATGGTGTTTGCTGCTGCCTCGTCCAGTCCCTCCCTCGTGGCCTGTTGATGATGAGAGTCCTTCAATGCGATGCGACGCTCCTGCAGGCGCGCAGCAAATCACAAAATGCCCGACGACCGCATCGAGAAGCCCGGCCAGACAGCTGGCTTCGTACCAGATAGGAAGCCCGTATCACTGGTCTTTCCTTGATCTTTTGACTTGCCCGAGTGAAGCACTTGTCGCGGCGAACCTCGTTCAAGGACAAGATCAGACATAGGTGTATCTGGGTAGATTAGACTAAAGACACCAGGAAAAAAAAAATAGTGACACAAAAAAGGACGGGCGCTGAGATGCGCTTGACCGGACATATTCAATGCCTGTCCCTGTTCCCAGTGACTTGAAAGCTGTCTGAGATGGTGTGGTGGTGCGGATGACGAATTGGGAATGGGGAGCAGAAGACCAAGAAAGCCAGCCAGCCTCCTCCCCAGAACCAAAACCCAGAAAAGAGCGGGACAGTGGGTTGATGTGGAACGGACGGGACCGGGGTGCGGTGGAGTGGAGAGGGAGGGGTGGAGAAGGAGGGGTGGAGCTCCCCGTCGAGAAAGTGTGGAGGGGTCGTTCAGGTTCGACGTCTTGAACCCATGTGATTGATCCCTAAGCTCGGCGTGAAATTTGCGTCGATGGATCGTGTATGTTTCGCCGCGACAGCTTTGTGGATTTTGTGGGAATTGCAGGAGGTCTCGGGTGGAGACAGGCGAGCCTTTGGCTCTGGCGCCCTGCAGCCCAGGTTTCGACTTCTTCAGGAAGTCAGCTAGCCTTTTCTCAACCGGATCATTGACAGGACAAGAAATTCCCACCTCGCGCGGAAATTCCTGCTTTGGGAAGCCATCAGCCTCGTCATTTCTGCGTTCTCTTTTGTTGGCGCGCCGGTGTTTGTGCTTCTTTTCCCCATCTGTGTGATGACAGATGGAACGACTCAGCTCCAAGATGCCTTCTTAGATCCTTCAGCCACGAAACATGAAGGTGCTGCAATATAATAAGCGAAATAAAAGAGAATAGGAGGTGGTGTTTTTTTGAGAAAGAACCCAAGGCTCGATGCGGCTTGTTTTGCTGGCGCACCCGGATTTTCAGGCCCAACGCCGTGACACACAACCAAACAGTCGCAGGACTGGCCGAGACTTGGACCAAGATCGATCTTGGCCACGCAGAAGTCGGTTCAACGGGAATGGGAATGTAAGCCGCTGTTCCACCGGCCGTTGTGCCTGAGCATGCCCCTGAGTGTACAAGACATGGAACCAAGACACTTGTACAAGCCCTCAAAACTTCCGCAAGGGAATAGAGTAATAAAAATGTTGATGCATTCCATATATGATAGGAAACTAAAAGCCAGCAGAAAATTTTGTCCCACAACTCCCCTCAGAAATGACCCCCAGTCCGGTTTGGAACTGCCGTGATTCATCATGTCATCGTTTCCGTTTTGCCATGCCCCCTTTTACCCCCGTTTTTCGACCATCCTCACCATTGCTCAAAAAAAAAAAGGCAGCCGCTGAGTTCGCTTTCGTAAAACATTACCTAAAAGTACAAATACATGGCAAGAAAGAGTTGCTGCTGCAAGAGTTGTTTTTAATACACGTCAACTACACAGATCCAAGAAGATGCAAAGAACAGGAAGAGAAAAGAATTACCCAAAACAATGCAGAAGTCGTAACAATGATGGACCGTAGGGGAAACAACATACCCCCTGGTCGTGGCAGGGTGGGGCCAGACACTTTCTGGAAGCGGCAAGTCGGGGGGACCGCCGCGCAGAAATTGCAAATCCATGAACCGTACTCCGTAAAGTGTAGCACACGTGAAAGCGTGGTGACATGGGCATGCCCGACCGGCTGCGCGGCTGTCTCCATGAATACTGGCGCCCTTGCTTCTTTCAGACCATGTTGAAGTTGGAAAAAAGACGCGACGGCTTTGGCTTTCCAGAACTAGTTCAATCCGCATGCCACTTCCATCATGGTCAGGACCCACGGCCCCGAGTTGACCGGGAGGACAGGGGGCCCCCTGGCGCACCGCCGTTTTAATAACGGGGCGATCGCTGTTGGGCTGGTCGAGGCGCGACTGGGGTCTGAAGAGGCTGAAACGTAGGTGAAATTAAGGTTCCTCAGTCGTTATCGCATGCTCGCGTGGCTGCCGATCCTCCGCCACGCGTTTTTTCTTCCGACGACCGAGGTGAATTCCGCGTCGACAACTCGCCGAACTGCTGGTGCCTTGGTGACGGTGGATTGTCCGACAGGAGCGATGAAAGAGTATGTGCGCCGCTCCTCCCGGCCGGTTGCGGCTGCGGTGTTTGTTGCTGTTGCGATGAAGAAGCCTCTCCTACGCTGAGCATGGGGGACGCTTCCCGTGGGCCAAAGCTCTCGCCCCGCCCTCGCGCACGATACGATCCCAGGTCGCTCCTCTGGCGCGAGTGGCCCCTTCTCCGTCCCGGTGGTGGATTTGACAGACCCATGCTGTGCGAAAATGGTGGGGATCGGAACCGCTGTAACGAGCTCGGAGGCGGGGCGGCTTGTTGGGGCCCTGGTGCTTTCCGCTTCCGCGGAGACTCCCCTACTGCACGAACAAGCCAGTTAGCCCCCGAAAGATTGTCAAGATCGTGATTTGGTCTTGGACGAACCTGAGGGCGTACCTGGTTGATCAGTAGCCCCTCGCCCCCCTCCCGCCGCTCCTGCTCCCCCTCCTCCTGCTCCCCCTCCCCCTCCGCCACTCCCTTGGCTCGTTGGTGGCTGCCAATGGTGGAAGTATATCGACGATGACTGCGCTTCTTGCTGCTGCTGCTGCTGCTGCTGTTGTTGTTGTTGTTGTTGTTGCTGCTGTTGTTGCGGTATTGCCGGGTGCGAAGTGCTGGGCGGCGCTATTCCTAGTCCGCCACCAGGAACCCCGGTGTTAATGCTGGGCAGATTCTGACCGGTTCCGTGCGATGGCCGGCCACCTCCTGGTCCCGTCACACTGAGCCCTCTCTGTCGTGTTGGCGAGGCAGGGTAGCCCGAAGTGTAGGCGCTCGGCGGTCCTTGGGCCGAGCTTGGCGTTGAAGGAACGCCTCCAGATGGCGGGTAATGGGCGTACGTCTGCGGCTGCGAGTCTCGTCGTTGGTGGTCTGGCGAAATGGGCCCTGGTGGCATGAGGGCTGGCGGGTGTTGTTGTGGCTGGTTCTGTGAAAACATGTGCTGTTGTGCCCAATCCAGGGCCGCTTGCGAAAGGAGCCCTCCGCCCATTCCTGCGAAAACCACGGGCACCATTGCCGGTGGGATCCCTCCAGAGAGCGACGTGCGCAAAATGTCGTGCTCCATCCTCCTCTGCTCGAGACGGTAGCTTTCCTGGCGCGTCTTTTCCTCTTCCTGCCTCCTCTTCTCCTCTTCCGTCTTGGCCACCAGCCAGGACCGCATTGATTCCTCGTGCTGCCACGGTGGAGCTGGGGGCAGTTGCCCAAAGCTCTGCATTTGCGATGGCGGAGGAGGCGGAGGAGCCTGACTTGTGGGCGGGCCCGACAGTGACTGTGACGAAACAGGGCCTGGAGGTGGCTGGACTGCCGTCATGGCCACTGGCGGGGGCAGACTGCGATGGGGTGCCGACATGGGCTGGGTAGGTGGGCTGCTGACTTGAGAATACGTATGTGGCGCTTTGTGCGAACCAGAATCCTGATAGGGGAGAGGGGGGGACGGCCGCGATGTGCTCGGAGGTGTTGGTAAATCATGGACGGACCGATAGCCGTAATGCACTGGCTTGTTGATGGTAAGCATCCTCGTCTAGGTGAAGGTGAAATGGCCCAAACAAGACAAGGAAGAACAAGATGCTGTGCGTGAAGAGGAGGCAAGACAGGAACTAAATAGGTGAAAGGGAGGGAAAGGGGGATGTTGAGGTTTTGGTGGCGTGTTTGGGGAGGGGAGTTGATGGGGGACTAGAAAAAACAGACTTGGGGGGTGATGAGGTGGAAATAACCTTTGGAAGAGTAAGCTGGATGTGGCGGCCAGCCCAGTGGTGGTATTGGGGAAGGAAATGGGCGGGGCGTGTGGTGATGAAACGTCGAGGTGATAATGCTCACCCTCATTTGGCCATTGGTACTGCATACAAATATAAGTACTTGCTATGCTAGAAAATGGCGGAATCGGCTCAGAAGTGAGCAGGGCCGGGGAAGCAAAGTAGCTACTGTCAAGGCCGAGCTGGACTAAGGCGGGTGAGGCGAGGGGACCCCTGGCTCCGTCTTGTCCTCGCCCCGTCCCGACTTTGTTCCTTTGCTACAAGGCCGCGACCTGTTCGGACGGTGTCCAAGACCCAAGAGAGTCCCAAAATCGGCAGGACGGGCCACTGGGATATCGGGCCTCCTAACGACGGCTTTGTATCAGAGAGGGAAAGGGCAACTATTTGGAAGTCTCGAAACAGCGAGTGTTGACTGATTAGGCCAGAAACCGAGTGGGAAACAATGTGGAGAAGGAGGGCGTGTCCTTTGTTATTTCATTTGGAAGCAGGGCGTATCAGAAAGAGATTGGCGCAAGGGTGTTGAGGGAGATCGAAGCACCGTCAGAGCCCCAAACGGCGATGTCGGATGCGACAAGCGGCTCAACAGCCAAGCAGAGATGGTAACGACTGTTTGATACTGAAGAAGCAATCAGGTCGAAAAGAAGTAGCGGACACTGAGTGTCAACCAGCAACAGGTGTAGGGGGCTTACGGGCCAAGATGTCGGAGATCTCGGGAAGGAGGGACAGCTGGGAAAATATGAACTCCTGGCCATCGATCTTTTTGTTCTGGCCGCCCAGCCCACGTAGAACCATGCTCTGGTGCCTGTCCATGCCACCGGGATCTAAAGGGTGAGGCTGGCTGCGTGTGGTGTTGGGGATGGAGAAGTGGGTTGAGCCCGTCTGTTTTTAGTATACTCTCCTGTGTAAAGCCCTGTAACCTTTTTTTGCTGTTACAGGGAGGAGGGCCTTGAGAAAAAGACTGGGGCCGGGTAAGAGCACGGGGCCATAACACAACCGGGGTGTGCTCAGATTGATGCAGAGATCCCAGAGGCCACAGCAGGGCGACGGGTCTGATGGCGAATCAGCGTTTCGTAGAGGGGCGTGTTGTTTGGTCTTTCTTCCAGGGATGCGATTTGGCGAAGGGGGGTAAAGACCCGAATACCAACTGCGGACCCTTCCCCTCTTCTCTTTCCCCCACCCCCTCCGACGCCATAGTTAGCACGCATCAAGTCGATTCGCGACGCTTCTAACTGCCCAATGCGGCGACGTGCTCAGTCTAGCCCTGGTGGACTAAAGAGGAGAGTCGTGGTGGAATGCTCGAATTGTGACGTGCCAACTCGCGGAACCATGGAGGTGTGTCTGCCTGCCAACAACCCAAGGGGATAGGATAATATTACTGCGTATATGACTTGGGTCGAGCTCAATCGCACGAAGGTCTTCATTCGGGGATCTTACAGCCGAAGCAAGGCCGTTAACCTGGGCTCGGGCAGGGCGGCGTAGGAGTTAACCGCGCATGGTGGGCATCAGTGTGTGCACGTCTGACGGCTAATGAGCGCGGCGCTTCAGCTGGCGGCTCAGGGCCTGTAGCATGGCCATCTGAATAAACCAGCCGACAGACAAGCATCGTCAGTCCGATATCGTTGGACCCTACACCCATCCGCGGGGGCTGCTTGCTAACCCGCCACCCGCGGAGAGTTGGCAGATCTGGGCGGTAGTCTCCAGGTTTGTGCAAACGCTGGTGCGAGGCACTGTGCATTCCCAGTATTCATGCTTCCAGCCCGGGATCTGCCCATCTAGGATCGAAAGGGGAGGCCTAGGCGGCAGTCAACTCCGAGCTGGGAGCTGCGACCGTTGGGACGTGCCATCGGTGGCGGCGGCACGTCTCGACGGGAAAGCCGCGACGGAGCCAGGAGCAGGCGCCGCTTTGACAGGACGAGCAATGCATCTGACATAGAATTGTAGGGATCTAGTGCACAGCGAAACCTCACAGACGCGCCGATTCAAGATGCTACCTTGTCGCCAGAGGGTAGCCGTCGATCTCGCGCCTGCATCCCGCATAGCGTCTCCTGTCGGTACATTATTACGTGGGGCGAAGAGCTCCGAGAGAGGTCACAGGTCTGATCTGGATCTCTGCCGTTACCGCTGCCGGATCGCCCGTGTTATTGCGTGCGTCGTACGTACGCCTCGAGGCCGCTCTGTCGACTGGAAAAATGAAAGTTTGAAGTCCCGCACTCGGCCATCGCAGATCGATCATCGGATCAGGCAGTTGGGATCCACTTGCCCAGAGCAGAGCTTGGTTTGGATTTGGAATGCTGGTAAAATATGTGTCCCTGGCAGGAAACATCGGCACTTGGCTATAGCACACCCAACTAAGGTCGCAAGAGTCCGGGACGAACTCTTGTTCGGATGTGCGCAACCAGACTTGTGGGTGTGTGGGTGAGAGGCGACACCAAAAAAAAAGCGACCCAGACCTTGCTAGCTAGCGCCTTCCTCGATGTGGTGTAGCCCCTTTGAAGAGGTGGCATGTGCACTCTGCTCAAACCAGAGGTGGTCACTCAGGTGGCTGCCAGGTGGCCAAGCGGTCCGACCGTCAGACACAATTCGACACCGAACACGGCTCGCCTCGAGAAACGCACCTCAGAAGTCGACCGACCGACCGAACATGTAGCGGGCAAGGGGCCCGTGCTTCATCTCCATTCTCGTGTTCTTGTCGTCCGTCTGAGGAAGCCCGATGCCTGGGGTATTTGCTCGGCTGGCAAAAGAAAGCAGATGGAATTGAGGGCGCGGCAAACCAAGACAGGCCGTGTTGAAGCATAAAGGCCGAAGGAGGTGGGACATGATCCGATGTGCAGGACGACTGGTCTGTCGGTGTGGTGTTGGAAGACGCCGCTGTGTGGTCTTGGGGATTTCAAATTCAACAGGGATAGCACGGCGAGCTACGGCCCCAGCGAGCCTGCCTGCCTGAGTTCGAGTTGCATTCCACGCAATTACCGCGTCTGCCCATGAATTATGCCCGCACCTGCCTTCTACCCATATTGCCGTGGAAGGTACGGCCAGTGCCTGGTGGTGTCTCGCCTACCCAGTTTGGCCGCCGGTGACTGCAGGCGTGTCTGCCTGCTGACTGGGGAAATTCATGCCTTCCGCAAAAGAGAGAGAACTCACTCTTCAGCTCGTCTGTTCTCGCCCCTCCAGGATCCCAACACTCAGACTCAACGCCCTAGGTCCGCATCAGCCCTCGCCTCCACAGCACATCACCCCCCTTAGGCTCGTCGATCATATAAGCAATGGTGTTTGTTATCAGATCCGGGGCGCATGGGGAGCTGTTTCTCGATCAAATGTGACTAGCAAGCAGTTTAGCACCGTCATGCGTTCAAGTCCGTGGGTTCGCCCGACCGCCGGCTTCCTTCTCCGATGTCGTGGGCTGGCTGTCGTTCAGGTTTGTGCTTTTTCATGTGGCTGGTCAAAGCAATGGAACACACAGCAACGTGCTAATGGTAACTATGCAGATTCTCTTCTGCAACAAGGAGCTTCGGCAACCAACTGCTACCTTCCTCGGGAACGAAATGTTTCGCGTCTGCGGCCCTTGATCTGCTTCAAGTACCCGTTCCCGAGGGTCACATTCCACTCCGCGACCCAACACCGTTGCCAAACACCAGGACTCACTGACGCCCTTGAGGGGACAGTTTCACACCGAGTGGGAGGTGTTAGTGACCTCCTTCTCCTCGAGCAGTCCGAAGAATAAGGCGGAGCAAGTGGCGTAACAGTGGCGCTTGCTGAGGTATGTGAGAGAAGTCACCCAACGCCAGACTGTGGCACGGTAGATGAGTCCATAGCAGCAACAGACCGTAGCCCCTCCCTCCATACATCATAACATTTAGGAATTCTCAACTGTACCCTATAACTGACGCATCTGACTGCCTTCATGGGCACTCATGATCAGAGACATGATCAGAGACACCACCCAGTGCATGAGCCCCGTGGCATTTGCAACACCAAACCCGGAGAGAAATCGCGACTTGGCCAATCAATGAATACCGGAGCATTCCTGCACTTCGCAGATCTCGTGGGTTTGGATCAATCATAGGAGATCAAAGTACCGGGGCCTATGGATTGTTTAGAGAGCTCTGCAGCAAACCTGGAGGATTGGCTGTCAGAGGCTCTAAACCCCATGCAACGAAACGGCGACCTGCGTGCACTGAAGAGCCCTTGTTTGGATGTGGCTTCGACACCCGCAAGACATCTTGAAACGTCACCATCGACCAGTATCTCCTGCATGTCAGGGTCGACAATTGGTCTGTTTGACAGCATGCGGCCCACCCGCAGTGGTCTCGATCTTCCCTGCAGTATATTTTTACACATGTTTAAGAATCATGTCAAGTTGGCGATAATGGCCAACTCCGGCGTCGCGGTAAAGACAGGTCAGAGACAGACCGGGTGCCCCACCCCGACCGCCGGCTCCCCTCCGACCGGGGGGTTAGGCGCCACACAACCCTGTCATCATCTTGTCTCAAACACTGGTGCCGAACACGCAGCCTACTGGTCCGGGATGGTCCCTCTATCGTGGCAAGCAAAATCTTTCGGGACGTACGTCGGCGGAAAAGTCTAAAAGCTTCAGGTGTCAGCGGCCACGCATCAACAACGGGGGGCGTTCGGTCGCCATCCGGCGTGGCTTTGCTCGCACAGGAGCGGACGGAGGCCGAGCTCCGATGTGGCTCACTATCTTAAGATTGCCTGGTACGCGAGACTTGGTCGAGCCCAAAGAAGTCCCCGTTTGTGACACGGCGCAAGCTTCTTGTACTTGGCTGTACCGGGCACGGTACTGAGGTCTATCCGGATCCGGCTCTGGATGAGAAGCGGCGATGGTAGACTCACAGGATGCTGATCGGACTTCCGATGGATGGAGACGACGAGTTGCACAGGCTTCAGCCTATGAAACCGAGAAAACTGGGAGCCGCCGAAAGCTGCAGATAGGATTCAGCAAAGGCTTAGGTGCCCAAATCGGATCCGCATTTGGTCTTGGCTCGTGTTTGCGGGAAGACCTCGGCTGCCTGCTTTCGGTATGTGGCAATCATCAGCCACGAGGTCTCTGGAAGTCTCGAGTGATTGACGGTTTGGGGGCATTGATCAACAATATTCAGACCCGGTTTAATTTGCGAAGCTGCGAACTTAACTTCTCGTCGGGAGCTCATCCAATGTAACATCCGCTGGCATCCCCGCCATTCCGCGGCCCACTCCAACTGGGTTTCCCTGGATCGGTGTCTTCTAGCGTCTTTCCCCGATACCATAGATTGGCAGACTCTGGGACTGCTCGACCGCTCTCCTGGTCCGGCAGCTCTGTTTCGCGTTCCTATTGGTGACGCAGCTGCTGCGCTCTGGTCACTTGTTGGACAGAGGCCGGCGCCCGGGACCGATAACGCACACGGCGGCCTTCGACGAAACCCAGCCAGGGTGAGGGCAGATGGAAGAAAACGCCCACTCGGACGCTTACTCGAACACCTGCCAGCAGGGCTTCGTGATTCGACGGCAGACAGCCACTGGTGATGCAGTTAACCGGCACCGCTTCCCCATTACAAGTTTCCGATTGGAGTTGCTGGTCATATGCCCGACGCCTGCAGTAATCGATATGGCGAGCATGTAGTGTTCGAGAGCTCTGAGGCTGTCCTCCGTTTAGTCTTTCCTCTTAAACAGTTCGAGTCGGGCATTCGATATGTCGATCCCCCTTCCAAGTGTTGCCTGGTTGCTATCTGGCGCCTCGAAATTCGCACTTTTTCGTTATCTATAAAGAGCAATGGGGCACAGTACTCAAAAGGGGGTTGGTGGTCTGGACTACGCTATGCGCCCGGTTCAATCAAGCTATCCGCCACTTTTGAAGGGTCAAACACCTCTAGTGACCGTATACCTTGTTCTTGTGGTATCTAGCTTCCTTGGGGAGAGGTGCTGAATCCTTGATCTTCCTGCTCTGGCATGGATAGGGTCTCCCACGCAAATTTGCTCGAGGTTCGCGACCGTTTTGGCGCTCTCAACGTCATTCCTAGCTGACCCAATTAATGACCTTACCCTCATTAACTTGGGCATTTATTTGTAGGAGAGTAAACTGCATTCTGACTTCAGCGGATATGGTCTTATGTGGCAGAGTTAGGGGCGCTCTTTGTCAGAGTGGTCATTATGAATGGTGGAGGCGAGGAGGGGGTGAGACGAAGTACCTAACTGAGTACTTAGGCATCTCAATTATCTAGGCACCTTACGTACAAAGACGGACACCCTGCAATAGGTCTGCTTCTGCTTGGGCTTAGTACATACACCGGTAACGGACACAGGCTATAGACAGGGACTCCCTTGGACGGGTACTGAATGGGCCTGCTGGGAAATGGAGACAACGCAGAACCGTGAATGCCCAACTAACTCTATATCCCAGCAGATGTTGTCTCAAGTTCGGACGGGGTTTATAGGAAATTTCCCGGGTCCTCTAGTTTGGGGTAATGTGCGTGCAGTGCTTGCTCCTTATCAGCTATGACACGGACAGAACTGAAGCTCTTTCACTTCAGTTTATGGACTATGTCCAAGTTTGTTCCCTGGACTTGGGTCTTCGCTCGTCGGGGCAGCCGCATCCCGGTTGCTCATTCGCCAGGTAGGGTGGCGAGCTACCAGTCGGTCGGCTCGTTTCTGAGCTACTAACACTTATCTTTCGATCTGCCAGTCTGTATTGCACTTCCTTTTGTTCGTCTGCAGCTTTCTTCTGGGCCGTCAATTTGTCTTCGTACCTCAGGTTGCCTCCTTCTCACCTCGTGCTTTTTGCTCTACCCAACATTGCCCTGTCTACTCCGGCCCCTTTTCCCATGTTATCCCTTTTCTTTTCAACCTTTATTCCATTTTATTTCTTCCTCCCTCTCATATCCCCAGATATCATATTTCTTTGACTGTGAAATGTACGTTGACACCATCGCCTTCTCCAATTCTTTCCTCATAATGCACTATTACCCATCTTCCCAGGGTTAGCCACCTGCTGTCGACGTCATAAACGCACAAGCCAAAGCTCTGATGATCTCAACTCGGAGTGCAAGACCCGGCTGACGAGTTCCCGTCAGTTGAACAGGGCTACGCCGTCATTTGCACCTCACTCGAATCTAACTTGGGATCTTGGGTTTCAGGCACATACACCTGACGGATTTATCACGGCTGGGCGCCGGCGATAGCTGACTCTCGGAAAGCGACGTCGATAAACTCTACATAAAGGCTTGCCTTGGCATGCAAGGCAGACGTCGTCGGCCTTATCATCTGCACAACCTCATCAAACACATGGGCGCTGGAAAATTGCAGCAAACCAAGACACCGATCTAAATAAGTAGGGTATCAACTATCGACCATCTGATCAGGTCCGACTCTAGACCAGTCCCCAGCAACCCGTTTTGCCGGCCCAACTCCAATAAAGGAGACTTGAAAGAACAACCAAGACAAAACCCAGCTAGGGGTGGTCTCAACGCAGTGGTATCCTGGACAAAAGAAAACTGCCCAATCTGACCGGCCAAATCAAGCCCTCTATGCCTTATCTTTCCTCTTACCCTGGTGCTGTCGCCATTCCGCCCTGGCAACCTTCATCAATAAATCCTCGTCCTTGACCGGTATCCATGACGTCAGAGCCTTCATAGCGTTTTCAAAATCAGAATCCAAAAGCACATCCCGGAGGGCGTGCATCAATGCAGCACCAGTTGCATGCAAAATGTCAAGACCTTTCGGAGATTGTATCGTTGAGGTTGTATTCGTGTTTAGGGGCGTGTTGCCGCTCTCACCACGACGGTCTTGTCCCGAAGGAGGTTGTGTCGACGGCATCGGGGGGCATTCTCCCATGAGCATGAACACATCCCAAACCCGCAGTTGCGCTGGGAATGGTATCGATAGATTGAAGAGGGTAAGAAACCACCTCGTGCCATAAGCAGTAGCGTCAATGCAGAGTTCGTTCTGGATTCGATCGTTAGCGGTGCCGCTAGAAGAGAGGGGGGCGAGAGAAGAGAAGAATGTTTTTCGTACCAGCTTGGTTGCAACGTCCTTACCGGCCATCCAGTTCTTCTCAAAGTCATGGAGTGTCGCCATAAGACCGTCGAAGCCTGGTTGGTACAGACGCTCCAAGCCACGATATCTCCATAGCCGCACGAGCATGACGAAAGTTTTCTCCTCGTCATAATAGCAGAGAAGAGTCGCCGCCAACGAGGCCATGCCTTGGACGTAACCCGTGCCCGGAAAGAATAGCGAGATGGCGTGAAGAACTCTGAACAAGAGACGCTGCCCGCCACGATATCGTTTCCTAAACATTATGTGGCCGTTGATGGTCCGCGGCACATCCAAGTCGATTTGCACATCATCGGGCGAAGAAACATATTGCAGTCTCCTGAACTCGGCGACCAGGTACTCATCCGTCTCGGTGCTCTTCCACGTTTTGGAGCTCGCAACGAGGAACGAGTGCCAGGCTGCAGCCCGCCAACAGTCAGGAATGCCCTTCCAAGTCCGTTCAATCAGCTTTGGACTTCTGGTGTCGAACTCGAACTCCATTCCGTGGCCGTCTTCTCGGCCCTTGCTGATGACTTTAGCCATTTTCCTCCACTTCTCCGTTCGTTCTGCTTCCTTGCGCCTCATTGACTCAGCCGACTTCCCCGATCTGGCTTCCTCGGCAATGTCGTTGAGGCCTGGTTGCAGCGCAAGCATATCCCCGGCCTCATCCATCCATCGTCGGTCTCGGTTGTGGGGCAGCCGGTTTGTGGCAGACCGAATCGATGACCGGGTAGACAGCCGTGACGCCGTCGAGAGCTCCGACGCGAACGTGTTAAGTGAGCGCGCTGATACCTTGCGACTTGGGGGTCGCAGACCACGAGAAGTGGGGGAATATGCAGAATCCGGGCGTTTCATCAATACGTTCCTCTTCCTTGGCGTAAACTGAGATGATCTCGTGTCGGGCGTGCGAGAGCTGGAGCCAGTACCGGGCCTCCTTTGGCTGATGAAACCATAGCGATCCACGTCAGCGCCGTCGACATCGTCCCAGTCCTCTAAACCGTCGCCGCCCTCTTTTTTGACCGCGTCATCTTGTCGCAGCAAGGATGAACTGGCCAGCCGAGGAGTAGACGTGACTGATGGCGAGTGCGTGGTAGTTGGAGCGTCTATTGAAAGAGTATCGAGCGGAGGTCCTGGACGAGGGGGAGAGCCGCTGAAAGAGTTGCCATGTCAGTATGGAATCCGGTGCAAAGAATGATGGAGCGGTCAAAGGAAAACCATACACGACGTTCTCCTCCTCGTCTGATGGGACCTCTTCTGTAGGCGCAAGACGCTCGCAGTACGAGTCCCGCCCCCCATCTTGCCAATCCAGGCCCTCTCCGGATTCATAGAGCGACCTCACCTTTTGTGATTCCCTCTCTACGTCCATCGACACGACACGAATGTTAGGCGCAGAGGGCGAATCCTCGACCGCTGGAGCGAGTGCCTTCTCACCATCTGGCTTGGGCGCGATATCAGTCACCGACTCAGCCTGGGGTAATGCAACAGCGTCGGGAGCTCCATCAGCCGACGTGGTCGTGCTCGCATTGCCGGGTTTCGCCATCGATAACAGGGTAAAGGGGTCCGATTTCCCGCCGAACATCAAGCTGCCGCGCTTGGAAAATGATAGATTATTAAAATCCTCCCAGAGCGAATCTTCCGGAATGGAGGTGGTGATGGGAACAAATTCCGACTCGGCAGCTTGGGGTTGCTTTGAAGCATCCTCTTCTTCGTCCGGTGTCGAGGGCCGTGCTGAACGTGGGGGCGGCTGTTCTTCAGCCTTAGGCGAGCCCCGCGTGGCCGGGTCTTGTGATGTAACCTTGTCCATGTCTTTTGTACTCGCCAGGTCAAGGTTATCAACACTTAGTGTCTTTTTCCTTAGTCTCCTGTTTCCTGTTGAGCGTATGCTAAAAGTTTTGCCGAGTCCAAATCGCTTCGTAATTGAAGATGCCCGGGTTGGCGTTGACGAGGGAAGTGGGTTTATGGGCGACTCGACTCGAGGTTGCAATGGCGAGCTTGTTGAAGATGTGAGGGTGATGACGGGAAGTCGAAGGGGCGCCGGGGCATCTACGACATCTGAAGTTGGAGAGGGCGAGTCGGCAGGGCCCTGATCGTCGTTCGAATATATGGACGGCGCGTCGGCGATGCTGTCGAGGATTTTTTGGTAGACAGGGTCTTCCTCCCACTGATCTTGGAGCGTTGCCGAAGACGAGCGTGCAACGCTGTCCCAATTCCAATGGTCAGGCTGATGGCGAAATAGTGGGTGCACTTCGTTGGACTCGACTGACGGTGACGACTGAGTGCGAAAGACCGGGTGCTGTTCCTGGGGCGGTGGCACCGGCGGAGGTATGATTGTCACAGGGACAACGCAGCCTGTGGTTGAAAAATGGGCAGTGGCCGTGATCCGCAAAGGATTTCTTGGTGGAGGCAGGGGGATTGGTGGCTCGGCCTGCTTTGTCTGTTCGTACCGGAGCGCGATCAGGTCCGTGTCGTCCCTGGAAGATGATAGGCGGGTGCCCTGTCTAGTCCTTTGGCGTATACTTGTAAATCGTTGCGGCGCCATAGTTGCACGTCGGTTTAATGTCTCATGGGTGCCTTCCCAGATGAGCGGTTGTGTTGCGGAGACCTTGGTGCTTCTTATTGTCCGGGAGAAGCTCCGCATTCCTCATCTAGGACGTAATCGGTTTGGGGTCTGCCGCGACGAGGACGCTTCGGGTGAGGAGCTATCGCACACCTGACCAAGCAGGGACCAGAGCTCCCAAGAACGGGCGAGACACGGAAGGAGATCGGAGTATCTAGTGAATTGAGTATATCCACCCACTTCACTGTCTCGTGGAGACAGCTAGGCTAGGTCAAGTATTTAGAGCTCCGCAGGAAATAACTACAAGACAGAAGTGGAGGGGGGAAGAGGAGAGGACGGGTAATTAACTGTTGAGAGGGGTGCGCCTTCCTAAGACGATGGGCCGGAGGCGGAACTTTGACGGCGATTGGGAGTGTTGATGAGACCCCATCCGGCAAGCATGATGGGGACTCCATGTCTTTCTCCTTCTTTCAACCCAGCAGCCGGCGATGCTGTAAGGTGATGCGTCCATGCATGGGGTCCCCAAATCGTCCATTGCCACCGTTTGTTCAGACGACACCCATCTGGGAGCAATGTCCTTGAGCTGCGCGCAATCAACATGGCAGGTCCAGCCCAGCCGGCATTGGCCATCCTTCCCATTTCTGCTGCAATGGCAGAGGCGTCCAAAACAAAGGGAAGTTCAGCTTGCGTCCGTCCCCAGACTTGCCTATCTTGGCCGCGTTTACGGCAACGGACCACTCAGATGAGAGTTTCCCGCGTTGCAATATCGTCCATCGACACACCTCCCATTTGTTATTCTGGAGGAAGCTGCGAAATCCCTTCACCCCGCCTTCTGTCCTTTTTCTACTGCAACAGATCAGTCCAGCCACCAACCTGCATTGAAGGACCGTGGAACACATGTAACGGAGAACCAGCGCCCGCTAGAGATGCGTTGGGCCGACCAACCAGCAAAATTCATTCCCCACTCCAGGAATCATTTTGGGTGACTTCACTCGATGGCTGCAAGCTCGCGTTCACCACCTTTTGCGCCGCGTGCGTGATCACACGGAGCCAAGGGTCCGGCATTGGCTCAAGGGAATAGACGGCATTCTGGCATGAAGTTGGAAATGGGCGGCGGCGACGGCGTGATTGGGGGCAATCTCTGACGTGGCAATTTAGCCATCTCATCCTGCCATTCCCGTTAACTCCCGTCCCAGCTGTTACCCCCGCAATCCAACCTTACCGTCCTCGTGCCATGTACTTAGCGGAGCTGGATCGAGGTCGTCGGCCGGCTTGTGATTCTAGACGTCGATCCATAAAAGTTTTGGTTCCCGGGGAAAGTGGGAGACCTCAACCGGGAACGGCAATGGGAAGAAGGAAGTGAAGAAAGTGAAGGGTTTTCTCACTTAAGGTGACCATCCAACTACGTACCTACCGCTGTGCAATCGCCGGGCCTCGTTCTCTTGGTGCAGTCCAACCCCTGAAAAATTGTTCGCGCGGTACTTCACGGCTTGGCTGTAAGCTATAGATCAACCCACCGGGCGGTTTTCGCTTTTGAGGGTTTGGTGATAAAAACTTGAGGCCTCAATGAAGAAGGTCAAGGTTTTGATAGACACAAAGCTGCGTCCCAGCTGTCCATGTCTTTACACAAACCCCCGTCAGATAATCACCAGAGGTTTGATTGTATCTCGATACCGCAGATCATGAGATCTCGACCCCAGGGCTGTGCAAGATAGTTAAATTGTTACTGTTTTCAGATGCGCTTTCTGCAGCCAATGTTTTCTTCCATAGAGATCACCAGTCTTGGTATCTGTGTTCCCCATCTGGGACGGGGGTGATGCCACAGCAGCAGAAATTTATGTTGAGCTGCAAGCACTCAAGTGTTTTTTTTCTTTAGTTTTTCTATGTCCTTTGTAGTGCCTAGGCCAACTGAGATCAACTGCTTGTCCCTGCATCTCCCTGCATCTCCCTGCATCCAGTAAGTCATTCAACCCGGCCCTAAAACCAACCGACTTCAAACTATCTTTCAATTTCCCCTGTCTGTGTGCCCGCTGCTCGCTCATGCAGGCGATTTTTTCTTTCCCTCTGCAGGTACACCGTTCCGTCTGCCAGAATTTCGAACCGACGGAGGGTAGATACCATCTATCTGCCGTCTCTCTGTCGCACAACTTTTGTTTGGAGCTGTGAGGGCTGCATGTTTTTGCAAGCCGCTGTCTGTGCCCAATCTGGCGTCGGCTGTTGATGAGGGCAGTTCATCAGTTCAGCCAGGCAGGCCCGACATAGTGGGATAGTACGGGAGATAATAGCCCATCTTAGCGCCACGGACCGGTGGCGTTTCTGGCAAACTCACAACCTTCCGAAACCCGGTCCCGGCCACAACCAGGTCCCGGCCCATGGATAAACCAGTCCTCGACGCAAAGTGAGTGCAAACGAAAGAAAAAAAGGGAAACCGTATGGTCTCGATTGCAGAACGCCACACCCAATATGCAGGTGCCCGTTTCATTGATAATGAACCAGGTACGTATCTTCCCACCGCCTTCTTAATTTCACTCATCTCACCCGCTCCGTGTCGAATCTCCCCTGTCCAGGCTCAAACCCAGAACAGACCCTCTGATGATTTCATCTAGCCCTGTAGAACCGCCACCAAACTCTCCGGCAACACACTCTCATCTATCCAATCCCCAGTCCACACCACAAACCGAAACCACCGAGGCAAGAAAACACTCGAGGGTGTTTGACGACCAAAAAAAGCCACCCCCATGAAATTATATCATTGATCGAATCCAGGTTTGGGCTGGGGACCTTCAGTGAGTCAGACTGACGTGTTAACCAACTACACTATCCGACCAAGCGTTTATTGGCCTGGTTGGGAGTGGTGGGCTCCGTTCATGTTTGCTTTCCAGCTGAGCGCGGATCAATCACTTTCATCGCTGCGTCTCTAGCCTTTTCGGTGAGTTGATTCTTTACATGCAAGAGTGACAGGCTGCGTTGGGTTTTCTTTCATCAAAAGACAGGAGACGCTATGTATGTTGTAATGGAACACGACTTGCTGGGCGGTGCATCCATTCCGCTTGATGATGTTCCCGAGCCAACTAATCAACCTACCATGATGCCAGGAACCCAACTCGGCTACACGCCCTTTGCATATTTCTGCCCTAATCATCCCAGGGGGTGCTTGGTATGTCTATAAGTCCTTGGAGATGTCTTTGTTACCAGCTGTGTATCTTGTCCTAACCATCATATTATACCTCCTCGTTTTCCCAGTCTTTCTCCTCAAACATGGGCTCCTTTCTATTTTGCCCAGGAACCTCAATTTTTTCTAGGAACTCAGGCGGTATGGTCGGAATGTATTTCCGCTCCCTCTCCCTATTCACCCCCCCGAATCCGGCTCCATAGCTCACTAGCATGTCTGTCACGCTGGGGAGTGTGAATGGAAGCATAAAAGATGGGTCCAGCAATAAGTTTGCTGGTGCTTCATCCTCGTCCTCAGTTTCCTCACCAGCCAACTTGGGTGTTCCCTGTGCGCTCACAGGGGTATCCGGTACATTGCTCTCCCCGTTTTTCTTGGCTGGGGTTGCTGGCGCGCTGTCGCCATCGGTTTTTCCTTTGGGCGATTGCACAACATTGGATTGGCGATTTCTCTCCCGTCGCAACGCCACTTCCTTCTGGATCGCAACCAGGTACTTCATGGCGCTCTTCGGGAGGCCCTTCTCTCCAACCTCTGGCCGGTAGTGGGTTGCCGCGTGTATTAGCTGTTGCGGGCTCAGGGCTTTGAGCTGTTGAAGTGTTCCCACCAGCGCCTCCAAGTCATCGGCGCCCAGTGAAGAAAAACACTGCAACCATTGAAGGAGCTGGATAACTGGGGCTAGATGTCGTCGAGTCGCGTCCACTGTATTTTCACCAGTTGTCTTCATCTCGCCTGATTCATAGTGTTCGGGTTGCCGGTTGTTGGATCGAGCCCAGTCTTCTAGCGTTGAGATGTTCATGCGGATCTGCATGGCCTTTGTCCGCGCTAGGTACTTGCGATTCGACATGATGCGATTGAACAACTCTGCGCCGAGCCAGTATATCAGCTGCGAAATGATTTGCGCCGTTATGACGGAATGGATATCGTAAAGGTCGAGTACGAAGAGCGTTGATGAAAGAAGAGAGGTTACGTTGCGTGGTGAAGGCTTCGCTCGCTGCTTTGGAGATGGCGGTCGGTATCGCTTCTCTAATGGTTGCTCCTTAACTTCCTTTTTGCGCTTGAAAATCTTCCATTCGTTTTGGAAGGTGATATCTTCAAAGCCGGGGATCGTTTCATGGTCGAGCATGGCAGCGTCGAGGACCTTGTCCATGCGCCGTTCTGCGTCCCTCACGATCAGTATAAATATTTCATTGATCAACTCAGCGAGTTGGGCTTGGAACTCAGTCGTTGCCTCAACCAAGCCAGCATCCTTCTTCAAGTAATGAAGTAGAAGGGTCGCGTTGGATATCCAAAATGCCAGTATCGTCATGTCCCATTGGTATCTCTCTACCACATCATTGATTTTGTCCATCGCTGTGATGAGCAGCTTTGCAAGAAGCTCCGGACTGGAATGGTAATGTGCATATCTTGCACCGAGAAAGATCATGTTTGCGGGGACTGGTTTCTGGGATGGCGACCGTTGAGGGGTCATGTTGGTGATAACGATATCGAGGATGCGATCAAGGTCGTTCTCCTGGAACACAAACATCTGATCATGCAGACACCTGGCCCAATCAAATTCCTGTTGATCCTCTTCAAACTCTTCGACGGGCTGCCGGAAGTCAGCAATGCTGGCACTACTTGCAGTACACTGATGCAACAAACCTCTGGCTGGTCGTCAATCCCCATGTTGCCAAGGTCGACCTCAAGATCGCGAGCGCTCTCCATCATCATGCGTCTGCGCATCTCATTCTCGGCCAGCTCCTCCTCGAACCGATCTTGCGAGAAGCCAGGATTGTAGAAGTCATCAGTGGCGCCGACCGACCCGATACCGTAGCCGCTGCTGTTGAGGTAGAAGGACATGTCACTATCAGGGGCAACAAAGTCGAACGCTGTCCTTCCGGACGAAGTTTTCGCTTCAGCGGATGCACCGCTATCCAAAAGCAATTTTGCGATGCCCTTGTGGCGGTTCGTCATAGCCCACATGAGGGCACTCCAGTGATTTCGATCCTGCTTGTTGACATCGACCCCCGCATTAATGAGAGCATGTACTACTGCCTCGTGCCCCTTTCTCGGATATTAGCGATGCGTACATCCCGTGCCAATCCAGGACAAGACTCACAAAGCAACTTGCGTATATCAGAGCAGGAGTACCTTCATCATCGGGCGCATTGACGTCGACAAACTCGCTGGCCTTGCCCTTCAAGATCTTGGTGACCGAGTCCACATTGCCGTTGCTAGCTGCCATAATGAAGGCTCTCTGCAGCACATCCTTTTTCTCGTCAATCGTCATTTTTTCGTCGGCGGCAATCGCATCCTCGTCTTCGAAGACAGCGCCGGCTGAGTGGGCGGCCTGTGCCGCAAGCATCTCCATCAGGCGAGTCTCGCTGTCGGGGCCGCCTTTTGTCAAATCGTCGCCATAACTCGAGTCGTTTAGAGTAAGATCGCCGAATGTTAGGGGCTTCGCAAGCATAGGAGACGTGAGGAACTGCGATTGCCCTGGTGGGTTGGGAAGTAGGGTCAGCCAAGGGAGCGGAATATGACGTGGGGTTCACGGCTCGGGCAGATGAGGGGAAGACGGGCAGAGAGAGAGACACACACCTTGCCATCCATCATACATCTCCGTCTCGGGAATCAGCTCGGTCGGGACATGGCGTCTGTCGTCAAGGGATCTGGGGAGGTCGTCCGGGAGGGTCCTCTTATTGGGGGGGGTGACCCCGTCACCAGCGTCGAAGCCGCCGTTAAAGGGGCTTTCAGAGCCCCGGAGATCCATGGCCAGCGACGAGAAACATCCGAGTTACCGTCCTGGTTCCTGAAACAGCCGTGAGGTTCCGGCAGGAAAATGGGTGGCTGCGAGATGTGCAGAGCGAATAACGATGTTTGGCCTGTTCACAGCGTGACGCATGCGTCCATGCCCGTTGCTGCTTCGTACCCTGATAATCGCATTCATCTACGCCCAAAAACAGCCTGTTAGGCCCCTGGTGGTCCGTGCCAGCTGCTGCACGGGCACTATTACCCCACCATCCTCTCTAGTGTGCACTACTCCATCCGATCTACGGCAGCACCGGCATCGACCTGGCATGGTCGCCACAACGGCACAACGACCACACTTCGTACCTTGCATGCAAGTATTTTTGATTTTAACGACGTCTATCGGCTTCTGCGAACTTGTGCTGGAGCATCGCTTTGCTGCAACACATATGGCTCGAACTGCTATTTTCAAAATTTCAAACGGCCCTCTTCGCCATCACGCGTAACCGCTTCACTCCGCCATCTGGGATGATGATGAGCTTGACGTGGGTGAATGCGCTGTTCTTGAACAAGCTGTCCACAGTGTGTTCTTCATCGGGCGCGCACTTGAGCGGCTCAGTGGCCTCAACCCACCCCTCAGCGTCGGCTCTTGGCTCACCCTCGCCCTCCCAGTCAATGGCTTCCAGCTTCACTTTCTGGGGATAATTACCCCTGAAGTGGGCCGTGTCGACCACGAAACTTTGGATGAGGCCGGGGGCTCCCAGTCGGATCATGGCCCAGTCGCTATGTCCCTTAATTCGGGACCGCGCAGTCTCCCACCCATCGCCCATGTCCTTCCCTCGTCCCGGTAGCAACAGATTGTCCTTAGTTCCAAAGTGCTGGTCGCTACAAGAAACGGCAACACCGCCATTCTGGGCAGCGGCCAGGTCGAAGACGGCGTCCTTGTCATCCGGAAAGACAGGCA
>Ga0247763_1000415_pt1 | contig 25327 bp, 24 predicted proteins | sample UWRJL141409B4_FD_179926 | JGI IMG/M metagenome (GOLD analysis project Ga0247763, IMG submission 179926) | Plant litter microbial communities from Arlington Agricultural Research Station in Wisconsin, United States - UWRJ-L141-409B-4 | ecosystem: Environmental > Terrestrial > Plant litter >...
TGTGTCAGATGCATATTGCAAAGGAGGCTATCCCAAACGGGGGGGGGGTACCTTTCTTGTACTTTGGCAAGCTAAAGTACACATCCCAGCCTGGGACAAGAACCATGTCATCTCCCAGGTCTTTGCGCTGGATCTTGGTCTCCTGAATGACGACAATGTCTGCCTCGAGGGTGTCGAACATGGCCTAGGATGTTTCAGAGGGGGGGTACCACCTGGCAGGATAAGAAGCCTCACTTACCTGAAATGTACGGTTCTCCCGCCATGGCTGATATGAGAAGGGGTTCCTGAAGGTGGTCAGCAACAGGGGCTCGCCCACTCGCCCAGATGCAGCCTGCGCACCTTATACCATTGACTAGAAGAGGTTAACACGTCAATTGGGCACCGTGGAACTCTCAGACTTCCTCCTTACCATTCCATGAGGTGATTCGGAACCCCACATGCATCTTGGCTCTAGTCGCCAAACCAAGGCGACGATAAGCTTACGTGGTCGGGTTTCACGTTTCTTCCACCATCTCACTGCAAAGCGAAACGGAGAGGTGCGAGTGCTTAGGGGAGAGGAATCGAGAGCTGGGAGCGCAGTGCAAGGGATATGTTGGAGCGGTGGCAAGAATTAGTCAGGTTGGGAAGGAGCACTCGTGGTTCCGGCAAGCCACCAGAACAACGCAAGCTTGCGATGGCTCCTGCAACATCGTCCGAATTGTAAGTATCGAGACAAGCACCCAACTCGAGACACACGGCCCCAATTGCTGAGAGGCTACGGCGCAATCGCGTTGCCACTCACAGGGAGCGGCTTGTCGAATTGTCGGTGCGGATGCTGCTGCCACGACCAGGTCACGAGGTCACCTGATCAACTCGGCTCGCACAGCCTCGCTTTGTCGATTACGTCATCCGGGGTGCTGAACCACACGCCTTGGACACCTCCACACACGAGCCACATCACGCACGGCCCGAGGAACAGCCGAAAAATGACCTGATGCGGCATCCTGACCTCACACAGCTCCGCGCTCCACACCAAGCTTCATCTTTGCTTCTCGAAGATCCGGGCCATTGACGAACCACACCACGCCGAAACCCCGTTTCACGACCGTATTGAAACCATGTTCCCGCAGCGCCAGCTCCTCCGCGGCGCGCCGCGCGTCGCCGCCCAGCTCCGTTCGCCTGCCGTCCGTTCGATGGTGCAGCGCCGTCTCGCAAGCACGACGCCCCAGGCCGGAGAGAACGCCTTCGTTCGCGAGCGCCGTGCCGTTAAGGAGCACGCTGCTGGCACTACTGGTGAGGACTTCGAGGATGTCACCTGAGGGACAAGGAGTAAACTCTGACCCGTGTCAATACAGACCTGTGGCGCAAGATTTCGATCTAGTATGCCCTCCCTCTTTCCCGCGCTGTTTTTGCATCCGTGACTCGATGCATCCGACGACGATGCAAGCCTATCGATCTCTCCTCCTATCGGTGCCGCCTTCCGGCTGAGGCATTGGGAATGGAGAAGGATTGGCATGGCGGGGCCGTTTTAGGCTCTTGCGGGATATCACGTTCCGTCCACAACACAGCTGTGCTAACAAGCCCGTCTCTCCAGCGGCTGCATCCCGGCCCTCCTCCTCGCCGGCTTCAACGCTTACAACCTCTGGACTGAGCATTGGGAGCACTGGTCGCACATGCCCCCTCTGGAGGAGCGCGTCGAGTACCCCTTCCAGAACATCCGCACCCGCAACTTCCCGTGGGGCAATGGTGACAAGGTATGGCTCGTCAAGTTCATCACACAGGCCACCTTGGTTCATCCTGCTAACACTGAAACAGACTTTGTTGTATGTATCTGACTAATATTCATTGGAACCTGCTCGAAAGTGTAGGAGATGTTTGGTCGAGACTAATGTGATGCAGCTGGAACGACTCGGTTAACTACCACAACAAGGTAAGTGCGCACTCCGAGGCGAACTGCTTGGAAGCTGACACCGCAAAGGACAAGACTACCTGAGGCAAACGCGATGGGAAACAACCCCCTTAGGACCCTGTATAGATGGTTGGCTGCAAGATGGGCGGACGTGGTCAGCGTGGAGGACAACCGACGACTTGTACATGTTTCCTAGAGTTAGAGAAAACCAAGGCCCAAGCCGGCCTCTCCTCATTGCTCGGGTACCTGTCGTGCGACTGCTCATGGCTTGATGGTCGTCTACTCATCTGCCCTGGCCATGACCTGCCGCCTCATGCTGGCATGGACGATCCTATCCCTTGTAGCAGGAACGCTGAGACTTCGTCCCTGCACACTACATTCTCTGGACCACAGCAATTGGTGCGGATCTTGACACCGGTTCAGACCCTGGGTGTTGCTTAGAAAGGCACTTTCACTATTTCCAATGCATGTCAGAGCTATACAGACCGTCAAGGGAAGAAACCAAGGTATCAGCACGGAATGTAAAGATGTCGAAAGGAAATCTCGTGGCGTAATGTCAACCAATACGAAAATGTCTTTGAAGAAACTTCATCTCGACGATTACAAAAAAAAAACTGCCCATACTGGTCCGTCCTGTCCCACTGCATCTGGTCACAGGGGACCCGTCGCCCTTCAAACCCGAGCACGTACGCGACCTTGAATCATATGTTGTGAGACCTTGTTCGGATCGATGGAACTTTTCTGCTTTTGTGGCTTACCTACCACTGGGCATATACGGGACCTAGGATTTGGTAACAAACATGATTTCGATTTTGAGGGACACTGGCATTGGCAGGCCAGTGCCGAGGCACCTGTCCCAACTCTCACCTCGAACTATCTCACTCATTCCTCATAATGGCATCCTTCCTTAAGGCTAAATACCTGGTCGCGTAATCCTCCGAACGGACAATATCACCCATGGTCCTCATAATCGTCGCCTGTTTCGCGAGCACCTCACACTGCTTCTCCACGTCCTCCACCAGCGAGAAGTTCCCGAAAGCGAACTCCAACGCCTCGTTCGCCTTGGTCAGGAACTCGGTCCGCTTCAGTGCTTGTGACGGCCCCTTTGCGTCGGCGTGGCCGGCTTGTCCGGCCCACGCGTCCGCAAGTATGCTGTAGAGGGTGCCAGCAACGTAGACGTTGTCAGTCTCGAGGCATCGGGGCAGGGCCGCCACTAAGAGATCAGACGCGGCAGAGAATTCACCCAAGGCATTCAAGATGTTGGACATGGCTCCGATGGCTTGCCAAAGAAGAGAGACGAGGCGGGCACGCCAGGCCATGCTTGCGGCGCGCATTGAAACGGTGAAGCCCTTTTCCGGCCTTCCCATTTGGTCGTATAGGTGGGCTTTGCTGAGGAGGAGGCGGATACGCAGCGAGATGTCCCTGTCGTCATCCCGCAGATCGGCAGCGAGTCGATCAATCTTGTTGAATGCAGCTTCAAACTCGCCGCGACGCGTAAGAGTCTCAACATGCAGCGAGTCAATGACGAAGACCATATCCGGCTCGAGACACCCGGTCCCGGCTTGGAGTAACTGCGATAGCAGGTGGTCGGCTGCCTCAATGTTATTGCGATGTAGGTCGCGGCGGAGCTTCAGTATTCCCCGGTACAAATGCCAATATTGGTGAGGCTTTGCTGATCGAAGCGGATTCCCCCCGAGTGCCTCAAGTTTGGCAAAGGCCTCATCATACTTCCCCCTCCCTGCTAGTAGGCCGGCGTGGCGGCATGTTGCCTTTAGAATATCCTCAAAGACGGCCTCGTTAGTGTGACAGCGAAGAAAAACTTCGCAAGTCATTGTGGACATGTTGGCGAGCCCAAGTCTGTCCCACAGCGACGTGGCCACGGACAGTTGGGCGCCTGCCATGGCGCTCAAGTTCCACCTCAGCATTACCCTTGAGCTTCTGACCATGTTCTCCATGGCAGTTGAGATGCTCTGGCCGCTCGCCAGCTCAACCTTGACTTCGGCCAGCAACGCCGAGCTCCAAAGAACCCACATGCCAGCCTCTTTGGCTTTTATCCGAAGATATGACAGTGGCTCCTTGCCGCCACCAAGCATGTTGTTGTCTTTGAGCTCCCGCACTAGTTTTGGATGGTTGCGGCCAAAGTGGAAAAGCCAATTGAGGGCGAAGTTGAGACAGGAGGTATCTCTGTTCTCTCTCGCCGTCGTCACGGACTCGAGCATGGTGGTAAGAGCCTCCTTGTAACATCCAAAGTCGGCCTGCAGGATACCGAGATTCATCAAAGCATACTGGTAGAATAGCCGGTTCCGGTTCTGCATTGTATAGTCGAAATACCGATGCAGATGGTCAAATGAAGTGGGAAAGTCCCCGGCTCTCCAGGAGTCAGAGTAACTGCACATGTCAGCAGGATATCCAGAGTTCGCTTGGAAGTCTGGGAGAAAAACACACTTGAGGTAATGCACCAAGCTGGGAATAGGATGGCCATGCTTCAAGAGGCCTTGGAACAGCTCCTTGATCTTGGGTGGCACCCTGTTACCGTATCCTGCGAGTGTCAGATGCAGTCCGGCGGGATGTCGCCTTTTTGCTATGCATGTTACTCACTGTGCAGCAGCTCAACCTGCATCTCGAGCATATTCTCGATATCATCCGTGCCCACAGGAGTCACATCGCCGTCGTCCACGCCCAGCACCATGGTCCCGTAAGCCACTACGGCTAGCTCGTCCGTGGCTTGTCCCCATTCGTGCGCGCCCGTCATGAGAACAGAATCGAAGCTGAGGGGGCTGTAATGTGGGTTTCGTCGTCTCCAATAGCTCGCCGTGGGCTGTCGGTATCTGACAAATGCTTTCCACAAATCGGCGGCTTTGTTGAAAGGCAGTCTAAAAAATTCGAGACATGACCTCCTCACGAAGGCGCCGAAAGGCGAGACGCGAGACAGCAGTATGCCTGAGGGAGGCTCCTCACCGAGCTCTGCTAGCCTGCGAAGTTCATCTTTTGTTCTGGCGAGAAGGTTCGGTAGCTGCTCAAAGAACTCTTGCAGCGTTTGAAGGGAGTCTATTCCCCAGAGCTTCTCCAAGAACCTGTCCCATAGACGGCGACCCGGTAGGCGGTCAGCAGTAGTAAAAGGGGTGAGCAGCTGCTCAAACTGTTTGACCGAGAGGACGAAGTGAATCGTGCTCTCGGCCATGGCCCACCGGTCGCGTGGCGCACCGGTGGCGGCAGCGGGCAAATCGCAGTCGAGCAGGCGGGACGAGATGAAGTCAAGGACTGGAATCATGGCATCGTTGGGCACGACTTCCTCTGCGTACAGCTCAATCAGAGCCAGCAAGCCCACCTTGGCGGGCGTGAGGTACTCCAGCATCTTGACCGAGTAATGTAGACTGCTGCTCTATCTTTGCAAAAATGGGATCCATCTATGAATTGAAGTGAGTTGAGTGTGCGTTTGCCAAAGCAAGAGTATTGAAGGGGAGCTGTTGATTCGGGGTCGCCTCAAATCAGCTTCATCGCGTCAGTTTTAGCAGGACCGAAATCCGAGCTGGAATTCCCGTGTCGCTGTCGGGGCTTCCGTTTTTTTGACTGGTCGGCCGCGACTTACCTGCAAGTTCTGCCACCACAGTGGGTAGCGGCGGGTCTTCTCCAATGATGCCGCTACCCAGGGCTTCCGGCGATCCACAGCCCCGCAGACCGCTTACCTACCCCGCACCGGACCTGAGTGCCACTGCTGCCGCCCATCATACCGCCTTCATCTCGGTCCCGCTCAACACCAACGGTGGCTCGTGCTGATGCCGTGGCTAATAGCAACAATCTCAAGCAGCCATCGGCCAGTTAGCCTGGAGAAAACGCCCCCCAGCCTCAGTCTACCCCGCCGCGAAAGCGAGTCAAGGTCTCTCTCACTGGTTTGGGGACTTGGACAAGGAAATCGGCCGTGATTGTCTGAGCACCAAGGGCAACATACCCGTGTAGTAGTATTGTAGCACCAGCTATTTTTGTATTCTTAGTACTTAGTTACTCAATGTGAAACGGCGAGCGTATGGTATGTAGACCCTGCTGCTGCGGAGACCGAAGATACTGATTGTGGCGCCCAAGTTTAGGCCTCACCGGCCGGGCTCACAGAGACCAGGCGCCGCCACGGCGCACAAGTGCAACCCTATCACACAAGTGGCATGGCCAGCAAGCTGCCGCAGTCCGCCGAGCACCAGCAAAGAGACGCGCATGCTTGGTAAAAAAGGGGCCGTTGCATAACACGCACCAGGCTGTCAACGGGTGGCCATTACTCGCACGTTCTGGCCATGGCCAACCCACTTCGCGAAGATGCGCACGAGCGTCACCTCCCAGACCGAGAGGGGCCCTGTCGCGGGCCTGCACACCTCAATCCAGCCAGGCAAAGTGATGCATATCCCGGTCAATATGCCCGTACACCATCGCACAAATCGATTTAATAACATCAACTAACACTCAATAATCCCGCATCAACCCCCTTGTCTACTCCTTCGGACAATATATGGGGCACTTCTCGTCAAGCGCCTCCCCAGCCACCTGACCAAGGAGGCATTTCATCCTGTCTATGATGCCATCTCCAAACGGCTGAAGCGAGAATAGTATTCCAAGGAAAAAACCAAGCCACCCTTGTCTGTGCAGTTTTCTCGCTGAAGCTCAGGCATCATAGATATTTTCAGCCTCCCAGTCTCCGTAGCCTTGACCTGCTCCACCAGCCCCGGAGGCGACGTCTTGCCCGCTATGCCAGAATGCCTGGGTATCCCACAGTACTTCTCCAACGGGTAGAAGCGACTGGTCGCTGTGGATCCAGTAGAAAGCACCATATTTGATATTTATGGCTCGCTGGAACCCGCCCGGGTGCTGACCATGAGATACGCCGCCAACTTTCCAGATCGGCCTGCCCGAGAAAAATTCGCGGTTAGGCTCGGGGAGGAGCCCGCCTACCGGGGTCGGGATCGCGGTGGGCCAGTAGTAGCTTTGGCACCTCCTGAAACCCTGTGCGAGGAAACGATAAAGGGCGTAGCGGAAAGTCACGCCGTTGTCGCCGTTCACCCGCGGGATGACCCAGCAGTCGATTTTGCAGTTGGGATCCTTGATCTTCTCCGGGGATTTGGCACGGAACTGAAGCATGAGAAGCCATTCGCCATCAAAGCAGAATATCTGAGGGCATTGGTACTTGTCGGCATACCTGCGTCAGCCGTTAGAACACGTACATACTATCATCCGAGGTCCTCTAGGAAGCCCGCCTTACCCCCGCAACTCCTTGGCGAGCTTTTGCTGCACATTGCTCAGTCTACTCTCCATCCACTCCTGGGGGCGTATGAGGTTCCTCTTCCACTCGCCGATAACAACCGGGACCTTATGATTCAGATGGGTGAAGGTATAAGACACATCGATTGTTTCGCTGCTTGATGAATCCGAAAAGGCTTTCGCGTGAGATACCTGAAGAATAGCTGGATAGTCGGTCCATGATGCAAGGACGACGTTTGAAACCTCGGCCTTGAACCAGTCGCTGCAATCCTCCTCTGTTTCGAGTCGCCACGAGCGTTTGTTAGGGGGGAAAGCTGGCTGTGCCCACCGCACAGGATCGTCATCATAAGCGGGCAACAAGGGACTCTCGAAGTCGGCTACAATACTTGAGCGATCCTCGGGCACGGCGCAGGAGTGTATTGTAACCCTCTCGATCGGGGGGTATTGTCTTGTCCACGCCTTGTCGGTCCCGGTCTTGTACCCGGTTGTCTTGACGTAGTTGGTGGAATGCTGGGAAAGGAGGTCCTGGACGGTGGCGGCCATGTCTCCAAATAAGGAAGATGATGCGTGAAGCTTCAATCCTGAAATCGGTAGCAATGCTGAGAACGAAGATGTCGATTAACATTGTACCCGGTCCACAAGATGGCGGGGATGGGATGATCGCCTGGACTTCATGATTGGGGCATCATTGCGGACAAGCAACCACCCAATCGCGTTCCGGAGCGGGGCAACCTGTTCTGAAAGCCTTCGATAAAGTTGTGCGGGGTAACACACGAACTACCGGGTAGTCTTCACGCTTGCGAAGGACTCGTGTTGAGCGAATATACTATTACACCCGCCTAGTCTGGCGGCTGGAGTCTTAAAATCGAAGGAAGCGCTACGTACCTAGTTTGTATAATCTGATTGTTGCTTAGGTAGGAACCCGTCATCGATAAGACACTCCTGATGATTCCGGTAGATCCGCAAGATATGGTCGATATCCGAGTCGACGAAGAAGGCCGAGTTTGCCATGTCAACGTCTTCGACGCTCTCCAAGTCCACCACCATGACCCTGAGGCCATTATCCCGAATAAGGTGTAAATTATCCAGCTTCAAGTCACCATGACCGACACCATAACGTGCGAGAGCCTCAAATGCATCACGTAGTAATTTCGCCAGCTGGTCCTTTGGTATTGCGCCTGCGTCGGGTTGGTAGAGTTCGTGTCCTCCAATGTCCGAGAGCACTAGCGCAGGCACTGGTTGCTTGCCACAGACGACGAGACCGTAACAGATAGGAATAACAGTGCCCTGCAACTCCCGCAACCTCGCGTATATACGCGTCTCATTCTCGAATTCCTCATCCCAACCTTCCTTCCTCTTCTTCAAGATGACGTTTCGTGGAAGAAACCACTCGGGCCACCGTGTCTTCACCCACGACTGCGCTGCTTGAGGGAGAACGTTTACAACGACGCCGAGTAGCCCCGCGATTAGGCTGGGCTTGAGGCGTAACCGGAGGACGTGGTTGCTGCCGTCGATGGTTGAGCCGGTTGCAAACACGAGGCGCGTTCCAAGCCGGAAACGTATGTCGGAGAGCCCATGCGGATCTAGGTTCTCGGGGGTGAGGCCATACTCGGAGGCAGAGTCGGAAGAGGAGATGGGGTCCCAATTTATGTCTGAGGGACCCTGGCTTCCGCCAGAGTTATCCTGGGTAGGGTTCCGACGGATGCCTGGGGGCAGCATCTCGCGGACGCCCGGGAGAAGGCTGAAGCGGCCGGAGCTCGGGGGCGGGTTGAAACTAGAGCCCGGGGCCAGGTAGAAGCCAGGGGGCGGGTTCTGATGGCGGCCTGGAGGAAGGCTTATACGAAAGCCTGGGGGCAGGCCGGGTATGGAGTTGGTTGGCGCTGGCGGTAGATCTACAACCTCATCGTCGGACCGTACCTCTTCCGCAATTATCCGATTCCCCCGGCGGGGGAGGGGAAATAGATTCCATCTGTCGGTCATGTAGCGCGACGCGGGGCGTAATAGGGTTCGAATTTTCGCCTTGACACTCCGTCCAAGCTCTGCTTATCTCAGCGCACCTGACATGGAATTGTAAGACAGATAGAATTGAGCTGGTGAACTTAAGGCTCTGATGAAGAGATAAATTGTGCAAACTAGATCCGCATATTCCGGTGCTGTGACCAATCGCGTGAATACAGACTAATCTAAAAGAGGATAAGCGCATAGTGGGGCATGATCGCACCGCCATGGTGTCAACCGAGATACGCGATAAGGAAAACCGTAGATGGCATCTTTCACAGTCAACATTCTATTGTTCTTCGTAAGGCATACTTCTTTTCTATATTAGATGCATCGCTGACATTTCTCACGCAGATCCCACCGTCCCAACTAAAGAGTAAGAAGCGCCTACTTCTGGCCGCGACATACAATACCGGTCTCAGCAATACAATTCCCAAAAGACAGACAAGCCCTCTATAAGAAAATCCGGGGGCCTCCCAAGGAAGAAATTAAACAGGCAGTCCGCAAAAGTATATATACGTATTAAGTTCAAAAGCTAAAACATTACTGTTGAAATTACAGCTCAGTTGCCCTGTAGCTACAGTACCCTTGGGTGCTGTAGCCTAGTTAATCTACTGCCCTGGGAGTGCTGCTGATTGCGCTATGGCAAGTGTAGTCACCACAACCACGGGGAGTTCCAGAGACCTACCTGTCAGTTATAAAAGTGCAACTACTAGGGTCAGAAAGCAATTGGGTTCCCCGCTTTTTGGCGCAGTGGGTAGTTTGCGACACTACCACCCGTAGGCTTGGCCTACAGGGGTAGACCTAGCACCATTGTTACGTTAGCCCAACCAACTCGTTGCCCTGGAATCCTTCGGATTCCAGCGTCAACGTAAGCACCTTTCCCTCTATAGTATAGGCTTTCCTTTTATATTTTAGGGCCCTCACCCCCTGTAAGATTGACCCACACCCACTGAGGGCCCTATAAAGAACCATCTCCCCTCTTGTGTCACCGGCGTTAGATTCTTTTCCTTTCTTTTACCTTAAGCAAGATAGTTTATATATAGCCTGCGGGCAACCTTTTTGACCTTCGTGATCTCTGTGCAAAGCCCACTGTAGTCACCCTGTTACAGGGCATAGACCCCTGTATCTCTGCTTGTTACAGCAGGTTGGTCTGCTGACCTTAGCTTCCTTTGACCCCGTCCTGGGCAGTCATCGTACCCTCAAAGCCTTCCGCTGCGCTCGTTACAGGGGACTTACCCCCTGTAACCTCCTGTACTGGACCTCACTGAGACTAGTCAGGTCACACAATTTAACAATAATATCTATAATAGTAGTAAAATACTTAGCTGTACTAAAAAAAGAGCCGTGGCACCTTAACTCTTCAGCTAAGGCGCTAGCCAACCTGCTAATGACAGGCTCTCCTGTTGTCGATACGGAAGAGATGGAACTAATTTGCGGATATGTTAGAGTTGCTAGTTCTACTTGTACCCTTGCCCATTGGGTCATGATGTGCTCCTGGATTGCAATCTAGGTCCGGTTAGTTGGTAGGGCGGAATCGAAGCACATTACCGACAAATTACAGTGGGACCCCGGGCCCTCATAGGTGTATATCTGGGGGAGAGTAATGAAGGGTACGTTCTCCTTCACAAAGGCCATAGTAGCGACCTCGCATGCGATGGAGTACTGTTCGTCTTCCTCACTAATCGTAGGCAGCGTATCGGGGTGTAGGGGCAAGCGAACTCTAGCAATAACTAGGCTGCCGTCTTCAGCAATCATCTCAAAACAGATCCAGTACTGGCCCGCCGAAAAGGGCTAGCTCATTGTAACTTTCTGTCCCTTGATGTTCTGATGAAGAAAAAAGTAAGGGGAAGAAAAGGAAAAAATTCTAGCATTGAGCTGCCGTTGGCAACAGGGTTAGTGAAAAGTTTCGCCAGCGTGGGTGCGGTGCTCCTCGCTCCACAGCACGTTCTCCCCCCCCCCCTTGATTAGACCGGACGCCATAAGCAAACATATCTAAACCAGTCAGAAAATGAAGGCGCTCATAGTTATCAAGTGCCAAACAGCAGAGCTTCTGCCAGACGTGCCTCGCTCTCCGTCCAAGGACTCTCCCATTCTCCTTCGCGCCGGCCTTCAGCTGGATCAACTGCAGTGAGATCAATCTTGTGCTTCAAAGCAAACTGCTCATGTGACTGGCTTGCCGGTGCAAGATACGACCCATTAGACTCTGTGTATTGGGAATATTGAGAAGAATTTACTCGTGGGATATATGCCACTTCGGTTGGGTGACAGGGATCGGATAAGTCTTCGCCATCTTCATGGATTTCATGGACGACTGTTTGTACCGGATCATCATTTGCGCAGGTAGCAGGTTCGTACTCCCGGCAGCTGTGCTGCCAGGAGCTGGGGGACCCATGGAACGCCGTGTCTTGATCTCGGCCATCTCCATGGCCTTCGCTATGTTCGGCATATGGAGTTTGGTCCTGGGCCAAGTCGTTATACCATGAACTGGGTGAACCATGGAATACTGCGCCATGGCCTTCGTCAGTGTTGGAGATATCTCCGTCTTCGCTGTGCTCGATGATGTCGGTTCCTGCCATTTTCCCGATCAAGTCGCTGCTCAGGTTGAGAAACTGGCAAAGTTGTACAGCGTCCTTGAAGCCGATGTAGGTTCCCCTAACCTTGGGGGCAACACGTTTCTGTACAGTGGTCTGTATATGGGGGTTCTTGGAGAGAAATGTCCGCAAGTCTCGTCTTTCATTGCACACTTTGAGGAGGTGCGTAGCGTTAACCATCCGAGCGGATGGCATATACGCTATGAATATACCACGCCATTCCAAGAATTCGTACCCTTGAGGAGGTGGTCGCCGTTCTTGTAGCAGGTAGTTCCCCTGTGTCGGTAGACTAACGCGGGCGTGGGAGAGTAACGGCTTCATTTCATCAAGGAGGTTCACTGCCCCAGAAAGAAACACGCCATCCTGGAACTGAACCCACCATCTCCTGCCCTCGGTGAAAAGCACGCCACGGGACTTGAGTCGGTCGAAATACATGTCGCGTGCTTGCTTATTTAAGCCAGCTGCTGCGCAAATATCGGTAGCGTTCAGGCAGTAATCTGACATCCGCATGGAGATTTTCTGCCGCCGGATAACCATGTACAGATTGCCGTCATTACGTATAACTGATCGAGTGCTCAGGTGTGATACTGCCCCTTGGTGAGGATCAGATTGACTGCCTTCCGAAGGACCAAGGTCATTGGCCGCTGGCGCTTGCTCTTCTGCCGCTATACCGTCCAAATATCCGTCCGCGGCTGGACCAACGTTGGTTAGGGGCGGAACTCGCTTGGGACTCAAGCTCGGCCACTCCAAAGAGGCTTCAAGACGGACAAATTCTGCGGATTCTGTATGGTAATAGTCCCGCGTGCGTCGCTTGGTGCGTCTTCCGCTGGATGACGAAGATGACTTGGATGCCCGCGTGGTCCTCTTTCGGCGGATGGCGGATGTCGGCTTTATCGAATCGGGCGGCGGGTCGTTGGACCTGATGTCTTTGAATCTCATATACGTCGCCCGTATCCTCGTCCAGCGAGTGACTGAGCTGGTCGGGGTTAATTGGCAGGGAGCACCCCGAAAAACAGCCGTTGTCTTGAGAGAGATATTGCTGAAGAAGCAGTAAATTAGCGACAATTTGTACAGCTGGATAGATATCCCTAGGCATACCTCATGTGGGAAAATGCACAATGTCTCCTACTCTTCTAGAGACACGTAGACCATTGTTTCTGCATATCCTGCGGCGTAGGAAGCTGGCATTGGAGTTGCAGAACGGTCCTGGTACGCGTGAAAACCCCACTCAAGAGTCCACCGGTCGCTATCGACCACCGACCAAACATCAATCGTGTTGTTTCCACAACGACAGCATGGCCCTCTCTCAGCATACATCCCGACCTATTCCGGCTCATGTCATCGCTGCTTACAGCGATACCGAACTTGACCAGTACTTGGACGAACACCGTCGCGGAGAGGTAACGGACGTCAATGTCGAGGACTGGGAGAATCTGCCCGAAAGTTTCATTCAGCGATTAAGGTAAATAGTCGTCTCCCTGCTCACAATACGTCCTTTTTCCCTAACGACTGAACAAAAGTCGAGCACAACGTACGAGTAACGCGACTCAATCCCGCCCGATCGATCTCGACCAAATCACCACTCAATTGCTCGCAGTACCTGCCGACAACAACACATCGCCGCGATCCCCCGGCTGCTCCACTCGGCCGAAATAGTTCTTCCACACCGCCGCCCATCCCCTGCGAAGTAAAGGAGAGGGAGCGTTACAATGAACTCGTCAACAATAGCGGCCGGCCGCTCTACCCGATCAGTCTTATCGACGAGCAGTATACTTACATTGTTAAGAAGCTCCAGCCAGACTACGACAAAGCTTGGAATATGCTAGTAGACTCGGAGGTATTAAGGCCGTTTGAGACTAAGGAGTACATCTGCGATATCAATTCCGCATTTCAGCGTCAGAGTAAAAGAGAAAAGGCGCAGAAGGCCGTCAAATCAGCCGAAGCGGCCTTAGTAGCGGCACAAAAAGCCAGCCATAACCCACGAGCGTCTCGTCTTACCCCGCCAGCGCGTACTCAGGTATTAGCGGCGGCCCAATCCAGGCTAGGCGCGGCAAAGGAATCGCTGGAATCGATCAAAAGGCGAAACGATCTTACCACAGACTTCCCAAGGGCAGCACGGAATTACCTACTCGCGAAGGAAGATGCCGGCGGGCACAGCGCCAAGCTGCGGTGAATCCTGGAGCAACTCCCCATGGTCGACGCAGAGTTGAGGGAATCTGAGGCGGCCGAGGGCGGGTCGCAGACGGGTCGTGGCACGAAGAGAAGACTCGGACACGATCAGGGCGACGAGATCACAGACGACCGAGGTCCCCAAAAGCGGAGGCACGGTGACCAAATCAGCTTGTTCTCAGACGGCAGCGCTGGGTCTCCCAGACCGGCAAGAGAGCCATCTAACCACAGTAGACGCGATGACACAGATGATGAACGACCCCCGAAGCGACTACTCAAGACCCGCAGCGGCGGAATCTCAAAGACTACCCCACGGAACCAAAGGGTTACTTACAGAAACACTCGAGGGCCTGCGATAACACCCGCACAAGCATCGACATCCGATCATGGGCCGAACGGGCAACGAGCGCGCCTGATGTGCCTAACAATCCCTGCGACACCAGCCGAAGGCTTGCCGGAGACCCGCCTGAGTTTGGCATAGCCCACGCCCCAGTCTCCCAGCGTGTAGCACAGCAAGCGTCGTCACCTCGGCCGGCCAAGGACACCGCGCGCAAAACCTGCAGCGGTCGAATCACCAAGAATGCGGCACAGAGCCGCGGAGGCACTCGACACTCTGAGCCGACGCGCGGCCCATCCAAACCCGATGTGCTTGGGGACATTGGCGACAACACAAGAACAGCACCCCAACCCCGCAAGAGAGAACGCAAGGCATACAAGAAGGAGCGGGCAAGCCGAAGGCTCGCGGGGAAAGTTGCCTGAGTTTGCGATGCTGCCAGTACGAGGTGAAGCACCGCCACACTACGAAGGCTCCTTGCGACAGCCCTCGGATACGGCAAAGACGAGCAGTTCAGTCCCTCGCGGCAGCCGGCTGTCGAAGCCGACGGTAGTCAAGGGCGCGAAGCCCCAACGGATTTCGAAGTCTAAGCAAGGTGGGGCAAACCGTCCGAAGAGTTTGATGAAGAAATTGAGAGCTTGAACACATTCAGGGGCCGAGTCGCATTGGATGATGAATGACTCGGCCTGGGCAGCAGAGACGTCATCTTGGGGGCGAGAGCGTGGGGGCGCGGGTTGTCCAATAACCTGCGACCGTCGGCTGCTCCTCAGTTGGCGGATCCATCGCGACTTGCCGGTGGTTCCGCAGACATGTCAAACGACACAAGTGTCTGGCCTTGCTGATCGTCCTCTGGGTAGTCATACTCGAAAGGAGCAGGTCCGTCGTGGATGTCTTGGGACACGTAGCCGTCAGTTTCGACGAAGCTCTGCTGCTCTCGAGTGCCGAGGCTCGATGTGAAGCCCGGAGTGCTTGTCGCGAAGCTTGCCGGTTCTGCGGCAGAGTCAAATGACGCAAATGCCTGACTTTGGTCTTGCTGGTCGACCTCCCGGCAGACGTATTGTGATGTCGCCTCATCCAATTGCTCCTTTGTTCCCCTGTGTGCTCGCGCGCTGTTGGATCTGCTGCTATTCCTGCGCGATGATGAGGATTTGGGCTTCTTGCCGTCGCTGGTAGCAGAACCGTCAGATGGTGGTTGGCGAGTTTTCGCATGTTCTGTAGCCTGCTTCCTGCTTTCGTCAAGGATGATATCCAATGCATCCTTAATCTGCTTCAGGCGTGTGTCCTTTCCCCAATCGAGAATGTTTCGAACCTGTTTGCGAAAGCTCTTGAAATGCTCGGGGCTTGACAGAAGGAAAGCATCCACCCGCTGGAGGTAATAGTTCAAGTCATCTCTCTTCCATGATATATATAACTGGGCGGTATTGTTATCCACAGCAACGCAGTAGGACAAGTTGTCGACGCGTTGCACACTCTGATGCTTTAGGAGCGAGGTATTGAGCTGGTCGACAGCGTTGAGGCAGGCTGATGAGGCACCCGCACACTGATTTGCGGCGACCCAGAGGTCACCCCGAGTGCCACCAGCAGCTTTGAATTCGATGGCAAAGAAAGGAAAACGAAGGCCCTGCGACGTCGCCGCCGGATAGTGTGGGATTCGTGGATGCAGCATGGTTTGGGCCAATAGCTGCGGCCGCGTAAACGCTCCGTTTTCGCTCCCCAGATATCCATAGAGTTTATCCGGGTTTGGTTGAGTAACTCTGTAGGGACTTGCAGGATCCACAGGAACGAGATGCTGAGACATAAGTGTACTAGAGCAGCTCATCAACCCCGTAGCAGGCCCATAAGTCGGGTCAGTTTTCGGGTCGGGGAATATTGTGTCATTAAGGAAGGCCGCCACGTCGTCCTCATCGCACCCAGCCGCGAGCGCATCCAGCCGGTACATGGTCTGCCTCAGTTCATCGGATGACAGCTCGGGTGAGTCGCGCTCCGCGCGTAGTGTGGCGTCGACGTGGCTGGATACCACGTCTGGCAACGGGGCTGCAGGGTGTTGGATATAGATGTGATTGAACTCCAGGTTGTTCTGGCGGTACATTCGATGTCGAACACCAGATGATGGAGTACCAGATGCACCACCAGCAGAGAACTGACTGTAGTTATCCGCTGTACTGGGTCGACGCGACCGCGACCCGGTGGAAACCGGTGTCGGCGGCATCACATATCCATCGGCATCCCGTGCGTAACTCATCTCCGGCGCCGATCTCGCAAGGTTTCTAGGGACGGGTTCGTCGTCCAAACGTCCAAGATAGCTGTCTGAACGGCAGCGCTTCTCCTGGTCTGATCTTGTAGACTCGAGCCACTCATATACAAAAGTGTGATCCGACTCGGGAGGGGGGGCTGGGTCGACGAAGTCCTTCAGGAAGGAAGCGCATCGGCGGCTGGGAGTGATCGGCTTTGGCTGTTGCAGGGTGTTCTGTTTGAGAATACTCATTAGCGATGGGATCTAAAGCGGGAATGCTGGGGAATGCTGTCATACCTTGGCCGCTTGCTCTGCATTCTCGTCCTCAGCTCCAGGTTGTTGAGGGCCCGTCTGCGTCAATCGCGCTCTCTTCGCGGTCGAAGGATCTCCAGATGCCGCGTCCCGTTTCCTTTTTGTTGCTGGCACGGCCGCCGCGTCTCGGGTGAGGGTTTCGTTCAGCGGGAAATGGGTTCGGGGGCTTCGCGGAAGCTCTGTAGCAGATGAATTAGCATCCTATAGCCCGCGAAACCACCGGACACTCTAGCGACAACTGCCCACCTGCGCCTGTATCTGCAACTGCATCCAGCAGCGCTTCTTGATATGCCTTGGATATTTTCACTCGAGAGAGGCGGGGCTGCGGTTTGGAGACACCGGCCATCATGACGAGGAGCTTGGGTTTTTTTGTAATTGGCTCTGGCGCTGGTCGTGATAACGGGCTGGAGATCGCAAAGATATGCTTGACGGCAGCAGCATGCGACGCGGGGGCACGGCATGGCTGGCCACCAGATCCCTGAAAAGTGGGGTAAGTTCTTTGCCGTAATTTCTATTGGCTAAAGGCTCTCCGCTCTTTGCCCCACCCACTGTGCTTTGCGACGGTGACCAATCAATCTGCATTTGTTGGTTGTTCATGCCGTGACGAACCGACCAACTACAAGAGGCCTCGTTTGGGTCGGTTTTCTTGGCCTTCGTTCTTGATGATCTAGACCTCGCCGTCAGAGAACAACGTCAACACGCGTCCGGAGCAAAGGGCAAGACCGGCACAAGGGCATTCATGGCAATCGAGGCTTCATGCACGACCTCGAGTCGTTCTTTTGGGGCCTTCGTCGCTACGCTGCATAGGCGAGGGAATGGGACGAGGGACGAGGAGACTGCATAACTCCGTTCGGTATAGTGAGAAACCTGACCTTCACCCGCTGTACATTGTGCACATTCGGCGTCAGCTGAAAGGTCCTCGTGGAAGCTCCCCGTCACGGGAGTGGTCCCGACTACAAAGGTGGCTGGGATTCTCCAAACCTGGCCGGCCGCTATTCGCAAGACCGTTGGGACCATCGCCTGGGTCTTCAGATCCTGTCCCAAATTGACCCAGCGACTCAACTGGAGGGACTCCACCATCAGCATATCCGTCGCAAAGGTCCTCGTCGAAGTTAGGCTCACCACAATTGTCATAATCAGCCCCGACTTCATCATATGCCAGTGCCGTACTATGAAGCTCCAGTTGTAGCTGCCTGATTGGGTCTGGATCTAGCTCGAAGAATTCGCAGAAGCCGAGGGCGTCGTCAAATGTTGATAAAGGTCCTGTGAACGATGGAGTTTCCTTTGACGATACTCTTCTAAACGTGAGGGTGCTGATTGAAGAAATCCTGTGACCTCCGTCGTGGAATATTCCCTAACTTCAAGAGATATGTTGCGTTGACGGTCCGGGCGGATGGAACATATGCGATTCCGACCTAATTCCACATAAAGATGCGATATCCTTCCGGAAGTCGCCACTTTTTCCGTCGTGTAAGGTAGTTTTCTTCTTCAGGTGGTGGTGCAACAGGTGCATAGGAAAACAACGTCTTCATGTCGTCGACGAGGCCTACTGCTTGACAGAGGAAGACACCGTCCTTAAATGGAACCCACGATGTTCTCCCATTCCGGACGAGTACGCCGCGGCGCCTGAGTTGCCCGAAACGCTGGTCGCGGTTATATTTGTTCAAACCGGCGGCGAGATAAATCTCCATAGCATTCAGGAAATAGTTTGATGCGCGCATCGATACTCGTTGCCGCCGGATGACAACATATACCGTGTCGCCATCACTGAAGACTGATCGAGTGCTTATATGTGATTTCGGAGGCTCTGGCAGCGTTGTTTGGCCGTAGCTTCCATCTGTGTACGGAGTGTGGCTAGGATGAATATTAGCATATGCCTGATGGGGAGCGTGACTTGACTAACCAATTGTCATTGCCTGCGGCATGACCCTGGTACATCATTTGCAGATGAACTGCGGCTTCGTATGCGCTCTGCTCGACTCCCCCATGTCCAACTGGGCTCTGTTGAAGGCCTTTGGCGAAGCCATCGTCGTCGTGCACGTTCTGCGCGGCTGAAGGGCCACTTGGCCAAGTCTCTCCCCAATCCTGTTCAGATTCCTGGAATGCTTGAAGATGTGGCGAGACTTCTGTATACTCCCTAAAGTTTGACTCAGGCTGCGGGGCCGTAGACCTCATGTCTCTCCCGGCCGCGTCTGAGTACTCGTCCAGATCCTCGTCCGGGGAAGGGCTGAGCTGTTCAGGACCAGCAGCAGGGATGTACCCAGAAACATAGTCGTCATATTGAGAAGAGTATTGCTGAAGAAAAAGTCGGTTAGCGACAATTCGTGCAGCGAAGTACCACGGCCTCCCTCAGAAGCGAAAATGCGCAGAGTCTCTTGTTCTTCCTCCCCTTGCCCGTCAAGATCGACGTAAGCCATTGCTGGCCCAGATCTTGCAGCGTGAGAAGTTGGCGTTAGGGTTGCGGAACGGTCTTCGGATGTTGTAAGAAGCCATGAAGCATCTGGCAAGCAGGTCGCAGCGGAACATCGGTCCCGCGCATCGATAATTAGCATACGCTGTAAGATATCAATCAAGCCTTCTAACTCCCAACTGCTCGCTTCCTCAACGATCTTTTTACACCATTTCATTCCAAACCCGGAGCTAGGATGTAGGAGACTATATGCAAACCGTAAGATGACTACGCTAAGAGACCAAATATCAACTGCTTTAATATATGCTTATAATATATTATCGTCTCGTACCTTAAGTAGGCAATAGGTTCTTATACCGCAAAATATCTTTAAGCTACTAATCTTAGATAAGCTAAAATCTAAGAGTTTAACGTAGAGAATTAAAGTTAGTATTACAATACTTAACGAGAATATTTTCCGGTTTAATATCCCAATACGCAATTAGCTATCGCTATTTATAAAGGTAAGCTAAAACTAATAAGCTTTGGTAAAGTATCACCAAGCACTCTTTATATAAAAAATATACCTGTAATGTGACCTGCGAAACCCCGCCGCAGCGCCTACGCAGCGCCAGGGGTAGCAGTAACGCAATAGGTCAGCATACGTATAAAAGCCGCTATAGGTAGTTGGCGCTCGTAGGGGGTTTTTCCCTTCTGCAAGAATCAGTTACTATATTAAAATAGAATCTGCTTTATTAACTTATTACTAATAAATCACCTATATATCGTAGTAGCATCAGGCTCTTCCTTAATCACCCTAGTAGCTTATTATATTTCTAATTCTTCTACCCCAATCAACTAAAATATCACTAATACTAAGTACCCCGAAACGTACCGCCCCAAAAGTAGGTATTATATTACTAAGTAATCATATACCTTTACAATCCCTAGGTAAATCGCTAGCATCTCCCCAAAGACGCGGCTTAAAGGAATTAATAAGCTTAACTATACCTACTAGATTAGACCTATAACGTACGGAAGATTATATCCGTATATTAAAACGATTAATATAGGTTAAAAAGCGAGAAAAAAACCTGTTAAATTAATTTTGTCACGGTACAGTGATGCTGCCTGCCTGTGGCTGCAACTAGATGTAGAAGGACTACGGTGCAGTGCCCTGACTGCACAACGTTCCACTTTTTGTGGTGTTTACGCATTGCGTCCTTTGGTGCCGTGACAAACGTAGTCTTTTTGCTTAATTATTTTTTTTACTATTTTGGTATATAGGTATTTACAGTACTGGGAGTATGGCAGCCCCGGCGATATAAGTGGGCGCCTCTCGCTTGTATTGTAAACGGGTTGTTTTATATGGGAAATTTGGTAATTTTAATGTAGTTGGTAGGTGTGGGTTTTTTGTCGAGAAGGGGGGCGCAGGAGGTTTATTGGGGGTCCCCCGAGTAAACCCCTAAATTTAAATCTTCTTTAACCCTGTAAAATAGGTATTAGTAATAAAATAAAAATTATATATTAAAATTTTACTTACTTTAAAAATTCTTCTTTTATAAGTTTACCGACCTCGTGTTTTATTTGGGGGTTGAAAAATAAATAACCATTTTGCCTAAAAGGCTGCGTTTTAAATCGAGGATCTAGGAATATAGCAAATACGTAATATTTACTAAAATAATAAATTCTTTACATTACTAATTATTAGGTATAGCTATTAGTAATTAGTAATTAGTATTTACTTATTAATTACTTATTAATATTAATTATATAGTAAAAATAAAATATTATTTAATATATTTACTTACTGACTACTAGTCAGACTACTGACTACAGTTAGTCAAAGTAGTCTGACTAGTAGTCAGGGCCTTGACTAGACTACTGTAGTCGTAGTCAGGGCTGTGACTAGACTATAGTAGTCAGTAGTCTGACTAATTGGCCAACCCTGGTAATTAGTAATTACTTATTAATTACTTATTACTATTAATTATATAGTAAAAATAAAATATTATTTAATATATTTACTTACTGACTACTAGTTAGATTACTGATTACAGTAGTTAAAGTAGTCTGACTAGTAGTTAGGGCCTTGACTAGACTACTGTAGTCGTAGTCAGGGCTGTGACTAGACTACAGTAGTTTAATAACCTATTAACTAGGGAAGTAAAACGAAGTAGCTGATAGGTTGTCCCGTAAGAAGTAAAACCTGAAAACCTTAAAGGTACGGAAAATAATATAGAAAATTATCCAAATATTCTACGTCGTAAATTAAAATAAATTACTAATAAAAAGCGTAACGTTAATATCCGTTATTATACTAACGATAACTCCGTTTATAAAGATTTATATATTAAATAACGGGGTATTAATACCGGTTATATTAGGTTATAAATTGGCTAATACGCTATTATAAGCTAATAAGGAGGATCCAGATTTTAAGATCTGGCGGAATAGAGCGTAAAGGGAGGAAGGCGAATTTTATCTTACCTTTAAAGGATACCTATTACAAAGGAAGCGATTAGTAATCTTAAAACGTAATAACTTAAGAACCAAGGTTATATATAAATTCTACACTAGAATTATAATAGTATACTTAAGGCGTAATAAGATAAAGCAGCTAGTTTAGACGCAATATTAATAACCAGGCTTAGTAGGGAAGGTAGACTGATATATAGCTAATTATATAATATATTAATCTTCAAAGGTCCCCTATAATAAATTACTAGGCTTATTGTAACCGATATTAATACTACTAAAAACCTGGTCCAACTTAGCCATAGACTTTAAATAATTACTAATAAATCGGGAGGGGTATAATAATACCCTTATTATTATTAACCGTTTGGGGAAAGCTACTTAAACGATACTATATATAACGAAGGCTATAATAAAGGATACGGTTTAAATAATTATACGGGGTTATACCGTATTTATAGGGTACCCCGAAACGTAATTAGTAACCGGGGAGCATAGTTTATTTCGGATTTTATATAAAAATTATTATTAATTCTTAATATATAATAAGATTTTGGGTTATTAGGGTATAAATAAACCATTAAATAAGTAAAGATTATCAATAAATATCTGGATTAAAAGCTAAAGCTAGATATAAACCGCTTTTAAAACAATTAATTAAAGGCAATCCCGGTAATAAATACAATATAAACCTTTATACCTTATAATAGTTTAGGCGGGATAACGCTATACGAGGTTATAAAAGAATTCGTTATATTTTACCTTTTAACTAATTAACTAGGACTGATCTTACCAACTTATTAACGCATAAACGACTAAGCCGTAACGAAGCCTAATAGACGATCCAAATTATCCAAACCTACGTAAAAGCCCTATACGCGTAAATAGCAAGGGCTTAAGAAATATAAGTAAAGCAAGCCAATAAATACCGTAAGGAGCCAAATTTCAATATTAGCAACCGGGTCTTTATTATTAAGAAGGCGGGGGACAGGACGGATCGCCTAAGTAATAAACTGGACTTTCCCGTTTCTCAAAACTACTACGGAGGTGCCTTTCAAAAGTTTTGCGCAATGCCAAGCCAGCCACACCCCTTTAACTGAATGATCAGCAACCACACTACATCTGGTCTGGCCACGTAATCTTACCCCTTAACCCCGCTTCCACAGCTCAACAGTTAATATAACGATCAAGATGTCGCCAAATACAGATATTTCCATGCGCGCTCTGATTGTTACCCTTAAATCTCCTATTGTAGGCCTTTCTTCAGCTGATATCTTTGCACAAACCGGGGTTTCCGTTAGTACTGTTAATCGAATATACGCTAAGGCTATTGAGCGTGGGTTTGATCCGAATATACGGCCTATGATTATTAAGGACGAATGGGTCGAAGATGCTCCCCGTTCTGGCCGCTTACGAAAATACACTTCTGAAAATACTGAAAAGGTTATCGCTAAGGTTCGCAAAGATCGATACGGCTGAGAGAAATCCTGTGCTGATTTAGCCGGTGAGCTTAGTGCCGAGGGCCTCGATATCTTAGCTATTACGATCTGGAGGATCCTTAAATCAGTAGGGTTTAATAAAATAAAACTAACGAGGAAGCCTGGATTGACGAAGAAGATGAAGGAGGAACGACTGAAGTGGTGTCTTGATTATAAAGATTGGACTTTAGAGGACTGGAAATGTGTTATTTGGTCTGATGAAACTTCTGTTGTATTACTTTATCGCTGAGGAGGATATTGTATTTGGAGGAAAGCTGATGAGCGTTTTCTTAAAAGTTGTATTTGTGAACGGTGGAAAGGATATTTAGAGTTTATGTTTTGGGGTTGTTTTTCATACGATTAAAAGGGGCCTTGCTATTGTTGGTTTCCGGAAATAAAGGCTGAAAAGGAGCAAGCTGAGAAGGATCTTGAGGAATGGAATAAAGAGCTGGAGCTGATAATGCGTAGTGAGTGGGAGTTGAATACGTTAATGGGAAGGCTTGGTTTGGTTACAAAACGAGGTAAAAAACTATAATGGCGATGGAATAAAACGAACGGTAAACTCGTACGAGAATCGAAAGGAGGAATCGACTGGTATCGCTATTAAATTAAGATCCTGATACTAAAGCTTATTCCTTTCGCTAAAAGCTGTGGGCCGAATACGCTTATTCAGGAGGATAAAGCTGGTCCATACGTTTATTACGCTTAATAGCGTATATACGATATCTATTAGGTACGCCGACTCCTTTGGCCAGGTAATTCCCTTGATCTTAATATGATAGAGCCTTGTTGGTTCTGGATAAAGAGAGAAATAACTAAAAAGGGAGCCCTAAAGAGCAGGGCTGAGGCTATTCGAGTATGGGAGTAGTGCTGGAACGAAAAGCTTACTCAAGAGCGTATTCAGGCCTGGATTGAAAGGATTATTGAGTATATACAGGAGGTAATACGTTGCGAAGGAGGTAATGAGTATTGAGAGGGCCGGAAACGAATAAGGAGCTAGGGGGGGAAATAGCCAGGGTTGTATGTAAATAACGAGGGTGGCTGGCTTGGCATTGCGCAAAACTTTTGAAAGGCACCTCCGTACCAAATACTAGAAAAAGTTAACAATATAATATTTAGACTAAAGGTACCTAAGGGATAGAAGGGTACAGACGAATTTTACATTAGCCGGCTTCGGAAATTCGCAAATAACCCTTTTCTAGGCTAAAAATTAAAACAACCTAAAGGGGAGTACGTAGGGGACGAAATGGAATAAAAGGTAGATAAGGTATTTTCGTCCAGAATCCACTAAGGGCGCTTATAGTATAATATCGCCTAAAGGGGATAGAACCCAAACCCAATTCAATACAATACTAAATCTTTCCGAAACGTATTAATAAAGCTACGCCAATATTACAAAAAAAACCCGTCTAAAGCCGGTCCACCAATATACCTGGACGAGTAATTACGCGCTGCAAAGGAGAATAAAAAGGCAACGCCGCACAAAAATAACAACCTAACAGTAAGTAGCCGAACCATTCAAAGGCGGAGGAACGCAAAGGTATAAGGGCGATTTAAGGCGTTTCGGGCAAGTCTTCAATTAGCGATCAACCGTAGGTGTAATTAGTATAACCAGGGTTGGGAATTAGTCACTAATAGTCTAGTCAGGACCTTGACTAAGACTAGCCTAGTCCAGTCAGAACAGTGACTAAGACTAAATTATTCTTAGTCATTTTTAGTCTAACTATTAGTCAGTTTTAGTCAGTATATAAAAGTTAAGTTTTATATAATTTAGTTATAATAGTGTAATAATATAATAGTGTAATAATATAATAGTGTAATAATATAATAGTGTAATAATATAATAGTGTAATAATATAATAACTTAAAGTTATATAATAAAAAATTGAGTAAAGTAAACTAATAATGCAAACTAATAATACATAACATTATAATTATAATTCTTCCTCCTCTTTATTATTATTATTCCGAAAATTCTCTTCTAACTCCTTTAACTCCTTTATTTTCCAACTTTTTAATCATCGAATCAAATTGAATCAAATCAAATAAAATCAAATCGAACCGAATAGAATAAAATTAAACGTAATAAATTAAATATCATAAAAAATATAAGTAATAACTATATTATATATCAGCAATTTATATTATTAATAATATTACTTATCATTATTACTAATTTAAGTTAGTAATAAGTATTATCAATTATTTTAGAG
>Ga0247763_1000416_pt1 | contig 25325 bp, 15 predicted proteins | sample UWRJL141409B4_FD_179926 | JGI IMG/M metagenome (GOLD analysis project Ga0247763, IMG submission 179926) | Plant litter microbial communities from Arlington Agricultural Research Station in Wisconsin, United States - UWRJ-L141-409B-4 | ecosystem: Environmental > Terrestrial > Plant litter >...
GCAGATACAGCGCGCCTTCGGAGTGCCACTTGCCGGACTGGCCAACCCTCTTCCAGGTCTTGCCTCCGTCGGTGGTGCGGAAGATCTCGTCCTTGTTCGCCCAGCGATCGATGCTGCACGCGACGGCGTGCCCCGCACGGCGCTTGTCCACCGAGAGGCCGCCGTAGCCGAACTTGTCGTCCTTGCCCGGGGCGAGCGGGGTGATGTTCTCCCACTTGCCGGACGACGGCGTGAACGCGTACACGGCGCCGTCCGTCACGTCGTTCGGCCCCGGCTGGTTGCCATAGGCCACGTACAGCGTCCCATTCGCGTCGAAGTCGAGGTGGCTCGGCAACAGCCCCGTCGGTTGCTCGGCGATCGCCTTCCAGGTGCTGCCGCCGTCCCTGCTCCAGAACAGGCTCTGGTCGGGGCTCGACACGGCGGCGTAGATCGTGGCCGTGGGCTTGCCCGGGCCCCCCGTCGTGGGGGGGAAGATCACGACCGGAATTCCAAGTCCGGCGTCACCCGGGACGCCCGGGAACGCCGCGACCTGCTTCCATGTCGCGGCGCCGTCTTCGCTCTTCCAGAGGCCGTTCTTGCGCGAGCCGAAGTAGAGGATGTCGGGTTTGTTGGGGTCGACGGCGAGCCGCTCGCCGTTCGAGCGACCGTTCTCGTTGCCGCCCAGCTTGAAAGGCATCGGGGTGACTTGCCAGGTCTTTCCGCGATCGCTCGAGCGCAAAATGGCGCCCGCCGTGGCCCAGTCTTGAACATAGGTGCCCACGGCCAGGTACACCTTGTTCGGATCGGTGGGGTGGATCGCGATGCTCTCGATACCCATGTAGTTCGACTCGTCGCGGTCGAAGCCGTCGGTGATCGGCGTCCAGCTGCGCGTCGAGGGCTCCCAGCGGTACGCACCGCCGACGTCGGTGCGGGCATAGATCAGGTCTTTCTCGAGGCCGCTGAAGATGACCCCCGTCACGAAGCCGCCGCCGAGGATGGGCACGTTCTTCCACACATAGGGAGTGCCTGCGCTCGACGTCTGCGCGCCGGGGCTCGGGTCTGCCACGGCTTCGGTCGGCGCGCCCGCTGCCGGCGACGCGGCTTCCGTCCCTGGCGGCTGCATGCAGCCGGCGAGGAGCGGGGTCAGCAGAAGCCAGCGGAAGTCGTGTCGAGTCATCATGTCTCCATCCGATCCGAGGGGAGGTTCAGCCCCCGTGGGTGACCGTTTGCGGTTCGCGCGGTGGTCGTGAGCTCCAGCGTGGCGCGGGCGAGGCCATGCGAACGCGCGCTCAGCACGAGGCGCCCTCTGCGCCCGCCGCGGCTGCGCACGATCACGAGCGCGAGGCCGTTGAAGGCGCGGCAATGGTCGCTGGCGAAAGGGTCGAGGCTGGTCGGGTCGCCGTTGTCGACCGCGACGATCTCGCCGGGCCCCGTCACCGCGAACGCGATCTCGTTCTTGGCGCGAGGCACCAGCCGGCCCGCCTTGTCTTCGACCGAGACGCTGACGAAGCACAGATCAACCCCGTCGGCGCGCAGCGTGGCCCGATCGGCTTGGAGCTTGAGCCGCGCCGCCTCGCCCGACGTCTCGCGGGCGGCGCTCGCCCATTTCCTGCCGTTGCGATACGTGACGACCTCGAGCGTGCCGGGCTCGTAGCGAACCTCGTTCCAGCGAAAGCGATACTCGAGCGGCTTCCGCCGTCTGCGCCCCTGCGACGCGCCGTTCAGGAACAGCTCCGCCTCGTCGCCGGAAGAGTAGACGTGCACCGGCGTCACCTGGCCCACCCGCTCCGGCCAGTTCCAGTGCGGAAGGATGTGCGCCATCCGCACGTCGGGCCGCCAACGTGCCTGGTAGAGATAGAAGCGGTCTTTCGGGAAGCCCGCCAGATCGATGATCCCGAAGTAGGAGCTGCGCGAAGGAATCCGGATCTTGCCCAGCCGCGCGAGCTCCTTCGCCGCGCGCGCGCGCTGCTTGGTGTCCGAGAAGTTGAGCAGGTTGGTCGAGTCGCTGTTGTAGGGCGTGGGCTCGCCCAGGTAGTCAAAGCCGGTCCACACGAACTCTCCGAGCGCGGTCGGCGCCTCATCCAGGCCACGAAACTCGGCGTCGGGCGGGAAAGCCCACGGCGGCGCGAACAGATCGTAGGAGCTGACCTGAAAGTCAGCCCGTCCCTCCGCGGGATCGTCGGAGACGGGGAAGAAGTACTCGCCGCGCGAGCTGACTGTCGACGCCGTCTCGGCGCCGAGCACGGGGACGCTGGGGTATCGCTGTTGAAAGGTGGCGTAAGCTCTGGGCTTGTAGTTGAAGCCGACGAGATCGACCGCCGTCTGAAATCCGGTGTGGCCAGAGCTCTCGGCGTTGAAGCCGCTGGTGATGGCGCGGGTCCGGTCTTCCTCGCGCACGATGCCGGCGAGCCGCTTGGCGAGCCGCCAGCCATCGCACGACCATTGCTCGAGCACCTCGTTGCCGATGCTCCACATCACCACGCTCGGGTGGTTGCGATCGCGCCGCACCATGGCCCTCAGGTCTTGCTCGTGCCAGTCGTCGAACGAGCGCGCGTAGTCGAGGTACTCGACGCCAGGGTCGCTCTCGAGCGCGCCCTCGGGCACCTTCTTCCCGCGCCGCCAGCAGTCGAAGGCCTCGACCATCAGCAGCATGCCGAGCCGATCGCAGATCTCGGGCAGCTCGGGGGCGGGGGGGTTGTGTGCGGTGCGGATGGCGTTGCAGCCCATGCTCTGCAGCAGCAGCACCTGTCGCTCGAGCGCTCGCTCGTTCAGCGCGGCGCCGAGCGCGCCGAGATCGTGGTGCTGGCACACGCCCCGCAAAGGGGTGCGCTCGCCGTTCAACGAGAACCCCTCGCGCGCGTCGAATTCGATGCTGCGGATGCCGAACGGCGTCTCCACCCGATCGACCACGCTGCCGGCGGCCTCGAGCACGTTGAGCGCAACGTAGCGCTCCGGCGACGCCAGGCTCCACAGCTTGGGCTTGGGCACCGGGATACCTTGGCTGCGATGGACGCTAGCGCCCGGCCCGATCTCGAGCTCGAGCGGCTTGGACACCGCCACCGGGCGCGCGCCCGGCGCGCCCTCCGGGCTGAGCCGATGGATCGCGGTGCGCAGCCGGAGGGTCGCCGTCGCGTCGCTTCGGTTCTCGAGCTCCAGATCGACGTTCACCCAGGCGGCGCGCGCCGCGACCTCGGGCGTCGTGACGAACACGCCGTCGTGACGGAAGCGAACCCGCCGGGTCTTCACCAGCCAGGTGTTGCGGTAGAGGCCGCTGCCCGGGTACCAGCGCGAAGACGCGTCGGGGTTGTCGAGCCGCACGGCGAGCACGTTGGGCTCGCCGAACCGCGCCGCCTTCGTCAGGTCGACCTTGAACGAGGTGTAGCCGTACACCCAACCGCCCACGCACGTCCCATTCAGCCAGATCGTCGCGTGCGACATGGCTCCGTCGAGGTGCAGCTCGATCAGCGCAGCCTCGTCCTTCCGGCTCAGCGAAAACGTCTTGCGGTACCAGCCGACGCCGGCCCAGGGGAGCTTGCCGGTCTCCCCCGCGAGCGCTTGGTCGAACGGGCCCTCGACTCCCCAGTCGTGCGGTAGCGCGACCTCGCGCCAGCGCGAGTCGTCGAAGCTCGCTTGAATGAACGAGAGATCGGCGTGCGGTTCGCCGCTCGGCCGCTCGGGCACCTTCGCCGCGTGTTCGATCAAGTCTGCGCTGGTCGGCAGCTGCCAGCGCTCGAGGCGGCTGCGCTCGAGCAACTCGCCCGCATCCGGGGCGTCGCCTCGAAAGAACCTCCAGCCCGAGTTGAAGCAGACGCGCTGGCGAGGGGAGTGAGTCGAAGATGGCATTGCAGCGTGCCGAGGCGTCTGGGCTCGAGGAGCGGACCGAGCCACGCTCGACGGCGTTTCACGTTCGTGTCAGAGGCACCACACCTACCACTCCTGTGATGCTGGCGTGAAGCAAAGCGCCGCGGGCCCACTCGCGATGTCGCAGCGCATGTCTGCCGGTTGCCGCGAAAAAGCAGTCAATTATGCGATACGCGCTGCGCCGTCGATCACACGCGGTGACACGCTCGCGCTTCGCGCTGGCAGCCCCGGCACGCGATTGCCGTGAACGCGAAGAGATGGCACCTCTTAGCTACGTCGAACGCGCGAGCACGTCTCGCAGATCTGCTCCGCGAAGAGTGGGTTGTGACAGCTGCGCGCCGCGACCGCCGTGTTTTGATTCTCGAGTCATGCCTCTTCAGGACATGGTTCGTGTACCAGAGCCGACGAGCATGGGTGTTGTCTTCGCACCGAGCATCGAGCCCTTCGCCCTCCACCGGCTCGAGGCCAGCCGTCGCCGGGTGCGCCCGAGCGATCTTCGAAATCGAACCCACCGCGCAGACATGGACGAAAGACCGATCCGTACCGGAGCGACCGAGAGCGGCCGGCGCCGGCACTGGCAGCGTTTGACCGCGGGCATTCTCGAGACGGGAACGGATCGATGAAACAGAAGGCGCGACCCGCACCCCAGCATCGGCCTCGCACGGTCGACGTGCCGCGCCACTGGATCACGCTGCCGGTCGCTGCACGTCGGGCGGCGCAGCGCCATCCGCTGCTCGCTGGACTGTTTCCGAGCCACGTCGGCTACTTTCCGAAGGTTCGGCACCATCACGTCGCTCGCGCCGGCGTGGAGGCGGCCATCGTGAACTATTGCATCAACGGCGCCGGGTTCTGCGAGATTGCCGGCCGTCGCTTCGATGTCGGGGCCGGTGACGTGATGGTCGTCCCGAGCGGCGTAGCGCACAGCTACGGAAGCCGCGCCGACCGGCCCTGGTCCATCCATTGGTTTCACGCGATGGGCGAGAGCCTGCCCGCGCTGCTCGCCGAGCTCGGGGTGAGCGCGCAGAAGCCCACGCTGCACGTCGGCCTTCGGCGTGAGCTCATCACGCTGTTCTCGGAGCTGCGCACTGCGCTCGAAGATGACTACTCCGAGCCGCGGCTGTTATACGCCTCGCGCGTGCTCACCCACCTGCTCGGAGTGATGATCCGCGCAGGGCGAGACGCCGATCCGTCTGGTGCCGGCACCGCGTCGCGGGTTCGCGCCACCATCGATCACATGCGCCAGCACTTCGCGACACCGCTTCGCGTCGAGTCGCTCGCCTCGATGGCAGACCTCTCGACCTCACAGTATGCGGTGCGTTTTCGCGAGCTCACCGGCGACTCGCCCAAGAACTACCTGATGCGGCTCAGGATCCATCGCGCGACCCAGCTGCTCGATACCACCAGCGAGAGCATCACCGACATCGCCCACCGGGTCGGCTACGACGACCCGCTGTATTTCTCGCGGGCGTTCCGCCGCCTGCACGAGGTGAGCCCGTCGGGATACCGCGAAGGCTGGCGCGGTCCCGCGCGCCGCTGAGCGCGGCGCGGTCAGGCGCGGCGGCCGCTACTCGGGCGAGCTCGGTGCGTCGAGCAGTTGACCCACGATCAGGCCGCGGCCCGCGCTCGACATGTACACGCGCCCGTAGACGTTGGCGTCACCGATCACGAACTCACCATTGCCGGGGCCGCCGTATTCGTGTGCATCATCGTTGATGCGCGCGAAGCTCTGGCCGGCGTCGTCGGAGCGGTACAGGCCGCGAGGGCCGCCGCCCGCGGCGCCCCAGATGTAGACGGCGGGGAAGCCACCCTCGGCGCGTGGAGCACCGAAGCCGACGGCCCGGCAGCTCTGCACCGCGCCGATGGCCTCGAAGCTCGCGCCCGAGTCGCGGCTGCGGCTCAGGCCGGCGCCGTTCAACGCCACCCACAGCTCGCCCTCGACGCCGGGCACGGCGCGCACGCGGGCCGAGCCCCCGGGCGAGAGCCGAGCTCGCGCGGCGAACGAGGCGCCGCCGTCGTCGCTCGCGAACAGTACACCCGCATCGCGGTCGTAGGCGTAGAACACGGCCGGGTTCCGCGCGTCGGCCTCGGGGATCGTCTCGACGCCGAGGCCGCTCACCGGTGCCCAGCTCTGGCCCTGATCGGTGCTGCGATAGGTGGTCTCCTCCACGCTCCACAAGAGCGTCGCGCCATCCGCGGAATACGCGAGCCGGCCGCCGCTCTCGTCGCTCGGGCGCTGCGCGATCGTCCAGGTCGCGGCGCCATCGCTCGACACGTAGAGCTCCTCGCCCGCCCGAGCGACGCGCGACGGCTCGAGCGCCGCGACGGCCAGACCCTCCGTGGTGCCCATCGTCGGAGCGAAGCGCCCGCGCGGGGGCGAGGTCTCGGGGTCTTCGTGCACGAAGCCGTCGTAGTCGCCCATCACGCTGGTGAGCGGCGCCCCGCGCACGCTCGCGGCGTCGAGCGGCACCATCTCCTCGAGACCCCGCACCGCGAACGTCCAGGTCGATTCGGGCGCGCTCAGGTCACGCGTCATGAAGATGCCGTTGCCCGACGTCACGAACGCCCGCTCGGGGTCGAACGGATCGATCTGGATCGATCCAGCCCAGTGGATCGCGTTGTCTTCGATCCACGGCATGCCGTTATCGGCCATGGCCACGCGCTCGGCGTCGATCAGATCCGTCCAGCTCGCGCCCCGGTCGGTGCTGAGAAAGAGGCGATCGCCGTATCCCCAGGGTTGCTCGCGATAGGTGTTGATGGTGCTCGCCAGCAGGCGCGCCGGGTTCGACGCGTCCACGCTGATGCCGCCGAAGGCGCGGTTCTGGTCGCCGCGGAGGGGAGTGATCTCGGTCCAGGTCGCGGCGGCGGGCTCGACCTTCCAGATCTGTCCGCGGTCCATCGGCTCGGCGTTGGTTCCCGACGGGCCCGCGCCGTTGGCGTAGGTGATGTAGAGCGAGCCGTCGCCTGAGAGCACCGCGCGCTGGGGCAGGTAGGTCGTGGGCTGCCCGGCGATGGGCGTGAACGTCGCCCCCGCGTCGTTCGACTCGAACAGGTTGGGCTGGCCGGCGCGCGACACGCCCACGAACAGGTGTCGGGTCGCTCCGTCGAGCTCGCCCCCTGTCGCGTCGAACAGCACGAACGCGATGCCGTTGCCGTTGGGCGTGCTGGTCACGTCGAGCGCCGCGACCCGGCTCCAGGTCGCCCCTCTGTCGGCGCTGCGAAACAGACCGTTGGCTCGCGTCCCCGTGAAGACCACCGAGCCCTCGTTCGGGTCGACCGCGAGCCGCTCGCCGTTTTGACGGCCCGCTCCGTTGCCATGCGCCCTGAACTGCGCCGTCACCTCGTGAACGGCAAACGTCGCGCCGTAGTCGTCCGAGCTCAGCACGGCCGTCTTGCCGCCGTTGAAGTAGTTGATGCCGGCGAGCATGTAGAGCCGGTTGGGCTCGCTCGGGTCGATGGCGAGCGACTCGATGCCGAGCAGCCCCACCTCGTCTTCTGAGACCCAGTCATTCAGCGGGAGCCAGCGCTCGCCGGCGTCGTCCCAGCGATACGCGCCGCCCACGTCGGTGCGCGCGTAGATCAGGTTGGGCTGGCGCTCGGACATCACCACCCCCGACACGAACCCACCGCCTCCGATCACCGCCGATTGCCAGCAATAGCCCGCTCGGTTGGCGCTCGCTGCATCGCAGCTCGTCGCTACCGGCGGCAGCGGCTCGACCGTGCCGGTGCCACCGGCGCTCGGTGTCGGCGCCGGCACCGCGCCAGATTCCGCTGCAGGCTCGGGCGGCAGGGACACTGCGGTGCCGCCGCCTCCGGCAGGCGCCGGCGCGGCCGCGACAGGCGGCTCGGAGCTGCTACCGCAAGCCCACGCAACGCTGGCACAGGCCAGCCCAATCCACGCCGCTCGCGGGCGAGCTGCCAGGGCGCGGCGCGCCGCGCTACTCTGCGAATGCATCAAAATGGCTCTCATTTTTCGAGGTGGGACCCGAGCATAACCAGCGTTAACGCGAGTCGTGATCGCTTTCCGCGCAGCCATCAGAAACGGGATGAGCTCTCATTCTCGTCCGGCTCGGGGCGCCGCGGCGGAGCGAACGGCCATCGAGATGGGGCACCACGCGACGCCCCGGGAATGCGGCACGGCGGCCGCGCTGTGCTAAGCGGGAACCTGATGAAACCGCCCAGGGAAGAGCGCGCGCAGCCCAGCCCCCCCTTCGACCTTCGGGCGTGGCTCTCCGGGCTCTCGGAGCATCCGCCGATCGTCCAGGCCGGAGCGCGAGTGCTGCGACACCGCGCCGAGAACGTGCCCTCGTCGCTGCTGGCCACCCCCGCGCTGCGCGATCTGGTGCGAATGATGGCGGAGGTGATGCGGCATGCCCCCGGCGTCGGGCTGGCGGCTCCACAGATTGGCGTGCCGCTGCGCGTGTTCGTCGCGGAAGACCTCGAGGAGCGCATCGCTGACCTGCCCGAGGACACCCGAACGGCGCGCGGGCGCGTGGCGCTGCCGCTGACGGTGCTGGTCAACCCGAAGCTCGAGCCCGAGGGCGACGAGCGGGTCACCTTCTTCGAGGGCTGCCTGAGCGTGCGCGGCTACGGAGCGCTCGTCGCGCGCTGGCGAGCCGTGCGGGTGAGCGGCGTCGACGCCGAGGGGAGACCGGTCTCGCTGCGCCTCGAGGGTTGGCCGGCGCGCATCATGCAACACGAGCTCGACCACCTCGACGGCACGCTCTACATCGATCGCATGCTGTCGCGCTCCTTCGCGACCGACAGCGAGCTGCCGCGGCTGAGCGGTATGGGCGTCGATGAAGCCAAGCGCGAGCTCGGCATCCCCGACGACGAGCGGCGCTGAGCCCGGTTTGCGCGAGCGAGCGCGCTGCCGAGTCGCCGCGCGCCTCACCTCCGATCATGCCGACGCCGCTCAGCGCGACATCGAGCGGCATGACCGATCCTCAACGTCGCCGCGACGCTCGATCGATGCCCGCCACGGCGCGATCGGGGTGCGCCTCGGGCACGAGCGCCAGCAGCAGGCGCGCCGCCGGGGCATTGCCCGCTCGCGTGACGATCGTGCGCGGTGCGCGCGGCCTCGGCAAGCGTGGCGCGCTGTCGCCTGGGGTGACGACCCGGCTGGTCGCGACGGCCGCTCGCGTGCGCGACGCCTCGGCAGCGAGTGCCTCGGCTCGGAGCTCGCGCTCGGCCTCGACCCAGTCGAGCTCGGGCGTGCCCGTCGGGCAGCCTCGCTTCAGCCAGAGCTCGTGAGCTCGGCGGCCAATGGCCTGCACATCGATGCCAAGGGGCTCGGTCATGGTGATTCCTCGCGAGTTGGTGAGAGGTCGGCAGCTCGTGCCTAGCCGAGGTCGGCGAGAAAGTGAAAAAACGTGCACCATGCGCGGCGCTGCGTCCCAGGCGTGGTGAAAAAGCGCGCCTGAAGAGCGCGCTGAAGCGTCGCAGTGAGGAAAACGTCGACGCCCGGCCGGCTTTTCCGAACCTCATTGGGAACGGCGCACGAACTGGGGTAGTGAGCACGAGCGCACGGCCCGATGGCACCACCCCGCCTCCACTCCGCTCGATTCGCCGTGATCCTCGGGCTGCAGTTCACCTACGGGCTCGGCTTCTCGAGTTTCCTGCTGCTGCCCAAGTATTTGACGGAGGCGTACGCTGCCGACGCCACGGCGATTGGCCGCATCATGGCGACGGGGCCCCTCGCGGCCGTGGTGGCGATGCCGCTGCTGGCCTCCACGATCGACCGCTTCCGCCGCCAGCGGCTGATGCTGGTGTCGGCGCTGACGATGCTCGCCGCGTCTCTGGGGTTCGCGTTCACGAGCGAGATCGGTCCCGGGCTGTATCTCCTACGCATGCTGCAAGGCGCCGCGTTCGCGTCGTTCATGGCGGCGGGCGCGACACTGGTGGTCGAGGTGGTCCCGAAGGAGCGGCTCGGTCAAGCCATTGGCTTGTCGGGCGCGTCCAACCTGGTCACCAACGCGATCGGGCCTGCCGTCGCCGAGCCGCTGGCGCTCGAGGCGGGCTGGCGTGCGGTCTTCCTCCTCTCTGCGCTGTGCTCGGGCCTGGCGGCGCTCGGTACGCTCGGGCTGCGCGACCCACGCCGCGCCGAGACTCGGCGCGGAGGCGTGCCTCGGCTGTGGGAGCCCCGGCGGTTGGGGCTGTTCCACTCGGCGCTGGTGTCGGGCCTGGGCTTCGGCGCCGTCGTTACCTTCTACCAGCCGCTGGCGCTCGGGATGGGCATCAGCGAGGTGCGCAGCCTGTTCATCGGCTACACCGCCGCGGCGCTGGGGGTTCGCGTCGCCTTCGGCGCCTGGCTCGATCGCTTCGACCGGCGCGGCTTGGTGCTGCTGTCTACGGCGATGTACACGCTGGTCGTCCTGGCGACGGCCGGGCTGCGGCCGGGCTGGCTATTCCCGCTGGGCGTGGCGCTCGGGTTGGCTCAGGGCACGCTGTACCCCGTCACCAACGCCCTCTTGTTCGAGATCGCCGAGCCCGAGCATCGCGGCGCCCTGATGACGTACTTCAGCGGCTCGTTCAATCTGGGGATCGTTATGGCCACGCTCGGGCTGGGGGCGTTGGCCGGCAGCATCGGGTACCGGCCGGTTTTCGTGGTGGCGAGCGCCATCACGTTCACGGCTCTGCCGGTGCTCGCCCGCACGTTGCGGAAGCCGCGCGCCGACCCGGCAGCAGCCGGCGAGATCGGCTGAGACGCGCGCCCCAGCATGAACGCTTCGCGTCGCAATGCTGCTTCTCTCTCGAGTTCGCTTCTCGCCCAGCGTAGCAATCGGCCGCGCACCGACGTGTCGATGGCTCACTCGTCGCACGTTTTGCATTCACCATGTTTTCGCTTGAAAGGCGTGATGGCGTCGTCTTATCCCTGACAGGCTCGATGCGAGGTGCCGCTACCGCGGCCCGGGCGGGCACCGTTCGCCATCAGAGCGGTGGCCGTGCGCCATTCGAGGGAGGAAACCATGGAGAAAATCGCAGTCTCGTGGCTCTGCGCTGCCGTTGGTGCCCGGGCGCTCTCGCGACGGGCCAGTGCTGCTCGCGTGGCTAGCGCTCGCACCGGTGGTGCGCGCTCGCTCGGCGCTCCGGAAGCAGGCGCTCGAGCGCTGGGTGCCCGCGCAGCCGCGCTCATTGCATCGAGCACGGCGGTTGTCTCATTCGCTTGTGGCACCGCGATCGATTCACCAGCGGTCGAAGAGTCCAGGCAGTTCGACATCGCAGCTGACGCGCGGCTGAACGAGGTCGGCGCTCAAACGGGGCTGCCCGGGTCAGCGGCGCCCAGCACCGGCGCCGACGCCGTCGTCGCTGGGGGTCACGAGGCGCTTCCCGAGCCGTCCCCGGTCGTCCCGGGGCCGCCCGCGCGCTTCGTGCCGCCGATGCCCCCGGAGTTGGCCGAGGGCGCCGGGATCATCGAGAGCTATCCGTGGGCCCTCGCGCTCGGCAAGGCGCTGTTCTGGGATCAGCAGGTCGGCAGCGATGGCCAGGCTTGCGCCAGCTGTCACTTCAACGCCGGCGCCGACGTTCGAGTCCAGAACCAGATCAACCCGGGGTTCCTGGATTCGACGACGGCGCCCGGGGGAGACGTGGCGTTCGGCTCGAACCGAACCGATACCGGGACGCACGCCCCCGGGCAGATGCCGGGAGGCGAGAGCGCGAGGCCGAATCTCACGCTCGCCGCCGCAGATTTTCCGCTCCACCGGCTCGCCAACGAAGCCGATCGTGACTCGGCGATCGACACGGACACAAACGACGTCATCGGTTCGATGGGGGCCTTCTCTGCCGAGTTCGAGGGGATCGATGCCAGCGGTGTCGAGCACTGTGGCGACGTCGAGGCCGACATCTTCCACGTGCGCGTCGGAGCAGAGCGCGCGGCGGCTCGGCAGGTCGAGCCCCGCAACACGCCGACCACGATCAACGCCGTCTTCAACATCCGGCAGTTCTGGGATGGGCGCGCCAACAATCTGTTCAACGGCGTCGGTGTGTTCGGGCTGCGCGACATCGACGGCGATCCCAACCTGCGCCTGATCGTACAGAACGGCGACGGCGGGCTCGACCTCGGCTACCTCGAGCTCGAGAACGCGAGCTTGGCGTCACAGGCCGTAGGCCCTCCTCTCAGCTCGATCGAGATGTCGTGTCGCGGCCGCAGCTTCGCCGATCTCGGGCGCAAGCTGCTGCTGCGGGCGCCGCTCGCCGCGCAGCGTGTTTCGCCGACGGACAGCGTGCTCGGCCCGCTCGCGAAGCCCGACGCGCTCGGCCTGGAGGCGCGCTACTCGTACGCCGCGCTCATCCGTGCGGCGTTTGCTCCAAAGTACTGGGCCGCGAGCGGCACGTTTTCGCGTCGCGACGGCGCGCTCCTGCCCGACCCGCAGGGCTACACGCAGATGGAGACGAACATGTCGATGTTCTGGGGTCTCTCCATCCTGCTCTACGAGGCCACGCTGATCTCCGATCAGAGCGAGTTCGACACGCTGCTCGCCTCGGGTGACATCAGCTTCCCCCAGTGCGCGACCAGCGCAGCCGTGGATCCGCTGCTCGCTCGCGGCTGTAAGATCTTCTTCCGGTTCCCGTTCGGGCCGCCGCCGGCCGACGGCATCCGTGGCGCGGGTTGCTCCGCCTGTCACGCGGGGACCGACTTGTTCAGCGAGGCGTCGGCGCAGGCCGGGGTGCCATTCCCGCCGCTGCTCCAGGTGGGGGACGTGAACAATGTCACCGGCACGCGCGATCTCGGGTTCGCGAACATCGGCACCCGCCCGACGTTCGTCGACCCGTTCCTCGGAGGAACGGACCCCTACGGCAACCCGCTCGCCTTCGGGCGCCAGTATCGAGAATACGTGGACACCGGTGACATCACCGTCGTCAAAGATCCGTTCCTCCAGCGCGCGATCGAGAACGACGCGCTCGTGCGCGGGCCGAACGTGAACGACCAGGCGAAGCTCGAGAGCGACGGGGCGACGAAAATCCCGACCGTTCGCAACGTCGCGCTGAACCCGCCCTATTTCAGCTACGGCGGCTACGCGAGCCTGCGCGAGGTGATGAAATTCTACAATCGCGGGGGCAATCGGCGGCAGATCACGGCAGACAATCAGGTCCTCGAAGCGCACGGGAGCGCCTGCACCTCGGGAGACGACACGGGCTCCGGCCTCGACGGCAATCAGCCCTTTCCGGTCGCCAGCGCCGACTGCAACACCAACGTGACCGGCCTGATGCAACCGCTCGGGCTGCTCGACTGTGACCTGAACGGTGAGGTCATCTGCGACGTCGCCAGCGACGATCTGAGCGCGATGGTCCGCTTCATGGAAAGCCTGACGGATCGGCGGGTCCAGTGCGACCAGGCGCCCTTCGATCATCCCTCGCTGGCGCTGACGGTCGGCCACGACGAAGTGCTCGGCGACACCCGGGGCGCCGCGAGAGACCGCCGCTTCGAGCTGCCCGCCACCGGCGCGGACGGTTACGATCCGAGCTCCGGCTTCTGCATCCCCAACGCGGGCAACCTGTTCGCGCCCGGCATGCAAGGCAGAGTCGGCGGAGAGCGTTTGGCGCTCTGATCGCGGCGCCCTGGCCGCAACGCTCTAACCACGACGCTCCAGGCCCGAACCCACCACCTTCAATCGAACCGCACCCCCCGGGTCGTATCCACCCAGTGGTGCGCGAACGGGGGGGCGGCCGCGTCCTCCCCCTCGGCGGCGTAGCGCTCGAAGTCGACGAGCTTCCCTCCGTCGCGGGGGTTTCCGCGCCGTTCGATCCTGCGCCGGCGCTCTTCGGGCGAGCACCAGACGACGTAGATTCCGATCGCCGTCTTCAGGCGCGCCGCGAGCCGCTCGGGCCAGCTCGGTTCGCGCCGCTCGCGCGTGAAGGGGCCGACGATCACGCACGGCAGATGCGGCAGGTTATCGAGCGCGACGTCGAACAGCGCCTCGTACACGGGCTCGCGCAAGAGGGCCTTGTAGGCCGCCGAGTCGCGATCGTCTTCCGGCAAGCCATGCCCACGCAGCACCAGCTTCGCCAGCCGCTCCGTCACGGTGTCGATGTCGATCAGCACAGCCGCCTTCTCCGCGCACAATTGGGCCGCGAACGTGCTCTTGCCCACCCCGGCGTTGCCGCACACGATGTAGGCTCGCTGCCGCTTGGTTTCCATGCTGGCGAGCATTGCGCGGAACCGCGGGGGCTGGCTAGTCGCGAGGGCAGGGGTGCCGTCGCGCGGAAACGCGCGGGCGGCGAGGGCGGTCCCTGCCCGCCCGGGCGCGCGCGAACCGTGGCATGCTCGAGGCGATGCGCCATCACGCTTATCCCTCCGACCTGGCCCGCTATGTGGTCGACCACTGGCCCGCGGAGGGCGCGCCGCTCGTCGCGTGGGACCTGTTCTGCGAGGCCGTGTCGGTGGCATACCAGGCGTCGTTGACCTCCGAGGAGGGGCGTCCGACGCGCTTCCGGCTCCTCATCATGGGGCCGGATCGTCTGCCTGAGAGCGGCGTGCCGAATGAGGGTGTGCTGCGTCTCGAGTTCGCACGCGACCGCCCGCTGAACGCCAACGAGCTGCGCCGCCTGAGCCCGGCCACGCCGTTCGAAGCGTCGCTGATCGGCGCTCACGTGGTCGAGGGGCAGCTGCGAATCTGGGGTATCGCCCACTCGGGGCCCGCCTGGCTCAATCCCACCTGGGGCGGACGTAGCCCTGTCCCGAACTGGAGCTATGATCCCATCCTCCATGTCACCGCTCCGGGTCAGCTCACGGTGCGCTGCGCCGGCAAGCTGATCGGCGCGCTCGAGCGCGGTGCCCTGGTCGACGGATTCCTCGACGTGTTCGAGTCGGAGTGGCTGCCGGCGTTGTTCGCGGCCGAGCGCGAGCAGGTGCGGCGGGAGCACTCTGCGCTCCAGTCGCTCACGGCGTCGCCCACCGAGGCCGACCACTCGCTGGTGAGCAGCGTCGGGCAGCACATGCTCCGCCGCGCCATCCAGCTGATCCGCAACGCGCGCCACGGCGGCATGATCTTGCTCGTCGACGCCGCTGCGGCCGATCTCGCGCTCGGCGGGCTCCGGCTCAAGTATCGCTTCGGCGACAACGAGCCGCCGCGGCGCTATCGCACGTTGCTATTTCAGATCCTCGATCGCGTCGCCGCGCGCACGACCAAGGCATCGGTGGGCTGGGCCGACTTCGCCCTCGACGACAGCCCCGATCTGGAGCGGCTCGAGCGCGCGGTGTTCGAGCTGAGCCGAGTGATCGGCGGGCTGGCGGCGATCGACGGCGCCGTGGTGCTCGACAAGCGGCTGCAGCTGGTGGGGTTCGGCGCCGAGGTCTCGTCCGATCTTCCGTCGCCGGATCGGGTGTGGCGCGCGCTCGATCTCGAGGGGCAGGAGCGCCTCCCCGAGTCGATCGAGAACGTCGGCACGCGCCACCGCGCGGCCTATCGTTTCGCGCTGCACCACGCGCGCGGCCTCGCCATCGTGGTCTCGCACGACGGGGGGGTGTCGTTCGTCGCGCAACACGGGGGCGAGGTCGTCTACTGGGAGCAGTCCGTCAGTCCCTGACGGCTCTACAGCGAATCGAGCGCGCTCGCGCATCCCGAACCTCCATTAGGTCATCGGTTGGGGACAGAAAATTGCGCCATATCGTGAACGAGTCGACTGAACGCCGGCTGATGTCTGGGCGCAGGCATCGGAAACATGCAATCGTTTCCAGGTTCTGGCTGCCGAGCAGGGCTCGGAGCCAGCCACCGCGAACCGCCTGCACGCACGCTCTTTTTTCATGAAGCCAACACACCAGCCCTCCACCTCGATGATCCATCGGGCGCTGTCGATGCACAGCGCTCTCTCGCTGTTCACCGTCCTCGCGTTCGCCTGCGGGTCCGCGGAAGAAGACGGCAGCTCCGGCGTTCCGCCCTTCGGCGGTGTCGAGCCCGGCGCTCCGTCGTCCACACTCGGCACCGGTGCCGGCCCCGACGTGAATGCGCCGCCGACGGGCGCTTCCAACCAGCCCTCGGGTACTCCGAGCGAGACGCCGGTGACGAACGGGGAGACGCCGCTCGCGGGCGGAGCGGGCAACGGCGACGGTAGCGGCGGCACCGCGGGCGCGGGCGCTCCGACGACCCCGGGCGATCCGCAGGACCCCGGGGTGCCGCCCCAGAACCCGCCGGCGCGTCCGCCGGGAGGCACCCCCAACCTGTTCTCCGAGCTGCTCGGACGATCGGAAGCGGAGGTCGACGCGAAGGTTCAGACCGCGGTCGAACGCTTCTTCGGCATCAACTCCAACGACCCGGCGACGCCGACGCTGAACGGCGGAGCGCGCTCGTTTTACACGCTGCCTCAAGACCCCACCATGGGCTTCATCTGGGCGGCAGACTCGGCCGACATCCGCAGCGAAGGCATGTCGTACGGCATGTTCATCGCGGTGCAGATGGACATGCAGGAGCAATTCGATCAGCTGTGGCGCTTCGCCGACCGTTTCATGCAGTACCCAGACGAGCCGACCTACCCGGCCTGGGCGCACTACTTCAAATGGACGGGCACGGTGAACACCGCCACCGCCAACAACTGGACGGTGAGCTACGGCGCCGAAGAGTCGCCGGCCTCCGACGGCGAGGAGTATTTCGCCGCCGCGCTCTACCTCGCCGATCGTCGCTGGGGCAGCGGCGGAGCCATCAATTACGAGCAGGAGGCAGACATCATCGCCGACGCGATGCTGAACAACCCGGCCGGGTCTGCTCGCTTCCCGCTGTTCCACGAGCAGGAGAACATGGTCGTGTTCGTTCCGATCGGCACCTCAAACGAGTTCTCCGATCCGAGCTACCACCTGCCGGCGTTCTACGAGCTCTTCGCTCAAGACGGGCCAGCGGTCGACGCCGCGCGCTGGCTCGAGATCGCGGAGATCAGCCGCGACTACCTGGTGCGCTCGGCGCACCCCAACACGGGCCTGCATCCCGATTACGCCACCTTCGACGGCGCGCCGACCCAGGGCTTCCAGGCCTCCGACCACGATCGCTTCAGCTTCGACGCCTGGCGCGTGCCGATGAACATGGCCGTTGACTACGCCTGGTCGAACCAAGATGCGCGCATGCGGGCCCAGACAGAGAAATACCACGCGTTCTTCGCCAACAACCTGGGCAACGGCAACGTCACCAACTCGCGCTTCAACGTCGACGGTTCGAATGGCAACGGCGGCGGTAGTCAGGCGCTCGTCGCCGCGCTCGCGTCAGGCGCCGGCGCGACCACTGGCGGCAACCGCACGGCGTTCGTCGATACGCTCTGGAACATCGCGCAGCCGACGGGGAACTTCCGCTACTACCAGGGCTCGGTGTACCTGCTCGGGCTGCTCGCCACGGCGGGCCACTTCGACCACGGCTTTCAGTGAGCCGCCGGTTCTCGTCGAGCCCGAGTCGGCGCTGACCGAGCTGCACGCCCGAGCACTTCGAGCTCGGGTGTGCGGCGCCGTCAGCCGACCCGGAACAGGCTGACCTGCAGATAACGATCCTCGGGCTGAGCGGGCAGCGTCGGATAGTCCGGCGGCAACCCGCCCACCGCCAGCACCTGTCCCGATCGCTTCGCCTTGGAGAGCGCGTCGCGGGCGAGCTGGGGCAGGGGCGGCAGCTCGCGAGCGTTGGCCGAGAGCCAGAGCAGTCCTCCGCTCGGGAGCAGCGCGACGGCGCGCGAAATGAGCTCGGGGTAATCCTTCCGCATCGACCAGGCGGCGGCGCGCGCCGCCGAATACGTGGGCGGGTCGACGATGATCACGTCGAAGCGCTGGCCGTCGCGGCCCGCCTTCTTCAGAAAGGCCATCACGTCGACGGCCGGGAAATGGTGGGCGTTCGGGTCGAGCTGGCTCAGCTCGAAGTTGGCGCGCGCCCAGCGCTGCACCCCCGCTGCGAGATCGACGCTGGTGACCTCGCTCGCGCCCGCACGGGCCGCTGCGACGGACAGGCTACCGGTGTACGAGAAGGTGTTGAGCACGCTCTTGCCCGCGACGAATCGATGGAGCAGGGAGCGGTGCTCGCGCATGTCCGTGAACAGGCCCACGTTCAGCCCGGAGAGCAGGTGGACCTCATACGGGACGCCCTCCTCGACCACGACCATTTGCTCGGCCGGTGCGGCGCCGATGATCTCTTGCTTGATCGAGCCCTGCGCGGCGTCGCGCCCGCGCAGCTTGAGCACGACGCCCGCGAGGCCGAGCGTCTCCACGAGCAGCTCGGCCAGCGTGCGACCGAGCGCCAGCAACCCGCGGCTGTAGGCGTAGAGCACCGCGAAGTCACCGTAAACGTCTGCAGCGAAGCCGGGCAGCCCGTCGCCCGCGCCGTTGAGCACGCGGTGTGCGGTGCGCTCGCGCGCCAGCCCAAAGCCTTTTCGTAGCGCGAGGGCGTGCTCGACGCGGGCGCGCAGCAGGCGCGCGTCGAGGCTGGTATGCCCTTCCTCGGCCGTGGTCACGACGCGCACGAGATCGTTCTCCGGGTCGGCGAGCGCGAGCGCGACGAGCGCGCCGGAGGGCGACATCAGGCGCAGCGGCTGGCCCGGCTCACAGTGGTCGGCCCCGGCGATGGTCTCGAGCCCGAGATCGCGCTGCCCGAGGGCGATCGCGGCATTCACTTCGGAGGTCAACGTCAGCGCGTGATGAGCCATGGAACGGTCGACAGTCTCATGCCCGGCATGCCGCGACAACGTGCGATGGCGCTGCGCCCCGCTGCCCGGTCGTCGAGCTTCGCCGGCTCCGCGAGCGCCCGGGCGAGCCACGGGCCCTGGAAGGCCCTGGCCCTGGAAGGCCCTGGCCCGATGCGGCCCGAGGAACGTTCACTTTCAGAACGGCGCGGGGCCGAGACGCGCGAGACGCCGCGCCCGAGCTTGAAATGATCCACTGGTTCGGCCAGGTTGCGCGCCATGTCGACCACGGAAAAGCGCGTCCTCGTCACCGTCGCGGGCCCCGACGCGCCGGGTATCACGAAGACACTGGCCGGTATCATCGCTGGCGCGGGCGCTCATCTTCGCGACATCGAGCAGGTCGTGCTCTCGGGGCAGCTCACGCTGTGTCTCGTCGTGGGCGTCGATCCCGAGCATGGGCACGGCTCGCCGGTGGTGAAGGACCTGCTGTTCGCCGCCAAGGAGCTCGGCCTCGCCCTCGACTTCGAGGTGCTCGACGAGCAGCCCGCGGTGAAGACGGGGGCCACCTCGCTGTACGCCGTCACCGTCATCGGTGACGAGGTCGATGCCGCAGCCGTCTTCGCGCTCACCAGCGTGCTCGCGCGCTACGGGGCGAACATCGAGACCATCAAGCGCCTTTCCGACGTGACGCTGAACTCGCTCGAGATCGTCGTGTCGGTGCCGAAAGATGCCGAGCGCGTGCTCTCGCTCCAGAAGGAGCTGGTGAGCGCCGCGCTCGAGGCGGGGGTCGATCTCGCGTTTCAGCGCGAACGGCTCACGCGGCGCAGCAAGCGGCTGGTCGTGATGGACATGGACTCGACGCTGATCCGCATCGAGGTCATCGACGAGCTCGCGCGGGCGTACGGTGTCTATGAAGACGTCGCGGCTATCACTACGCGCGCCATGCTCGGCAACATGCCGTACGAGCAGAGCCTGGTGGAACGCGTGGCCCTGTTGCAGGGGATGCCGCTCGAGGCCGTCATGCGCGTGGCCGGCGATCCGCCCGTGATGGACGGCGCCCCCGAGTTGCTGCGCGCTCTGCGCGCGCTGGGCCTCAAAACCGCGGTGATCTCGGGTGGTTTCTCGTTCGCGGCCGACGCGCTCAAGGCGCGCTTCGCGCTCGACTACGCCTATTCCAACCAGCTCGAAGTCAAGGACTCCAAGCTGACAGGCCGGGTGCTCGATCCCATCGTCGGCCCGCAGCGCAAGGCCGACCTGCTCGATGCCTTGGCGCAGCGCGAGGGTATCCCGCTGGAGCAGACCGTGGCCGTGGGCGACGGCGCCAACGACCTGTTGATGCTCGAGAAAGCGGGTCTCGGCATCGCGTTCCACGCCAAGCCCAAGCTGCGGGCCGCTGCGGATACCAGCCTGACCCAGGGCGGTCTCGATCGCATCTTGTACCTGCTCGGGCTGCGCGCCCGCGAAGTCAAAGAGTTACTCGACGGCTGAGCCCCGGGTGCGATCTCGCCGTGCCTCGCGCGCGGCCATTTTCCAGGAAGAACGCCCGTGCGCTCGCCTGCGGGGAACGGGGGGCGCGCTGCGACATCGCGATGAGACTGGGTCAGTTCGAGTCAATCGCGCCCGTATGTGGGAGCGTTTGCGCGAAAATGCTGGTATTGGTCGAGAAATGGCACATCGGATTCGGCGGGGTGCAGGCCTGGCGCTCGGGTTCCTGTCCTGCGCCGCCTGCGGCAACGGAGACGACCTCGACCCGTACGCACGTCAGGACGACGCCACGTTCCCTCCGATCGAGGTCGGCGCAGCGCGGCCTTATCCGCAGGGTCCGGCGTCACCGCCGGCAGACATCCCCGTGAACGAAGGGCCGACGGGCTCCGGCGATGACGACCCGGCGAGCGTGCCCGGCACCGGCGCGCCCGATGGGGAGCTGCCCGATGGCGACGGAGAGCCGGAGACGCCCGCCGCCGATCCCGATGTCTGCGTGACGCCCAACGGGGTGTCGGGCTCGCCGCGCAACCTGTCCGAGGCGATGATCCTGATGAACTCGCTGCCGAAGCCGGTGTCGCTCGCCTGCTTCCTGCAGGCGCTGTCGCGACCGCTCTCGCTCTACATGACGAGCAGCGGAGAGAGCCTGCAGCCGTCGCCGGGGGCGCGCAGCCCGCGCACGTTCATCGTGTACGAGCCGCTGGTCATGTCGATCGTGCTCGACGGGCCCGCGCAGATCGCCCTCGAGTTCGGCTACCGCTCGTCGCCCACGCGCTCCGTCAAGACGGAGATCCTCTTCCCGCTCCAGACGGACGTGACGCTCGACAACCTCTTCGACGACGTGCTCCGCGGCTCGCTCACGAAGTGCGGCGCCTGCCACGTCGCGGAAGTGCAGAAGTTCGACGCAGACCTCGGTCGCGATGTCTTCGAGTCCGACATCTTTCCGCCGTACGACATGCTGGAGGTCGACCTGCCGGCGCTCCGCGCCGAGCGCGACAGCTGCGACGCTGCCTCCGAGCCCTCGCGCTGCGCGCTACTGTCGGCCATCTTCGACCACGGCGAGGTGGGCCCCGCCCCGCAGGGCATCATGTTCTGAGCCCGCGTGCCGCGCGGTGCTCAACGCCGTGCGACGCGGGCGTCACGCGCCCCGACGGCGGCGGAACACGCACAGGCCGGCGATTCCGATCGAGCACGCCCACCACGGCCAATCGCCGTAGATCTCGTAGGGCGTGCGGGAGGCGTCCAGATACGCCACCTCGTGGCTGAGCGCGGCGCGCTCGAAGGTGCCCGTGTGCGCCAGCACGCGCCCCACGGGATCGATGACGGCGCTCACCCCGCTGTTGGTCGAGCGCACGAAGTAGCGGCGGTGCTCGATGGCCCGGAACGTCGACAGCGCGAGGTGGATCCACGGCTGCGTCGTGTCGCCGTACCAGGCGTCGTTCGTCAGGTTGACCAGCAGCTCCGCGTCTGACGTCCGCACCAGCTCGTTCACGAAGCCGGGCAGCACGTCTTCGTAGCAGATGTGCGCGCTCACGCGGCGCGAGCCGACCGGCAGCGCCGCCATGCTGTCGCCCGGGGTGAAGGCGCCCGTGTTTGGCGACCACTCGTAGAGGATCGGGAAGGTGCTGCCGAGCGGCAGGTATTCGCCGAACGCGAGCAGCGCGTGCTTGTCGTAGCGCCCGACGATGTTGCCGCGCCCGTCGCTCATCAGCGCGCTGTTGAACAGCGTGCGCCCGCGGGCGTCGCTGACGTCGCGCGCCAGCAGCGCGCCGAACAGCACCGGCACCTTCAGCCGTTCGGTGAAGAGCTGGCGATACATCGCCTCGGCGTCTTGCTCGTAGACGCCGCCGGCCACCGACGTCTCGCTCCAGACGATGAGATCGTGAGGGCCCTGCCGGAGCAGGCTCTCGCTCAGCTCCACGTGCCGACGCAGCCCTTCGCCGCGGTCGGTGCGCTTCTCCATCAACCCCATGTTGGCCTGCACCAGGCCGACACGGCCCTTTGGCGCCGCCGCGGCGAGCCGATCCACCTCGCGGATGCGGAGCAGGCCATAGCCGGCCGACAGCACGAGCAGCGCCGCCGTCATCGCGCACAGGCGCCAGGGCTTGGGCCGCTCGGCTCGGTGCGCGATCCAGAGCTCCGCCAGCGCGTAGTTGAAGAGCGAGATCACGAGCCCCACGGCGATCGGGCTGCCGAGCTCGGCGAGCTGCGTCAGCGCCGGCAGTTGGTGCACCACGGCCCCGAAGTACCAGGGGAACAGCAGCGGATAGATCAGCTCGCTCGCCGCGAACGCGAGCGCGAAGCACGGCCCGCGCCACCAGCCCAGCGCCGTGGAGCGCGCGTAGAGGAGGCCGAACAGCCCGATTCGCCCGCCCTGATAGGCCGCGAGCAGGACCATGAACGCGACGCAGGCCGGCACCGGGAAGCCGCTGAAGCTCTGGAGCATGCCCAGCATCCAGTAGAAGCCGACAAAGGTCATCGTGAAGCCCGAAAGCCAGGCCAGCCGCGTCTGCAGCCGCACGCTTCGGCCCCGCATGGCGACGAGCAATGGAACCCACGCCACGAAGCCGAGCGGCCACACGTCGATGCCGGGGAACGCCAGGAAGTAGAGCAGCCCCGTGGCGACGGCGAGCCCATGCGCCCAGCGCTGCGAGGCCACGATCACCCCGGCGAACGGCTCACGCGGCCCGGGCGCGTCGGGCCCGCCTGGCGCGGGCACGGTCGCGGCGGGAACAGCGGACGCGGGCGTCGGGGCAGGCGCTGAGGCTTCTCGGGGCGGCTCGATCGAGGTGACGCTCATGGTGGCCGCCACGAGTCGTCTCATGCACCGTTCGCGATTGGCAAGCGACCGGCGTCCGATATACTGGCCTTCAGTTCAGCCATGTCAGACCGCGCTCCTTTCGTCGTCGCCGGGTTGTTCGCGGGCGTCGGCGGCATCGAGCTCGGCTTGCGCCGCGCGGGCCACGAGGCAGCGCTCTTGTGCGAGTTCGACCCCGGGGCGAGCGCAGTGCTCGAACACCACTTCCGCGGCGTACGCCTGCACGCTGACGTGCGCACACTCACGTCGCTGCCGCGGAAGGTCGATCTGCTGGCCGCGGGCTTCCCCTGCCAGGACCTGAGCCAGGCGGGGCAGACGAAGGGCATCGGCGGCGCGCGTTCGGGGCTCGTGCGCGAGGTGTTTCGCTTGCTCGAAGCGCGCCCGGTGCCGTGGCTGCTGCTCGAGAACGTACCATTCATGTTGCAGCTCGGCCGCGGTGAGGCGCTCAGCTACATCATCAGCGAGCTCGAGCGGCTCGGTTATCGCTGGGCGTACCGGGTCGTCAACTCGGAGGCGTTCGGTCTACCGCAGCGGCGCCAGCGCGTGTTCCTCGTGGCCGCGCTCGAGGCCGATCCGCGCGGCGTCCTGTTCGCCGACGAAGCCGGCCCGCCCGACCCCGAACCCGCGCTCGCGGAGCGGGCGCTCGCCTGTGGCTTCTACTGGACGGAGGGCATTCGCGGCCTGGGCTGGGCGGAAGACGGCGTGCCGACCCTGAAGGGGGGCTCGACCATCGGCATCCCGTCACCGCCGGCGATCGTGCTGCCGAACGGCGAGATCGTGAAGCCCGACATCCGCGACGCCGAGCGGCTGCAAGGCTTCGAGCCCGACTGGACCCTGCCCGCGGCGGCCGCGGTCAAGCGCGGCCATCGCTGGAAGCTGGTGGGAAACGCCGTCACCGTCGACGTCGCTCACTGGATCGGCGAGCGCTTGCGCTCGCCCGGGGCGGTCGTGGTGGCGGCCGGGCAGCGCGTGCGCTCCGGGCGCTCATGGCCCAAGGCCGCGTGGAACGTGGGTGACGGTCGTCGCGAGGTCGACGCGTCGCAGTGGCCGTTCTCCCGCCCGCGCACACAGCTGCATCGCTTCCTGCAGTTTGCGCCGGAGCCGCTTTCGGCCAAGGCCACGGCGGGGTTCCTCGCGCGCACGCAGCGCAGCTCGCTGCGCTTTCCGAGCGGCTTCCTCGACGCCGTGCGCGACCACCTCGCACGCATGCAACGCGCCCACGCGAGCTGAGCAGCGTCGAGCCGAGCTGGGCAAGGCTGGTTGAGCGGCAATTTCCGCCGCCCGGGTAACGCACAGAAAAGTGACCCATCCACGCGCCTCCGCCGCTAAGGTCGCGCCCGCATGACCACCGCCGAGAGCACCGAGCCCAAGCCCGCGGCAGCCGAACGCCTTCGCACGAGCGAGTACGTTGGCTACGCCTTGGGCGACACGGCGTCGAACCTCTTCTTCCAGACCTTCAACATCTTCCTCACGTACTACTACGTCGACGTGTGGGCGCTCGCCGCGAGCTCCGTCTCCTGGATGATGTTGACCGTGCGGTTCTGGGACTCGGTGGCAGACCCGATCATGGGCATCATCGCCGACCGCACCGAGACGCGCTGGGGGAAGTTTCGCCCCTACCTGCTGTGGATGGCCATCCCCTACGGCGTGTCGGGCTACCTGATCTTCGCCAACCCGAGCCTCGGCCCGAGCGGCAAGCTGCTCTATGCCTACGCGACGTACACGCTGATGTTGTTCGCCTATACGGGCGTCAACGTGCCGTATTCCTCGTTGCTCGGCGTGCTCAGCTCCTCGTCGCGCACGCGCACGGTGGCATCGAGCTTCCGCTTCGTGGGGGCCTTCGGCGGCGGCCTGCTCGTGTCGCTGCTGGTGCGGCCACTGGTGAAAGAGCTCGGAGATGGCGACGAGGTGGGCGGCTTCCAGCAGACGATGATGATGTTTGCGGTGCTCTCTGTGCTGCTCTTCTGGGTCACGTTCGCCACCACGCGCGAGCGGGTGAAGCCGCCCCCCGAGCAGAAGAGCAGCATCCGCGGAGAGTTGCGCGAGCTGGCCGCGAACCGACCCTGGCTGATCCTGCTATTTGCGGCCGTGTTCTCCACGAGCTTCATCGTGATGCGCTCGGGCAGCACCCTGTTCTATTTCAAGTATTGCGCCGGCGACGACGGCACCCCGGTGCTCTTCGGCACGTTCGATCGCAGCACGATCTTTCTGTCCACGGGTATGGCGAGCATGATGCTCGGCTCGGCCTGTCTGGGGATCTTCGCGCGCGCTGCCGACAAGCGCACGCTGGCGGTGGCGCTCACGCTGATCACCGCGCTGACGTTCGCGTCGTTCTACTTCCTGCCGCCTGACAACTTCGGCTTGCTGCTGGTCGTCAACGCCGTTGGCACGCTGTGCATGGGCCCGACGTCGGCGCTGGTCTGGGCCATGTATGCCGACGTGGCCGACTATGGTGAGTGGAAGTTCGGGCGCCGATCGACGGGGCTCGTCTACTCGGCCTCGCTGTTCGCGCTGAAGACGGGGACGATGATCGCGGGCTGGCTCCTGCCGATGTTTCTCAACTGGTTCGGCTTCGTACCCAATGTGGGCAGTCGGCCGCTGCCCTGCT
>Ga0247763_1000417_pt1 | contig 25269 bp, 18 predicted proteins | sample UWRJL141409B4_FD_179926 | JGI IMG/M metagenome (GOLD analysis project Ga0247763, IMG submission 179926) | Plant litter microbial communities from Arlington Agricultural Research Station in Wisconsin, United States - UWRJ-L141-409B-4 | ecosystem: Environmental > Terrestrial > Plant litter >...
GAGCTCATGCCGTGCCAACGCTCGGGCCAGATCGCGCAACACCTCGTCGAGGTCGTGAGCGCTCTTGCTCTCGAGAGCGGCGAGACCGAGCGCGGCTGCATGCGCCACGCTGTCACGAACGGGTTCGGTTCGCCTTGGCTCGAAGCTGCCGCGTGCTGCCAGCGTATCTCGAAAGTGGCCTTCGCAGCGCGCCTCGGCCTCCGCGCGCCAGCGCCCGAGCTCGCGCACCCAGGTCTGTTGCGCCGTGTCCAAGCGCTCCAACCGCTCGAGATCCAGCCACTCTGCGGGCAGCGCTGCCAGCAGGTTTCCTTGCCCCTCGGCGAGTAGCGCCTCTACCTGCGCGTCGTTGCCGTGCACGCCGAGTTGCTCGAGCAGCGCCCGAGTCGCTTCGAAGAGCCAGGCTTCTTCCTGATCGACCGTGCAGGTCAGCGTGCACACCTCGTCGCTCTCCGTCGTCGCCATGTTATCGACGGGCAGCGCCTCGGCCATTACGGCGGGCTCATCCCGCTCGGATGCGGCGACGGCTTCGCGCACCCGCGCTCGCATCTGTCGCACCGTTTGGCTTCGCGCTGCTTCCAGCCAGCTCGCTTCGTTTTCCGGCTGAGCCACCCGCGCCAGCAGCTCGGCCATGCTCCAGGAGATGCTTCCGAAGGCCAGCGCACGCCGTAGTTCGGGTAGCGGCTCGAGCCTTCGCGCGATGCTACGCGCCGCCTCGACCCAGCGCACGCTACGGTCGCAACGCTCGAGTGCATACGCAGCCACGGATGAAAACCCGAGCTCGAAATGCTGGCCCCGACCGACCACCTCCAGCACTTGCCCGAGCCGCAAGCGCACGCCCGCTTCTGCCCGCGCGAGCAACGCCAACTCAGCATCCAGCCGCTTCACCTCCCCGTGACAGCGCATGCGGGCAGTGTAGCAGCATACTGGTCGGATGTATAGTATGCGCGATGGATGGCCTCATTTTATGCTGTCACAGGCTCGTCGCTTCCAACCAGCCGTCCTGCTTGGATGCAACGGCTGGCGCGCTCTGAAGCACGGCATTGCTGCGCGAGGCCGCGGGCTGCCAGGCGTCGGCCGGGCGCCGCTCTCGCTGTATGAGCAGCGGCCCGCTCCCTCATGGCCTCCGCGGGCGCCGATCTCAATGGCTCACCGATAACGGAGCCGTTCGGTCATCAGTGCGAAGACCTCGGGCTCGATGAGCTTCGCGGGAACGCGTCGTCACTCCTTCTCGGCACATCGCCGGGAGGACGCGGGCGCCATCGTCGCGCCGTGAAATCACGTGATAGAGCGGGCGCTGTTCGATGCCCATCCCGCCACCGCGATAGCGCGACGTCGCACTTCGACCGCCTCGCTTCCGCGCGAGAACGCCGGCGCGCGGAGCGAGCACGACGCCGTCGTGGATCCACGTTCCGCGTTGCGAAGAGTGTTAGCATTGGCAGCGACTTCGACGGCGACAATTGAAATTCTCACTCTCGCGGTGCTCGAGGCCCGCGTTGCTCTCGTCGACACGAGTGAGCGTCTCGAGTCTGCCCTGGGTCGGATCGGCACCGTTGCCTCATCGCCACGACGGCCTAGACTATCGATTGTGTGGGGGTGCTCGAGCGCAGCTGCTCTTCAGTGTAGCTTGCCGTTCGACGTTCTACTCGGTGCAGAATCGCCGCGCTCATCGCCGGTTCGCTCGCGAGTGATGCCGCGACGCCGTCGAGGCTGAGCCGCTCGAATCGAGCCTCGCTCGAGCACCCCTGCGCACCGTAGACGGGCCGGAGTATCGAAGCTCATCCGAGCCCGTCGTGTGAAGGTCCCTCGAAAAAGAGCCGCTTCAATCGAAGACCTGGTGCTCGGTGTCACCCAATATCTTTATTTCCTACGCGAGCGAAGACAGCCACCACGTGCAGCGACTGCGGGAGCTGCTCGGGGCCATCGTCGGTGACGGCGCCGTCATCGTCGAGCCGGAAGAGGTCCGCACGGGCAGCACGTGGACGCTCGAGCTCGCCCGCGCCATCGTCGACTCGACGCACTTCGTCGTGATCTGGTCGTCGAGCGCGCGCAACTCACACTGGGTCAATCAGGAGGTCACGAGCGTGGTCGAGCTCTCGCGAGAGCAGCCGCTTCGGCGCATCATTCCCGTGCGCATCGACCCGACGCCGCTCCCCCAGGAGCTCCAGCCCTTTCAGCGCATCGACCTCTTCGCCTTGCTCGGCGAGAGGGATGACGGCGGAGCGCTCTCGGCGGCCGCGCAGCTCGTGATGGCCATCTTCATCGTGCTCGGGCTGGCCTTCGCCATCCACGGCGTGAACCGCGTGTGGTTCGGCATCGTCGCCATGTGGGTCGCGCTCGCGGCGTTCGTGGCGCTGCGCTTCCAGCCCACGCCCGAGGCCTCGAACGGTGAGCTCGCGATCTGCCGGATGCTGCGGGCCATCGACGTGGCGCCGCGCGCGCTGAAGGTGCTGTTCGTGGGCGGCTGCGCATGCGCCTTGTTTGCGCTGGCGCATATGGCGTGAGCGACCGCGGGGCGTCGGCGGTGCCGAGCGTTCGGCGATCGCAGCGACGGTAGCGCTTGCCCGCCGACGCTGCCGAGCTATCGTAGCCAGGCCGCGTCCGTGCCGTCGCGGCGCATCGCCCCGACAAGGCACGTCCCGTCTCGGCGCCCACTGATCATTGGAATCGCTTCCCGCGCTGCTACGAAGCGCCAGCCGCATTTATACGGGAAATATCACGACAGGAACGGATCGATGGGGCCGGTGTGACGCCGATCTTGGAAACGGTTCCCGGTCTTGCTAGTCAGCATGTGGCCCTCCTCATTCTGCCGACGGGCGGCGAGGGCCAGGGCAAGTGGATCGAGCAGCACCACAACCACCCCACCGCTTCGATCGTCGTAGCCCCCAGAGCGCACGACTCGTGCTTCACGCGCCGAGTCGGCCTCGACTCTCACGTCGACTGCAACCCCCCATCTTCAAACAAAGAGCTTAACGGAGCATCATGTCGCCACGACTCACATCCCGATCTGCACTCGCCATCGCCCTACTATTCGGAGCCTTCGCCTGCTCCGACGACTCTGACGAGCCTACCCCCCCGCTCGGAGGCGCCAGCGGTTCGGGCGGCGGCAGCGGCGTGGCGGGCGGCGGCGCTGGCGGCTCCGGAGCGGGCACGGCGGGCGCGGCTGGCGCACCCGGGGCCTCAGCAGGCGCCGGCGGAGCCCTGGGCACGGCGGGAACGGCGGGCGCGGCAGGAGCAGCCGGTGCGGCAGGTGCTGCTGGCGCGGCGGGGGCTGCTGGCGGCGACGGCGACGCCGGTGTGGTCGACTCCGGGTTCCCGACGCCGGACAAGCTGGTCGCGCTCACCTTCGACGATGGTCCGAGCGCCACGCTGACTCCGCCCGTCCTCGACAAGCTCGAGGTGCACGGCGTCTCTGCGAGCTTCTTCCTGATCGGTCAGAACATCAACGCCGGGACGCAGGCTGTGCTCGATCGCGCGGCGGCGCTCGGGTGCACGTTCGAGAATCATTCGAACGCGTTCATGCCGCTCGGAAACAACACTCCCGCGCAAACGATCCTGACCTCGGTCAATGCCACGACGGCAGCCATCGAGCAGTTCACGGACCAGAGCCCTGTCTTCTTCCGTCCGCCGAACCTCGATAGGGATGCAAACCTGTTCGCGACCGTCGACCTCGCGTTCGCGGGCGGCCTGCTCGGCCAGGACTATCCCGGCACCCTCAATGGCGGGAACCCGACGGTCCAGTTCGTGGCGGACAACATCCTGAACGGCGTTCAGGATGGCACGATCATCCTTCTGCACGACGTGCAGCCGGGCCTCAACCCGCAGGTCACGCCTGACGCGCTCGATATCATCATCCCGACGCTGAAGAGCCAGGGCTACGAGTTCGTGAACCTGCGCGAACTCTTCGAGCGTCGCGGTGTCGACCCGAACGTGCCCCAGGATACGTTCTGGGAGGTCGTGCCGCCGAACAACTGAGTCGGGCGGCTGAGCGGCGGCGCCGGAAGCTATGGCGCCGCCGCTCGAACGTCTCACCGGGGTGTTTGGCCCAGCCGGTAGAGCGAATGCCGTTGTGCTGTGTCGCGATTTCTCGCGCCGCTCGTCGGGAACGATCTACGCTGCGCGCGGCCCACATCCCGGCAGCGGTCGGCGCTCCTCTGCTCGAGCCCGCATTGCTCGCCTCGGAACTGGCGACGGCTCGCCTAGCACGGAGGGTAATGATGAGAGACCATTTTTCATTCGCCGCGGTGGTCATTACGCTACTGGCATGCTCGGGAAAGAGCCGGCCTTTCGGCGAGGCGCCCGCCGGCGCCAGTGGCATGGGTGGCTCCGGCCCTTCGAGTGCTTCCACGCCGGATTCCAATCCCCAATCAGCGAACGTCGGCGACCCAGGGCAGGGTAGCATGCCGTCGGTGCAGGAAGGCAGTCTTCCCGTCAATGGCGTGCAGCCCGCGGATCCAGCGGGTGGACAGGGGGGCGCCGTCGACCCGATCATTGACGAACCGGCTTGTCCGGGGTGCTTCGTGTCCGACGACTGCATTGCCGTCGGTGAGCTGAATTCAGATAATTCCTGCGAGATCTGTGACCCCACGCGCGACGCCGCGGGCTGGTCGAACAATGACGGTGCCGCTTGCGATGACGGGCTGTTCTGTTCCATTGACGACACTTGCAGCGGGCGCAGTTGCAGCGGTGCGGAGCGGGTCTGCGAAGACGGCGTCGCTTGCAACGGAGTGTCGATCTGCATCGAGGACGAAGACTCGTGCAGTGCCGGCGAGAACCAGTGCGGCGATCTTCAGTTGTGTGATGCCGAGCTGGACGATTGCGTATCGACCTGCGACGGGTGTGTCGTGGATGGCGTTTGCGTGGCAGCAGGTGCAGCGGCGGCCAACAACCCCTGCTTGGTGTGCGACCCCCAGCAGTCGGCCACTCGCCTCTCGGCCACCGAAGGAGCACCCTGCGGCAGCGGCCCAACGGATTGCTCGGCGCAGGATACCTGCAACGCTCAGGGCCAATGTTCTCCGAACCATCTGCCTTCGAGCACGATCTGCGGGCCGCTGGGCGGTCAATGTGACGCCGACGACACCTGCAACGGCGTGGGCCAGTGCACGCGACGAGTCGCTCCGAACGGCTCCGTCTGCGACGACGGTCAATTCTGTACGGACGCCGACCGATGCCAAGGCGGCCAATGCGTGCCCGGGGCCGCTCGCAACTGCGGGCAGAACAGAATCTGCAACGAGACCCAGAACGGTTGCATACTGGATCTGGCCGGTCCCGGCGAGCCGTGCACCACGAACGCGGACTGCGAGAGCGGCGGGTGCACGTTCTGGTTTGTTGATTCGGATGGAGATGGCTTTGGCTCTGGAGCGGCAACGGGCGCCTGCGGTCTGGTGCAACCGAGTATTCAGCTGCAGCCAGGCGAGACATTGACGCTGGACGGAGGGGATTGCTGTCCGTCAGATTCAGGTTCGTTTCCCGGATTCACGCCGCCGGGCGGGGCACCTCAAACGCAGCCCGATCGCTGCGGGACTTTTGACCGGGATTGCTCGGGACGCGTGGAGAACACGTATCAAGACACTCTGGACGCCCTCGGAGGGCCCATCGCGCGTTGCGAAGCGGTGCCCGCCAGCCTTTGCCAGGCCCTAGTTGACCCAGAAGGCCAGCCTCCGCTCTTCTCCGCTTGGTTGGGCGAAGTGGCGCCATGCGGCCAGTTCGGAACACAGGTCGCCTGCATGTTCAACGGCACGACGTGTACAGCACTCATCGGAGGTCCGCTGGATAATAAGTGTCGCTAGCGCTCGCCGCGGAGACAGCGAACCGAGGCCGATCATGGCGCACCCGCAATCACTCACTCCGGAAGCGAATCAACGTGCCTCCACAGCGCGTCGAGATCGAAGACGGGCCCATAGCAACCTGCACTGGCATGCTGGGCCGGGCTGGCAGACGGAGCGACAGCGTAAGGGCCGTCAGCGCCCAGCTCACAGACAGTGACGATCCGGTCCTCGGAGTCGACGAGCCAGTAGAGGACGCACAGGTCGGGCTCGAGCTCGGGTGCGCGACACGGGTTTGCCGGTCGGATGGCGCACCCGATCGCGCGAGTGCAGGAGACCGGCCCGCCTTGTCTCCAGCAGGCCCCAAATGACATCGTCGCCCGCATGGTGACGGGGCGCATCCCAGGGGCTTTTGGGGTATCGGAGGCGACGGGACGAGTGCTCAACCTGCGGCGTCCGCTCGGGTTCGCGGGTACGGCCTCGATCCCGTTGAGCTCCGAGCCTTCCACGGCCCTCTCCGCGGCGACCAGCGCACCGCTCGTCAAGTCGGCGCTGGCGGTGTCGAACCCTCGACGGACGGGGTCGAAGATCTTGGGGGCTTCGGGCACGAGAGCGGGGGGCGAACGGACTCGCGAGGAGTTCAGAGTCGAGGTCGAGCAAGCCCAGATTCGATACCTCGTCAGCCGCAAGGGTCGGGTGTTCTTCGCCGATATTCCCGACGCCGAGCTCGAAACGATCGAAGGAGAGTACCGCATGCGCAATGTAGCAGCGCAGGCCTGTCGCCAGCTGCTCGCTGCAGCGCGAGCGGCGCTCTAAGGCGCCCCCCGGCTACAGCAATCACAGCAACGGCTCGGCCGTCGACTTTGGGACGTCGTTCGCGCATCGAAACTACGTCACGAACACGATGAAGACCACCGCGCGGGCTGGAGGCGCACCTGGTTTCACGGTTGGCTTCGCAGCAATGCTCGGCAGTTCGGTTTTCACGCGCTGGCGACGGAGGAGTGGCATTGGGACTTTCGTTGATCCGTGTTTGTCTGTGGTGCGCGCTCGTTGGCCTGGGCTGTGCGGCAGGTCAGTCGCGCGAGGCGAACCGTGTCGCCCCTCGCGCGGGCCCTGCGATCGACCCGGGCGAAAAGGCTTTGACGCCAGAAGTGTCCGACGACGCGAAGGGCTGGCCGGAGCGCAGCCAGCTATTCATCACCAAGAGCCCGGAGGGTGAGCTCGCCCTGCGCGCCTGGGGCTCCTCGGGGCTTACCCCGTTCCGGCAGGTCCTGGCGGTCGACAGTCGAGCGACGCTCTATGATGCCGAGCTCGAGCTCCTCTGGTTTGGCGATGCCGGCGCGAGACTCTGGGTGCTCGATCTCCGCGAGCTGCCGGCCTCTCGCTCTCCAGTGCTCATCGCCTCCCATCTTCCGGAGCACGCCAAGCTGTCGGTCATGCACGGAGAGCGTTACGTCGAGGGCCCGGGCCAGGTCGGCGAAGAGTGGATGGAGCTCGTCGTGCATTGGCAGCAGCAGGCCTGGATCGACGGAGGTGAGGGCGATGGCCGTCTCGATGGTCTGGACGGGCAAGCTTGGCTCGAGCGCGAGCGCCCTGTGCGCGGCGTGCCAGCGTGGACTCGGTTCGACGCAGAGGGGTGACGCGGGCGCGCCGTCGGGATTGTTGCTGGTGGCCCTCGCTAGCGCGCCGCGCTCGCACCCAAAAGTTCCGCTAGAGCACTGTCTGATCTGGACGAGCTCGCGGGAGCGAGCGAGAGCCGCGGCGCTGCTCGCAGTGGGCCGAGGCGAGCCGGGCCAGAGTGCGGGGCGAGAGCGTGAGAGGGAAGAGAGCGAGCGCGGCCTGTCGCCAAAGGCCGGCCTGCGAAAGATCACGGCGCCAGGGTGGGCGCGGCGCCTGGATGATGCCGTGCTCGCCGAGCTCGTGGACGAGGCGAGCTTTCGTTATGATCAGCGGCTATTCCAGGCATCGAGTCCCTCGGGATCGCGCGACGGAACGCGGCTGGCCTTGGCGCGCATCGAGGGCGTGCTCGATGCCACGGTACAGGGTCTGGTCGAGTGTGGGCCGCGGGCGTGGGACGCCGCCGATGCCGCCCTGAACCAGCCCACTCCCGGTCTCGCGTACACGGTCGCGCGCGTGCTGTTCGAGGCGCAGCAGATCGAGCGAGCCGCGCTCGCGATCCGGGCGCACGCCGCAGCCGGGGCGGCCTACGCAGAGGCCGCGACCCTGGCCATCGGGCACGCTGAGCCTTCGGGTGCGGCGTCGGCGGGTATCGTCCTCGAATGGCTCGACGCCGGTCCGCCGTCTGCGGCCCTGGCGCTGAAAATTGCCGCGCAGAATCAGCTGCCGGTTCCGCTCGCTCGGCTCCGCGCCGCGAACGACGCTCTGAGTGACGACGCGGTGGCGGACGCCGCCGCGTGGCTGGCTGCGCTGGGCACGCTCGGGCACCCCGAGGCGCTCGCGATCATCGGTCGCTGGCAATTCTCTCGACACGAGCGCTTGCGCCGCTGTTGGGCGCTGACGGCTCTGCTCGTTGGGGGCGTCGAAGGCGAAGCGCTCGTGCGCGCTCGTCTGGACCAAGACCCGGCGGTCATCTTGCCCGCAGCGCTCTGCATCGACCGCGCCGGAGCCCGATCGTTTCGCGAGCTCGCGGCGAAGCTCTCTGGCCCCGATGCCTGCCTCGCCCTCGGTCTGTCGGGTGATGCCCAGGCCGTGCCCCATCTGCTCGATTGCTTGAACGACGCGGCGCGAGCCGAAGCAGCAGCTCGAGCGCTCGAGCTGCTGCTGGGCGAAGCGCCCGTAAGCAAAGCTCGCGCGCCCGGCCCCGATGACGAAGCGGCTCCCGGCATCCTCGCGGCGCCCTCGCTCGACGCGGGCGCCTGGGGCGAGCTGGCGCGACCCATCGTCGCCCAGCACCCTGTCGATGTGCGCCTACGCGGAGGCGCGGTGGCGAGCCCGATGAGCACCCTCGCGCTCCTCGAGCGCCTGCACCTACCGCGACGCGTCCGCCGGTATCTAGCGTGCGAGCTCAGGGTGCGCTGGAAGGCGTCACACCTGCTGGACGTGGACGGACTGCTGCGACAACAGAGCGCGGCGCGCTGAAGGACGCCGAGCTCACCAAGCAGTACTTGGCGTGCGCATCGGCGGCGCTCGCGGTGCCGACCGACCTCATCGCAGCGCGCTTTCGAACTCGGGTGGCCACTGGTCCGCGGCGGCTTTGCGCCCGTTGAGTTCGAGCATGTAGTCGACGACGGCGTACGCGAGCTTCATCCACTCTGGCCACGGGACCTCTCGCTTCATCTGGCGTAGCTCGACGATCACTGCGTCCTTGTCGCCTCGGACTCGATCTTGTCGGCCCCCTAGAAGTCCGAGCGCCCTCAGCCGGCTGGTGCCATCGACGTCGGTGTATCGAGGGTTTCCTGCGGTCGCGCTGGCCGTGAGCAGGTCTCGCGGTTGCGTGGCTGAGGCCATGGCGCTCAACCACTCTTCGCGCGTCAAAGGCAAGTGGACTGGAGGGTTTTGAGAACCGTTGATCAGCTTGCCACCGTCACTGATGCGCTGGTTGATCAAACGCTCGTGGCCGCTGTGGGCGGGGAGCCCGGCCGTTTGCAGCGCATACTGCACCCAATCCGCTGGGTTCTGCCGAAAGTAGCTGCGCTCGGCGTCCGGCAGGCCGCTGAACATGGTCGCAAAGTCGGTGCGCCCCATCACATACGCCATGTCTTTTGCGTAATGCCGGATGCCAGGGGCCGCGCCCGCGCGCAGATATTGCGCGATCATGGTCATGAAGCCGCGCAACCGCTGGCTCGGCGGGCGACCTTGAACCGGTCCTGCGGCGAAGGCCAGCTGGCTAGTGTCTCGGTACTGCTCACTGAAGTACCTCGACTCGGGAGCATTGCGGTCGAACGTGGGATCATTCACTACTAGCCCGAGTCGACCCAGCTCCGCGAACAGGATGTGGAGGCGACTCAGGCGCACTCCGGGGGTAACCTGCGGCTGAGCCGAGATCTGTTCCCCAGGCGGGTGGGGGATGATCACCAGATTCGTCGAACGAACCTGGGTGTTGAACAGGTCGGGATGAGTCGACGGTCGTATCGCTTGGTTACTTCCCAGCGCTCGGCCTGCTGCCTCCAGCTTGAGCAAGTACCACTGCAGGCTGCCAAAGACCCTGGCCACGTCTGCTCTGTTCTCGAGCGGCGGCTCGATCACGAACTCGAGCTCGGGGCCATCGGTCTCCATTGACCAGCCCAGGCCGCTGTGGCGACCGGCATATATCGACGACGCTCTCGGTAGCTCGCGGCGTTGCGCTGCGCCGTGGCCCGATGGTGCTTCGAGATACGCTCGCCAGCCCGTCTGAAACTCGAAACCCACCGCGCACTGCAGCACAGGCCGCGATGGCTGAAATGGCGCAATTTCGAGCTGGCTCACACCCGTCGCCTCGACTCCGCGGAGGACGCGCTCGGCGAACCCGTCGGCGTCAGCTTCGAGCCACGGGTCGTCATTGATGAAGCCACGCCCTGAGCTCGGCTGCACATACCCGCCGAATTGCTGAATGACGTGCGCAACCTCATGAGCGATCAGGCGTTGACCCCAGCCCGTGTCCGGCTGGAGAAGGCCGCGCCGTACGAAGACGCGGTGTCCGTAGGCAAACGCTGGGGCGTCCGTCCAGCGCCCCAGGTCACCCTCGAGCAGGCGTACGGCCTCGAGAGACACGCCCGAGCTGTGTTCTAGACGACCCCTCAACCAGACGGGCAGTGGGGTTCCTTCGTGCTCTGGTGATGGCAGCCAGGAACTGGACAGATCACCAGGCGCACGCCGATGCACGGGTTGTATTGCGCACATTGGTCACGATCCTTTCGGCTTGTGTGTCTCTAACGTGTCGGGTGGCGCCAAGTGACATCAGAGTGAAGTCCGCCAGACAGACGAGTCGCCGAGGCTCGAAAGGTCGCCCGCGGTGGGCGAGGGCGTGCTGGGCGCGAGCGCGATCGCCCCACTGGAAAGTCCGATGACACGCCGGGATCGCGGGCCCCTTTTCTCGAAGGCACAACCCTCCGTACCGGGGGTGGGGCGGCCCATTCTCTTCGAGAAGGACCCATGCGCGAGCTTGCGGGAAGACGTCTGGCATTCCTCCTGGCCAGCAACCTGTGTGGTTGCCTGGTGGATTCCAGCGCACCCTGTGGTGATTGGCTGCAAGAGGCCGAGAGCGGCGCCTGCGTGTGCCCATCAGGCTTCATCGCGGCTGGCAACGTGTGCGTCGCAGACGAACCGACGCCGGACGAGGGCTCACCCTCCGACCCCGACTGTGCCGTGGGCTCCGCCTGTGAGTGCCAGACGAGCCGCGACTGCCCTCGAGGTGAGCTGTGTGACACCTTCGGGTCCGGGCGCTGCGCCGCGGCTCCTTCAGGGCTGGGCGACGCCTGCAGTGCCAGCGCCGACTGCGCGAGCGGCGAGGCCACCTTTTGCGATCTGTTCGCGTCGCGAAGCTGTCAGGTGCAGGGTTGTCTGGAGCTCGGGGGCGTCTGCCCCGGCGACTACATCTGCTGCAACTACGCGATCCTGAGCACGTCGTTGTGCGTCCCGGCAGACAGCGAGCCCGAAGGCGGCTGTCCGGCGCCGGGGCAGCAGGTGATGAGGAGCGGACCTTGATACGGGTCCGGTCACCGCGCCATGCGCCGCTGGGGGCGCTGCTCTCGGTGCTGGGCTCGGTCGGGCTCGGTCGGGCCCAACCGGCGGAGCCCACCCCTCCCGCTCCAGATGCCGCGCCGTCGGTCGCTCCCGTCGCGACGCCGCCGGACCCGAGCAGCAGCCCAGCGGACGCCGCAGGGTTGATGGGCGAGCTCGAAGGCCCCGCGCTCGAGACCAGCGAACAGATGGTCTCCGCCGATCAGAGGCTGAGCGGTCTGTCCTTGTACGGGTTCGCCGACTTCGGCTTCTACAAGTACTTCTTGCCACCCGGGCATCTGTTTGGCGCGCAGGTGTACGAGGACCCGTCGTTCTACGTCGGCAACCTCAACACCTATCTGGCGGGCGAGCTGGGCGGTGGCTGGCGCAGCCTGGCAGAGATCCGCTTCACGTACTTGCCGAATGGCAGCCGCACCTTCAGCGCCGCTGGCATCGAACGCGTCGGCACCACCGCCCAGGATTACACCAACCTGGGGCGCGCTCGCAGCACCGGATCCGTCTTCATCGAGCGGGCCTGGATCGAGTACTCGGTGAGCCTCCCGATCAATCTACGCGCGGGCAGCTGGCTCACACCCTACGGGATCTGGAACGAGGACCACGGCTCGCCCACGATCATCCCGGTGACGCGGCCGTACGTGATCGGGCTGGAATTTCTGCCTGAACGGCAGACGGGGCTGGTTTTGTACGGCTCCTTCTACGCTTCGGAGGCGGTGACGCTGGGTTATCACGTCGGCTTCTCCAACGGCCGGGGGCCGGTCGCCGACTACGCCGACATGGACGACAACAAGGCCGTGACTCTGCGCTTGCAGTTTCATCATCACGGCGCCGGCGACCTCGATCTCGGCGCCGCCGCCTACGCCGGGCGCTACAGCGATCTCTCGCAGCGAGTGGTGGCCGACGGGGCGTCGCTCGCGCTGGCCGACGACGTCCGCGAGCGCTTCGACGAGTTCTCCTGGGCGCTGGACGCTCGCTACGTACGCGGCGGCCTGCATCTGCAGGCCGAGTTCATCATGAACGAGAAGGCGTACACCGAGGGAGGGCGTCCGATCCGCTCGGGTTCGGAGTTTCAGCCGGACGATCGCCGCTACGGCGGCTACGTGGTGGCGGGCTACCGCTTCGATTGGCTGGGGCTGATGCCCTACGTCACGAGCGAGTACTTCTCCCTCAAGAACGTGTTCGATCTGACGCGGCCGCCAGATCGGGTCGTGGCCAAGCACTTCGGGCTCGGCTTCAATTCGCGGCCCACGAACAACGTCACCCTGAAGCTGGAAGGACACCTCGCGATCTTCGACATCGCCCGCCCCGAGGGCTCGGTCTTCGAGGATCCGTTGTTCGACCTTCAAGGCCAGGTCGCGTGGGCGTTCTGAGGCGGCGCGAGGCTCGATGATGCTGCGGCGCACCTTCCTTCAAGCCTCGACGGCGCTGTTCGCTCCGGGGCTCGTTGCTGGGCCGGCGCCCGCGGCGTCGTACGCGGTGGTGCCCATCGTCGCCGGCTCGAGCCCGATGCGCGATATCTCGCTCGGTACCTTGCGGCGCGTGTTCCGCAGCGAGCAAGTGACAGACCCGGGCGGCGTGCGCCTGGTGGGCTTCAATCATCCATCGGGCTCCCGCGCCCGCGAGCTGTTCGATCGCGTCGTGCTCGGCATGGATCCGGATCAGGTGGCGCGCTACTGGGTCGATCAGCGCATCCGCGGCAGCGCGCGGCCGCCGCGCACCGTCGCTACCGTGGCGCTGCTCAAGGAGGTCATCAATCGGTACCCCGGGGCCGTCGGCTACCTGGCTCTGACCGACCTGGACGTCAGCGTGCGAGCGCTCACCGTCGGCGGAGCCGGGCTGGACTCGCCACAGTATCCCTTGCGCTGAGATGTCGGCCGAAGCGCTCCAGCAGACCGCCGACGGGCAGCCCAACGCAGGGCCGTTGCCGTCGGGCACGCGGCTGCAGGTCAGCTTGATCGCGTTCGCGCTGCTGCTCGTGGCCCTGCTCACGACGCTCTCGTCGCTGCTGGTGCGCAACGTATTCTCCAGCCTAACGCCCTCGCTCACCGGCGACCTGCGCTGGAAGGCGCAGCGCGGCGTGGTCGAGCTGAGCTACTCGGCGGACTTCGGTGTGCTCACCGGCAATCAGCAGCTGCTGGCCGAGGCCGCGGCGCACTACATCAACGACCCTGACTTCCTGTACGTGCGCTTTCGCAACGCCCAGGGGCAACCCCTGCTCGAGCGAGGCTCTGCAGATGGCTTGCCCGCTGTCGCCGAGACGGCGGCGGCGGTGCTGGAGAACCCGGCGGCGTTCGCGTCCTGGGCGCCGGTGGTGATCGAGGGGCTGCGCGTGGGCGACGTCACGCTGGCCGTCTCGAAGCAGCGCCTGCAGGCCGGCACGCAGCTCTACCGCCGCATGCTGCTCCTGGGCCTGGTCGGAGCGGGCGTCGCGCTGGCCCTGGCTCTGGCGTTCGTGAGGCTCCATGTCGTACCCATCCTGCGCCTGACCGAGCGCACCTCGCTCGAGCTGCAGCGCACCGCCAGGGCCGCGCTGGCCAGCGCGGAAGCCAAGAGCCGATTTCTGGCCAACATGAGCCACGAGATCCGCACGCCGTTGAACGGCCTCCTGGGCATGCTGCATCTGGCACAACAGGCCGACGCCAGCCCGTCTGTGCGCCGCTATCTGGAGATCATGAACGCGTCCGCGCGCTCTCTGCTCAAGGTCGTCAACGATATCCTCGATTTCTCGAAGCTCAACGCGGGCAGCTATCAGCTGCGGCCCGAGCCCTGCTCGCCGCGCCAGCTGATCGAAGACACGCTCACCCTGTTCGCCCAGCGCGCCAGCGAAAAGCAGCTGCGGCTCGGCGCCGACATCGGGCCCTCTACACCCGACACGGTGATGCTGGATGGCGATCGCTTCCGCCAGGTGCTGGGCAACCTGGTCGGCAATGCGATCAAGTTCACCGAGCGCGGCTCGGTCGACGTCAGCGCGCGGTCGCGGTCGATCGCCGGCGCGGACCCCTCTGCGCTGGTGCTGGAGGTGTGTGTCGACGACACCGGCCCGGGCATCCCCGAAGAGTCGCGCTCAGCGCTGTTTCAGGCCTTCTCTCAGGTAGACGAGAGCTCGCGCCGGGCCCACGAAGGCACCGGGCTCGGTCTCGCGATCTGCAAGCAGCTGGTGGAGCTGATGGGAGGCTCGATCGGTCATCGCCAGCTCGCGAGCGGTGGCAGCCGCTTCCAGTTCAGCTTGCCGCTCGACGCCTTCGAGCAGCCGTTGCCGGCGCCGGCCTCCGCGGCCGCTGCCCTGGCCAAACCGGCGAATGCTCGCCCGCTGCTGGTGGTGGACGACAACGAGGTGAATCAGATCGTCGCGGTGGAGCTGCTCGAGAAGCTGGGCCTGCGCGTCGACGTGGTGAGCAGCGGAGAGGACGCGATCGATGCGGTCGTCGCGGGCGACTATGCGCTGGTATTGATGGATTGTCAGATGCCGGGCATGGATGGCTACGAGGCCACGCGCGAGATCCGCCGGCGCCTCCGCGACCGCTCGCTGCCGATCGTCGCCTTCACCGCCCACGCGCTGTCCGAGGAACGCGCGAAGGTCTTGAGCGCCGGGATGGACGACTATCTGGCGAAGCCCATCGACCCCGTGCAGCTGGCGGAGGTGCTCTCCAGGCACCTCGGGGTGGCTCCCGCCTCGCTCCGCCTCGGGGCGCCGCCTAGCTCGCGCTCGATCGCGACGGAAACAGACAGCGCGCTCCTCGAGCCCGGGCGGCGCCGGCCGCCGCTCGCGGTCGATGCGTTCCTGAAGCGCACTCCGGATGAGCTGGAACAGCTGCGGTGCGCGGCGCGCGAGCAGCGCCATGACGAAGTGCGGCGCCTGGCCCACAAGTTGAAGGGCAGCGCCGCTAGCCTGGGCGCGCCGCAGCTGGCGGACCTGTGCGAACAGCTGCAGCACGTGCGGACAGACGAAGGTGCGGACACCCTGAATGAGCTGGTAGCGGCGCTCGGCCCTGCCTACGAGCGGCTCAGCGCGGCCCTGCAACAGCGGCAGAGCGCCGGCGAGGAGGGCGCAGCGTGACCTTTCGAAGCGGCAAGCCGCAGCCGGGAGACCTGTCCGCGCCCGGCTTGCGGGTGCTGGTGATCGATGACGACGACGTCGCACGCAGCGTGATTGTCGACGTCCTCCAACGGGATGGGCACCAGGTCACCAGCTTGCCGTCTCCGATCGGCGCGACGAAGCACATCGTCGACCAGCAGGTGAACGTGGTGGTGCTCGACCTGATGATGCCGTCGATGCGCGGCGACAAGCTCGCCAACCTGCTCGGGCGCAACCCCAAGCTGAAAAACCTCGGTGTGGTGCTCGTGACCAGCGCGCGCCTGGAAGACGTGAGCGCCCTGACGGAGGCGATGGCATCGGTCGCAATCGTCAGCAAGTCTGGGCTGAACGACGAGCTTTGTTCTGCCGTGCGCCGCGCCGCGAAGCAGCGCTGAGCGCGATCGCCCGTCTCACCCGCTGCCCTTTATGCAACAACCCAGCGACCACGCTTGTCGGTCGTCGCCTCGCATTCTACGCTAGAGCACGCGAGCACCGGTCGACGTCAGCGTCTACCCCGCTCGAGAGGTACTCTGCGGAAGAGATACTATGGCGCGATTTACAGGGTCGGTGGTCCAGAGGGATAGGGGGGCGCAGCTTCGTGCCTGGCGCGCGCGAGCCCTCGTCACCGCGGGCGCGCTCGCGTGCGGCGATGGATTGGTGCACGATCCCGCGTTTTCGCGTTCAGCTTCCTCCAGCGCGCCCCCGCCCGTCGACGACGCGAACGGCGCGCACGGTGAGGGGCGCTCGTCCGATGTCCTGGCGGAGCTGCACATCAACCATTTCACGGTCACGTTCTCGAGCACGGAAGAGGGGCCCGAGCCGACGGTGTCGGTCGCTGCGGGCGCGAACTGTCCCCTCGTGTTGCCCTGCGATCGGCGCGACCCGGTGACGGAGTTGCGCGAGCTGCATGAGCCGCGCCTGGGTGCGCTGACTCACCTCGAGATCTTCCGGGCGCTCGCCCCCGGCGTCCAGCCGCCCGAGGCGCTCTGGGCCAGCCATCCCCTCGAGGCGTTCGACGCCGGTCGCGACGACGATCGGGTGCTCGACATCGCGCCGCTGGTGCCCCGCTTGTCGGGCAGCGACCATTCGCCGTCCCCGATCGCGACCGTCGCCGATCTATCCGTAGATGGCGTGACCTATCGGTTTCGAGCGGCGGGGAGCGGACCCGACGCCGTGGTGTTCGTCACGGAGTCAGGCGCTGGCGAGGGGTTGAACGCCTTGACCCGGTTGGCGATCACGTATGGTGACCTGACACTGCTCGAGACCTTTCTCGCCCTGGCGCCCGATGCGGAACCGCCGCTCGCTCTGGTGGCGACCCATTCCCGAGAAGTCGAGCGCATGGGTACGCGGCCAGATGACGCGGTTCGTCAGGGCCTGGCGCTGCCGGCGCTCTGAGCGCCCTTCGGTCCGTCGCTCTCCGCCCGCGCAGGACGGGGCAACAGCGCGGCCAATGGTGAGAGAGGTCATGGGGTCAAGGAACGAGCCGGTGTGGCCAGTGCTCACGCGCGATCGGCGTAACGCCTCGAGGTGCTGTCGTGTCGTCGGGGTTTGCATCGCTCTCGCCGCGAGTCGGTCGAGCCACGCCACGATCGTCGATCGCGTCGTCGCGGTCGTCGGCGACAGAGCCGTCCTGCTGAGCGAGCTCAGACAGCGGGCTCGCCCTCGCGAGGTTCAAGTCCATCGTCAGGTGGAAGACGCTGCCTCACGCGCGGCGGCGGTGCATGAGGTCAGGCGGCAGACCCTGGACCGGATGGTAGACGAGGCTCTCGAGCTGCAGGTCGCGCGGCGCGCAGGCATCAGCGTCTCGCCGGAAGAGGTGGAACGCGGGATCGAGATGCAAGCCAGGGCCAACGGCATCACTCGGCAGCAGCTGGAGCAAGAGGTCGTGGCGAGCGGGCTCAGCCTCGCGGAGTATCAACACGAGATTCGGCAGCAGCTGCTCAGCGCGCGGCTCGTCAACATGCACGGCCAAGGCCGCCGCGCACCCGTCGGCGATGACGATCTGCGCGCCGCCTATCGCCGGCTTCAACTCGAGGAGCGACGCCAGCTGCCGATCCGCGTGGCCGGCATTCGTATCGCGATCGCGCCGCCGGCAGAACCGGCTCGAGTCGAGGCCGCTCGCGGCCTCGCTCAATCGCTCATTGCGCGAGCGGGGAGTGAGGAGAGCTTCCGGGAGCTGGCGAGCCGCCACTCCTCCGACGCCGCGAGCCGCGGCAGCGGCGGGCTCCTGCCGGTGTCGCGGTCCATGGAATTGCCCGAAGAGATGGCTCGAGCCATCGACGGCGCGGCGCCCGGCGAGATCGCGGGCCCGGTTCGCGTGGGGGATGCGTTCTGGATACTGGCCCTGCGCGAACGGGGCGACTCGAAGCTCCCGTCCTACGAATCTACAAAGAGTCAGCTCGCGGCGCAGGTTCAGAGCGACCTGTTCATGCACGCCAGAAGCAAATGGCTCGAAGGCTTGCGCCGTCGAGAGCACGTCCACATTCGACTCTGAGCGGCGATACTCGAGAGTTCGACGAGAACCCCGTCGCCAGGGCGGAGAGCGGGGTGGGGCCCGGCATGGCTGCCAGACGAAGCATCGACGAGCGCAGCTGATCTGCGCAAGCGCTTGCGCACGCAGGTGCACGGTTGCGCGACGTTAGCATGCCACGATCGAGCGCCCGCTGGAGCGCGCGATTCGGTCAGCCGATCGTGCGTGAATTGCGCCAAGTAGCGCTCTCCTCGACTTCGTCGCCGCTCCGCCATCGAGTGCGCCGAAGTGGCACGGTTGCTGCTGACAGGCGCCGCCTGTGCGGGAACTCACGCGCGGATGCGCCGCTTCCACGAGGCGTGAGCAAAAGACGAGGAGCCTTCATGAGCGTCGATTCGAACTGGGTAGAAGTTCTGCAACACTGGGCGGGCTCGCGCCCAGACGAGCTGGCGTTTCGCTTCCTGCTGGATGGGGAGCAAGCAGAGCAGTGCGTGAGCTTTGGCGAGCTCGAGCAGAGGGTGCGCGGCGTCGCCGCTCGTCTCCAGCAGCTCGAGGCATGCGGTGAGCGCGTGCTGTTGCTCTACCCCTCGGGCCTCGAGTTCATCACGGCGTTCCTCGGTTGCTTGTTTGCCGGCGCCGTCGCCGTGCCGGCGTATCCGCCGGATCCGACGCGCCTCGACCGAACGCTGCCGCGTCTGGAAGGGATCGTACGTGACGCGCGGCCGCGCGTCGCGCTGACCACGCAGCGGGTGCTGGAGCTCTCGGAGGCGCTGCGCGACAGCTCCCCGGCCTTCGCCGAGCTGCAATGGTTGGCGACAGACGTACTGCCCGACGAGGCGCACGGCTGGCGCACCCCCGTGCTCGAGCGAGAGTCGCTGGCGTTCCTTCAGTACACCTCCGGCTCGACGGGCGCGCCGAAGGGGGTGATGGTGAGCCATGGTGACCTGCTCCACAACTCACGGGCCATCCAGCGCAGCTTCGGGCACACTGGAGAGCTGGTGGGCGTGGGCTGGCTGCCGCTCTATCACGACATGGGGCTCATCGGGAAGGTCATGCAGCCGCTGTACCTGGGCCGTCCGTGCACGCTCCTATCCCCGGTCGACTTCCTCGCGCGTCCGGCGCGCTGGCTCGAGGCGATCTCTCGATATGGCGCGACGACGAGCGGAGGGCCCAACTTCGCCTACGAGCTGTGTGTGAGAAAGACAACGCGCGAGCAGCGCGAGCGTCTGGACCTGAGCACCTGGCGCGTGGCCTTCGTCGGTGCCGAGCCGGTGCGCGAGGCGACGCTGTCGCGCTTCGCGGAGGCGTTTCGCTGTTCGGGCTTCACGCGGCGCGCGTTCTTCCCCTGTTACGGCCTGGCTGAAGCCACGCTGATGGCGAGCGGAGGCTTCCAAGGGAAGACCGATCCGGGCGCCGAACGCGGCGTCGTGTGTGTGGGGCGGCCCGTCATCGATCGCGAGGTCAGCATCGTCGACCCGGTGCAGCGGGTCCGTCTCGGGGCAGGCGAGGTGGGCGAGGTCTGGCTGTCGGGCGCGGGCATCCCCGTGGGATACTGGAACCGCCCGGCGGACACGGCGGAGGTCTTCGGAGCGCGTCTGGCGGTCAGCGGCGAGGGGCCATTCCTGCGCACCGGCGATCTGGGCTTCCTGCGGGACGGTGCGCTCTTCGTCACGGGGCGAGCGAAGGACCTGATCATCATTCGCGGCAGGAACCACTATCCGGCCGACATCGAGCAGAGCGTCGAGGCGAGCTCTGCCGCGCTGCGCCCGGGGTGCTCGGTCGCTTTCGGGGTCGAGGTAGACGGCGAGGAGCGGCTGGTGGTGCTGGCAGAGCTTCGCAGCAAAGAGGCGCCCGAGGCTGAGCTGCGGGGGCTGGTTGACGAGGTGTGTCGCGCCGTCGCCCTCGCGCACGACGTGCGGGTCCACGCCATCCGTCTGCTGCCGGGCGGCCAGATTCCCAAGACCTCGAGCGGCAAGGTGCAGCGCCAGGAGAGCAAGGCGCGCCATCAATCTGGCGCGCTCGAGGTGCTGTTCGCGTGGAGCCGTGACGATGGCGGGCGCGACGCGGTCGCAGGCATCGACGCGGAGCCGGGGGCAAAGCCCGAAGCAGGCCCGCTCGACGTGTACTCGGGGTGGAGCGCTGCACTCGACAGGCTCGAACGCCGCAACACGCGCTATCGTTTCGATCTCGAACGCGACATCTGCTGGGATCAGCTGCCCGTTCGAGGGGGATACCTGGGCCCGACCTGGCTACGCTCCTATGGCGTCGCCCCCGCGCTCTCGAAGCATGCGGGGGCTCATGCGCTGTTTCAATGGGCCATGGCGCTCGGCATCTGCGAGGCCTTCATCGCCGTCGAGGAGGGGATATTGCGCTTCCTCGATCCGCGCCGCAAGACGCTGTTCGACAGCAAGAGCCTGCTCGCCTTTCGCGAGGAGGAAGAAAAGCACGTCCGCCTGTTCCGTCGCTACGCCGAGCACCTGCGCGGGCTGCGCCCGGAGCTCTGCGCCGAGTTCGACGCGGCCGCCGCCGACATGGTGCACTTTCATGAGCGCGTCATGCAGAACTCGCTGCAGTTGAACGAACGCGCCCACCACTACCAGGCCTGGCTCTACGCCATTTTTCTGGAGGAGGGGTCGATTCACCTGCACGAGCAGCTGCTCGTCGACGAGGGCGAGCTGCAGCCGACGTGGGTCTCCGTGCACGCCGCTCACCGGCAAGAAGAGATCCAGCACGTGGCGACCGACGCGGCCTACATCGAGGCGCTCGATCTGACCGAGGCAGAGCGCCAGAGCCTGTCTCGGCTGTGGGTCAGGGTGGCCGTCAAATACTTCGGGCGCCTCAGCGGCCTCGAGCCAGCGCACCGCCTGCTGGCGGCGCATTATCCCGAGCACGCGAGCGCCATTCAATCGCCGCTGCGCATGCCCAAGAGTTACCTCGACGAGCTGCTCCGGGGGCGAGCCTTCGGCAAGACACGGCGCGCTGCCCGCTACCTCGGCCGGCTCGCGCGCGCGGGCGAGCTGGAGCTCTTGGAGGAGCTCGCGGTGGGCGAACTGCCGGCGTCGCCCGCACGCCTTGGAGCCGAGCAGGCTGGGCCAGCGCCAGACGACACCGGCAGCGCGATTGATCCTGGCGTACTCCCCATAGACGCCGCGGGGTGGCGTGCGACCCTCGAGCGTTTGCCAGAAGCAAACGTGCTGGCTCTCCTGCGCCGCTACGTGAGCGAGCGCGTCGCGGAGGCCACCGGCACGGCGCTCGAGCGTCATCGCGGGGAGGGCGACGTTCACCTGCTCGCGGTCGGCGTCGACTCGGTCGTCGCGGTCGAGCTCGCAGCACGCTTCGAGGCCGACCTCGGCTTCCCGGTGGGAACGGTCATGACCTATGACAGTACGCTGGGGGAGCTCGCCAACGGGCTGCGCGCGCGGCTCGCAGAGAGCGCGCGCCAGCAAGAGGCCACGCTCTCCGACGCGGGCTTCGAGCGCTCGCCGTTCGCGGTGGACGCGACGCGGGCGGCCGCCGCTGGCACCTCTCGCGAGGCGCTCGTGTTGCAGGTACGCCCGGTGGTTGTCCCGCAACCCTTCTTCTGCGCGAGCGGGCTCGCAGGGATGGTCCGAAACCTCACGCCGCTCTGCCATTTGCTGGGGGAAGACCGGGCTGCTTTCGCGCTGCAACAGCCAGGTCTGCTCGGCGACGAAGCGCCCCCGCGCAGCATCCCGTTGCTCGCGCAGCGCTGGCTGAAAGAGATCCGCGCCGTTCAGCCGCGCGGGCCTTACCTTCTCGGCGGCTACTCGTTCGGCGGCCTGGCGGTATACGAGCTGGCGCAGCAGCTCGTGAGCGCAGGGGAAGAGGTGTCGCGCGTGGTGCTGCTGGATACTCCGCTGCCGGACGCGGATGCGGCACAGGACGGCATCGACTTCGAGGCGGGAGGTCGTGAGCTGCTCCTCCTGACGCAACTGTTCACGAAGACGAAGGACCCCCACCAGCTCGAGGCGCTGAGCCGGCAGTCGATCTCGGAACAGATGGCGATGTTGCAGCGAGCGTTCGCGAGCCTCGACATCCATCTGACGGCCGTTGAAACGAGCGGCCTGCTGCGCATGTATGTGGCCAACATCGAGGCCACATTTCACTATCGCGCCCAGGCCGCTCGCTTTCCCGTCACGCTCTTCAGGGCGGCAGAAGACCACCCGCGATTGCGCGAGTGCTCACGTCTGCCGGCGGGCTTCGACGTGTCTGCCACCCTCGGCTGGGAACGAGTCTGCACTGACCTCCAGGTCGAGGTCACACCCGGCGATCACATCCGGATGCTGCAGCATCCTCACGTCGCAGAGCTCGCGGCCGTGCTGCGGCAGGTGCTGCGCGGCTCGCGCCGCTCGTGCCGGTTGTTCTCCGCGACGCCGCTGAACCAGGCCTCGCCCTACGCGCGGCGAGCGCCAGCGGGCGCGTCGTCGTCGCTCGCAGCCGCGTCGGAGTAGGTTGCCGCGGCCGACACGGTAGGCGCACCGCCGGCGCTGCGCCTACGACGTCGGGCGCCGCCGCGCAGCCTTCTCGAGCACGGCGCCCGCGCCGGCGCTGATTTCGCTCGAGAGCAACGCCAGGGTGGGCGAGCTGATGCGCCAGCGCTGCCAGTAGAGCGGCAGCGACAGGCTCGCGCCGGGGCGGATGTCGACCAGCGCGCCGGCTGTCAGCTCATGCTGGATGAGCGGCTCCGGGTTCACGCCCCAGCCCATGTCGCGCAGACAGGCCTCGACGAAGCCGTGAGCGCTGGGAACCCACTGCGCCGGCCAGCGCAGCTCGCGACGGGTGCGCCCGGTCAGCAGCTGGGCGAAGCGGTGCTCGAGACGATCTTTGCGGTCGTAAACCAGGACGGGCGCGCGTTCGATCGACGCGCGGGTCACTCCGTCAGCGAACCAGCGACGCACGAAGGCCGGCGTGGCGGTGGCGCGGTAGCGCATGGCCCCGAGCGGCTCGACCTGACAGCCCTGGATGGCGGTGGCGTCGGCGCTGATCGCGCCAAGCACGCGCCCCGAGCGGAGCCACTCGGCCGTGTAGTTCTGGTCATCGACGATGATCTCGAGGCGCAGCCCGTGCTCGTGCAGGCAGCGGGCAGCCACCGCGACGAACCAGGTGGCGAGGCTGTCGGCGTTGACCGCCACGGCGAGCGTGCGCGCTTCGACATCGGTCGTTCCCGCGTGCGGCGCGAGCAAACCGGCCAGGTCGGCCTCGAGCAGGGCGACCTGCTGGGCGTGACGGTACAGCGCCTCGCCGGCAGGCGTAGGACGACACGGCGCCGCGCGCACCACGAGAACCTGCCCGACCTGCTCCTCGAGCTGCTTGATGCGCTGCGAGACCGCCGAGGGGGTGACGTGCAGAGCGGCGGCGGCCCGTTCGAAGCTGCCTTCGCGCAGGACGGCGGCGAGGGCGGCGAGCTGGTCGTAGTCGATGGCGAAGCGCATGCCCGCAGTCTACGCGATTAAGTGCTGCTAATGATGCTTCAGATCGTTTAGCTAGCTTGATGGCGACCGGAGCCGTACTCCTCTCGCATGGACTGGACGGCTTTTCCGGTGGGCTTCACCGCCTGCGCGCTCCTCATCGTCGCCATCGGCGCGCAGAACGCGTTCGTGCTGCGTCAGGCCCTGCGTAATCAACACGTCGCCGCCATCGTGATCGCGTGCGTGCTGGCTGATGCGCTGCTGATTTCGATCGGCGTGGCCGGCTTTGGCAGCTTCGTCGAGGGGCGGCCGTGGGCTCTCGCCCTGGCGCGCTGGCTGGGCGCGGGCTTTCTGTTCGTGTACGGCGGCAAGGCCCTGTGGCGGGCGCAGGCGAGCCGCAGCCTGGTTCCGGGCGGGGCAGAGGCCGCCACCTTGCGCCGCACGCTGGGCACGCTCGCTGCCCTCACCTTCTTGAACCCACACGTGTACATCGACACCGTCCTGCTGCTCGGTGCGGTGGGCAGCGCTCAGCCCCTCGCCGGGCGGACGCCGTTCGCCCTCGGTGCCATCTTCGCCAGCCTGACCTGGTTCGTGGTGATCGGCTTTGGCGCGCGCCTCTGCTCCGGCTTCTTCACCAGCCCGCGCGCGTGGCGCTATCTCGACACGGGCGTCGGCACGGCGACGCTAGCGCTGGCCGTCGGCATGGCGCTGGGTTGAGCACAGCGCCCAGACTGGTCGCTGGCGACCGCAGCCGGGTGCCTCTACAACGGCTCGGCCGTGACTTCTCCCGACGAAGCCGGCTCAGTTCGTTTCCGGAATGAGGACGCGTTCTTCACCGATGCCGACGATGACGACGGCACCCTCGCGAAGGCGTCGCCGCGCGATCCGATCGAGCTGACGCAGCGGCTCTTCTGCAGGCTCTGCGCCCTGGAGAAACGTGCCGTAGTGCATCGGCACGAAGAGATGCGCGCCGAGATCGAGGAACGCCTGCACGGCTTCTTCCGGATCGACGTGGGTGGGCTTCATGAGGGCTCGCGGCCGAATCGGCGCGATCGGCATGAAAGCCACGTCGATGTTCGGGAAGTGACGGCGCGTCTCGACGAACGCCTGCTTCGCGTAGGCTGTATCGCCGCCGAACCAGATCGTCGCTCCGCGATACTCGACGACGTAACCCGTGTAAGCGTGCTCCAGCCACGCGCCATCGGCGCCATAACGAAAGCCGGAGTGGTCGACGGGCACGGCGGTCACGTGAAGGCCGCCGATATCGGTCGCCTCCCAGGTGGTGAGCTCATGGACGGCGAATCGCTCGTTGGGCACGTAGACCGCGCCGCCCGTCGGCACGACCACCCGCCTGACAGCGTGAGCAACTTGGTCGAGGGAGCCGAGGGAGAGATGGTCCATGTGCATGTGTGAGATGAGCACGGCGTCGAGCGGAGGCAGATCCTTCGGATCGATCCCCGGCTCGACGATCCGTCGCTGGAGCCCCCCGACAGTGCTCGTGAACACCGGGTCCGTGAGGATGAAGCGATCCTCGATCTGAATCACGAAGGTGGCGTGGCCGACGAAGACGGCGGCGACCTTCGCGTCGGCGCGCCCGGGCCGCGCCGCCAGCCGAGTGGGCGCCGACGGCGGCGTGAAGAGCAGCCTGGCATTGCGTCCAGCGATCGTCGCGATGTCGCACGCAGACGCGCCGAGGACGACGAGGACGACAAGAATGAGGGGGCGCATCAGATCAGAAGTACTTGAGCCGCAGCGTCACGATCCAATCGGCCCCGGTGTTGCTCGGCGACCACGCGAACTGTCCACCGAGAGCGCCAGCGAGCACGTAGAAACCCGCCTCGAAGGCCACGCCAGGGTTTG